>ENA-UOVV01000549-UOVV01000549.1-compost-metagenome-genome-assembly--contig:-NODE-549-length-42616-cov-112.490825_pt1 | contig 42616 bp, 38 predicted proteins | sample MGYA00238155_ERZ761577 | MGnify/ENA primary metagenome ERZ761577 (study PRJEB28898, sample SAMN06268775) | compost metagenome | isolation source: Emeryville, CA | place: USA:Emeryville, CA | collected... | reverse complement strand
AAACCAAAGGCTTCTCCTCGCTATTCATTTAGCCGCAAAAAGGCGCAGAAGCCGCAAAAAGACCAATCTCTTTCTTCCCGCCTTTCACGGCATCCCTTCACCACCACTCAACCTCTCGCGCCCCCTTCCGCGTCTTTGGCGGGCGATCCCTTCTTTGCGCCTTTTGCGCCTCTTGGCGGCTCCAGCCTCGGCGCCCTCCGTCCCCTTTCGCGTCTCTTCGCGTGTTTAGCGGGAGATTATTCCGCGCCTCTTGCGGTCATCCGCCGCCCTCAAACTCCAAAGGTCCGATTCTGCGCCGCGTTCCGCATCCAGTGATCCACGATCACCAGCGCCGCCATCGCTTCCACGATCGGCACCGCCCGCGGTAACACACACGGGTCATGCCGCCCGCGCGCCGCCAGCTCCGTCTCCTCGCCCCGCACGTCCACCGTCTGCTGCGGCTGCAAAATCGTTGCCGTCGGCTTGAACGCCACGCGAAACACGATCTCCTCGCCGTTGCTGATTCCCCCCTGCACGCCGCCCGAGCGGTTCGTCGCCGTCCGCACCGCGCCGTCCCGCGACACAAACGCGTCGTTGTGCTCCGACCCTTTCATCCGCGTCCCGGAAAAACCACTACCGATCTCGAATCCTTTCGTCGCCGGCAGCGACAGCATCGCCTTCCCCAAATCCGCCTCCAGCCGATCAAACACCGGCTCGCCCAGCCCCGCCGGCACGCCGCGCACGCGACACTCGATCACGCCGCCGACCGAGTCGCCCACGCTCCGCACTTCCTTGATCCGCTCGATCATCTTCGCCGCGGTCTCCGCATGCGGGCAACGCACGGCATTCGCCTCCACCGCCGCCAAACTGGGAAACTCCGCCAACGCCTCCGCCGGCGCCACGATGTCGTGAATCTGCGTCACAAACGCCCGCACTTCCACGCCACCGCCCGTCTTCACGTTCGCCAAAATCTTCTTCGCGATCGCCCCCGCCGCCACGCGCCCGATCGTCTCGCGCGCCGAGCTCCGCCCGCCGCCGCGATGGTCCCGAATCCCATACTTCGCCGTATAAGTGTAATCCGCATGCGACGGCCGGAACTTCTCCCGCATCTCGTCATACGCTCCCGGCCGCTGATCCGCGTTCCGCACCAGCATCGAAATCGGCGTGCCCGTCGTTTTCCCTTCGAACACCCCCGACAAGATCTCCACGCGATCCTCTTCCTTCCGCGGCGTCACGATGTCGCTCTGACCCGGCCGCCGGCGATCCAGCTCCGCCTGAATCTCCTCCACCGTGATCGGCAGATTCGGCGGACATCCGTCGATCGTCACGCCCACCGCCGCGCCATGGCTCTCGCCCCAGGTTGTAATCGTGAAGAGTTTTCCGAAGCTGTTCGGCATCGCAGCCGCGCAGCGTTGGCCGCACCTCCTCCCCTCGCAAGCGGCAAATCCCATCCTCCCACACACCTGCTCTCCCCATCGGAACCCGCCCCAAACTTCCGGCAACAATCCCGCCACGTTGCCGTCACAGCACATCGCGGTTTACAATACCACCGCTTTCCTCATCTCATTTGCTCCTTCCCTCCACGGCATCTCCTTCCGTTCTCCTCGCATGAGCCTGCGTTTTCTCTGCCTCGCCTCCGTCCTCTTTCTGACCGTCACGCTCCGCGCGCAGACGCCGACCGTCGAGGCCACCACCGCCGCCTCCCCCGCCGACGAACTCGTCGGCCCCATCAAGCTGCCCGACGCCGACATCGATACCGTCCTCGGCCTCCTCGAGATCTACACCGGCCGCTCTATCCTGCGCCCCCAACAACTTCCGACCGCCACCTACCGGCTCGTCATCGATAAACAGATCCCGAAGTCCGAAGCGGTCCTCGCCCTCGAAACCGTCCTCGCCCTCAACCAAGTCGGCGTCGCTCCGCTCGGCGATAAATTCCTGAAGGTCGTCGCCCTCTCCCAGGTCAAAACCGAGGCGCCCGAGATGATTACCGGCTCGACCCTCAGCCTCCCGCCTAGCGGCCGCATCGCGACGAAGCTCTTCCAGCTCCAATTCCTCCGCGTCAACGAGTTCATCCCGCAAATGACGCCGCTCCTTTCCCCCGGCGTCGCCAACGGCGTCGTCCCCCTCGACAAAGCCAACGCCGCCCTCATCACCGACTCGATCTCCAACCTCCAGCGCGTCGAGCTCCTCATCAACGAACTCGACAAGCCCGTGATGACCGGCCTCACGCCGAAGTTCTACACGCTCCGCAACGGCGCCAAAGCCAGCGATGTCGTAAACAAGATCCGCGCGATGTTCGTCGGCCCGCTTCAAAATCAGCTTGGCACCTCGCTCTCCTACAGCGCCGACGACCGCACCAACCAGGTCATCCTTCTCGCCGACGAACGCCAGATCCCGCTCTTCGACGAACTCATCGCCAAACTCGACACCCGCTCCGACCCCAACACCCGCAACGAAGTCATCTACCTCAAGCACGCCTCCGCAAAAGAAGTCGCCCCCCTCCTCAGCCAGCTCGTCTCCGGCCAGACCAGCGCCGCGCAAAAAGCCGGCGGCGGCCCACGCCCCATCACTCCCGGTCAGCCCACGCCCCCGCCCGAAGCCGCCGCGGTCAACGCCGTGCTCACCGACAGCACCAACGAATTCAGCAATCTCGTCACCATCCTCGCCGACGACCGCAGCAACGCCGTCGTCGTCTCCGGCACTCTCGACGATATCCGCCTCATCCGCGAACTCGTCGACAAGGTCGACATCCTCCTCGCCCAGGTTCGCATCGAGGTGATCATCGCCGAGGTCACGCTCAACGACTCCCAGCGCAGCGGCATCAGCGCGCTCAACCTCACGGTCGAAACCAACGAACAAGGCAGCACCAGCATCACCAAGTTCGGCGCCTCCAATCCCGACAATCCTTCCGGGGGCATCGCGGGGTGGGATGTCACCAGCGGCATCGTCAATCCGCTCTCCTTCACCGCCGCCCTGCGCAACACCGGCTCCCGCGGCAACGTGAAGATTCTCTCCGCGCCGACCATCGTCACCACCCACAACAAGGAAGCGCAGATCCTCGTCGGCCAGTCCCAGCCCATCATCACCGGCAGCACGCGCACGCCCATCGGCACCACGCTGCCCACCGACACCGGCTTCGCGCAAAGCTCCCAGGTCACCTACAAAGACATCGCCATCGACCTCAAGGTCACGCCCCTCATCGGCGAAGACGGCAACATCCAACTCAAGATCGCCCAAAAGGTGGACGACATCCTCGACGAGGTCGTGATCGACGGAAATTCCCAGCCCGTCATCGGCCGCCGCGAAGCCACCTCCTTCGTCAACGTCTACGACAAACAGATGGTCGTCCTCGGCGGTCTCCAGCGCCAACGCAACTCCCGCAACCGCTCGAAGCTCGGCCTCTTCTTCGAGATTCCCATCATCAGCCACCTTCTCGGCGGCCGCGAAACCCGCTCCGAGCGCACCGAGCTCCTCCTCTTCATCCGCCCGATCGTGATGCGCCCCGAAGACGCCACCGCCGACACGACCAGCGCGATCAACTCCCTTTCCAACCGCGAACAGATCAACCAATTCCTCAGCGATCCTTCCCAGCCCGCCAAGGAACCGTTGATCGAGAAAATCAAATAACGCCCGCGCTCCACGCGCGCCGTCGATCCGACTCCGCCTCATGCCGCCGCTCGCCACGGAAAATCTTCTTCCGCCGTCCCTCTCCGCCCGTCTCGACGAAACTCAGCTCCAAGCCGTCGCCGAAGCCTCGCGCGACAAACGTCTCGCCGTCCTCGCCGCCGCGCTCGGCGTCGCCGAACCCGCCGCGCTTCCCATCCTCGCCGAAGCCGCCGGCCTCCCGATCGCCAGCAATCTCGAGCCCGACACCGAAGCCCGTTCCCTCCTCCCCGCCCGCCTCGTCCACGATTATCAGATCATCCCGATCAAACTGAGAGCAGATAGCCCAGAGCCCAGAGCCGAAGATCCAAATTCTGATTCCAGCCCTGGGCTCTCAGCTCTGGGCTCTCAGCCTCTGCATTTAGCCACCGCCTGGTTGCCCGACGACGTCATGACCGACTGGCTGCGCACGTTCACCCCGCGCCCGCCCGTCTGGCACCTCGCCGTCCCCGAACGCGTCCGCCAGCTCATCATCGAAAACTACGGCGTCGGCTCCGGCTCGCTCGAAGATAGCGACGACGCCTACGTCGCTCCCGAGGTTCAGCAACAAGCCGACGAAAACGTCGACGAAGACGCCGCCGTCGTCCGTTTCGTCAGCGACGTCATTTCCCAAGCCGTCGAAGACCAGGCGACCGACATCCATTTCGAACCGCAGGAAGGCCAGCTCCGCATCCGCTACCGCGTCGACGGCCTTCTCGTTCCCGTTCCCGTCCCCGAAAATCTCCTCCGCTTCCAAGACGCCATCATCTCGCGCCTCAAGATCATGGCGCGTCTCAACATCTCCGAACGCCGCCTCCCCCAGGACGGCCGCATCAACTTCCGCGCCGGCGACACCGTCCTCGATATCCGCGTATCGACGATCCCCACCATCTACGCCGAATCCATCTCGCTCCGCCTCCTCAACCAGAAGAAGGAAGCCTACACGATGGACCGCCTCGGCATGTCCGCCGAGGAGCAGGCACAGATCACCAAGATCCTCGATTACCCGCACGGCATCATCCTCGTCACCGGTCCCACCGGCTCCGGCAAGAGCACCTCGCTCAACGCCTTCCTCCGCAAAATCAATTCCACCGACCTCCGCATCATCACCATCGAGGACCCGATCGAATACGAGGTCCCGGGCGTGAACCAGATGCAGGTCCGCCCCGAAATCGGCCTCACCTTCGCCGACGCCCTTCGCCACGTCCTCCGTCAGGATCCCGACGTGATCATGGTCGGCGAAATCCGCGACAAGGACACCGCCGAGATCGCCATTCGCGCCTCGCTCACCGGCCACTTGGTGTTCTCCACGCTTCACACCAACGACGCCCCCGGCGCCATCACGCGTCTCGTCGACATGGGCATCGAGCCCTTCCTTGTCGCCTCCGCGATCGAGCTCGTCATCGCCCAACGCCTCGTCCGCCGCCTCTGCTCCGAGTGCTCGCGCCCCGCGCCGGTCAACAAGATCAAGCTCCGCGAAAACCTCGCGATCCTCGGCGTCACCGAATCCGAAGCCGACCTCATCTCCGCGCTCAACTCCCCCGTCGGCTGCGACCGTTGCCGCGGCACCGGCTACCGCGGCCGCATCGGCCTCTTCGAAATTTTCCGCCTCAACGACGAGATGCACGAACTCGTCCTCCGGCGCGAATCCACCCGCACCCTCGCCGAAACCGCCCGCAAAAACGGCATGCGCACCCTCGGCCAAAGCGGTTGGGAAAAAGTCAAAGCCGGCCACACCACGATGGACGAAGTCCTCCGTGTCATCACCGTCGCCGAAAAGTGACCCACTTTTGTCCACTCCCCGCCCCCCGCTCCGGAAAATTCGAAAATCCAAAGTCGAAAATCTGAAATCTCCGGATGCCCCGTTTCACCTACACCGCCCGCAACCGCGCCGGCCAAAACGTCTCCGACACCCTCGAAGCCCCGAGCCGTCGCGACGCCCTCCGCCTCCTCGCCGCTCGCGGTCTGCAGGTGATCTCCACCACCGAAGTCGCCGCCGGCAAATCCGCCAAATCTCCCAAAGCCGCCGCCGCTCCCGCAGTCATCACCAAGCCTTCCGGTCGCGCCAGCGCGCTCAATCGCAACCAGCGCCTCCCCTTCCTCGAAGCGCTCCACGATCTCATCACCAGCGGCATGTCCGCCGGTGAAGCCGTTCGCCTCCTCTCCACGCGCATCAAGGAGCCCGCGCTCCGCACGCTCTGCGCCGCGCTCTGGGAACGCCTCAGCGAAGGCGCGCCGCTCTCGCGCGCGATGTCCGATTTCCCCAACGTCTTCGATCCCGCCACGATCAATCTGATCCAGGCCGGCGAAGCCACCGGCTCGCTCAACGACACCCTCACCCGTCTCATCGCCCACCTCAACGAACAGCGCGAACTCCGCCGCCAGCTCGTCGCCGCGCTCGCCTACCCCGTGTTCATGGTGTTCGTCGCGATCGGCGTCAGTCTCTTCTTCCTCTTCTTCCTCCTGCCGCGCCTCCAAACGCTTCTCGCCTCCCTCGGCAGCGAACTTCCGCTCTCCACCCGCCTGCTTGTCGGCATCTCCAACTTCGCCCTCCACTACGGCCCGTTTGTCGCCATCGGCCTCGTCCTCGGAGCTGTCGCGTTCTTGCGCTGGCGCCAGACCGAAGTAGGCCGCGCCACTTCCGACGCCTGGCTCCTCCGCCTCCCGCTCGTCGGCCCGTTCATCGTCGCCCAATCCGTCCTCGCCTTCAGCCAGACGCTCTCCGTCCTCCTCGCCAATGGCATCACCGCCGCCGACGCCCTGCGCATGACCGAACGCCAGATCTCGAATCGCGTTCATCGCCGCGCGTTCGACGAAGCCACCGACCGCGTCCTCGAAGGCGAATCGCTTTCGCTCGCCCTCACGCGCACCAACTGTTTCCCCGACCTCGTCCTCGATCGCCTCTCCGTCGGCGAAAACACCGGCAACGTCGTCCCCAGCCTCCAGGACATCGCCCGCAGCTACCAGAAGATCGTCACCAACAAGCTCAACGTCTTCACCAAGGTCATCGCGAGCGGCGTCCTTCTTCTCGTTTTCGTCCTCGTCTGCTTCATCGCCATCGCGATCGTCAGCGCCGTCTTCTCCGTCAGCACCAGCTTCAACCTCGCCGGCTGATCCGTTTTGTCATTCTGAGCGAAGCGAAGAATCCAGTGCGACAATCGCGTGCTGGCGCACGCACCGAATCGCGACGCACCCGCGCGCAATCCATCCGATGCGCCTCAATCCGCATCGAACACCTCGATCAACACGATCCCCGCTCCATTGTCGCGCGCCTTCGAAATGAAGCTATAAACGCCCGCGCGCAGCTTCAGCAGCATCGCCGACGAATTCGCGTCCGATCCCGCCAGCGCCCCCGCTCCAATCCGCGCGCCGTCCGTCGTGATCGCCGCCGCGTTCGCATTCTGCGCCCAATTGTCGTTGATCGCGATCACCGGCGATCCGGCATGCAGCTCGATCATCGGATTCCCCATCACGCTCGCCTGCGGCAACCCTTGCGTGGTCAACGTCGGCCCCACCGCCCGCACCAGCACCTGCTTCGCTCCATTCCCCGTCACCACAAATCCACCGATCGGCACACGATCTCCGCCTTCGCCATACGCCCGCGTCGCGATGCCCGAGAATCCCGACGCCTCGTTCGACAAATCCGCATCATATACTTCGAGCAACACGATCCCGGAGCTCCCGTTCTTCCCCGAAACAATGAACGTATACGCTCCCGGATCCAATGTCGTCAGCAACGCCGCCGAACGCGTGTCCGTCGCCATCAGCGGCGTCGCGCCGATTAGCGCACCGACCGTCGTGATCTCCCCCGCGTTTTCATTCGTCGCCCAGTCGTCGTTCTCCGCGATCACCGGCGCACCGCGATGCAGTTCGACCACCGGGTCCCCCAACAGCTCTTCCGCCGGCAATCCCTGCGCCGCCAACGACGGCCCCACCGCGCGAATCAACACCCGCTTCGGCGCCGTGCCCGCGATCACGAATCCGCCAATCGGCACCCGATCTCCCGGGCTGCAATACGCCCGCGTCGCAATGCTCGCGAATCTCGCCTTTCCGCCGCCTACGCCCGCCGGCGTCTGCACTCGCATCGCCGAGGTCGGCGCTGACGCACTGCCGCCGTTCACTCCCGAAACGCGGTAATAGTAGGTCGTATTCGCCGACGCGCTCGTATCCACATACGAGGTCGATGCCCCGAGATCCCACGAGCTCACGTTCGCACTGAAGGCTTCATCCGTCGCCCGCTCGAGGTTGTAACCCGTCGCCGCCGGACCCGACGTCGCCGCGAGCCACGACACCGTCACCTCCGTCGCGCTTGAAGCAAATGCGCCCGCGCTCGACGGGGTATTCGGCGCGCCCGCCCCCGGTGTGTTCACCGTCAACGTCGCCCCATTGCTCGTCGCCGAGCCCGCCGCATTCGTCGCCACCACCGTGTAAACACCCGCCGACGTCGCCTGCACGTTGTTCAACGTGAGCGTCGTTCCCGTTTCGTTCGCGAGGTTCGTCCCGTCCTTGCGCCACTGATACGTCGGCTCCGGCGTGCCCGACGCCGCCACCGTGAACATCACATTCGCGCCCACGTTCACCGTCTGACTCTGCGGATGCGTCGTGATCGTCGGCGCCGTGTTCGGCGAGCCGCCCCCCGCCACATTGATCGTGTAGTTGAAGCTGTCCGTCGACTGTCCCGTCGGCGTATCCGTCGCCCGCAAGGTCAGCGTGTAACTCCCCACCATCGTCGGCGTGCCGCTCAGCGTCAGCGTCGCCCCGTTGATCGTTCCGCTCGTCATCCCGCCTTGGAAACTCAACCCCGGCGGAACCGTCCCGCTCACCGTCCACGTCTCCGGCTCCGACAACGTTCCCGTGATGCTGAACCCGATCGTCACCGGCGTCCCCACCGTCGCCGCCAACGGACTCGGCGCCGTTGTCGCGAGCTGCGTCGCTCCCGCCAGCGAATGCACCGCGCCCAGCGAAGCCGCTGTTGCCAGCGCCGACTTCAGCACCGCGCCGATCGGCGACGACAGCACAAATTCCTCGGTCGCGATCAACGCCCGCACCACCGGCGTGCGTTGCAGCAGCGCAATCAGCGTGACCGTCGGAACATTCAACCAGCGCAGCCGGCGCTGAAAATGACGCAGGGTTTTCATGGCAACGTAAACCTCCGTTGCGAAAACGACGCCAACACCCCGCCGCCATCAATCCCCTCACCGTAACGAAATCGTCAGCCTTCCTTCAAAACCGCACCACCAACTGCCCCGCCACCCACTGCGTCCACGCCCGCTCCGCCACCTCGTCGTGCTGCAGGCTGTATTGAATTTTCAATTGCACGTGCGGCGTGAACCGAAACCCGGGCCCCACGTCCAGCCGTCGCGTATTCGCTCCCCAACGCACGCGCGTCCCCGCTCCGTCCGCGATCTTTCCATAAATCTGCTCGTTCCAACGCACCGCCGCAAAGAACCGCGGCGTGAACTTGTATTTCGCCTCCACGTAATACGACACCAGCTCCGCATCACCGATGCCCGGCAGTTCAAACCGCCCCGCAAAAACTTCCGCCCACACCTGCACGTGGTGCCACGCGAAACTCACGTCCTGCGCCACCACATACTGCCGATGGTCGCTCCGCCCTTTCCCCGGCGCCAGCGACACCGGAATATCCGTGCGCATGTAGGATCCTCCGCTGGCCGACACGCCCAGATTCCACATCGCATTCGGCCGATACCCCAGCCGCACGCTCGCCGTCGGATGCCGAAACTCGAACTCCCCGCGGTCCCACGCCCGCGGTCGCGACGAAAGCGACGCATCCTTCAACTCGGCCGCATAGGTGAAGCGTCCCCATTGTCCGGATACAGCCAAGCCCGTCGTGTAGCTCGGCCCCCACAGCAGCGGCAGCCGCAGCGGCTTGTCGAACACCCGCCCGCCGTGCGGCGATCGCGGACTCACATGCGCCCAGTCCAACAACTCGCTCAACGAGTCCGGCGCGCCATTGTCCCAGATTCCCGTGAGCTGCTCATACGCAAGCGGCGCCGTCACAAACGGATTTTCCCACGAGCCGTGTCGCGGCACCCAGTTGCCCACGATCGTTCCAAATTTTCCCGCCTGCACGCTCAGCCTCCCGTCCTCCCACGGCGTCACCCGCAGCGCATATTCGTCGAGCCGCCCCCGCAACGGTCGCGGCCCCGGATCGAATCCGCGATCCACCCGCATCTGCGCAAACGCATACACGCTCCGCCCCGCCTGCGCGTCGAGAAACAGGCTCCATCGCGGATTGAACAACGTCTCTCCCGTCGCATCCAGCAGCGCCGGCGCCGGATGCGAGAACGCATAACCTTCCAAATCCAGCGTCCCGCTCAATCGCGCCCGCATCCGTCCGTCATCCGAACCCACCGTCAACGCTTCCGCGATTCGATCGAAGCCCTCCTCGCCGCCGCGCGCGCCCGCCGCCGCTCCCAGTGCGACCGCCATCATCACTAGTCGCGCCGCGCCTGTAACAGGAAAGCGCATACGTCCCTTCAAACACCCCGCCCCGCCGCCGGCGCAAGCCGGAAGCTCACCTGAAACTCCGTCCATTCTCCGTCCGAACGCAAAAGCTCCAGCTCTCCGCCGTGCAGCCGCGCCAGCTCGCGCGCCAAGTTCAACCCGAGCCCATACCCGGGCACGTTTTCCCCCACGCCGCCGCGGTGAAATCGCTCGAAGATATGCTCGCGCGCCTCCGCCGGAATCGCCGGTCCCGTGTTCGCCACATTCAACCGCACCATCCCGTCCTCCGCCTGCGCCGTCACCCGCACGCGTCCGCCGCGATGATTATACTTCCGCGCGTTCTCCAGGAGGTTTTGCAGGATCAGCGAAAGGTAACGTTTTTCTCCCGACACCCACAGCGCCGCCGGCCGCTCCACGTCGACGTTCAACTCGAGGTCATCCGTCTGCGTCCCGAGATCGTCCATCGCCGCATCGATCAGCTCCGTCAGATTCACCGCCCGGAAATCGATCGTCAGCCGCCCCGCATCCATTCGCGACAACAACAGCAAATCTTCGATGACTCCAGAAAGCCGATACGTCTGATGAATCAACGCCGAGATCTCCCGGCACTCCTCCGGCGTCCAGTGCTCGCGCGCCAGGAGATCTTCCAGCCCCGCGCGCAACACCGTCACCGGCGTTTTCAGTTGATGCGACGCATCCGCCGAAAATCGCGCCGCCCGTTGCAACTCCTGATGCGTCACCTCCAACGCCGCCTCCGCCCGCACGCGCTGGATCAGATTTTCCTCCGAATTCACCGCGAGTTTCTCCACCGGCCGCGACAACCGCTTCGCCAGCGCATGGCTCGCGCCAAATCCCGCCAACAGCAACAACCCACCCGCCCCGAGCACCCGCCACCGCAACTCGCTTTGCCGCTCCAACATGCCCCCCAGCGAATACACGCACACTTCATACGCCGACGGATACAGCGATGCCGGATTCAATTTCTTGTAGAAAACCAGATGCGGCACGCCTTCGACCGTCCGCTCGAAACTCGCCGGCTCCCCGCCATTCCGCGCGATCGCCTGCGTGAGCTCCTCCGAAAGCGCCGACTCCTCCGCCGCGCTCAGTCCCTTCAACCGCAGTCTCCCTCCCAGCCACACCCCGCGATCGATGCCCGCCACCGCCCGCGTTCCCGCGAACGTCGCCGGCTCGAACCCGAGCACCAGCGCCGCGATCACCTCGCCCGTCTCGCCCGACACAATCGGCATCGCAATCAGTTCCGACATCATCTCCTCACCCGCCTCGTTTCGTCGCACGAGATAGCCCAGTTGCTGCCGCTCCGGCACGCCCGGCAGCGCCAGTTGCGCTTCCTCGTGCGGCAATAGCGCACCCCCATCCGGCTGATCCGCCGGCGAGATCACGCCGCCGCGACGGTCGAGAAACCGGTAAAACTCCGCGTGCAACGCATATCCTCCTTCGCCCCGCTCCGCGGCCATCACGTCGCGCAACTCGTCACGAGCGCTTGGATACAACAAATCCAGCGCGTCGTCCTCCAGCGCCGCATGAATCCGCGGCTTGCGCACGAGCGATCGGCAGCGTTCGGCCAGCACCGCATGACGCAGCTCCTGCACATTGTGCAGCGCCGCCAGCTCCGCCTGAAACTCCCGCTGCAACTCCTGTTCGACCCCCGCCGCCACATTCCGCTGCGCCACCACGAGCGCGGCCACCGTCAGCGTCAGGATCACCAGCATCATCGCGACCACCAGCTTCGCGCGATACTGCCGCACGCTCACCGGCATGTTGTCCGCCGCGATCACGGGAACTCCACCCGCACTCGCCCGCCGTCCTTCAACTCCACCGGCTGTTCCAGGGTCGTGCGACTGTTCAGCCACGCCTTCAACGTCCACCGCCCCGCCGGCAGTCCCGTCAGCTCGAAACGCCCCTCCTCGTCTGTCACCACGAAATACGGCGTCGCCAGCACCAGCACGACCGCACGCATGTGCTCGTGAATATCGCACCGCAGCGTCACCAGCCCCGGCACGTCGAACACCTGCGACGGAATCGGTCGCTCGTCCGGACGATACCGCCCCAGATCGAACCGCTTCGCCGGCGAGAACGAAAAGATGTTGTGGAAGGTATCGTCGAGATTCGGGAACTCCACGCGCGTGCCCACCCGCACCGGCAGCAGCGACGGAATGAACGTCAGATCCTTCTGCGGCATCTGCACCACCGGCGCCTGCTCCGGCGCCGGGAAATCTCCTTCGAGATACACCACCGCCAGCGGCGGATTCGTCGCGATCACCCCGCCTTTGCTCACGATCTCGTAGCGTTGGTTCATCACCGGCGTGCTGCGCGTTTTCGGCAACGCCACGCTCCCTTCGATCACCGCCTCACTGCGCGCGCCCACGAGAATCAACAACCACGCCAGCGCCATCACGTGGCCACGAGCGTGAGCGAGTGGACGAACTCCCTTCATGCCACCCCCGCCGCAGCCACCGCCGGAACCGCCCGCACCGTGTAACCGACCGACCGCAACGTGTGGATCAGCGGCGACGCAAACCCCGTATCCACTTTCTTCCGCAACCGCGCGATGAAGATCTCCACCGTCCGCGTGTCGTATTCGTGATCCCGCTGCCACACGCGTTCGCACAGCTCCGTCCGCGAAAACACCCGCCCCGGTTCCTGCATCAGCACCTGCAACACATCGAACTCCCGCGGCGACAACGCGATCGCCTTTCCCGCCCGCATCACGCGCCGATGCTGCACGTCCACCTGCAGATCGCCGACCTTCAGAAGGTCCGCCGCCGTCGGCGTCGCGCCTCGCCGTCCCAGCGCCTCCACCCGCGCCACAAGTTCATCCAGCGAAAACGGCTTCGCCAGATAATCGTCCGCCCCCGCGTTCAATCCTTTCACGCGATGCTCCACTTCACCGCGCGCCGTGAGAATCAAAACACGCGAGGGACAGTGCCGTTCGCGCAACTTCCCCAGCACGTCCATCCCATCCAGCCCCGGTAGATTCAAATCCAGCACGATCAAATCCGGCGGATCGTTCAACCCGCTCTCCAATCCGCCGACCCCATCCAGCACCGCGCTCGCCACATGCCCGCGCCGCTCCAGCGCACGCACGATGTGTCGGGCCAGTTGGGCTTCGTCTTCGATGACGAGGATGCGCATTGGAGTGACGACGCCTGACTCTACCACGGCTCGACGTTCCGAGCTATGTCTTAGTTGCAACCGCAGCCGCTTCCGCCCACGCCGCGACCGCCCGTCGCCGACTCTCGCGAAAAATACGTGTGCTCCGCCGCCGCCGTCGCGAGCGGATCCCGATCGGTGCGCATCCCATAGTCCGTCAATGCCGCCCGCTCCCAAGGCTGCACCCGCACCGTCGTGCAGCCCGCAAACATCGACGCCATCGTCCCCGCCAGAATCGCCGCCGCTTTCATTCCGATTTTCATACGCAAGTGTTTACCCTCGTTCAGCGAGCAACGCTTCGATCTGCGCACGCAGCTCGCGCTCGCTCGCACTACCGTGAAATCCCCGATGCACGAACCGCACGCGTCCCGCGCGATCCACGAGATACGTCGTCGGCATCGCCGGCACCCCCACCGCGCTCGCCAAGCTGTGCCCCGCATCCCTCACCGTCGCAAATGGCGGCGCCAGCTTCTTCACGAAAGCCGCATACGCCGCCCGCTTCTCGTCCACACTCACCGCCACGATCGCCAGACCCCGCACGCCAAACTCCTCATGCAATCGCGCAAACGCCGGAAACGACGCCTTGCACGGCGCACACCACGACGCCCAAAAATCCACCAGCAACACCCGCCCTTCCACCTCGGGCAACACCCCCTCCGACAACCCCGCGTCCTGCAACGACGGAAACCGGTCACCGACTCCCACCTCCGCCCGCAGCGTCGCGCCAGCGATCGTCGACGCCAGAACCGCCCACGCCCACGCCCGTTTGCTACGACACCACATACTGAAAAAATCCGCGCGTCTGAGCCCTGAATTTCTCCGTCACGATCAGCCCTTCCGCTCCCGGAATCGACTGGATGAACTCCACGCCTTTCTCCGCCCCCAGCACAAACGCCGTCGTCGACAACACCCCCGCCTGCAAACAGGTGTCCGCGATCACCGTCGCCTGCAGGCATCCGTTCGCCACCGGTCGCCCGCTTCGCGGATCGACGATGTGACCATGGCGCACGCCGTCGATCACCACGCGCCGAATATAATCGCCCGACGACGCAATCCCGCGATTCCCCGACAACGCCACGCTTCCCTTCGCCGTTCCCGGATTCTGCGTATCCTCCAATCCGATATGCCACGCCGGTTTCCCCGCCGGTCGTCCCAGCGAGCGCAGGTCGTGACCGAAATCGATCAGCGCCGCCGCGATTCCAAACTGCCTCGCGATCTGCGCCACCATGTCGACGGCGAACTCCTTCCCGAATCCGCCAAAATCCAACGCCATCCCTTCCTCCGGCAAAAACACGCGCCCCGGCTCCCGCCGCACCTTCGGCCAGCCCACCCGCCTCATCGCCGTCGCGACCGCGCCGGCATCCGGCGACACCGGCTTCGGATTCCGATAATCCCAAAGTTTGATCAATGGCAGCGCGGTCGGATCGAGCACGCCGCGCGTCAGAAAATAAAGCGTGTCGCACAGCAGCAGCATCTGCTCCGTCTCGAAATCGATCTCCACCCACTCGCGCCCCGCCGCCGCATTGATCCGGCTCAACAAGCTCTCCGGCCGAAACCGGGAATACTTCGCCTCGAACCCCGCGACCCACGCCACCACCGCCCGCTCGAACGCCGCCGCCACCGACCGCTCGTTACACTCGTATTGAATTTCGCACGACGTCCCCAGCGCACGAAACATCAGATGCCGCAACGGCGTCGCCTGCTCCGGCCTGTCATTCGTCGCACGCCTGTGGATCGTCGCTTCCATCGTCGTTCACCACGCCAGTTTCACCCCCGCCGTCACGATCGTCGCCGTCGGATACATCCGCGCCGGCGTGCGGCTCCCCGTCCCGCGCATCTCGTAGCGCTCCACCGCCACATCGACCTGCCAGTGCTCGTCGATCGACCACACCGCCTTGATTCCCCACGTCTCCGCCCGAAAGGCCGACACCCGGTAATCCGCCGAAAAGAACGGTCCCGCCGGATTCGGTCGCGACTCCGGATCGATGTTCGTTCCCGTCAGATCCGCCCGGTAAAAATCCGCCGCCGTCTGATCATAAAATCGATACGACGGCCGCAGGATCAGTTTGTCTCCAATCTTCTGATACCACGCAAACTCCACCGTGTGCGCCGTCGTCCCAAACGAATCGTCGAACAACCGATAGCTCGCCTCCGCCGTCGCGTTCATCTCCGGCAACGCGCGATTGATCGCCAGATATCCAATCCATTTTCCCCGTGAGTCCGGACGGTTCTCGTTGAACGTCCGCGGCAGAAAAACGCCGGGCGCGATCTCCGCGATCTTCTCGATCAACCGATACGGATCCGCGTGAAATCCCGTGCTCCGCCCATACGAAACGTTGAACGTCACCGACGTCCGCGGATCCAGGAGCTGCGTAACCCCCACGATGAAATCCGTCGTCCGTTTCTTCGCCCAATCCGTCTGATAGAAAACGCGAATCTCATCATCCGTCCCCGCCGCTCCGACGAGCAGCAGCGTGTTCTTCTGGTTGAAATCGAACTGCGCGTTCACCGACCACCCGTTCGACACATAGTCGCTCTCCCGCGAATTCGCGAAACCCGCGACCGCCAGCACGCGTGAAAACTGCCGGGAAAAATCCGCGCTCCACGCTTTTCGCCGATCCGAGATCCGCGCCAGCGGCACCGGCCCGTCCGGTGTCGCCGACGGCTGCCCGGTTGGCGTCGCCCCCGCCAGCGAATCGATCGCGCCCATCAGCTTCAAACGCATGTCCGTTCCCAGCTCCGCCTCCACCAAGCCGTAGTGCGTCTCGACATGCATCCGATCCGCCTCCTCGCGGTAGTCCGCGAACTTGTAGCTGATCGCATATGTCGCCCGTGCCGTCCGCGGCATCGCCAGTGATAACAATGCCACCAGCAACACAGCCCTCGAGGCAGACGCAGCTCTAGCAAGGCAACGGTCAAACATGGTCGGTCGGCAGACGCTCCGTGCGCGCCCCCGCCTCCTCAACCGACCAATCGTAACGTTTTGGAAAGATTCGCTCCGTCGCTCGCTCAGCGCTCCAGCACCAGCGTCTTCTGCGCAAACGGCGCCGGATACGCCGTCACCCAAACCTCCGGCTGCAAGTCCACGCGCTCAGGATCAAACGCCAGCACCACCGCTTCCACCCGTTTTCCCGCCCATTCCGGCTTCAGCGGCAGATAAAACGTGTTGTTGCGATCGACCGATCGCGGCGGCACTTCCCACGCATTGCTCGGAAACGAAGGACTGCGGTCCGGCGCGCCCACCAGCTTTCCATCGATGCGAAACGCCACCGCCGCCCGCTCTCGTCCGTGCACGCCGTTCACCGCCACGCACAAATAACTTCCCGGCGAAATCTCGTTCAACGTAAACGCCCCCGACCACGCCGCTCGCGCCCGGTGCACCATCCCCGGCGACCAATGCCGCTCGATCCACGGCGCAAACAGATTCGAGGCCCGCCACTTCGCCCGGTCCGGCGCCTCGCCCTTCGCGAAGCCTTTCACTTCGCGCAAACGCAACGGCGCCGGCGAAAAACGCAGATAACGCCATGGCCCCGCCCGACGCAGATCGAGCGTCATCGTCTTGCCCGCGAGGAAACGCACTTCCTTCCATGTGACCAAATCCGCCGACACCTCCGCCACCACGCCTTCCTCCGACTTCAGCGGCTGCAGTCCCATTTCGTCGAACGTCTCCAGCACGAGTTCGTCGAGTTCTCGCACTTCTCCCAAATCCAACCGAAACGCCCCGCCTTTCACCCGCTGATCGCCAAAACGCAGGTCCACCGAAAACGCCGTGTCCGGATCATCGTCGAAGAGCCCGCGATCCCAAATTTCTCGCGCTCGAAAAATCGGCTGCTGAAAAAACGCGTCCCGCGCCCGCTGCACCGCCGGCAGCTCTGTCGCCCCCGAGCGAAGCAGCGACCTCACCTCGAGCGCATTGTTGTCCGCCGCAAAACACATCGCCTCGTAAAGTGCCGCCGCATCCGCCGGGACATCCACCTTCGCCAACGTCGCCACTTTTCGATGCCAAGCCTCCTGGCGCGGCTTGCCTGCGAAAGAAATTTCCACCGCTCCCTCGCCCGCCCAACCCGCAACCGCTTCGCCGTCGATCGTCGCTTTCGAAAATTTCGCTCCCTTCTTCCGCAGCGAAATCTTCGCGTTCGCCCCCGGCTCGCCGAGCAAACGCACCTCCACCGGACGCCCCGGCACGTCGCGCACCACTTCATACGCAACCCCATCAATTTCCCACGTCGCCCGCGGCTCGATCGTCACTTCAATCAAGCACGAGCGAAACGGCAGCACGTCGACCTCCGCTTTTTTCCCGAACTCGAATTCTCCCAACGTCTCCTGCCAGGGATGCAGCAGCCGCACCCGCACCCGCCGATCGCTGCGCTGCAAACCGATCGAGTCGTCGAGCGCCACCGTGTGGCGGGTCTTCTCCCACGTGAGATTCCGCAACGTGATCAGCCGCGTGTATCCATCGCCGCGCGACACCGCGTGCGGGCCGTAGCGCTCCTCGGGCAACACCACCCCGCTCACCAAAATATCGCGATACCGCCGGTGCAGATTGAAGATCCCCGCCAGCCGGGGAAACTCGTCGTCCCGCAGCAGCCACGGATTTCCATAGATCTGCGGCGCCAGCACCAGGCTCCGGTTGAACGCCTGGAGCACCAGATCGTCCTCCCAATGGTCCAGACACGACGAGATGCACACGCCGTGATCCTCCGTCAGCCGCGTGAGCTTCGGCGGGAGCTCGCGCGCCAGCGCCACCGCCCGCGCATGACTCGCGCTGGTCTCATTCGCCATATGGACGTCGATATACGTCTCCGCGCCGCCCAGCAGAAACGTCGTCGAGTGCCGCACCGCCGGACCGAGATCGAGCCGGTGATTCAACAAAATCAAATTCGGCGAATGCTCCCGACACGCCGTCATCATCCGGTCGAACGCATCGTATTTCTCCGGACGCAACTGTCCGCACACCGCGTCCATCTTGAACAGCTCAAAACCAAAATCTCGGCACAGGCTCACCATGTCCTCGATCCGCGCCGCTTCTTCCTCCGCCGTGTCGCCAAATCCATCCGGCCCCCCCCAAACGCCCAGCCGCGTGCCCATCTCCTTCGCCGTCTCGGCCACCGGCCCGAACCCGTGCGGAAACTGCCGCCGGAACCGCTCCGACTTCGTGCTCCCGTAGAAATTCTTCCCGTCGATCGCGCCCGCATCGAACGCGTAGATGTCCAACTCCAGTCCGTATTCGTCGTGTAGCCACCGAAAGAACGCCAGGTTCGTCAGCGTGTGCGCTTCAGTCGGCCCTTCGTTGGTGTTGTTGATCCAACTGAAATACTGCGAGCGAGACGGCGTCGTCTCATCCACACCTCGCGGCTGGCCCGCCGCGAGACCGGCAATTAGGGTGGAGAGTGCAAGGGTCATGATCGCGACAGGTCGGGGCAAAACTGAGCGCATGCCGCGACGCTACTCGCCCGCCGCGATTACTCCAGCCGGCCACCGGTTTACCCGGTGATCGCGTTCAACGCACGATCTCGACCGACGACACCCTCAGCGCCGCCGTCAAGTTCGCTGGATTGCTTGGCTCCGCCCGCAACGCGAACTGCTCGATCCCCACATAGGGCGAGCGCCGCGCGATCGCCTCGTAAAACCGCCGCAACGCATTCCAGTCCGCGCGCGCCAGCGTGATCTGCACCGTGTGCACCGCGAACTGGCCGCTCCGCTCCGTATGCGGAGTGTCGTTCGTGAAGTTCAGGTTGTGCTCGCGCGCGAGCGCATTGAGTTCGCCCACGAGGCGCGTGTCGTCGAGCGTCCGCGACGGATCGAGATCCTGCACCGCTCGCACCGACGCCTCTTCGATCTCCACCCGGTTGCGCAACCACTCACGCTGCTCCGCCAGCTCCGCCGTCACCGCCCGCACCGCCCGCCAGTCGCGCGATGCGCGCTTGCTGTAATTCGAAGCCCACGTCAACGCGCCCAGCGCAATGAACAGCACGAGCAACACCTTCTCGCGCAGCAGCCGGCTCAGGAAAAATGCACGCAGCGATCTCATGGGTTTGACGCGGATCTGAGCATCTCGGGTTTGAACGTCACCACCACGGTGAAATTGATCGTGTTGTCCCTCGCGCGCTGATCGGGCACTTCCACGCGCTCCACTTCCGGCAGCGCGCTCAACGCCGCCCGATATGTCGCCACCGCCGCCGGCTGCGTCGTGCGCGCCTCGATCGTCAGGGTGTTCAGCCCGCTGGTCGACGCGCGGAGAAACTGCACCGAATTCGGCCGCGCCAGCGGCCCCACCACGTCGAGCATCTCGAAGGGCAACAGCCGTTTCGTCGAAAGTTCGCGAATGCGCGTCGTCAGATTCTGCGCCGCTTCGATTTTCTGCACCACCGGTCGCTGCGCGTCCGCCTGCGCCTGACGCGAGCTCTGCCAAAAACGAGCCCCCACCAACGCCAACTCGCCCAACGCGAGGATCATCAACAACACCGCAAATCCGAGAAACGTCCGCCACAGCGCCAGATCTCGCGTCCGCGCGCGCCGCAACGCCGCCAGCGCCTCCTTGTCGCGAACATCCATCGCGCCCGCCTGCGCGAGCGCCACGCGCGACTCCAGCGTTCCCGCGCGAAACACCACCTCCCGGTCGCCGCCTTCCGCCTCCACTTCCGGAACTCCCTCGAGCACCGTCACGCGATTGCGCGGATACGCCGCCTGCAACTCCGCTTGCACGCGCCGACGTTCGTCGTCGCCCGCCTCCGCCGGAACCGGACGAAACTCGACCTTCGCCGGCACCGCGCCGCCATCCCAGTGCAGCGCCGTCAAACCTTCCGCCGACGGCAACACGACCGTCGTGTGCGGTTGCACCGGCCCCGTCAGCACCGTCGCAAAGGTCGGCATCACCAGTTCGGCCTGATCCCACTCCGCCGTTTGCTCCGTCGTAAACCGCCGCCGGTAAGCCGCAAACACGAGCGCACGCTCCGAACCTTCCGGCCAAAAATAGCCGTGATACAATTGTGCCGGCGGAAACGGCGAAAGCGTCTCGAGCGCCAGTTCCACCTGCTCACCCACCGTCGCCGCCGTCGCGCCCGGCGCCACGGCGATGGCGCGCGTGAAAAAAACGGCATCGGGCAACAATACCACGCGCGGTGGTGGCGGGCCGGCCTTGAGCGTCTTCAGGAGCGGAAGGGTCATGCGTTCGTCGGTCCGGGAGGGACAGCAGAAATCTCAGCATTCTCCCTGATTTCCAAGAGCGTAAATGGATATCGGAGCTTTTTTCCAGCGGCGGCAGACGATCCTTCGCCCTCCGTTCCCGTTCCCGCTGCCCCTTCCGTCGAAGAGTTCGCCGGTTGTTCCTTCGTGGGATCGATATTTTTCGCCGGCTCCACCGCCTTCGCCCCGCCTTCCGGCGCAATCACCACCGAGACCCGAAACTCCGACCGGCCTTCGCGAATCGTCACGTTGACGCGCAACGCGCTGATCTCCGTGCCCGCGCCCGCCGGCAACGCGCCCGCGCCCACCAGCGCCGCCAACTGGTCCGGCGTTTCGAAGTAACCAGGACCTGAATACGCCCGATCCCCCGTCCCGCGCAGATAGTCCGCCACGCGCCGTTGTTGTGCCGGGTCGCCCACGCCAAACGCCGCCAGCACGTCGCCGCGCCCGCCGTTCACGTTGGTTTGTTTGAAATCGTAAAGCGACGTCGCCTCAACGAAACGCCGCCAGAGTTCGTTCGGACGCCCCTTGTCATCGTAAAACAAATCCCGCGCATGCTCGATCGCCGCCAGCTCCTGATAACTCCGCAGCGAACGATGCGGCGGACGATACGGCAGCGGACCACGCTCGTAGTCCGGCGAAAGCGCGGTCGCGTTCACGTGATCCGCCTTCATCCAGCCGAGCAACGCGTCCACCAACCGCTCGGCGTCCGCTTTCGAAATTTCCCACGCCTCGAACAGATTCATCAGCGTCGTCGCATCGGCCTGCGGCAGGGAAATCTTTCCGCTCTCGTCCTCGAACGAAATCTCCGCCACGCGCCCGTTCGCCGGCGCCCAACCGGCAAACCCCAGCGGATCGCCCCAACCCTCCGCCGGACTGCGCAAGCCGCCGTTCGCGATCCGAAAATCCTCCAGCACCGCCAGCGTCACATCGAGCGCCGAATACGCTTCGACCCGCAGCCGCCGCGCCGTCGCCTCGCGCGCGTCGATGATCAAATCGTCGCCCGCGCGTTCCACGAAGAGGATCAACGCCGTCGACACGAACAGGATCGTCACCAACACGATCACCAGGACCGACGCACGGGTCGGCCGAAAAGACAGAGACTTGGAAAGTCGCGCGCGCACGTCAGAAGTTCGGCAACGCCTCTGGCGGCGACGGCAGCGTGATCACCGTCTCACGCGTCAGTTTCCCATAGGTGAACGTCAACCGCAACCGCTGCGGCGTGAGATACGTATCCATGCCTTCACGACGAAGCTGCGTTTCGCTTTTCCAGTTCTTGAATTCCGGATCGTAGTAGTCGTAGGCGAGTCCGCTCACGAGCGGCGACACGATTGTCTCACGCGGCGGATCTTCCTCGAACCGCGTTTCCAGCCGTGAATGCCAGAGCAGGCAAAGTCCTTCGCGGTCGCGCACCTGCAGCGAACAAACCACCTCCGGCAGCGGCCGGTCCGGCCATTTCAGCAACCGGCTGCCCTGCGGAAGTTCGAACGTCAGCAAATGCTCGGTCATGCCACTCGACGGCCGGATCTCCTTCGGCGCGATCGGCGCATCCCCCGCTTTCACTGCCGGCGGAAACGCCGCCGTCCTCAATTCGTTCTCCAGATAACGCGTGACCGCCCGCACGTGCTGCTCGAACAGCCGCACCTCCGCGTTCCGCCCCCACAACTCCCCCATCGAAAAAACAAAAGTGTTCAATGCCACCAGCACCAATCCCACGAGCGCGAGCGCCAGAAGGATCTCGAGCAGGGTGAAACCCCGCCGGCCACGTCGGCCGACACCGCGATCGGAAAAATGGATACGCCGCCCGCTCATGGCATCCGCTTCTGCTTCAACTCGAGAATCCGCGATTTCGATTCCTCACGCAGTTTCGCGTTTTCGTCCCCCTCCGACCAAGTCGGCCTCAGCACGTAGAACTCCTCGCGGTGCGGCGCCGGAGTCGGCCCGGCGCCCGATTCGCTGATCTCACAAACGAACCGAACGCGAAAGAGATCCGCCGTCGTCGTCGGCTCGATCTCCGCGCGCCACCGCACGCGGCCACCGTCGGACGTCTCGAAATCTCCGCCCTCCTCCGCTTTCTCGCGCTCCGGCTCGACGAGCAGGAGGCTCCGCGCGAAACGGATATCCTCCTCGCGCGCATTGCTCCGCCCGGCGATCTCGTAGGCGTTGAGCACATTGAGATAAGCCGCCGCCAGCGCCACCGCCGCCACCGCGAAAACCGCCAGCGCCACCATCACTTCGATCAACGTGAAACCGTCGCGCCGCATCTCAGGGATCTTCCTCCAGCAACATCGCCGCGCAGGTCCACGGATCGATCGCGATTACCTTCGCCGGCCCCGTCGTGCGAAACTGCACGCGAAACGGCGCACACGTTCCGTCGGGATAAAATGAAACGCTTTCGATCCGCTCCGACTCCACCAACTGCCCGCCGATCAATAGGGCGCCGCCGGTCGACCGCGCCGGCAACAGATCGACCGTGAGCTCCCGCGGGCCTTGGACCGGGAAAAACTGCTCCCCGTCTCGCTGCGTGACGACGAACCGCTTCTCCTTCTCATCGAAGCTCAATCCGACCTCCGTCTGCGTCTTTAGCGCGGTGCGACGGGCCGTGCGGGTCGCCTCCCAAAACACTTCCTCCGGCGTGCGCGGCCGCGAATCGATCAAATGCGTGCCCGCCGTAATCAGCGACGCGCTCAACAGTCCGATCAACGCCAGCGCGAGTAGGATTTCCAGCAGCGTGAACCCGAGCGGCCTCGCGCCGCGGACACGAGCCGCCCGAAATCCTCCTGCCGCCAAAACCATCCGTTAGTTTCCTCCCGACCAGTTGCCGATATCGTCCTGAGTCCCCTCGGTCTTGTCCGGCCCCTTCGAAAAGATGTCGTAGCTCGATTTGTTCTTGGAGCCCGGATAGCGATAAACGTAAGGCTCGCCCCACGGATCAAGTGGCACCTTGCCACCTTCGAGATACGGTCCGCGCCATTGATCCGCGCGGTTGCCCGGAGCCGTGACGAGCGCCTGCAACCCTTCCGCCGTCGACGGATAGTCGCCCATATGAATGCGATAGCTCGTGAGCGGCAGCTTGATCGACTCGCTGACGAACAACTTCGCAGTCGAAGTCTGCGCGCCGCCAAACACCCCTTCCAAATTGGTGACCGCGAGCCCGACCAACAGGCCGAGAATCGCGAGCGCGATCATGATTTCCAAAAGCGTGAACGCGCGACGACACGCGCGACGAAGATGTTGGATCGAGCGGGAACAAGACATGGAGCAAGACATTGGCCTCAACCGGCGAGTTGTCGAGACGCGCGCCAGCCTACGATTGTTTCCACAATTTCCACCCGCTGGTGCCCCCGCCCGGACTTGAACCGGGATAGGCGGTTTAGGAAACCGCTGCTCTATCCAGTTGAGCTACGGGGACCCGCAACGTCGCAAAGATGGACGCATGCCACCGCCGTTTGCATCTCAAAAATGCACGTTGACATCCCACCCCCGAAAAACAGTGTCTTGCTCCTTTTTCCGACATGAGCACGAACGAACAACCGACGCGCAGCCTCACCCCGGCGGAGATTCCGTTTACGACCCCGCAGGCCTTACGCGGCTACGTCACGGACACCGGCAAGATTCTGCCGCGCAAATACACCCATCTTTCGGCCAAGCATCAGCGCGCGATCACCAAGACCATCAAGCGGTCGCGCAACATGCTCCTCGCGCAGTAAGCGCTGGGCCGTTGATCTTCCGAGGCCGGAGCCCGTGCGCTCCGGCCTTTTTCGTGTCATGGCAAAGCCTGCTCGCGCCCGAATCTATCGCGGCACGCCGCGCAACCTGGCCCGCCTCGCCCGCGCGCTGCAGCAGGGCGATCTCGTCGCCGTCCCCACGGAGACCGTTTACGGGCTCGCCGCCAACGCCCTCAACCCTCGCGCCTGTCGCGCCATTTTCCGCGCCAAAGGCCGTCCGTCGAGCGATCCGCTCATCGTGCATATCCACGATCTCGCGCAGCTCGACGCGATCGCCGAGACCAACCGCGAGGCCTTGACGCTCGCGAAGTGTTTTTGGCCCGGACCGCTCACGATCGTGCTGCCCAAGCGCGGCATCGTCCCCGACATCGTTTCCGCAGGCCTGCCAAGCGTGGCGGTTCGCATGCCCGCCCATCCTCTCTTTCGTCGGCTGCTCAAGCAGACGAATCTTCCCCTCGCCGCGCCCAGCGCCAATCCCTTCGGCTACGTGAGCCCGACGACCGCCGAACACGTGCGAGATGGCTTGGGCTCGAAGATCGGTCACATCCTCGACGGCGGTCCTTCGACGATCGGTGTCGAATCCACCATCATCGACCTCCGCGATCCCCGCTCCCCACGCCTGCTACGCCCGGGAGCGATCACGCAGGCGGAAATCGAACGCGTCCTCGGCCGCCCCGTGAAACTCCGCCGCCGCCTCTCTTCGAAGAAAGCGCAAGTCGCACCCGGCCTCATGGCGCGACACTACAGCCCGCGCACCCCCGCCGTGCTTCACACCAAGCTACCGTCACCCGCTGCGGCGCTCGCGCGAGCCGACGAAGCGTGGATCTATTTCGCCCGGCCGGCCGCACGATCGCAGAACGCCAAAAACATCTTCTGGCTGCACCACGACGGCGAGCTGCAGGGCGCCGCTCGGAATCTTTTCGCCGTGCTGCGTCGGGTGGATCGACAAGGCTACCGCTGTATCCATCTGGAGCGCGCCCCCGGACGAGGTCTCGCCGACGCCATCAACGACCGCCTGCAGCGCGCAGCAGCTCGCTGAATAAAGCGACGCAACGTCACGCCCCGAGGCTGCGCCCGGAAAAACGAACGCCGCCAGAGCGATGTCCGCTTACGCGCGCGCTTCCTCGTCCTTCGCCATCTCGACGTAGTAGTCCTTGTAGGATTTGTCGTAATACTGCGCGTAGTAGTATCCGGATACGGCGAGGTTCAGCCCGTTCAGCACCGCGCCGAAGCACGGCACGTTGGCATCGAGAAGTTTGGTCGCGGCAAACTGCGCGGCTTTGCGGCGCACCTTGTTGAAGAAGATCGTGAAGATCGAGCCGTCCACCAGCGGGAGGATGATCAACGCATCGCTCACCGCCGCGAGCGGAGGCGTGTCGATGAAGACGCGGTCATAACGCTTCCGGAGGTCCGACAGCATGATCTCGAAGTTCTTGCTGTTGAGAATATGCGTCGGGTTCTTCGCGCGGCCGCCGGCGGCGATCACGTCGAGATTTGGCTGCAGGTTGCGCACCAGCACGTCATCGATGGTCGCCGAGCCCGCACAGATATCGATGACGCCCTTGAGATTCTCGATGCGGAACGACTTGTGGACATTCGGCTTCCGCAAATCGCAATCCACCACCACCACCCGCTCGCCATGCGCCGCAAACGTCAGCGCGAGATTCGTGGTGATGAAAGATTTTCCCTCGCCCGGCACGGTGCTGGTCGTGAGCACGCACTTCGCGTTCTTGCTCTCGTCCTTTAAACGCAGGCTCGAGTGCAGAGTCAGGAACGACTCCGCCACCTGCCGGTCGGCGTTGTTCACGACGATCTGGGCCTTGTCCGGCTGCTCCATGCGCTTGATCTGCGGAATGATCCCGACGAGCGGCAGCCCCACCACGCCCTCGATGTCGAACGAGCTCTTCACGCGATCGTCGATAAAGGCCACGAAGAACGCGAACGCCAGACCCAGGCCAATCCCACCGATGAACCCCAGCCCGAGGTTCAGCGCAACCCGAGGAGAAACGGGATCCTTAAGCGGACGAGCCAGGTCCACAATACGCGCATTCTGCGTTTCGATCGTGCTGGTCATGGACGTCTCCCGCGTGCGACCGATGATCGATTGCAGGATCTGCTCATTGATCTGAAGCTCACGCGCCATGTTGTCGTATTCGACGCTATAGCGATCGAGGTTCAACGACTCCGCTTCCTGTGCCGCCAGTTGCGCCCGCGCCTCTCGATCGCTCCGCAATGCGGTTTGATATTCCGACTCGACTTGAGCCTCCGCCGATCTGACCGCGCGTTCGAGTTCCCGCTGGGTTTGAGCCGCAGAGTTTATCGCCTCGATCATTCGCGGGTGCTTGTCGCGATAGCGTTCGCGAAGTTGAGCCATCGCGATCTTTTGCGCCGCAAGCTGCTGCACAAGCTGGCTGATCAAGGGCTGGCTCGCGATAAAGGGCAGTTCCGTCAGATCGCCTCCCGTTTCCCGCCGCTCCTGCACCTGCTTCAGACGAACCTCGGCATCCCTGAGCCGGGCAGACGTCTGCGTGACGAGAGAATTGAGCGCCTTCAGCTTTTCGGTGACGATGTCCTTCCGCTCGTCCAGCGACACGAGATTGTTCTTGGCGCGATAGGCTTGGAGGCTGTTCGCCAGTTCATCGACCTTCTTCCGTTGCTGCTCCACCCGAACCTGGAGTTCCTCCACCGCCTTCATCGATTCATCCACCCGGAGACGCGCGTTGTAGGAGATGTATTCCTCAACGAAGATGTTGGCCACCTTCGCCGCTACGAACTGGTCCGGATGCCTGTATTGAATGAGAAGGATCAGCGTAAGGCGCTGCGGAACGATCTTCCGATTCAACGACAGGATTGAAAGCACCGAGGGCGACGGTTCATTCGCCTTCTCGTAGGGTGCCAGAAATTGCCTGAGATCGTCACCTTGGAGGCGTGCGGCGACCTTCTCGACAATCGTCGCACTTTCCAAGATCTTCACTTGCGTGTTCAGATCCTCGGCCGAACGAATCTCATTATCCACCACCGCCTGAACCTGCATGATGGTGGGATCACGGCGAAAAATCTGCACCGTCGCCGTAGCTTCATAGATCTTCTGCTGACTGAACGTGTAGACCAGCGTCGAGGAGAATACGATGAGGAAGACTACGACGATATACCAAACACGTTCCCGCAGGATCAGCATGTAGTCTTGAAATGTCCGTTGGGCGTGCCCGCCGGACTCTCCGTATCCAACCGTCGAATACCCGGCATAGCCGCCGCCGTAGCTGTAGCCGTATCCGTCCGAACCCGCTTGTTTAGAATCTTGATCCATGGTCGAGGCCCGCGCGTTTATAGGATACGCTCCGGCACGAAAATCACATCGTCTTGCATTAGGGGCCAAGCCTCCCGCGCGCTGCCTTCAATGATCTCGTCTGCATTGATGATGAAAGTGCTTATCTTGCCGTCCGCAATTCGCGTGAGTTTCACCTTACGGCGATCGGCCAGGCGACTAAAACCTCCCACGCGCGCAATCGCGTCGAGCAGTGTCAATCCTTGCTCTTGCGGAAACAGCACAACCCCGGGGGAATTTACCGAGCCGAGCACGTTTACGCTTCGTTGCGCATACTCGATGACGAACACATTGACCTGCGGATTCACCAAATAGTCCGCATCGTATAGTTCCCGGATGGTCTCCTGTAATTGCCGCACCGTTTTGCCTTTGACATCGATGGCGCCAATCAACGGCAGCACGATCCGATACTCCTGAGACACACGAACCTCTCGTGTGAGGTCTTCCTCTTGGAAGATCTGGACGCGAAGCAAGTCTAGTGCGTTGACGATATAGTCCGACTTGGCGTCGGTGGGCGCCACACCGGCCTCCCCACGCGGCCCATCTTGGGCAAACACCGCGGCCACAAGAAGCGCCCCCGCCAGCCATCTTAACGATCGTAACAACATAAAAAAAGCGGAAGAAGATCGCAGCGATCTTCTCCCGCAATCCAAGAATGAGGTCTCTTCGTCGGTTTAGAATCGAAGATTCGCCGCGACACTGAAGACGTTGGCGGTGAAGTCCGAAGTCGGAAGGTCGGAATCGTTTGAGCGATAAGAGTATGCACCGGAGAAGCTGACGTTTTCATTCAGCCGGTAGGTCGCCCCGAGATGGCCTTCAAAATAATCGTCAATTCGCGCAGGCGCCGCTTGGTAGTAATCAATCGCGCGATACGCCACGGAGGCGGTAACACTTAGCTCGGCGGAGATCGCCGTCGTCGACGACGCCCGGATCGCAAAATTTCGCTGCTGATGTCCCTGGGAATTCGTGTCGAAATCATTGCTCAGCCCCAGCAGCACACTGGTCTTTGGCGAGGCGGCATAGGTGAGACTGGAGTCCACGCCCAGCATCTCCTGGTCGCTCCGCCGCTGCACCTTGTGGGAGAAAGAACGCTGCGTCACACCCACGGCGAACTGGCCCGTGAGCTTCGGCGTAAACTCACCACGCGCACCGATGTTTAGAAAATGGTCCTTGGTATCGAAGCCGATGCTCTCCCAGCGATTGCGATAACGATAACCCAAGCTCAAATCCACCTTGGGCGTGATCTCATAGTAGTAGTTCACAGGAACAGTGATTACCTGCGAATCGCTAAATCCCGCTCGCTCGTAGGCGGTCTTCTGATATTGAACACCGAGCGCGATGCTCGATTTCTCGGTGACTGAAACCTCACCCGAACCACCAGTCGAAAACACGTCGCGAAGGATAAGAGCATCCACCAAGGTGGCGGGTCCAGGCAGAACATCCACGGTGTTCTGGTTCAATTCGGCAAAACTTGCATTGAACGACAACTTGGACTTCCCGTCGTCATATCGCGTGTTCAAGGACGCGCTCGCGAGCTCATCGTTCAGATCGTCGTGATCCGAATACACGGAGATGTTCTCAGAGATACTCAGCGTGCCTTGGGTGAGCGAATTTTTGCCGAACACCAGTTGCACGCCGGGGTTCACCTCGAAAATGGTGTCACTGCGATCACGGTTTTGAGCGTTTCCGGGCATGCTTCGGCCCGAAAGGAAAATATTGCTGTCCGACCGCACCCCTACAGTGCCCGTCAGAAACAGCTCTGCGTTGTCTCCGACCGGAACGGAGGCGTAACACGCCGAGGCCAGGGCAGCCGAGGCGAACAATCGGGTAATGGTCTTCATCTGAATGTCGAAGTTGGATGCTTAACGACGCCTAAGGCCACGATTCCCAGCGCATCCCTTGCAATAAGAAACGAAGAAGAGATGCGATATGGAGATCGGCAGCCGGCAGCCGATGCGCTCTTTAACCACCAAGCCCGTCGCCGACGCAAGGTATAATTTAGGGGTTTTACCTATCGGGAAAGGACCAATCCTCCCATCTCCGCCAAAAACCGCTCATTCTGCTCCCGCGTGCCCACCGTCACTCGCACCCATTCGGGCATCCCGTAAGCTCCCATGGGCCGCACGATAACCCCGCGACGTTGCAACGCATCGAACACCCGCGCCCCGTCGCGCACTTTCACCAGGACGAAATTCGCCACACTCGGCACCCATTCCAATCCTCGCGCACGAAACCCATCCTCCAACTGCGCCAAGCCGGCGCGATTTTCTCGCGCGCATCGCTCCGCGAATTCCGCATCGTCGAGCGCCGCCACCGCCGCCGCCTGCGCGATCGCATTCACATTGAACGGCTGCCGCACACGATTCAGGAACGCCGCAGCTTCCGGCGAAGCATACCCATAGCCAATCCTCAACGACGCCAGTCCGTAGATCTTCGAAAACGTCCGCAGGCACACCACCTTTCGTCCTTCGCGCAACAACGGCCGGAGATCCGGCGCCCGCTCCAGGAACTCCGCATACGCCTCGTCAAACACCACCACGACGTGCTCCGGCAGCCCCCGCGCAAACGCCAGCAGCTCCTCTTCCGAATTCGCCGTCCCCGTCGGATTATTCGGCGTGCAAACGAAAACCAATTTCGTCCGCTCCGTCACCGCCGCGGCCATTTTCGCCAAATCGTGCGTGTGATTCGTCAGCGGCACCTCCACGGGAGTCGCGCCGAACAACAGCGTCACGAGCTTGTAAACCACGAACGCCGGCGCCCCCATCACCACTTCGTCGCCGGGCCTCAGGAACACGTGGCCCAGCAATTCGATGATTTCGTTGGACCCGTTCCCGATCACGAGCTGGTTGGCTCCCACCCCGCGCGCCGCCGCCAGCTTCTCGCGCAGCTCATAACATCCACCATCCGGATACAACTCCGCCTGCTCCAGCGCCGCTCGCGCCGCCGCCACCGCTTTCGGCGACGGCCCAAACGGATTCTCATTCGACGCGAGCTTGATGATCGTCGCCGGGTCCAGCCCGAGTTCCCGAGCCACATATTCGATCGGCTTGCCGGGCTCGTAAACCGGCTGCGTCAACACCGCGGGGTTTGCCAGCGCTTCAAGATTCATGCGAGCACCACGTTGCGCGGCTTCTGCGCGCGGGTGAAGTTCGTTTCTCGCCTCATTCACCGCCTGCGACTTGGCACCCGCACAACCTGCATCCCCGCCGCGAGCGCCGCCTTGATCCCCGGCTCCGCATCTTCAAACACCAAGCACCGCGTCGGCTCCACGCCGATCAATTTCGCCGCCAACAAAAACATATCCGGCGCCGGCTTTCCATGCACCACGTCGTCCGCCGACACCACCGCGCGAAACAGCGGCAACAACCCCGCCAGTTCCAGCGAACGCGTCACGATGTTCCGCGGCCCGCCCGACGCCACCGCCATCGGATGCGTTTTCGCCGCCTTCCGCGCAAACTCCACCGTCGGGCCGATCAACTCCGCGTCTTTCTGAATCTCCGTAAAAAGCGTTTCCTTCTCGTGAAACACCTTCTCCACGTCGATCGTGAGCCCGTAGTGCTGCGCGATCAACTGCGCCACCCGTCGCGTCGGCACTCCGCCAAGCGAATAAAACAAATCCTCGTCCAGCGGCACCTGCAGTCCCGCCCTCCGCATCGCCGCGTCCCACGCGCGATAGTGCAGCGGCATCGTGTCCACCAACGTGCCGTCGAGATCGAAGATATACCCGGCGAAATCGCCTTCGGGAATGTCCAGCTTCATGAAACCGCGCACGCCACGCTCATTCCTCCCTCAACGCAAACGGATTCTCGTCCGTCCGCGCCTCACTCGACAAACGCATCGGGATTTTCCTGAACGGGATAAAACGCGTTGTCCCCGCGCGCCCGCCGCGATTACTCCTAGTCCCGGCTTGCTACCCCCAACCCCATGAAAAAATACATCGTCGAGTTCATCGGCACGTTCTTCCTCGTGCTCACCGTCGGCCTGGCCGTCCGCCAAGGCGCGCCGCTCGCCCCCATCGCCATCGGCTCCGTCCTCATGGTCATGATCTTCGCCGGCGGTCACGTCTCCGGCGGACACTTCAACCCCGCCGTCACGCTGGCCGCATTCCTCCGCGGTCGCTGCGACAAGAAAGACGTCCTCCCGTATTGGATTGCCCAATTCGTCGCCGGAGCCGCCGCCGCCGGCCTCGTCAACATTCTCCTCGCAGGACGCGTCGATCCCGCCGTGATCGCCACGCATCCGCGCCTGGGCTCCTTCATCGTCGAGTTCCTCTTCACCTTCGCGCTCTGCTGGGTCGTCCTCAACACCGCCACCGCGAAAGCCACCATGGGCAATTCCTTCTACGGCCTCGCCATCGGCTTCACCGTGCTCGTCGGCGCCATCACCGTCGGCGGGATTTCCGGCGGCGCGTTCAATCCCGCGGTCGGCTTGGGCGTATTCGTCATGGGACTCGAATCCTTCACCCAGTTCGGCGTGTATTTGATTTCTGAATTCGCCGGCGCCGCCGTCGCCGCCTTCGCCTACCGCCAGATCAACGGCCTCGACTGACGAGCCGCGGCGCCGCGCGCCGCGGAAGCTCCAAATTCCAAGCACCAGGCTCCAGAGAACCCCGAAATCCCAAGCTCCCTCCTCCGCGCCACCCTCCCACCACCGCCTCCCCTTTTTTGGTTTGGCGTTTCTCTGGAGCTTGGATCTTGGAGCTTGAATCTTCCCGCCGCGTCAGCGGCGGGCCCCCCGATGCAGCCGGCTCGCCGGTTTCGGCGTCGCACTCTCCGCCAGCGCTTTCTCGTCGAACAGCGCCGAATACACATACGGGAACCCCTCGATCTTCTTCCGCTCCACGGCCATTCCCATGTAGCGCTCGATCGAACGCGCATCCCGCACGTCGTCCTCGGTCACGAGCGTGAACGCGTCGCCCGTGTTCTGCGCCCGGCCCGTGCGCCCGATGCGGTGCACATAGTCCTCCGGATTCTCGGGCACGTCGTAGTTGATCACGTGCGACACGCCCGCGATGTCCAAACCTCGCGCCGCGATGTCCGTGGCCACAAGCACTTCGTATTTACCCGACTTGAAACCATCCAGCGCCTCGATGCGTTCGCGCTGACTCCGATCCGAATGCAGCACACCCACCGTGTGTCCGCTGTCTTTCAACTTTCGCGCAATCCGATCCGCGCCCATCCGGGTCCGCGAAAAAATGATCACGCTCTTGAACTCCGTCCGTTCCAACAGGAGCTGCAACAGGTCGAATTTCTGCGAGGCCACCACCGGATAAAACGCGTGCGCCACCGTCTCCGCCGGCGAACGCTGCCGTCCGATCTCCACCTTCACCGGATTGTTCAACGCCCACCCCGCCAATTGCTCCAGCTCCGGCGGCAACGTGGCCGTGAAGAACAGCGTTTGCCGCGCCTTCGGACACTTCTGCACGATCCGCCGCACGTCCGGCAAAAAGCCCATGTCCAGCATCCGGTCGACTTCGTCGAGCACGAGGATGTCGATGTTATCCAGCGAGCAATTTCCCTGCTCGATGTGGTCGAGCAATCGTCCCGGCGTCGCCGCCAAAATATCCACGCCTCGCCGCAAATCCTCCGTCTGCTTCCCGTATCCGACTCCTCCATACACGATCGTCACCCTCAGATCGGTGAACTTCGCGTATTTGTGAAACGCGTCCTCGACCTGCAGCGCCAGTTCGCGCGTCGGTTCGAGAATCAGACAGCGCAAACTTCCGTGACCGCCCAGCCGCTGGATGATCGGCAGCGCAAACGCCGCCGTCTTCCCCGTCCCGGTCTGCGCCGACCCGATCACGTCGCCGCCTTGCAACACGACCGGAATCGCCTGCGCCTGAATCGGGGTCGGTGAAACATAGCCCATTTCCTGCACCGCAAACGCCAGCGCGTCCGACAAACCGAGCTTCGAAAACTCCGTGTCCATCTTCGGCACGTCCACCGGCACCGCCGGCTTCGACGGCACCGGACGCGGATGCTCGAACGAATCATCCCGTCTCGACCGCTCGCCGCGTTCTCCACGGCCGCGACCTGGACCACCCCGTCCTCGCCCACCGCGATCTTCCCGCCGGCCACCTTCGCCCGCCGGACCTCGATCGTGCCGCGACGTTTTTCCGCCGTGCTTTGCTCCGTGGCCATGTCCATGGCCTTTTCCGGAACGCGGTTCCCCGCGCGACGAGGAGGAATGACTCTTGCCGTGAGAGCTCGTTTTGCCGCCGCCCGTGGCGGCCTTGGCCGAACGCGAAGGCGCGATCTTTTCGCGAAGCTTCGCAAATATTTTCTTTAACATGAGACTAGGTAAAACGCGCTACGCTCGCCGAAACCGCGGCCTTTGCAATCACCGATATCGACGCCCTCGCCCGCCCGGCTCCGCGGGCCGCCCGCCAGCCGACCCGCGCGCCCCTCCAACATTCCGACCGACAACTACAAATTCGCTTTGATCTTCTCGAGGATCGCCAACGACAACTCCTGATCCCCCACGACCCCGACGCGGATGCCCACCTTCGTCGCGTTCGTGGCCATGTTCTCGAGTCGGATCTCGATCTTCTTGTCCGCCGCATTCCGCGCGACGAGCACACCAAGCAACGCATCCTTTCGCTCGCTCACCTTCACAAACTGAAGGTCTTCGATCGCTTCTTTCGCCGCATTGAACGAGCGATCCAGATTCGCCGACAACGTTGTCTGCAACTCCCCTCGCACCCACGCCACCGCCGCGGCTCCCGCTGCGCCCGCCGCCACCACCGCCACACAGCCCGAGCACACCAACATCGCCGCGCCCAACATCCCGCTCAGCCACACCGCACGCCAATTCCGAGGGTAACGTATTTTCATAAAGTCGTCTGGATGCCCTCCATAGACCCCGATTTGTCCGGATCGTTCAATCCTCTTCATGCCTCGCGGCAGACCGCCGTGCGCCCACGCACCGCCTCCGCCACTCCCGCACATTGCCCTTCCCACTCCCCCGCCCCTTGCTTTCGCTGGCCACCTCCATGATCCGCCCCGCCACGTCCGCCGACATTCCGCTCATCCTCGAATTCATCCGCGCCCTCGCCGACTACGAGAAACTCACCCACGAGGTCGAAGCCACCGAGGAAAAACTGCGCGCCACGCTCTTCTCCGAAAACCCCGCCGCCGAATGCATTCTCGCCTTCGCGGACGACGCCGCCCAAACGCCCGCCGGCTTCGCCATCTTTTTCACCAACTACTCCACCTTCCTCGCGAAACCCGGTCTCTATCTCGAAGACTTGTTCGTTAAACCCGAATTCCGCGGACGCGGCATCGGCAAGTCCCTCCTCCTCCACCTCGCCAAACTCGCCAACCAGCGCGGCTGCGGCCGCATGGAATGGACCGTCCTCCACTGGAATCAGCCCGCGATCGCTTTCTACGAATCCCTCGGCGCCGAACGAAAACTCTCCTGGCAAATCTGCCGCCTCACCGGTCCCTCGCTCCAGCGCTACGCGTAAACACGCCCATCGCACGCGGTCGTGCGCCGCTTCAGCCCGCCCCCGCATCTCCTCGCGCCGCCGCGCGCACCCAACGCCGCACCACGCGAAAATCCTCCGGCAAAAACACGTCTCGATTCTCCTCCAGCTCCGCCGGCTCTCCGCACCACCCTTCGCGCAACAATTCCGCGTGCCGCTCCGGCGTCACATCCGTCCAATACGGACAATCCACGCAGTGCGACCCGCTCACCCGCCCGCGCGCTTTCTCCAACACCTGCCGCTTGCACACGCCTTTTCCGCTCCGCTCGCGATACGAATCCCGACACACGCGAAACTCCGGATAAAAACACGCCTTCACCAGTTGCTTCGCCGCATCGTCCAACACCGCCGAGCTGCGCACGCCTTCCAGCGCCATCTCCACCAGCCGCCTCACTTCGCTTTTCTCCAGCTTTCCTGGTGCGCCAATCTCCCCCTCCCACGGCGGCGCCGGTAATCCAAGTTCTTCGATCAGCCGCTCGAGCTGCGCCGCAAATCGCTCCGCCGCCGCCGCGTCGATCGCCGCGCCATTCTGCCGCGCGAATCGCGCCAGCACCGTGGCCACCGCGCGACGAAACTCCTCGGCTCCGGAAATCATCCCGCGAAGCCATCTCCTTCCGCGGGCGAGTCAACCCGCCCTTCCATCATGATTGTCATGGTCACACTGTCAGTTTTATGAAACTGTGCTGGTTCCAAAACCCGCCCGCTACACCTGCCCCGCCGCGCTTGTCTCCCGTATTCTCCCGTTCGCCACACGCACCCGCCATGATCGAAACGCTCTCAAAACCCGACCGCGCTCCGCTCTACCTCGAACTCGCGCAGGAGATCCAGGAGCTCGTCACCCAAGGCACACTCCGCCCCGGCCATCGCCTCCCATCCGTCCGCCGCATGGCCCTCCAGCGCGACGTCAGCATTTCCACGGTCATCCAAGCCTACACCGTTCTCGAAAATCGCAGCGTCCTCGAGGCCCGCCCGCAGTCCGGCTTTTACGTCCGCCCGCAGATTCCGCTGCAGGCCCCCGAGCCGCGCATGGCCAAACCCATGGCCAAGCCCAGCTACGTCGGCGTCAACGACCTCACCGCCGAGATGCTCGCGCTCGCCGTCGATCCCGACTTCGTCCCGCTCGGCGCCGCCTGCCCGCATCCTTCTCTGTTTCCCAACAAGAAACTCGGCCGCCTCATCGGCTCCATCTGCCGCAACGATCCCACCATGATCGGACGCTACGCGATGAACTGGGCCTACGATCCGCTCGCGCGCGAGATCGCCCGTCGCTATCTCCAATGCGGCGCGCCGCTCTCGCACGACGAACTCGTCATCACCGTCGGCTGCGCCGAAGCGCTCAACCTTTCCCTGCGCGCCGTCACCAAGCCCGGCGACACCGTCGCCGTCGAAACCCCCGCCTATTTCGGGTTCCTCGAAACCATCCAGTCGCTCAATCTCCGCGTCCTCGAAATCCCCACCGATTCCCGCACCGGCCTCTGCCTCGATGCCACGCGCGACGCGCTGAAGAACTGCGACGTCAAAGCCGTCCTCTTGATGCCCGCCTACCAAAACCCGCTCGGTTCCTGCATGCCTGACGACAAGAAGGCGAAACTCTACGAGCTCCTCCAGCAACACGACGTGCCCGCGATCGAAGACGACATCTACGGCGATCTTCACTACGGCGACCGCCGCCCGAAGCCGCTCAAGGCTTGGGACACCGATGGCCGCGTCCTGCTCTGCAGCTCTTTCGGCAAAACCCTCGCGCCCTCGCTCCGCGTCGGCTGGTGCGCCCCCGGCCGCTACCTCGAACGCGTGCGTCGTCTCAAGTTTACCAATACACTCGGCACTCCCGTCGTCCTGCAGAAGACCGTCTCCGATTTCCTGCGCAACGGCGGCTACGATCACCACCTCCGCTCGATCCGCCGCGCTTACCAAAATCAACTGCACCTGTTTTCCCAGGCCATCCTCCGCTACTTCCCCGAGGGCACGCGCCTCAGTCGTCCGCAAGGCGGCTTCGTTCTCTGGGCCGAACTCCCGCCCGGCGTCGACACGCTCAACCTCTACCGCGAAGCGCTGCGCCATCGCATCGCTACCGCTCCCGGCGCGATGTTTTCCGTAAAGGATCGCTATCGCAACTGCCTCCGCATGAACTGCGGCATTCCGTGGACCGAACAGGTCGAGAACGCCCTTCGCACGCTCGGCGAACTCGCGAAAAAGCAATTGTGATGCCCGCGTCCGCCGCAGCAACTGCGCCCGCCTCCCGCGGCCGCGCGATCGCCTTTTGGCTGATCGGCGCGGTCGTCGCCTGCACCTACACCATGGTCGCCGTCTTCCACGTGAAGTTCGGCGCCATGAACGTCGACGAGGGTTTCTACGCCGCCGCCACCCGCGCCGCCTGGCAGGGCGAAATGCCGTATCGGGATTTCGGATTCACCCAACCTCCGCTCGTCGCCTACGCCAACGCGCCGCTGCTCGCCGCCACCGGTTTCGGCCTTTTTCAACAACGCGCCGTCAACGGCCTCTGGGCCGCACTCGCCGTCTCGTTGAGCGCTTGGCTCGTCTTTCGCCGCGGCGGCCGCGCTTCCGCTCTCCTGCTCATCGCGCTCTTCGCCCTCGCGCCGCCCTGGATGTATTTCATCCATCTCGGCAAGACCTACGCCGTCACCTCCTTCATCGCGATCGCCGCCACCGCCATTTTCCTCCTCGCCCCGCCGGGCCCGAAAAAAACCTGCGCCCTTTCCGCGCTCGCCGCGATCGGCATCGGCTGCCGCCTCCCCGCCGCACCGTTCTTCGGCATCCTCTGGCTCGCAAATCTGTTCGAAGCCGGCCGTCCCCATCTCCGCCAGATCGGCCTCGCCGTCGCCGCTCTCGCGATTTCCGCGGCCATCGTTTTCCTGCCCTTCTACCTCGTCGCCCCGGAGCGCTTCGTTTTTTGGGTCTTCGATTTCCACCGCATCTCGGTCCCGATGAAGGACTGGCGGCTTACTTGGAACGTCATCGTCAGCCTGGCTCCCGCCGTCTGGCTGCTCGCGCTCGCCTCGATCGCTCCGCCCTCCGCCCGACGCGCCGGCTGGCAGCGCGAACACGCCGTGCTCCTCGCCGCCTGCGCCGGTCTCGCCTTCAATCTTCTTCCCCGCGGCACCTACGAAGAATACGGCGTCCCCTTTCTCCTCCCGCTCGCCACCGCGTCTCTCGCCCTCCTCCACCCCGTCGTATCCAGCTTCTCGCTACGACGCTCGATCCTGTTCACTTTGCCGCTGCTGGCCGCGCCCTTCGTCGTCGCGCCCGCCGTCAACTGGACCCATCTCAGCGAACCTCAGCGGCACCTGCCCTCCGTTTTCCTCCCGCCCAACACGCCGCCCTATCACTTCGAGTTGCCCGAGCGCATCGCCGCCGCGCGCGATGTCGTGCAGCGCCTGCTTCCTCCCGATCAACCGTTCGTCGGTTCCGCGATCATCCTCGGCACCGAGACCGGGCACGAGATCCCCCCGCGCTTCCGCATGGGCGCATTCAGCATGTCTTTCGATTACGAACGCGATCGCGCGCATGCGCTTCATCTCGCCACGGCAGACGACTTCGAACGTTACCTCCGCGATATCGACAGCCCGCTCGTGGTTTTTCACACCAATCCCAAGTTCAACTTCGCCTGGTCCGTCCCGTCGTTCACCGCCCAACCTGAAGAGAACTGGCGCGAATTCGACCGTCTCCTGAACCGCTATTTCATCCCCGTCTATCGCGACCAAGAATTCCTGATCCTCGCCCGGCCCCACGTAGTCCCCATCGTCGCTCCCTAGCCTCCTTCATGAAGAAGAACGTCGCCATTCTCGTCTTCGACGATGTCGAGGTCCTCGATTTCGCCGGCCCGTTCGAGGTCTTCGCCGTCGCCGACGAACTCAGCGGCCACGCGCTCTTCCACACATTCACCCTCGCCACGAAACCCGGCACGGTCCGCGCCCGCAACGGCTTGAAGATCGTCCCGGACTTCACCCTCGAAAATTGCCCGCCGCCGCACGTCATCGTCGTTCCCGGCGGCGCCGGCCGCCACGCGCTCATGCGCCTGCCTTCGTTACACGAATGGCTTCGGCAAAAATCCCGCACCGCCGAGATCGTCATGAGCGTCTGCACCGGCTCCTTCGTTCTCGCCGCCGCCGGACTGCTCGACGGCCTGCGCGTCACCACACATCACGACTGCCTCGGTGAGCTGCGCGAGTTCGCGCCGCAGCTCGATCTCGTCGAATCCGCCCGCTTCACCGACAACGGCCGCTTTCTCACCGCCGCCGGGATTTCCGCCGGCATCGACTGCTCGCTCCATGTCGTGCAACGCCTCGCCGGCCCCGCCGCCGCCGACGCCACCGCACACTACATGGAATACACGCCACACTCCTCTTCCGGATAACGCGAGCAACCCGCCCGTCTCTCACCGCCTTCCGTGACCTCTCCCTCTCCTGCGCCCCCACGCTCCGCCGTCCTCCTCGCCTTCGCCTCCATCTACATCATTTGGGGCAGCACCTATCTGGGAATCCGCGTCGCCATCGAAACGATGCCGCCCTTCCTCATGGCCGGCGCGCGTTTCCTCGTCGCCGGCGCCGTGCTCTACCTTCTCCTTCGCTTCCGCGGCGCGCCTCAACCCACCGCGCGACAATGGCGGATCTCCGCCGTGATCGGCACCTTCCTCCTCCTCGGCGGCAACGGCCTCGTCGTGTGGGCCGAACAGTTCGTCCCCTCGGGAATCACCGCGCTCATCATCGGAATCCAACCGCTTTTCTTCGTTCTCACTGAATGGGCTTGGCCCGGCGGGATGCGCCCCACCGTCGTCACCGCGATCGCGCTCCTGCTCGGCTTCGCCGGCGTCGCTTGGCTCGCCGCTCCGTGGGAATCGGCCGACACCGGCGCGCTCCACGCCGGCGGAGTCGCCGCCATCCTGCTCGCCTGTCTCTCTTGGGCCTTCGGCTCCATCTATTCGCGCCACGCGAAACATGGCGCGGATCCGCTTCTCGCCTCGTCGCTTCAAATGCTCACCGGCGGCGCCATCCTCACGTTCGCCGCTCTGCTCCACGGCGACTTCGCCACGTTCGATCTCGCCCGTATTTCCGCCCGCTCGTGGTGGGCTTTTGGATACCTGATTCTCTTCGGCTCGTTGATCGGGTTTTCCACCTTCGTCTGGCTGATGAAACACAGCACGCCCGCGCGCGTTTCCACCTACGCCTACGTCAACCCCCTCGTCGCCGTCTTCCTCGGCTGGCTTATTCTCGACGAGCCCATCTCCGCGCGCACCTTGGTTGCCGCCGCCGTGATTGTCGTCGCCGTCATCATCATCACCACCGAGAAGAACCGCCGCGCGACGTAACCCCTGCACGAACCCCGCATGCGAAATGCGTTTAAGCTGGACGCATAGGGGTTTTCCTCTAGACGCCTCAGACAACCCTGACCGGTCTACCGATGCAACTGCTACAATCCCGCGATCTCAGACGCCGTCGCCCGCGGTGGAAAACACTCGTTGCCGTGGTAGCAATCGCAGTCGTCGGGGCGGCCGGGTGGAAAGCTTGGGATTCCAGCCGTCCGCGCTATCTCCGGTGGAAACAGCGGCGCGCCCTTGAGCAGGCGAAGGCGTTTATCGAGCAGCGCGATGCTTCCAACGCCAAGCTCGCACTCGATGTCGCACTCCGGACATTGCCCGGCAATCCCGACGTCATCCGCACCGCCGCCGACATGCTCGAGCAGAGCGGCTCGCCCGACGCCATGCGCCTCCGCCGCACCGTCGTGCAATTGCTGCCCCGCTCCGCCGAAGACGCCGCCCGCCTCGTCCTCTGCTGCCTCCGCTTCCGCGACTTCAACGCCGCCAAGGACGCCCTCAGCTCCACGCCGCCCGACGTTTCTGCCGAGCTGCCGATGCTCCAAGCCGCGCTCGCGTTCGCCATCGCCACCGATAACCGTCCCGTGGCGGATATCCTCTTTGAAAAACTGCGCGAAACCGCCCCCGACAGCGACGCCCTTCTCCACGGCCATGCGGCCCTTCGACTCCGCCATCCCAACGAAGAGGAAAAACTCGCCGCCCGCCGCCAGCTCGAAGAACTTGCCGCCCGCAACCCCGAACTCGCTCTCCAAATCCACCGCGAGTTTGCCGCAGATGCCCTTCAGCGCCGCGACTACGTTGAGCTGAAAAAGCGACAGACACTCATCCTCGCCGATCCCGGCGCCACCTTCACCGACCATCTCCAGAAAGCCAACGTCGACCTCCTCGTCGACAAAGCCGAGTTCGAACCCCTCTTCGCCAAACTCGCTCCGCTAGCTGTAGGCAACGAATCGGACGCCGTCCAGTTCACCCAGTGGCTCCTCGTGCAATCACGCGCGAAAGAAGCCGACATCTGGCTCGCCGGCCTTCCCGACGATCTTCGGAAAACGCCCGCCGTTCGCGCCGCCGAAGCCGACATCGTAGCCCAACTCGGCGACTGGGATCGCCTCACTCCCCTGCTCGAAGCCGGCGCGTGGGGCCCGATCTCCCGCGACACCCTCCGTCTCGCTTTCGCCGCCCGCACCGTCGACAGCCCCTCGCGCCCGTCGCTCCGCCGCGAAACGTGGGACATGACGCTCGACTCCGCCACCGGCAATCTCGCCGCACTCCGTGTGCTTCAACGCCTCGCCGCCGTGTGGCGTTGGGAAGACGAAAGCGAACGCACCCTCTGGGCCGTCGCCCGCACATTCCCCGCCCAGACATGGGCTCACCAAGCCCTCTTCAACGTCTATCGCTCGCGCAAGGACATCAAAGGCATGCGCGAAGTCATGGGCGTTCTCCGCCAGTCGGACGGCACGGTCAGCCGCTATCAACATGACTGGGCTCTCCTTTCTCTCCTCGCAGAGCCCACCGCCAACTGGAATCCCGCGAAAGACACGATGCGCGCGCTCCACGAAGCCGATCCCGCCAATCCCACCTACAGCACGGGCTACGCCTTCGCGCTCGCGCAGGCAGGCAAACCCGACGAAGCCCTCGCGATCGTCGCGAAGATGACCGAAACCGAACGGCGGTATCCCCCCCGCCAACCCTTTCTGGCTTTCGTTTACGGGGTCGCCAAAAAAGCCGAAGAACTCGAACAAGCCGCCAAGCTCGCCGAAGGCGTCGAATTTCTCCCCGAAGAAACCTACCTCTTCACGCGTGCTCGGGAAGAGCTGAACCGCAAGCCGCCGAAACCCGCGGGCACCACCGCGAAAGTCGATCCGACCGCCGGATTGTGACTTCTGCCGCGAACAGTTCGCCGCGATCCAGGCACGCCGTGCTTTGGTTCGGCGCATTCGCCGCCACGATCGTTTTCGTCGCTCCGCTCAGCACCACATGGAGCGTCGCCCCTGATCTCGGCCATGCCTGGGTCGTGCCCGTCCTGATGGCCTATCTGTGGTGGGAGCGCTGGCATGAACGTCCCACCCTTCGTCCGCGCGCAGTTACCTCGCCCCTCTGGTGGATCGCTGCACTCGCGTTCGCTACCGCCCATCTCTTCGTCCGACTCTTTCTTACCCCTTTCCCGCTCTGGCCGACAGCACTCCTTCTCTACACGCTCCTCCTCGCGGGGGCTATTCTCGCCGCAGGCTGGCTTGTCGCCGGCTCGCACGGTGTTCGATGGATCGCCGGTCCTCTCATCCTGCTCGCCGGCGCTTTGCCCGTGC
>ENA-UOVV01000548-UOVV01000548.1-compost-metagenome-genome-assembly--contig:-NODE-548-length-42638-cov-113.365240_pt1 | contig 42638 bp, 38 predicted proteins | sample MGYA00238155_ERZ761577 | MGnify/ENA primary metagenome ERZ761577 (study PRJEB28898, sample SAMN06268775) | compost metagenome | isolation source: Emeryville, CA | place: USA:Emeryville, CA | collected... | reverse complement strand
GCCTTCCTCGCCGACGCCCGCGCTCTCGCTGCCTCGTAGTGCGGCGCTCCCGCCCGCGCCCAAAACCAAAAGCCCCGGCCACCGCCGGGGCTTCACGATTCAGGAATTCTTGCGGCCTTGATTACGGCTGCGCGTCCGCCGCGTCCGCCGGATTGATATCCAGCAACTCGACGTCGAACACCAACGTCGCCGCCGGCGGAATCTCGCCCTGGCCGTTCTCGCCGTAAGCGAGTTGCGGCGGGATATAGAGCTTCATCTTTCCGCCTTTCGAAATCTTCTGCAGTCCTTCCGTCCAGCCGGGGATGACTTCGTTCAAACGAATATCGATCGGCTCGCCGCGCTCGAGCGAGCTGTCGAACACCGTGCCGTTCACCAGCCGGCCCGTGTAGTGCACGCGCACGACGTCTTCCGGTTTCGGCGACGCGCCAGAACCCTGAGCCTCGATCTCATACGCGAGTCCGCTCGGCAGCACCACCACGCCGCTGCGCTTTTGCATCTCGGCCATGAACGCCGCGCCTTCCGTCGTGCTCTGCTCGCGCATGCGGCCAAGATACGTCGTCTGCTTCTTGCGCATGAACTCTTCAAACGAACCCCGGATCGCCTCCAGATCCTGCGGCGAATCCTCGCCGGCCGCCGCCGCGCGCAGTCCCTTGATCACCGCCTCGACTTCCGCTTCCGAAAAATCCAACTCCCGCAAACCCGACTGCCGTCCGAGCATCCAGCCGAGTTGCTCGGCCACCTGCTCATCCGTGAAGCTTGCCGCCGGAGCAGCGGACGGCTGGGCCGCCGGCGTGGCAGAGTTGTCCTGCGCGCGCGACGCAGCCGTGAGACCGAGCACCAGCACCAAGGCCGGGATAAGGGACTTGAGTTTCATGAGGGGGGAATTTCGGAAGCAGTATATGAAAACCTCGCGCACGTTTTGTGCCGCGAGTTTTCGGGTGTGGCACCCAGCCTGCCCGATAGCAATCAATTACTCCCCGCTTGTGTCGCCCTCGCGACGCCCCTCAATCTCTCACCTTCCATGAATCCCGACCAATTCTGGACCAGCCAGGACGGCCAGATCCTCACCGTTAAAAACAAGGACTCTCGCACCGTCGCCCTCACCCTCGCGTTCTGGCCGCGCAACCCCGCCGAATTCGATTTTCTCAAGTCCATCCTCCCCGAGCTGAAGTTCACCGAACGCAGCTCTCTCGCTCGCATCGGCATCGAAATGCTCACCCACGGCGCGCCCCGGGTCGAAGGCAACCGCCTCGAACTCGACGTCGACGCCTTCATTTTCGACACGAGTTTCCCGAACGCCCCTTACTGGAAAAAACTCCTCCGCTCCGGCGCGCCCGTCGGCCGCCTCTTCCACGCCCCCGCCGCCTGCAAACTTTCCACCGCCGAGATCTGGGACGCCGTTAAGGAAAACCGCCTCAAACTCCCCAACACGATCTCGATCGACCGCGACGGCCGCGTCTTCCTCACGCCGCACCAGGTTTCCTACACGCTCAACCCCAAGCTCCAGCGGCTCACCTTCGAACGCATCGTCAGCGGCTACGCCGGCCGCGCTTTCATCGACAAGGTCCAAGTCCGCCACGAAGCCTCGCCGCTCACCATCCCGCCGCACTCCGGCATCCTCACGAGCTGCTCGATGTATTTGAAAGAGCACTTCGTCGTGCTCAACCAGGGTGAAGGCAACTTCGGCATCCACACGAGCGCCATCCTCCTCGATCCGATCAAGACTTTCGGCACGAACGTCATGCTCGAGATCTACAACTCGGGCGATCAACCCGTCGTCAACCCGCTCGTCTCCGTCGAAATTTTCCGCGCCCCCGAGGCCGACGATCCCGAGTTCAAAACCCTCGCAAAGAAACGTCAGCGTCTCTTCGCCGCCGCGACCGAGCTCTACCAAGCGATCGACACTCACCCGCCGCGCGACAACGCCGAGTCCAAGCCGCGCACCAAGATCACCGTCAAACACCAGAGCGCCACGATGGAGAATCGTTCGCTCTTCATGCGCTTCGGCGACGACATCAAAAAAGTCATCGGCCAGAACGGCAGCTCCGGCGGCCACCGCACCATGATCCAGGCGCTCGACGCCGCGCCCGACAACGCCGACACCCTCATCCTCGATTACTTCCCCGACCTGCTCGAACACACCGAGCTCGTCACCCGCATCGGCGAGGTCCGCCCCAAACGCCTCATCTTCCGCCACGCCTCGCGCACGCACGGCTACTTCCTCTCGAGCAACGCCCACGCGCGCCTCGACATGTTCGATGCCATCGGTCTCCAGGTTTACTGGTATGACGAAATGAGCGGCGACCTCTACCGCCACACTTACAAGAAGGACCACGGCTTCTTCGTCCGCGAGGAGATCGCCCGCAAATTCCAGGAGTGCACCATCCTCGCGTTCTACGGTTCCGCCGTCGGTCTCGACGCGCCCGACACCGCCCGCATCTCCGGCCTCGTCGACAAGCTCACCGGTTTCTTCGGCCACAATCTCGGCGTCCTCACCGGCGGCGGCGGCGGCGTCATGCGCCTCGCCACCGAACAAGCTCGTTCGAAAGGCGCCCTCACCGGCGCCTGCTTCCTCGAACTCGAAGCCCAGCCGCCCGAGCTCGGCGTCGATTTCTTCAACACATTCCAGGAGTCCTCCCGCCACTTCCGCCAAAAGTGGTTCGAAGCCGCCGATTTTTGCATCTTCAACGTCGGCGGCGTCGGCACGCTCGAGGAAATCGGCATCGAGATGTGCAATCTCAAGCTCGGCATCCGCCCGCGCGTGCCCTACGTGTTCTTCAACGCCCGCTTCTGGGGCGATCTCCGCAAACAGCTTCGCGAGATGGTCGTCACCAAACGCGCCCCCGCGTGGATTCTCGACTACGTCCTGTTCACCGACGACCCCGACGAAGTCGTCTCCTTCTACCGCCAGAAACTCCAGGTGCTCTGATTTTTTCGGCCCCCCCAAACCTTCATGCCCAACCTCCCCCGCTCCATCCTCGTCGTCGGCTCCGGCGGACGCGAACACGCGCTCGTTGCCGCGCTTCATCGTTCGCCTTCCGCCCCCAAGCTCTTCTGCGCCCCCGGCAATCCCGGCATCGCGGAACTCGCGACCTGCGAAGCCGTCGCCGCCGATGACATCCCGGGCCTCGTGGCCCTCGCGCAGCGGTTGAAGATCGAATTCGTCGTCGTCGGCCCCGAGGTCCCGCTCGCCCTCGGTCTCGTCGACGAACTCGCGAAGGTCGGCATCCCCGCCTACGGCCCCAAAGCCGATGGCGCCCGCCTCGAGGCTTCGAAGATCTACACGAAGGAAATCCTCCAAAAATACCAAATCCCCACCGCGCCCGCAGCGTTCTTCTCCGATCCCGCCGCGGCGATCGATTACATCCGTTCGCGTCCCGCGCCGATCGTCGTCAAAGCCGATGGTCTCGCCGCCGGCAAGGGCGTCGTCGTCGCCCAAACGCACGCCGAAGCCGAGTCCGCCGTCCACCAGCTCCTCGCCCTCCCCGCCCAATCGAAAATCGAAAATCCGAATTCGAAAATTCTCATCGAGGACTGCCTCACCGGCGAAGAAACCTCCATCCTCGTCGTCGTTTCCGGCCGCGACTACGTCATCCTCCCGACCTCGCAGGACCACAAACGCATCGGCGACGGCGACACCGGCCCGAACACCGGCGGCATGGGCACCTACTCGCCCGCCGAGGTCGTTACGCCCGCCCTTCTCGCCCGGATCGAACGCGAGATCGTCCGCCCGTCGGTCGACGCGATCGCATCCGAAGGCATTCATTTCGTCGGCACGCTGTTCATCGGCATCATGCTCACGCCCGACGGCCCCAGCGTCCTCGAATACAACACCCGTTTCGGCGATCCCGAAACGCAGGTCGTCCTTCCCCGCCTCGAGACCGATTTCCTCGAACTTCTCTGGGCCGCGAGCAAGGGCGAACTCTCCCGCATCCAATTGAAGATCCGCCCCGAACACGCGCTTTGCGTCGTCGTCGCCGCCCGCGGCTATCCGAACTCCTATCCCAAGGGCGACCTCATCGGCCTGCCCAACATTCTCCCGACGTCCGTCTCGATCTTCCACGCCGGCACCGCGCGCAACCCCGCCGGCCACCTCGTCACCAACGGCGGCCGCGTCCTCGGCGTCACCGCTCTCGCGCCCACGCTCCGCCATGCGTCGGTCGACGCCTACGCCGTCTGCGACGCCATCCAGTGCACGAGCAAATACTTCCGCCGCGATATCGGCGCCCGCCAGCTTCGCCGCACATGATGAGGTCCGTTTGCGCCTCCCGACTCCGGCCTTTGCAAACCCCGCGTTTTGGTGTCCATTCGGCGTTCGCTCATGCCTGACACCGTGCTCGTCGTTTGCACCGCCAACATCTGCCGCAGCCCCATGGCCGCCGGCTTGTTGCAGCACGCCCTCGCCGCCCAACCCGAGCCGCTCCGCTCCATCAAAGTCGAATCGGCCGGCGTCGCGGCCCGCCACGGCGAGCGCGTTTCGGAAAACTCCGTCCTCGCCCTGCGCAAGGTCGGCATCGACATCTCGCAACACACCAGCCGCCCGCTCACCCAGGAGATGCTCGATCGCGCCGCGGTCGTCATTTGCATGACCGAATCGCACCGCGCGATGATCCAGCTCCAGGCCTCGCCGCCGCCCAAGCACCTTCATCTTTTCCGCGAGTTCATGCCGGACGGCGCCGACAAGGAAATCCCCGACCCCTTCGGCGGCCCGCTCAAGATTTACGAAATGTCCCGCGACGAGATGGTCGAAGCGATCCCGTCACTCGTGGAGTTTCTTAAGACGCGCCTGACTTCCAAGTCGCAGTGATTTTCGATTTTCCCCTCTCGATTTTCGATCCTTGCTGAACGCTCCACCTCCCGCCCGATCCGAAAATCCAGATTCGAAAATCCAAAATCGAAATTCGAAAATTTCCCTCATGCTCAACGCCTCGCCGCTTCAATCCCTCGACCCGCTCGTCTACTCCGCCATCTCGGAGGAGTTTCACCGCCAGCAGAGCCACATCGAGCTGATCGCCTCGGAAAACTTCACCTACCCTGCCGTCATGGAGGCACAGGGCAGCGTGCTCACCAACAAATACGCCGAGGGCTACCCCGCCAAACGCTGGTATGGCGGGTGTGAATACGTCGACAAGATCGAGCTCCTCGCCATCGAGCGCGCCAAGCAGCTTTTCGGTGCCGAACACGCCAACGTGCAGCCGCACTCCGGCGCCCAAGCCAACGCCGCCGTTTACGCCGCCGTCCTCCAACCGGGCGACAAGGTCCTCGGCATGAACCTTTCGCACGGCGGCCACCTGACCCACGGCAATCCCGCCAACTTCTCCGGCAAGCTTTACAACTTCTGCCAATACGGCGTCCGCGAAGACAACGGCCTCATCGACTACGATGAGCTCGCCGCCGTCGCCCAACGCGAGAAGCCTCGGATGATCACCGTCGGCGCCTCCGCCTATTCGCGCATCATCGACTTCGCGCGCATGGCCGAAATCGCGAAGAGCGTCGGCGCGCTCCTCTTCGCCGACATCGCGCACATCGCCGGCCTCGTCGCCGCGGGCGTCCATCCGTCGCCCGTCCCGCACGCCGACTTCGTCACCACGACCACGCACAAGACCCTCCGCGGCCCGCGCGGCGGTCTCATCATGTGCAAAGCTGCGCACGCCAAAGCCATCGACTCCGCCGTCTTCCCCGGCACGCAGGGCGGCCCGCTCATGCACGTCATCGCCGCCAAAGCCGTCTGCTTCGGCGAATGCCTCAAACCCGAGTTCAAGGCCTACTCCGAACAGATCGTCAAAAACGCGAAAGCCCTCGCCGCCGCCTTCCTCTCGCGCGGCTACAAGCTCGTTTCCGGCGGCACCGACAATCATCTCTTTCTCGTCGATCTTCGCACGAAGTTCCCCGAGCTCACCGCGAAGAAAGCCCAGGAGACCCTCGACCTCGCGAACATCACGTGTAACAAAAATACCGTGCCGTTCGAAACCCGCTCGCCTTTCCAAGGCTCCGGCATCCGCCTCGGCACCCCCGCCGTCACGAGCCGCGGCTTCAAGGAAGCCGACATGGAAGAGATCGCCTCCTGCATCGACACCGTCCTCGCCGCCATCGGCACCGACGGCGAAGCGACCGCAATCGCCGAGACGAAGAAACGCGTCGTCGCCCTCACCGCTCGCTTCCCGCTCCCCTACCGCCTCGCCTGAGCCGGTCGCCCAGCCTCCGTTTCACGTCGGAGCCTGCTTGCAGGCGCTCTCGAGGAGCGCGGCGCTTCAGCCCGTGCTCCCCTGTTCGAGTGCGGCTAAAGCACCGCACCACAAATCGGCCCCGACCTAACGCGCTGATTTCAAGCGCGCTTATTTCGCCGGCTTCGCCTCGCCGTCCGCCTGCAACCGCCGCGCCATCGGCGCCAGCCGGCTCAACATCAGGCTCGGCGGAGGCGACGAATCGACGAGCTCCAGAAACTTCTCGCGCCGCTTGATCAGCACCTGCCGGAGCTGCTCCTTCTGCTCATCGTCGAGATTCAGATCCTTCACGTTCCACTCGAGCCGCATCGGCACCACCACGATCGCCAGCATCTTGTGCAGCGGCTTCTGCTGGAGGTTCACGACCTCCTCAGGCGTAAGCGGCGTCGGCAGATGCCACTCCTCGTCTTCCTGCGCCCGCAGATCCGCATACTTCTTCACGATCTTGTGAAAAACTTCCCGCTGGTCCGGGCGCAGGAGCGCATCGATGTCGCGATCGAGCTCGCGATCGATCTCCAGCATGCGCAACCGAAACTTCTCCACCTCGGGTCCGAGCTGCCGCAGTTGCGCCGCGATTTTGGCGACATCCGGCGAGGGCGCCGCCGGTTCCGTATTCGTTGCCGTGGTTTTGCTTCCCGAGAGCTCGCTCAACAACTGCGGCGGCGGCGGCACCTTGCACGAAGTGCGCTCCGCCCAGCGACCGGCCACGAAGCCGGCCCCCAGCACCGCAATGGTGAGAAGCGCAATCAGGATCCGCTGCTTCATCGCACCTGACCCAGTCGCTCCATCTCCGCCGCCACGGCCTCCCAACCGGCGATGTTGCGCGCGGTCTCATCCGCGGCCTGCCGGGAATGCACGAAAAAGATCGCCGCCAGGCAAACCGCGGCGGTCGCGGCGCTCAGCAGACATTGACTGTAAAAAGTCGGCGCCAAGTCGCGGGCGGCACGTAGCGTCCGCTCCGCAAATCCGGGTCGGAGCATCGCCGCCGCGTGCTCCTGCAATGCGAGCCAGGCGTAAGATTCAGGTTTCATGTGGTCTTTGATAATACTGACGAAGCTTCTCCCGTGCCCGATGCAAGCGAGCTTTCACCGCCATCACGCTCGTGCCCGTCGCCTCGGCCATCTCGACCTGGCTGCGCCCTTCCTGCGCCAGCGCCAGCAACGCACGATCCTTCGGCGGCAACTGCTGCAACGCATGCCGCAACGCGTCCAGCTCCTCGCTGTCCACCGCACCCGGAGGCTCCGGGATGTTTTCGTGCTCCGCCGCAAAGGGCGTAAAAATCCGCCGCAGCTTCTGCCGCCGCAGGTGATCGATGCAGGTGTTGCGCGCCAGCCGGAACAACCACGCCTCGAACTGCGCCACGTCGTGCAACCGTGCCAGCGCCCGGATCATCTTGATGAAAACCTGCTGTGCTAAATCCTCCACCGCATCCGGCCGCCCTGTGATCGCGTAAACGAATCCCGCAATGCGTCGCTGATAACTGAAAATGAGCGTGCGCTGGGCTCCTTCGTTGCCTTGTTGCGCCTGCCGAACGAGCTCGGCGAGCGCGGCCGCTGCAGTCTGGTCCGTGCGTGCGCATTCGTCGGAGGGGCCTGACGGGAGAGCTTTGGGAAGGTTGCGGATTGGGTCTTCTTCCCGGACCCGCGGTCCCCGTGCAACACTTCTTATCGGCATGATTCGATTCGCTGCAGACTCAGCGGCCCCGCAAAGCAACCCACTCTCCGGCGCAGTGCAAGCCCTGGCTTTGTCACTATCTTGGAGGGCGGCGTCGGCACTCCGCCCCCCGCGCCCCACGCCCTGCCGCTACTGCAGCATCCTCACCCGCCGGTCTTTCCGTGGAAACTGCAGCGTCACCAGCGTGCCCACGCCTTCCTTGCTCTCGATTCCGATCTGCCCGCCGTGATCGCGCATGATCCGCTGGACAATCATGAGCCCCAACCCGCTCCCGCCCACCTTCGTCGTGTGATACGGCTGAAACAGCCGCACGAGGTCCTCCTGCTTGATGCCCGCCCCATTGTCTCCAAACAGCAAATACACGTTGTCGTCGTCCGCGTGCGTCCGGATCCGCAACCGCCCTCCCGGCTGCATCGCCTCCACCGCATTCTTCGTGATGTTGAAAAACACCTGCTTCAACTGATTCCGATCCGCCATGATCACCGGCAGGTCGCCCGGGGTCTCCGCCTCGATCTCGATTCCGCGATCCGCCAGCTCGCTGTGTTGAAAGCGCAACACCTCCGCCAGCACGTCCGTCACCTGCGTCTCCGCCAAGTCCGGCGGACGCGGACGAATCGCCTCCAGGAAATTCGTGATGATCCCGTCCAGCCGCTGCACCTCCGCCTGACACACCGCGATCGAATCCGCCAGCGCCGCGCTTTCCTTGTCGCGCACGCCTTTCAACTTCTTCAGCCGCCGCTCGATCAACTGCAGGTGGATCGTCAGCGAGTTCAACGGATTCCCCAACTCGTGCGCCACCCCCGCCGCCAGCAGCAGAATCGACGAGGTCCGCTCGCTCTCGATCCGCGCCTCGGTCGAGAGCTTGTCGCGCGTGATGTCCGACAAAATCACCGCAAACCGCCGCGTCGCCGTCCGCCCTTCCCCGCGAAACGGCACCATGTAAAGCCGCACCGTCCGCGGCTCCGGATACGTCAGCTCGAATTCCCGCGCCACCACCGGCATCGTCGTCACGCCTTCCGCCTCCAACGCCGGCTCGAGCGATTTCCGCAACCCCGGCACCAGCCGCCACAAGGTCTGCCCGCTCAGATCCTCGTCCGCCAACCCGATCAACCGCTGCGCCGCCCGGTTCGCATACTCGATGTGCCCCCCCGCGCTGATCACCAGCACGCCTTCCTGCAGCGTGTTGAAGATGTCCTCGAACAACCCGCGCTCCCGCGCCAGCCGCTGCACGAGATTCGTCAAACTGACCGCATCCAACGTCTCGACACGGCCAAGCACACGATCGAGCGACGAGTTCTTCTTCCCGGGCATGAAGCGTGAGAATGCCGTCCCGCCCTCAGCTCTCAACTCTCATCTCTCAACCCTCAACTCCCCTCCCCCCCTCCTCAAACATCTGCATCTGCGCCGGATCCACCCGCACCGCGAGCAGCTTCCGCAGGAACATCTCCCGATGCTCCAGACAGCGTCCGAGCCGCAATACCGCCTCGCGATGCTCCTCGGTCCCGTAACCCTTGTGCTGCGCGAATCCATATCCCGGATACTTCGCGTCCAGCTCCCGCATCAGCCGGTCGCGCGCCACCTTCGCCACGATCGACGCCATCGCGATGCACAACGACCGCGCATCCCCGTTCACGAACGCCGTGTGCGGATACGGAAAATTCCGCAGCGGCAATCCATCGATCAACACCCGTGCCGACACCGTCGGCACAAACGCCGCCCGCTCCTCCCAACTCGTGAACAAATCCGGCTCCGCCTTCCGCTCGAACGCCTCCGGCGGATGAATCGCCTCCAGCGCCCGCCGCATCGCCAGCTTCGTCGCTCCAAGAATGTTGAACTGCGCGATCTCGTCGACGCCCGCCACGCCGAAATGCGCATGGATCAATCCATTCGCCGCCAGCGCCTCGAATTCGTTCCACAACTCCTCGCGCTGCTCCGCCGACAACAACTTCGAATCGTTCACCCGCCCCGCCTTCGTCATCGCCCACCGGCATTCCAAAAACTCCCGCGTCACCAGCACCGCCGCCGCCACCACCGGCCCCGCGAACGCGCCGCGCCCCACCTCATCCACTCCGATGAGGCTCGTCACGCCTTCGATCTGTTTCAAATCGAACGCCCGCAACTGTCTCCGCTTGGCCATCAGTCCTCTGCTTCTGCCATTTCTCCGTAGCAAAACGCGTGAACGTTTCGCAACTCACACCCCGCGCTCACCACTCCATCCTCTCCTTCGGTTCCTTCAACGGCAGCTCATCCAGTTTTCCCGCCGCCGACACCACTTCATACGCCGTCCGAAAATGCAGCTTCGCAAACTCGCCCAATGCCCGCGCCCCGAACTTCGCGATGATCTCATGCGCCTGCTGCTTCACCAGCGGCCCCGCGCCTTTCTGCAGCTTCGCCCCAAACTTCTTCGACAACAGATTCATCTGCCGCACGAACTCCGCCCGCGCCACCACCGACGCCGCCGCGACCACCGGATCCTCTTCCGCCTTCGTCCGCATCCGCAGGTCGAAATCCTTCACGCCTTTCTTCGCCAGCTCCCGCTGCGCCAGCGGTTGTTCGGAAAACTGGTCCAACAATCCCCACGACACCCGCTTCGCCGCCAGCGCCTGCTCGAGCGCCGTCGCATGCTGCCATGCCAGCAGCCGGTTCAAATTCGCGCCGGGGCGCGACATCAGCTCGTTGTATTTCGGCATCCCGCAATAACACGTCCGCACCACCACGCCCGGCGTCTCGCGAATCGCCTTATCCAAATCCAGGATACGCGTCTCCGTGATCTTCTTCGAATCCTGCACGCCCGCCTTTCGCCACGCCTCGATCGCCGGCTTCTCCGCGATCACCGTCGCCGCGATCACCGGCCCGAAAAAATCGCCCTTCCCGCTCTCGTCCAACCCCGCATGCGGCTCGAACCAGTCCGGATGCAGCACTTCGTCATAACCCAACTTCGCCGCGCCCGTGACCTCCGGCTCGAGCGTCATCGTCACGAACTCCTCCGTCCCCTTGCCCGCGATCACGACCTTCCCGCTCGTATAAGCCGACACGTTCATCTTCGCCGCGTCCGATTTGTAGGCGAACCGCGTGTAAGCGACCTCGAACGGCGTAAATCCCCGCGCCTCGCAGATCGCGCGCAGCTTCTCCATCTGCGCGTCATCGAGTTTCACCGTGTAGCTCGAGAGCTTCTTCGGTGTGTCGTCCTCGTTCTGCTTTTTCGCCATGGAGGCCCATAGCCGCAAAGAGCGGCCCAAAGCGCAAAACAGAAAAACTCCGCCACCCGACACCTCCTGTTCGCGCCTTTTCGCGTGTTTCACGACCAACCGCTCCCTTCGCCGGTATTCTGCTTGCGCCTCCCGCGCCTCTTTGCGGCCAATCTCCTCCCGTGCCGAGCTCTCCCGTCGCCTCTCTCCTCGCCGCCAAATCCGACTTCCAATCCGCCCTGCTCGGCTGGTATCGCGCCCACGCCCGCGCACTCCCATGGCGCGATTCCCCATCTCCCTACAAAACCGTCGTCAGCGAGTTCATGCTGCAGCAGACGCAGGTCAAAACCGTCCTGCCCTACTTCGCCCGCTGGCTCGAAACCTTCCCCGATTTCGCCGCCCTCGCCGCCGCGCCCGAAGCACGCGTCCTCAAACTTTGGGAAGGCCTCGGCTACTACTCGCGCGCCCGCAATCTCCACAAACTCGCCCAAGCCGTCGCCGCCCTCCCCGAACTTCCGCGCACTCCCGATGCCTGGCGCAAACTTCCCGGCGTCGGTCCCTACACTGCCGCCGCGATCACGAGCATTTCGTTCAACGCCCCCGCCGCCTGCGTCGACGGCAACGTCGTCCGCATCCTCTCGCGCCTCACCGCCGACGCCACGCCGTTCCGCGACTCCGCCACCGCCGCGAAAGCGTTCACGCCCCTCGCCAACGATCTCCTCACCACGTCCGCCGCCGGCGACCACAACCAGGCGATGATGGAGCTCGGCGCCACCGTCTGCTTCCGCCAAAAACCGCTCTGTCTCACCTGTCCCGTCCGCGCCTTCTGCGCCGCCGGCCAGCGCGGCGATCCCGAAAACTACCCGCGCCTCGCCCCCAAACAAATCGAGCAGCGCGCCGTCACGCGTATCTGGTGCGAACGCAACCGCGCGCTCCTCCTCCACCGCGCCGCCGCCGACGCCCGCCGTCTCGCCAATCTGCACGAGCTCCCCGCCGCCGAACACCTCGGCCTCAACGTCGAACACTTCCGCGCCGCCGATCTGCTCGCCACCAAACGCCGCGGCATCACCCGCTTTCAAATCACCGAATCGATCTACTCCGCCCGCCCGCCTCGCACAAAACTCCCTCCCAACCTCGTCTGGATCCCGCTCGCCCAGCTCGACGAAATCACCCTCTCCGGCCCCCACCGCCGCTGGATCACCGAGCTCCTCGCCCTCCGCAAATAGTGCGGCGCTTCAACCCGCACTCCCCGCCAGCAACGCCTCGATCCTCTCCTTCGACGCCCGCACTCCCTCCACCGGCACGCGCGGACTCAGCTCCAACACCAGCACGTGCTCCGGCCGCCAAAACTCCCGCACCATCTTGAAATCGATCCGGCCCGTCCCGATCGGCTGATGGTCGTCCCCTTCCTCGCTCACGTCGTGCAGATGAAACCCGATCGTCCGCGTCTTCATGAGGTCGAGCTGCAACCGGTGATTGATCATGCCCATCTTCTCCTTGATGTCCGCATGGCCCGTGTCGTGCCAGTAGCCCGCCGACGCCTCCGCCGGTAACTCGTTCAAAAACGCCGGAAAATCCTCGTCCACCGGCAGCTCTTCGAACTTCTCGCGGTTCTCGAATCCCAGGCGCACTCCCTTCTGTTTCGCGTAGTCCAAGACCTCGTTCACGCTGGCCTTCGTCCGCGCCCAAAACGGTCCCATCTTCCTCCGCATCCTCTCGATGCCTTTCTTCAGGACCTTCTGGTATTTCTCGTCCTCCGGCAGTTTCGCCTTCGGATGCAGCGTCTCATACGCGCGCAGTTTCTTCCCCGGATTCATCCAGAAAAACCGCACGCTCCCTAAGTGACACACCAGCACCGTCGCCTTCACCTGCGCCGCAAAATCGATCGACCGCTTCGTGTGCCGCACCCACTGCTCGTGCTCCCGCGGATCCGCCGTCGACGGCTCGAATAAATTCGGCGCCGCGTGCACCACGCCCGTCGGCAAGGGACAAAAATTGTGCGTGGACCCCACCTTCACAACCCCCTCTTCCACCGCCCGCAGCACACCCGGCACGAGCGTGATGCGCACGCCGTGGCTCAGCTCGATGTGGCTGAACCCCAGGTCCGCCATCTCCTTCGCCATCGCATAACCGTCCGTATGACGGTGCGAACACCAGCAGCTCGAAAGTGAAAACAGCGGTTGCGACATCGGTCCGGAAAAACGAAACCAGACCCTATCCCGTTGCACGCAAAAAGAAAACCGCGTCTCCTTCGCAGGAAACGCGGTTGAAAGTCACTGGCGCGAGCCGCTGGCTCAGCTCTCGTAACGGCGGCGCAGCATCTGGGTGAAGGCTTGCACCTTCTCCTTGCGGCGACGCTTTTCGCACGGCTTCTCGTAGTAGCGCTTGGCGCGAACACCCTTGATGATGTTCTCGCGGTCGAGCTTCTTCTTCATGCGACGGATCGCACGATCAACCGGCTCATTTTTGCGGATTTTGATTTCGATAGCCATGTGGGACGGACGGAAGGTGATTGGAAAAGCGGACAACTTGTCCGACCGCCGCCATTCGCGTCAACCGTGTTTTTCGCCCACCGGCCGCGGGCGGCGGAAGCCCCAATCCTCCAACACCCACCCCCTCTGCCTCCGCCCAATCGGTTTTTGACCTTTGGAAGTTCTCTGGAGCTTGGATCTTGGAGCTTGGCGCTTCTTCGCCCTTGCTCGTTCGCCCACCACGTTTGCACATAACCGCGTGCCGTCCGCCGACCCGAATTTCGTCCATCTCCACGTTCACACCGACCACAGCCTCCTCGACGGCGCCTGCCGCATCGACCGGCTGATGAAGCGCGCCACCGAGCTCGGCATGAAGGCCCTCGCGCTCACCGACCACGGCAATCTCTACGGCGCCATCTCCTTCTATAACGCGGCCAAATCCAACAACATCAAACCGCTCATCGGCTGCGAGCTCTACCTCGTCGAACACTCCCGCCTCGAGAAAACCGGCCGCGTCGCCGACGAGGGCAAATCCATCTTCCACCTCGGCCTCCTCGCCCGAAATCTCGAGGGTTACCAAAACCTTCTCAAGCTCGTCTCCGACGCCCACCTCAAGGGCTTCTATTACAAGCCGCGCACCGACATCGAAACCCTCGCGAAATACTCGAAGGGCCTCATCGGCTTCACCGGCTGTCTCGCTTCCCTCGTCCCGCAACATCTCCTCCACGACCGCGACGACGAGGCCCGCAAAGCCTGCGCCCGCTTCGTCGAAATCTTCGGACGCGAGAACTATTTCGTCGAAATCCAAGACCACGGCATCCCCGAGCAGCGCAAAATCATCCCCGGCCTCCTCAAACTCGCCGACGAATTCCAACTCCAGGTCATCGCCTCCAACGACGTCCACTACGTCAACCAGAGCGACGCCGGCCCGCACGACGCCATGCTCTGCATCCAGACCGGCTCGAAGATCGACGACGAGAAACGCATGCGTTTCTCCGGCCACGAGTTCTACCTGAAGTCGCGCGACGAGATGGCGAAGGTCTTCCGCGAGGTTCCGGAATCGCTCACCAACACCCAACTCGTCGCCGAAATGTGCGACCTCGCCATCCCCTTCCCGAAGGGCAGCGAGCGCTACCCGCGTTATCCGCTTCCGGTCGAGGTTCGCGAAAAATCCACCCCCGGCGCCTACCTTCACGATCTCTGCGTCGCCGGCCTCAAGCGTCGCTACAACGTCGACTACCACTCCGTCGCCACGCGCCCCGTCGTCGCCGAACGCCTCGCCAAACTCACCGATCTTCCCGCCGGCCAAAAACCCCAGCCGCCCGACTACAACGGTCTCGCTCACGAGGAAGAGCTCGTCGTCCGCCTCGCCTACGAGCTCTCGATCATCACCGTCACCGGCTTCATCGACTACTTCCTCGTCGTCTGGGATTTCATCCACTGGGCCAAATCCCGCGAAATCCCCGTCGGCCCCGGCCGCGGCTCCGGCGCCGGCTGTCTCGTCGCCTACCTCCTCGGCATCACCAATCTCGATCCGCTGCGCTTCAAACTCCTCTTCGAGCGCTTCCTCAATCCCGAACGCGTTTCGCCGCCCGACTTCGATATCGATTTCTGCATGCGGCGCCGCGAAGAGGTCATCAACTACGTCCGCGAAAAATACGGCCGCGACTGCGTCGCCAACATCATCACCTACGGCACGCTCGGCGCGAAAATGGTCATCCGCGACGTCTCGCGCGTCCACAACCTCCCCTTCGCCGAGGCCGACCGCCTCGCGAAGATGATCCCCGACGAGCTCAACATCTCGCTCACCGACGCCATCGCCAAATCCGCCGAGCTCGCCGGTGAAATCGCCCGCAATCCCGTCGCCAAGAAAATCGTCGATCAAGCGCTCGTCCTCGAGGGCATGGTGCGCAACACCGGCAAACACGCCGCCGGCATCATCATCACCGACAAACCGCTCGACGAATTTGTCCCGCTCACGCTCCAGGAAGGTGACGTCACCGTCCAATACGACATGGCCGCCGTCGGCAAACTCGGCCTGCTCAAGATGGACTTCCTCGGACTCAAGACGCTCACCGTCATCGACGACGCCGTCAAAAACGTCCGCCGCACCGTCAATCCGAAGTTCGACATCGAGACCATCCCGCTCGACGACCCGAAAACCTACGCGATGCTCAACGCCGGCAAAACCGTCGGCGTGTTCCAGCTCGAATCTCCCGGCATGCAGAGCGCGTGTAAACAGGTCGGCGTCTCCAATATCGACGACATCAACGCCATCTGCGCGCTCTACCGCCCCGGCCCGATGGCGTTCATCCCCGACTACGCCCGCGGCAAAAAAGATCCCTCCTCCGTCAACTACCCGCACAAGCTCCTCGAGCAATCCCTCCAGGAAACCTACGGCATCATCGTCTACCAGGAGCAGGTGATGGAGTGCGCGAAAATCATCGCCGGCTACACGCTCGGTGGCGCCGACATGCTTCGCCGCGCCATGGGCAAGAAGGACGCCGAAGCGATGGCCAAAGAGCGCATCAAGTTCGTCGAAGGCGCCAAGCGCGTGAACAACATCGACGAAAAGAAGGCCAACGAGATCTTCGACCTCCTCAACAAGTTCGCCAGCTACGGCTTTAACAAGTCGCACTCCGCCGCCTACGCGCTCGTGAGCTATCAGACCGCGTATTTGAAAGCCAACTACCCGGTCCAGTTCATGGCCGCCGTCCTCACGGCCGAACTCGGCAACGCCGAAAAGGTCGCCCACTTCATCGCCGAAGCCGAAGCCATGGGCATCACCGTCCTCGGCCCCGACGTGAACGAATCCCGCGAAACCTTCACCCCCGTCTTCCGCCAAGGCGCCGAGAACTCGGCCGCGGTCGGCGATCCCGCCGGCGGCGAAATCCGCTTCGGCCTCGCCGGCATCAAAGGCGTCGGCGAGCAAGCCGCGCGCAACATCATCGAAGAACGCGACGCCAAAGGGCCGTTCGAAGATTTCGACGACTTCGTCACCCGCATGGACGGTCGCGCCATCAACAAGCGCGTCCTCGAACATCTCGTGAAAACCGGCGCGTTCGACTACAGCGGTGCCTCGCGCAAGAAGCTCTTCGAAGGCATCGACGCCGCCATGGCCCAAGTCGCCGCCCAAGCCCGCGACCGCGCCGCCGGCCAGCACTCCTTCTTCGACATGTTCAACGAAGAGCCGGCCGCCAAAAAGAACGGCTCCAGCGGCAAAATCGAAAATCGAAATTCGAGAATCGAAAATCCCGACGACGATTTCCCCTCCGCCGAAAAACTCGCCTTCGAAAAAGAACTCCTCGGCTTCTACGTCTCCGGCCACCCGCTCAACGCCTTCGCCGGCCTCACCGACGCGATCGACACCGTTCCCGTCGATCAACTCCTCGAACAACCCGATCGCACCGAATTCCGACTCTGCGGCATCGCCGGCTCCATCGCGAAACGTCTCTCGAAAAAAGACAATCGCCCCTGGGCCTCCTTCGTCCTCGCCACGAAAAACGGCTCTCTGCCGCTCAACATGTTCGCCGACGCCTATGAGAACTACGGCAGCGTCCTCTCCGAAAACGCCCTCGTTCTCGTCCAAGGCACGATCATCGTAAACCACGAGGGCGCACGCGTGAACGTGAAGGAGGCCTACCCGCTCGAGAATCAGGTCGCCGGCCTCGTCAAAAAGGTCGTCTGGCTCCTGCACCCGAACCATCGCGAACTCCCGTCGTTCCTGCGCCAGCTCCGCAGCACGCTCGACAAACAATCCGGCGACACCCGCATCGAATTCGCCTTCGTCTTCAACGATCGCGTCGCCCCCTACGCCGAGGTCAGCACCGCGCTGAATTGGAAGATCAACGCTCCCGCCTTTCAACAACTGCGCAGTCACCCCGCCGTCGCCGGCGTCCAAATCACCACCCGTCCGCTCGAGCTGAAACAAGAGCGCCGCTGGTCGAAGCGATCGGCCTGATTTCCAGGCCGATCGTTCGTTCGCTCAACGTTTCGCCGTCCCGATCCCGCGCCGGCGCAAAACCGCCGTCACCGCCAGCGCTCCTTTCGTGTCCGGCGCCACCCACGCGCCCGCCTCGATCAGCATCTCCATCACGCGCGCGTATTCACCTTTTGGATTCCCGCAGTTTTCCGACCCGTGCGCGCACCACCCGGTCGGCGGCGCCCCAAATCTTCGGTCGGACACATTCAACTCCACGCCGTTTTCGAGCAGCACTTTCACCGCCTCGGCCCACCCATACCACGACGCCCAGTGCAGCGGCCGCTCGCCCCATTCGCCGCTCACATCCACGCCGAGCCCGATCTCCGCGATCACTTTCAACGCCTCCGCCCGTCCTTCGCGCGCCGCCATCAACGCGATCAACCGATCGTGCGCGCCCAACGCTTCGAGCAATCCCGGTCGCTGCTCCACCATCGCGCGCGCTTCGGCGACATCGCCCCGCATGCACGCACCAATCAGCGCATCCGTTTCGACGACCTCCGTGCTCGCTCCGCTCTCCGCCAGCACCCGCGCGATCTCCTCTCGTCCTCCGCGAACCGCGAGCTGATACGCCGTGCGGCCATACGCGGTCTTCGCCTTCACGTCCGCGCCGTGTTTCACCAGCAGCGCGATCGTCTCCGCATCCCAATTGTGATTCACCGCCCGATGCAGCGGGGTCTCCGCGACACCGTTCGCATGGCTGACCACATTCGGATTCGCTCCATGCTCCAACAACCACCGCACGCCCGCCCTCATCTCCGCCGTCGGTTGCGCGTAACCAAATAAAAAATACAGCGGCGTATTTCCCCACCCCTGACCCGCGCCGGAAAAATCGCACCCGAACTCCGCCAGCACCTCCAGCGATGCGACGTGGTTGTGCTCCGCCGCGTGATACCGCGACTCGCCGTCGTTCGGATTCGCCCCCGCCTCCAACAACACCCGCGCCAGCCGCGGATAATCGTTCACGCCGGTCGCACCATACAGCGCCGGCAGCGGCGACTCCGGCCAGTCGCGATGAATCCAATGCGTATTCGCATCCGCCCCGTTCTCCAACAGCACCCGCGCAATCCGCGCGCGCGCCTCGTCGCCGCCACCGCATCGCCCAAAACTCACATACAACAACACCGGCCACCCGCGCGGCCCGCCGCGCTCCGTCCCGTATCGCTTCCAGTCATACGCCGGCTCGCGTCCCAACGCCGCCGCCGTCCACACGCTCCTTTCCGCCAGCTCCGGCCGCTCGCGCAAAATCTCCTCCACCGCCTCCCGCTCCCCTTCGAGCGCCGCCTCCACCAGCCTGACCTCCGCCGCTTCGATTTCCCGCGTCTCCACGTGCAACTTCAACTTCGCCCAGCTCGCGAATCCATACTCCCGCGCGATCACCCGCTGCGCCTCATGAAGCGCGAAATTCTCCGCCTCGATGTTTTCGCCGCCCACCCGCCGCAAAGCCTCCGCTTCGCCCGCGTGCACCCGCGCCAAAAACTCTTTCGCCTGCTTCTTCAACTGGCCCAGATCGGGCCGTTCCGGCAACTGCTTCGTGTTCATGAAACCTCCAAGCTATCGCCTGTGGTCCGCGCTCAGGCAGCGTGAAGGTTAGACTGCGTTGTCATTGGCAGGTGGGCTCAGCCCTTTCCGCGGACCCGGATGCATCCTGAGTGCGCCGCCAACCTGCCCCATTCGCTTTCGTCTTCAACTCTCTTTTCCAACGCGCCGAAAACAGCTTCTCGCGCCCGCGCAACGCGTCTAACTTTCTCCCCACCCCGCCATGCCTTCGCTCCTCACCGCCATCGTCGTCAGCGCCTCCTTCGGCGCCCTCGTCGGACTCATCCGCCAGTGGAGCGATCAAAAAACCAGCCCCACCGAAACCGACTTCGGCGGCGTCCGCACCTACACGTTCTGGGCCATGCTCGGCTGCTTGGGCGCGTTCGCGAGCCAGCTCACGTCTCCCTTCCTGCTCGCCGCGATTTTCCTCGTCGTCGGCGCTCAGCAGATCGCCGCCAAACTCTACACGCCCAACACGAACGGTCGTCCGGGCGGCACCACGTTCGCCTCCACCTTGCTCACGATGCTCACCGGCGGACTCGTTTTCTGGGACGAACTCCCCGCCGCCGCGCTCGTCGCCGCCACCACCATGGTCCTTCTCGGCAGCAAACAGCCGCTGCACGCCTGGACCCGCTCCTTCACCCGCAACGACGTCCGCGCCACCCTGCAATTCGTCGCCATCACCGGTGTCATTCTCCCGCTCGTGCCCAACCGCGACTTCGGCCCCTACGCTGCGTTCAACCCCTACAACACGTGGTTGATGGTCGTGCTGATTTCCGGCGTCGGCTTCGCCGGTTATATCGCCGTGCGGCTCCTCGGTTCCGGCGCCGGCTTGCTCCTCGCGAGCGTGCTCGGCGGCGTGGCGTCGTCGACCGCCACCACGCTCACCTTCGCCCGCCGCAGCAAGGAAGAGCCCGCGCACTCGCTCGACTACTCGATGGCCGTCGTCACGGCCTCCACCGTGATGCTGCCCCGGACGCTCGCCATTGTCGCGGTGATCTCTCCCGCTCTCGCGAAAGCGCTGATCGTTCCGCTCGCCATCATCGCCCTGCCCGGCATCGCCTTCACCGCCTGGTGGTGGCTGGCTCGTCGTCGCGAAAGCCAGGTCGCCGACAACGACAACTCCCCGATGTTGAGCAACCCGCTCAACCTCTCCACCGCGATCAAGTTCGCCCTCCTCTACGCCGCGATCGCGTTCGCCGTGAAGGTGCTCACCGAGTCCGGCCATACCGGCGGCACGCTCCCGCTGAGCTTCGTCTCCGGTCTCACCGACATGGCCGCGATCGCGCTCTCGATGGCGCGCCACGCCGCCTCCGACTCGCTCCAGTTACCCCTCGCCACTCACGCGGTCGTGCTCGCGGCGATCGCCAACTCTCTGCTCAAAGCCGGCCTCGCGATCGGCTTGGGCGCACCGCGACTGCGCAAACTCAGCGCGCTTGTTCTCGGCCTCACCGCCCTCGCCGGCGTTGTCTGGCTCCTGCTCGTCTGATCGCCGTCCGCACCCATGCGTTTCGCCCCGCTCGCCCGCTTCAATCTCCCGCCCGTTCGCTCCACGCTCGCCCCGCTGCTCCTCATCCTGGCGGCCACGCTCGCGGTCTACGCGCGCACGTTCACCGCCGGCTTCGTGTGGAACGACGTCGACTACGTCACGCATCCGTCCCTGCGCTCGCTCCACGGTCTCTGGCGGATCTGGTTCGACGTCGGTTCGACCGAACAGCACTACCCGATCCTTCACGGCTGGTTCTGGCTGCAATGCCAGCTCTGGGGCGAAGCCCCCGCCGGTTATCACATCGTCAACGTCCTCCTTCACGCCGGTAGCGCCTGCCTGTTCGTCTTGGTCCTCCGCCAGATCGCCCTGCCCGGCGCATGGCTCGCCGGCCTCCTGTTCGCCGTTCATCCAGTCTGCGTCGAATCCGTCGCCTGGATCTCCGAACAGAAAAACACGCTCTCCACCTTTCTCTACCTCGCCGCCGCGCTCGCGTATTTGAAATTCGACGACACCCGCCGGCTTTCCACCTATCGCTTAGGTTTCGTTCTTTTCATCCTCGCCCTGCTCGCGAAACCGATGACCGCGTCGCTGCCCGCCGCGCTCCTCGTCGTCTTCTGGTGGAAACGCGGCACGCTCCGCTGGCGCCACGATGTCGTTCCGTTCCTGCCCTGGTTCGTCCTCGGTGCCACCGTCGGTCTCTTCAATGCCTGGGTCGAACACAACATCCTCGGCGCTTCCGGCGAGGAGTTTCAACTCACTTTTCTCGAACGCGTCCTCATCGCCGGACGCGCCGTGTGGTTCTATCTCGGCAAGGCCTTCTGGCCCGTGAACCTCGTTTTCATCTACCCGCGCTGGACGCCCGACCCCGGTTCGCTCGCGCAGTGGGTCTGGCCTTTCGCCCTCGTCCTTTTCGGCTTCGCCCTCTGGCTCCTCCGCCGCCGCACGCGCGGCCCGCTCGCCGCCTTCCTCTTCTTCGCCGGCTCGCTGTTTCCCGTTATCGGTTTCTTCAATCTCTACGCCTTCCGCTACTCCTTCGTCGCCGACCACTGGCAATACCTCCCGCTCCTCGGCGCGATCGCCTTCCTCGCCACCAACCTCGCCCTCCTCGCCGCACGCTTCGCCGCGCGACCCCGATGGATCACCCCCTGCGCCGCCTCGCTCCTCGTCGGCGTCCTCGCGTTTCACTCCTGGCGCGAAACCGCCGGTTACCGCGACATGGTCACGTTCTACCACACCATCATCGCCCGAAATCCCGACTGTTGGATGGCCCGACTCAACCTCGGCCATGTCTACTCCGAAGCGGGCCTGCTCGACGACGCCGCCCGCGAATTCGCCGCCTCCATTCAACTCTGGCCTCACCTCGCCAGCACCCACGTCGCCTACGGGCAAACGCTCCTCGCCCTCGGGCGCGTTGAGGAATCCATCGCACCGCTCCGCGAGGCCGTTCGGCTCTCCCCCGAGGAAGCTTTCCTCCACAACAATCTCGGCGCCGCCCTCCTCCGTGCCGGTGACGTCGCCGGCGCGCTTCATCACATCCAGCGCAGCTTTCAACTCCAGCCAAACTACGCCGAGGCCCACAGCAATTTCGGCCATTTGCTCACCCTTCACGGAGAGCCCGCCGCCGCCCTTTTTCATCTCCGGAAAGCCACGCGCCTCGACCCCAACCTCGCCGACGCCCACGCCAACCTCGCCAACGCCCTCTTCGCTCTCGACCAAGTCGACGACGCCATCGCTTCCTATCGGACCGCCCTCCGCCTCAAACCCAATTTCGACGTCGCCGAAACCAATCTCGGCAATGCCCTCCTCCACGCCCAACACCCCGCCGACGCCCTCGAGTGCTACCGCCGCGTCCTCCGACGCAACCCCGATTCCCTCGACGCCCGCTTCAATCTCGCCAGCGCCCTCGTCGCGATCGGTCGGCCCGCCGAAGCCATTCCCCATTACGAGACCATCTTGCGCGAACGTCCCCAGTTCCCCGAAGCCCTCCACAACCTCGGCGTGGCGCTCGCGCAAACCGGACGGCTCCACGACGCCCTCGCCCACCTCGAGGCCGCGCTCTCTCTCCGCCCCGACTATCCCGACGCCCTCGCCAATCTCGAACTCGTCCGCGAGAGCCTCGCACGCTGACCGACCGCCAAAACCACGCTTGTGATTCGCGTCCGTTGGGTCTCCATTCACGGCTGATTTTGTCCATGGACACCTCGCGCAAACCTTCTTGGCTCCGCGCCAAACTTCCCAGCGGCCCCGGCTACACCGCCACCCGCCGCCTCGTGGATGACAACAAACTCCATACCGTCTGCCAGAGCGCGCAGTGCCCCAACCTCGGCGAATGCTGGTCCCGCGGCACCGCCACCGTGATGATCCTCGGCAACATCTGCACGCGCTCCTGCAACTTCTGCGCGATCGCCACCGGCCGCCCGACCGAACTCGACCTCGGCGAACCCGCCCGCGTCGCCGACGCCGTCGCGAAAATGAATCTTCGCCACTGCGTCATCACCAGCGTCGCCCGCGACGAGCTTTCCGACGGCGGCGCCAGCGTCTGGGCCGCCACCATTCGCGCCGTCCGCCACCGCAACCCCAGGACCGCCATCGAGGTCCTCACGCCCGACTTCAAAGGCAACACCGCCCACGTCGACATCGTCCTCGACGCCAAGCCCGACATCTTCAACCACAACCTCGAGACCGTCGAACGCCTCCAGAAACCCGTCCGCGTCCAGGCCCGCTACGAGCGCTCCCGCTCCGTCCTTCGCCACGCCAAGAGCCGCGGCTTCGTCACCAAAACCGGCATCATGCTCGGCCTCGGTGAAACGAAGGAGGAGATCGAACAAACGATCCGCGATATCGCGTCCGACAAGACCGACATCCTCACGATCGGCCAATACCTCCAGCCCACGCCGCAACACCTTCCCGTCGCCCGCTGGGCCCCGCCCGAGGAATTCCAGCATTGGAAAGAGTTCGGCCTTTCGCTCGGCCTCGGCGTCGTCGAAAGCGGCGCGCTCGTCCGCTCCAGCTACCACGCCGACGAGCAATCGCTGAAATTTACCGGCGAAGAGCACCTCAACACTCAAAACGCCCTCGCCTCCTGAGTCCCGCGGCGCTTCGGCCCGCACTTCCCGCCGCGCCGCTGGTAGGGCCCGCTCGCGGGTGATGCTCGCCCTTCACGCCTCCAGCACCGGCACATCATACCGCACGATCTCGCGATCGCTCGTCACCAGCACGAGCCCTTCCTCCAGCGCCTGCGCGATCAACAACCGATCGAACGGATCCCCGTGCAACGCCGGCAGCGCCATCGCCCGCTCCGCATGCGCCACGCTCACCGGCAGTTCCTCGAATCCATCTAGCCGTTCGGGCGCAACGGCAGGCCACGTTCCCGCACCACCGCCAGCCACCACGCCAGCGTCCCGCATCCGCCGAAGCCGATCGCGTTCACCGTCCCGTGCAGCGCGCGCATCCACGGGATATCCAGCCACGGCCACGGCGCGAAGTATCCGCGCACGCCATACAGCGCCGAAAGCAGCATTCCGGCAAACAACGAACATCCCGCCGCCACCCACAAGCATCGCACCGCCACCGAGCGCCTCAGACCCAGCCCGAGTCTGACATGCACGATCGCCACGGCCGCGCCCGCCGCCGACATCAACAGTGCCGCCGCCATCTCGATGCCGCGACTCCACCCAAGCTGCGTCGCCGTGATACCCACCGCCACCGCCGGCACGCCTGCGACCACCGCCACCGCAATCGCCGTCGTGATCCACCCGCGCGCCACCGCGCCCGACGCCCGCGACGCGAGCACCGGCAAAATCAACCCCGCATAGTGAAAATGCACCGCCGTCAGCAGCACGATATCCTCGCTGAACCCCAACGGTCGCACTCCCGCCCGATCCGCCACCAGCCACGCCGCGCCCACCGCCGCAAACACCAACCCTGCTTCGCGGCACGCCTCCACCGCGCCCAGCTTGCCTCCTCTCCACAACTGCACCGCTCCGCTCACCGCCATCGAAAGCAACACCGCCGCCCACCCCGCGCTCGCCACCACCGCCCAACCGCCGGACTCCAACGCGAAACTCCCCACCAGCAGCACCGCCGCGGGAAACTGCCCCCGCGCCGCCCAACCCAGCCACTGCCGCGCCGCCGACACGCGTTTCTGATCATCCGCGATTTCGATCAAGAGCGGCGCCAGCACCAGCGCTGCCAAAAGCACCAACGCTTCCGCCCACGCGCCATGATGCAGATTCGGCCCACGCCACGCCATCGCGACCATCCAGACCACCGCTCCGACGATCGCCCGCCATCCCGCGCTCATCGCACCGCCTCCTGCATCGCTCGTTTCGAATCCCGCACAAACCTCGCCTGCAATCGCCGCGCGCAAGGCTTCAGCAAGCGCACCGGCCAATACCGCGGACGCGAGAACGCGCGCACGTCATACCACACGTCTCCGTTCTCCCTCAGTTCCACACTGAATCGTTCCTCCCCGCTCTCCACGTGCGCCGGCAGCGTGCCATACGCGAATCCAATCCTCCGCACCGCTCCCGTCTCCTCGATCACATATACAATCCGGCACGCGTTCACCCACCACACCCCAAACGCCTTCGCCTGCATCGCCACCACCTCGCCCGCTCGAATCGGTGTATCCGCCGCATGGATTCGCGTCCACGGCACGGGAAACATCTTCCACGCCCGCAACGCCGCACCCGCCCGCTCCCACACCGCTTCGCCGTTCCCCAACTGCACGCGATTGTGGTCCAAATGAAATCCCGCCGGCGGACCGTTCCCATCGTTTCGCGTGGCTCCCGCCGATTGATAGGAAAACGGCGCGTCCTGCACCTCCCTCCGAAACGCTTCCAGCCACCGCGCTTCAGGCGCTCGCAGCCTCCAAACCGGTGCAGCTCGCGTCGACATCGACTTCATCGTCCGAGTCTACATCTCGTGGCGAAAGTGTCATCTTGGCCATGACACGTTCGCGCCCTCCCGGCCGCGTTGAGCTATTCTTTCTTCGCCGCGCCTTCTTCCTTCGGCGGCGCCGGCGGCAGCACGGCGTTCAACCACGCGAGCAGCTTCTCCTTGCTGCCGTTTTTTTCGTAGTCCGCCTTCAACGCTTCCAAACGCTCCTGCATCGGCGGCTGCTTGCGAAGCCGGAACGACAGCTTTGCCTTGTGCGGCATTTCCCCGCTCTCGATCAGTTCGCGCAGCTTCTGCGGATCCATCAGCGTCTCGCGAAGCTTCTCGTCCGTGCTCATGTCGAGGTCCTCGCGGATCTCCGCCTTCCCGTCGATCACCTCGCCGTGGCACATCACGCAGCTTTGATTGAAGATCTCCCGCGCCTCGGCCGGGATCGGCATCAACACGTCGGCCGGATTTCCCGCGGCCGCGCGCAACGGCGCGGTCGCGAGCAAGGTCATCGTCAACAGGAGAGCGGACAGGCGGGGAGGTGTGTTCGTCATATAAATTTCGGCCTAGCTTACGGGGATTCCGAACCGGTCAAGTTCCTCGCCAGCCGCTCCAGCTTGGTCGCGTCCAGAGGACCTTCCGAGTTCAACCACAACAAATACTCCACGAGCACCGCGACTTCGTTGTCGCTCAACCGCCCGTCATACGCCGGCATCCCGATCGCCTGGCCTTCGAAATACGTTTTCGCCAGCCCGCCCGTGATCCCCTCCTCGATCGCGCGGCCTCTTCCTTTTTCGATCCAGTGCGCGATCTCCTCGCGATTCCCGCCGTCCGTCAGCGCGAGGAAGTCCTTTCCGAAAAATCCGGGAATGTAGCCCTTGAACGACGCCGGATTGCGCACGCCGCCCTGCCCGAGTTCGCCATGGCACGCATAACATCCGTGCTGCCGCGACAACCGGTCGCCCGCGATCGCCACCTGCGCCGGCGTCAGCCCCGCCACGTTCGACAAATCGATTTCCTCCTCGTTGGCGGTCGCCCCTCCGCCGAGTCGCACGCCTTCCGCCAAAATCCACGCCGCCACGGCGTCCATCTCCTCCTCCGCCATGAACGATCGATAGGCCGGCATCTGGATAAACAACCGCTTGTGCGCCTCCGCCTCCTTCGCCGGCACCCCGTTCGCTATCCAATCTTTCAATACAGCCGCTTCGTCGATGCCGTTTTCCCACAGCGTCGGAATCGGCTTCGACCGCCACACGCCGTTGTCGAGACGGCGCGAGTTCGGCCGGCGATCGTCTTCCGTCGGGCCGTGACACGCGAAACATCCGTTTTCCGCCGCGAGCGCGGCGCCGCGCACCACCGGCGAAAATTCCGGATTGCGCTCGATGCGGTAAACGATCGCCGCACTCGCCGCGATCATCACCAACACCACGCCCGTCCAGACGACGATCTTTCCCGGGCGGCTCATGCGCTCGCTTTCATCCGCGTGCCGGATTCACGAAAAAGCCCGGCGGAAACGCCGGGCTCCACCTGACCTTGCGTCGGGCGCATCAAACGTTCGTCAACACGCCCGTCGAATCGCCGAAGCGTTCGAGATCCGTCACGCCCGCCTGCTCGGCGAGGCTGAGGAACAAATTGCACATCGGCGTGCCGCCGTGCTGCACGTAGCGGCCCGGATTCAACTGCCCGCCACCGCCGCCCGCGAGGATCAGCGGGAGATTCTCGTGCGTGTGCCGATTGCCGTCCGCGTTGCCGCTGCCGTAAAGGATGCGCGAGTTGTGCAGCACCGAGTTGCCGTCGACGTCTTCGAGCGAATCGAGCTTCTCGATGAAACGCGCGAACTGGCTCACATACCAGCGATCGATCGTCGCCACTTTCTCGATACGCTCCGCGTTGTTCTGGTGGTGCGAAAGATCGTGGTGTCCTTCCGTGATCCCGATCTCGTTGAACGAGCGGTTGTCGCCGTCGTGGCCCATGATCATCGTCGCCACGCGGGTCGAGTCCGTCTGGAACGCCAGCGCGAGCATGTCATACATCACCTCGACGTATTCCTTCTGCGTGTTCGGAATGCCGAGCGGGGTCGCGACGTTCGGATCCACGTTCGGACCGAACTGCTCCGCGTGCTGGATGCGCTTCTCGATCTCGCGCACGCTCGTGAGATACTGGTCCATCTTCGCGCGATCGTTCAGGGCGAGTCGGCGGTTCATCCGGCGCGCGTCGTCGAGCACGAAGTCGAGCACCGACTTCCGCGTCTTCATGCGCAACTGCGCATTCGCCTGGCGCTCGCCGTGCGAGCCCGCGCCGAAGAGCCGCTCGAACACCAGTCGCGGATTCGCTTCCGGCGTCATCGGCGTGGTCGGGTTCTTCCAGGAAACGTTGTAAACGTAGGAGCACGCGTAACCCGAGTCGCACCCCGCGGACTTGCGGTTCGCGTCGCAGGTCATTTCGAGCGACGAGAAGCGCGTCAGGTGTCCGATGCGATTCGCCAGCGCCTGGTCGATCGACATGCCCGCGCGGACGTCCGTCGCGCTCTTGTTGATGCGCACTCCGGTGAGAAACACCGCATTGCCGCGCGCGTGGTCACCGCCGCCGTCGTTGCCGGCATTGGCATTGCGCTGATCGAGTCCACCCAGGACCTGGATCTTGTTCCGCAGGTGCTGAAGCGGCTGCATCGTCGCATTCAGGGCGAAATCGGTGAGACCACCCTCCGGCCACCAGCGCGAGGGAATCGCGCCGTTCGGGAAGAACACAAAACCGGTCCGCAGCGGAGCGCCCGTCGGCGTCGTCGCCAGGCGCGGCCCGCCAATCGTCGCCGCCACCCGGTTCGGCACCAGCGAACTCAAGGCCGGCAGCGCAATACACGCACCCAGGCCGCGAAGGAAGTTGCGGCGATTCATGGCGGCGAAGTCGGACGGGGGTGGGGTTAGCTTATTCATGGGTCGTGTAGGTGTTGTGGGTGAAACTCGGAGCCGCAGCCGTGGAAGCAGCATGCAGGCCGGGAAGGGTTTCTGTCTGACGCCGTTGTTGGAACGGTGCCGATTCAACGATGCCGCGCAAGAGCGCAGAGGGTTTTCCCCCACTGGCTTCCAACCGGGCAACGAGAGCGTCGAGGGTGTCGACATCGTAATATTCGACACCACGGCCGAGAGCATAAGTGAGGAGTTTCTCGGCAAATGAATGATAAAAGTCCTCCCGGTGCTCGTTCGCCAGGATCCGCTTCAAATCGCGGATATCCTTGAACTCCTCCCCGGTCACGAGCTTGCCGGAGGTCTCGATCGGCTGGTTCATCTCTTCGACGCGCCATTTGCCCATCGCATTGAAATTCTCCAGCGCCAGCCCCAACGGGTCCATGCGGCTGTGGCACGAGGCGCACATCTTGTTGCGCGCATGCAGCTCCATCGTCTCGCGCAAACTCATCTGCGCGATCTCCTCCGCACTCGCCACATCCTCGAGCGCCGGGATATTCGGCGGCGGCGGCGCCGGCGGCGTGCCGAGAATCGCCTCTAGAATGAACACCCCGCGCTTCACGGGCGACGTGCGCGTCGGGTTCGACGTCACCGCCAGCACCGTGCCCTGCGTGAGCACCCCGCCTCGCGGGTTGTCCGGCGGCAGCTCCACCTTGCGCATCTCCTCGCCCGTCACGCCCTCGATATCGTAATGCTTCGCCAGGTCCTCGTTGAGGAAGGTGTAGTTGCTGTCGATCAACTCGGTGAGCGCCCGATCCTCCTGAATGATATATTCGAAATACCGCTCCGTCTCCTGCAGCATCGCTTGGCGAACGCCGTCGGTGAGTTCCGTCCGCGGACTACGTAACACGCTAACAAACGCCTGCCGCGCTTCGCGCATCGCGACCCGGTCCTCTTCCGTCCGCTGATCGTCCGGAATCGACGCGATCCGCCGGAACGTCTCGCGCGCCTTTTCAAAATCCGGATTCGGGTGTTCGCGCAGGTAAATATCCAGGCCGTTGATCACCACCGAGGTGATGTCGCGCGCCTGCAACCACTGGCCCGCGAAGTTCCGCACGAATTCTTTCGCCCGCGGATCCTTCAGCATCCGGTCGAGCTGCGCACCGATGTTGGCGCGCAATTCCTTCCGACCCGCCAGCTCCATCAACTCGTCATCCGGCATCGTCGACCAGAGGAAATAGGACAACCGCGACGCCAGCGCATACTCGTCCACGAAGGGATGCGCCTGCCCCGGCTGCAACGGCTCCACGTCCTCCTCCCGGAAAATGAACCGCGGCGACGCCAACACCGCCACCATCGCCTGCGCAATGCCCGCCTCCACCGTGGTGCCGGCCTCCGCATACGTGCCCTCCGCGATGTCGACCAGCCGCTCGATCGTCGGCTCATCGACCGGCCGGCGAAACGCCTTCGTCGTAAACTTCACGAGCGTGTCCCGCGCAAACTTCCGCTTTCCTGCCTCGTCGTCCGTCGGCGCTCCGACGAAAAATTTCGAGTAGTTCTCCGGCTGCACCCAGTGTTTCTGCTCCAGCGGTCCGCGCACGGTCACTCCATCCAACCGCAGCCGCAGCAAACGCGCCTGCTGTTTGTCCTCGCCCATCGGATGAATTTCCAGCGCGAGTTCATGCGCGCCGGGCGCCCAATCGCGGTCGAACGTCAGCTTGAAGTTCTTTTCCCCCTGACGCGTGAACTCCTGCTCGAACAACGTCTCCCCGTCCGCTTTGAACACCAGACGGCACCGGTTGTAGTCGAAAACGTCGTCCACGTAGCGCTCGACCGTCTTGAAATCGAGCACCAGTTGATACTTCCCCGCGTGTTCCACCGTGTGCTGCGTCGCCACGCGCACCGGCGTGTAATAATAAAGATCCAGCGTGTCGCCCGCGAAACGCTGCGGCAGCGGACGCAGCGGCTCCTTCGGCACCTCGCCCCGCTTCATCAGCGCGAACGAAACCGGCTCCGGCGAACCGGGCGCGAAACCCTCCGGCAACGGCAGCGGCTCCACCTGGTCGAACTTCTTCCCCGCGATCTTCTCCTCCGCCACGACGCGCGGCTGCATCGGCACCGCTCGCTCCACGATCTTCTGCGCGGCATCGAGGTATTTCTCCATCAACATCGGCGAGATCGTCAGCACGTCGCCAATGTTGTCGAAACCGTGCCCCGTGTCGTCCGCCGGAAACTCGTCCTTCGTGTTGTAATCCACGCCCATCAGGTCGCGGATCGTGTTCTGATACTCGACGCGATTGAGCCGCCGCACCGTCACGTGGCCCGGATCCGGCCTCACCGGATCGAGCTCAAACGCGTCCCGCTTGATCCAGGCGACCAGCTTTTCGATCTCCTCGGATTCCATCTGCGCCTCGTCCGCCGGCGGCATGATCTTCGCGCGGACATTCTTCATCACCCGCAACCACAGCTTGTGATCGCGCAAGGCCGCCTCGTCCGAAAAACCGTCCAGCACCACCCCGCCCTTGTCGCTGCCGTATCCGTGGCAGTCGTAGCAATATTGGTCCAGGATCGGCTGGATCTCGTCCTGGAATTTCGTCAGCGCCGGATCGGTCGCCGGCGGCGTTGTCGCAAATAAACGGATACCTCCCAACAGCATGGCGCCAAGCCAGGCACCACCCATGCGGGCGGCGCGGTTTCGGGGGGGAACGCCAACGCTAAACGGTAAGGAAAGGGGCATAAGAACCAGCGTCACGTAAGACGAATACAGATACGCAAAGATGCGCGCGATGACGCTCAAAGCGAAAACGAAGTTTATTGGCCGCAGCAATGCCAGCCGTTTGCCCGACCGCCGGCCGCCGCTCCCACTTTTCGACTGCAACGTTTCCCGCCCCCCGCACACTCGCGCCCATGAATTCACGTAAAGAAATCGTCGAAAACTGGCTGCCCCGCTACACCGGCGTGCCGCTGAAGGAATTCGGCGAATACATTCTGCTCACCAACTTCACGCGCTACGTGAAACTCTTCGCCCAGTGGCATCGCGTCCCGATCCAGGGACTCGACAAACCCATGCAGAGCGCCACCGCCGGGAAAATCACCATCATCAACTTCGGCATGGGCAGCGCCACCGCCGCCACCGTGATGGACCTCCTCAGCGCCATCTCGCCCAAAGCCGTGCTCTTCCTCGGCAAATGCGGCGGCGTCAAACACCGCGCCGAGGTCGGCGGCTTCATCCTCCCGATCGCCGCCATCCGCGGCGAGGGCACGAGCAACGACTACTTCCCTCCCGAAGTCCCCGCCCTCCCCGCCTTCGCTCTCCAGAAGGCCATCTCCACCACCATCCGCGAGCACGGCCACGATTACTGGACCGGCGTCGTCTACACCACCAACCGCCGCGTCTGGGAGCACGACGAACAATTCCGCAAATACCTCAAGCGCGTCCACGCCATGGCCGTCGACATGGAGACCGCCACGATCTTCATGACCGGATTCTTCAACCAGATCCCCACCGGTGCGTTGTTGCTCGTTTCCGATCAACCCATGACCCCCGAGGGCGTCAAAACCGCCGAAAGCGACATGGTCGTCGACGAGAACTATGTCTCCCACCACATCCGCATCGGCATCGATTCCCTAAAACAGCTCATCAACAAGGGCCTCACCGTAAAACACCTGAAGTTCTAGCCGCTTCAGCCTTCCACGACGTCGAACCAGAACGGCACAAACTTCTCCTGCCCGCCCAAGTTCACCTGCGCCCACACGACATACCGACCCGCCGTCGGAATCGTGATCTTGAAATTCAGCACCGGCTTCGCCGCGTCCGGTTTCCAAGCCGGGTCCGCCTCCACCGGATGCAGATGTGCAAATCCGCTCCGCGTTTCATCGAACGCCACCAGATGCGCATACGCGTCCATCACCGGCTCCAGCGGCACCAGCCCGCCATCGACGCGCGTCACTTCAAAACGTAGGTCCATCGGCGCGCGCGCCGTGATCACCGGCGTCGCCGGTTGTAACGTAAAGCGATATTCCTCCTCCGCCCCGTCGCTCTCGCGCGTCGCTGCCGCGCCGCTTCCCGCGCCTACGTTCACATCCGCACTCGCATACAGCCCACGGCTCGTCGCCGCCGGCGTGAAGTCTGCGAACACCCGATACACGCCTTCCTTCAAGGGCGTGAATTCAAACTCCCACTCGCCCGCCCCGCGTCCCGGCTGCGGATGCACATGTTGGTAGTCGGAAAGCGTCGGATCCGCGATCAACAGGTGAAGCCGTTCCGTATGCACGACCAGCAGGTCTTCCGGCCCGATCGGCTTCCCGCTCGAGGTTCGCAGGATCGCCTTCACCGCCACCGTCTCACCCGCGGTCGGCGTCGTCGCCGGCTTCATCTCCATCGCGATCGGCGACGCCACCGCCACCACCGGGATAAACTGCGGATTCAACGGGTCGCAGAACTCGATCGCATTCGGCGCATCGACTCGAAAATCCATATGGCTCAACGCCGTCCCCGTCGGCAGCCAGCGGAAGAATAGAAACACCCCCAGCGCCGCCGCCGTGATCCACCCAATCTGCCGCAACTGCCGGGCGCTCAGACTTCCCGTTGCTGCGTCAGCCGCTCGCGTCGCTTCAACATTCATTTCGTCATTTTCCCCACGAACTCCTTCGGCTCCCACGCACTGTGGTCGGTCCGATGCTTCAGACGCCCGTTTTCATCGATCAGGATCGTCGCGAGCGTGTGTTTGATCAAATCGCCTTCGAACTCCGCGATCACCCCGAAGTTCGCCAGGAGGTCCTTGATCGCATTCTCCGGTCCCGTGAGGAACGTGAAATTCGACGTATCGATTCCGCGCGTATCGGCGTAGTCCTTCAACACGCCCGGCGTATCGTAAGCCGGGTCGAGCGTGATCGAAACGAGCTCGAGATTCGTCACGCCGGCCTCGCGCGCGAGTCGCTGCACCTGCGTCATCTTCACCGTCGCCGCCGGACACATCGTCGCCACCGGGCAACGCGTGAAAATGAAGTTCAACATCACTTTCTTCCCGCGAAACTTCCCGCTCTCCACCACCGCGCCCGTCTGATCGTAGAGCGCGAAATCCGGCATGCTCTCGCCGATCTCGCGATACGCCGACCGCCCGCGGCTCAACGTCTCCTGTCGCAACGCATTCGCTTTCGCTTCCACCGCCCGCTTCGCCGCCTGATCGTCCGGCCAGATCTGCTCGAGTCTCCAATCGCCGTCTTCCGTTTCCGGCTCCACCAGCGTCGCGCGAATCCGCTGACCTTTCTTCGCCGCGAGGACGTCTCCGCGCGACACCACAAACTCCATCGTCATCGCCGGCATGAATCCCGGAATCTCGTCATGCCGCACGATCAGCACATTGCGCTCCGCGTCGATCGACACCACCTCGCCCGTCAACGGATGCCGCCCCTTCGTTGCCGCCGTCGCCTTGACCTCGTCCCCGCGCGAACAACCCGCCAGCACCGTCCCGGCCAGCACCGCGCCCAACAGCAGCAAAGAAGCGCGCATCACACGGCTCCTCCTCGCACAGTCTGCGCCTTTCTGCGCCTCACGGATATTAGCGGACATCACGCTACGGATTCGGCGCCGGAAAAAATTGTCAAAGGGTTTGCGGCCAACAGCAGGTCTCCTTCTGCTCGCCAATCCACACCGTCATGACCGCCCTTTCCGGACTTCGACGCACCGCCACCTACAAACCCGCCGTCGCGTGGTTCGCCGCGTTTGGCAGCGTCTGGGTTTTCCTGCTCGTCGTGCTCGGCGCCTTCACCACCAGCATCGGCGCCGGAATGGTGTTCCCCGACTGGCCCCTTTCCAACGGTTCCATCAACCCCGAGGGCTGGCTCACCGATATCGCGATGTTCGCCGAACACTCGCACCGGCTAACCGCCGCCGTGATGAGCGCGGTCACCGTTGTTCTGGCAATCTGGATACACCGCACCGAGGAACGCTCCTGGCTGCGCCGGCTCGCCTGGTTCGCCGCCATCCTCGTCCTTGTCCAAGCGCTCGTCGGCGGCCTCCGCGTGCTGCTCGATCATCTTCATGTCGAAATGGTCGACACCAGCGTCGGTCGCCTCTTCGCGATGCTTCACGCCTGCCTCGCGCAACTTTTTGTCTGCAGCCTCTTCGCGGTCGCCATCGCGTCCACCCGCGGCTGGATCGAACGCCCCATCTCCGTCGGTCCCGCGGTGCGGCGCGCCGGGCTGATCTGCTGCGTCCTGCTCTTCGTCCAGCTCGCGATCGCCGCCGTCATGCGCCACAGCTTCGCCGGCCTCGCGATCCCCACGTTCCCTTATTCGACCGCTGACGGCCACTGGCTCCCGGAACTGTGGAATTTCCGGATCGGCATTCATTTTGCCCATCGCGTCATGGCGCTCGTCCTCGCCGTCGCGATCATCTGGTTCGCCATTCGCATCCGCCTCGACCGCGCCTCCACCCTCCTGATGCGCGTCGGTTCATCCGCGATCGTCGCGCTGCTTTCCATCCAAATCATCCTCGGTGGTAAGATCATTTGGACGCTCCGCTCCGCGGACATGACCACCGCCCACGTGCTCGTCGGCGCCCTCACGCTCGCCGTCACGTTCTGGCTCACCTGGCTCGCGCATCGCGACGCCATCGAAAAACCTTCGCGCGCATGACCGCACCGGCCGCAGCGGGCGCAAAATTTGGCGATTACCTCGAGCTCACCAAGCCGCGGCTGAGCCTGCTGTCCGTTCTCACGACGATCATCGGTTATTTCGCCGCCCGTCCCGCTCACAACGGCTTCAAGCTCCTGATGCTCGTCGTGTGCACCACGCTCGCCGCCGCGGGCGTTGCCGCACTCAATCAATTTCTCGAATCCGACACCGACGCGCGCATGAAGCGCACCGCGACGCGTCCGATCCCTGCCGGCAAGGTGCCCACCGGTTCCGCCTTCGTGCTCGGCGTGCTCATGTGCATCGTGTCGCTCTTCCTGATGTGGGCCACGGTCGGCCGCCTCGCGTCCCTCTTCACGCTTCTCACGATCTTCTCCTACCTCGGCTGGTATACGCCCGCGAAACGTCGCTCGCGCTGGAGCACCGAGATCGGTGCTGTCGCCGGGGCTTTTCCTCCATTGATCGGTTGGGCTGCCGCCGAAGGCACGGTCACCGCGCTCGGCTGGATTCTCTTCGGCGTGCTCTTCTTCTGGCAGATTCCCCACTTCATGGCGATCGCGTGGATCTATCGCCGCGATTACTCCGCCGTCGATTTTCCCATGCTGCCCGTGCGCGACGAAGCCGGCGGCAAAGTCGCCACCTGGTCCCTGATCAACACGGTCGCGCTCTTCGTCGTCACCGTGCTGCCTTACTTCCTTGGTCTCACGACATGGATCTATCTCGCCGCCGCCGCCGCGACCGGCGCGTGGTTCCTCTGGCGAGCGATCGTCTTTTTGCGTCCCACCGCCCGCGATGTCGCCGCACGAAAACTCTTCTTCTGCTCCATCGCCTACCTGCCGCTGGTGCTCTGCGCGCTCGTCGCCGATCGGCTGCTTTTCCTGCCATGACGATCCACGACATCCCGGCGTTGAACGCCGTGCTCAACGCGATCGCCACCGTCCTGATCGTGCTCGGATTTATCCAAATCAAATCCGCCCAACGCGCCCACGACGTCGCCCTGCGCTCGTCGCGCATCCTCACGCACCGCCGGCTCATGCTTGCCGCCGGAGCCGTCTCGGCCGTGTTTCTCGTCGGCTACGTTGGCCACAAGATCGCCGTGCGCGGCGTGCACACGCCGTTCGGCGGCGAAGGCCTGATTCGCGGTGTCTATTATATAATGCTGCTCACGCACATCCTGCTGGCGATGGCCATCGCCTGGCTGGTGCCGCGAACCTTCTATCTCGCGCTCAAAGACCAGGTGGAGCGCCACCGCGCCTGGGCCAAATGGACGTATCCGATTTGGCTCTACGTCAGTGTCACCGGCGTTCTCGTTTATTTCTTCCTCTATCAGTGGTGGCCTGCCACGCCGCGCTGAACGCGCGGCCGTTTTGGGTGCCAAGCCGACGCACGAAAAAAGCCGGCCTCGCAGCCGGCTTAATTCGATCAGGTTCGGAAACTCCAAACTCCGAACCCTAAACCCAAAAACTAAACCGCGCTTGCGCGGTTCACTTCACCGTGAGCACGCCCTTCATCCCGACTTGGTAGTGCGCCGGGAAGGAGCAGAGAAACGGATAGTCGCCCGTCTCATTCGGCACCGTGAACGTGATCTCATCCGACTTGCGCGGGCCGAGCAGAGCCGTGTGCGCGACGATCTGATCCTGCAGCGCCGGCGGAATGTAATCCGTCGCCTTGGCGGTCATCGCCGCCGCATTGAACGCGGCCGCATCGGCACCCTTCTTCAAAAGCACCCAGTTGTGCCCCATGACTTCCTTCGGCTGCGTGCCGATGTTGCGGAGCACGATCTTCAATTGCTCGCCGGGCTTTGCCTCGATCGTCTGCACGTTGAACTTCATGTTGTCGCCCGCCGTGATCTCGATCGTGCGCGCGCCCGCCGGCTGCTCTTGCGCCGCGGGAGCGGAAGCTTCCGCCGAGCCGCTCGTGGTCGCCGCAGAGTCGTTCTTCGAACAACCAACTGCAGCGAGAGCAGCAACTAACAGGACGAAAAGGGAACGAATATTCATGGCGTTCGCACCGTCGGCCACGTATCCGCGAAACGCAAACCCGAAGCTCCGCAACGGACGTTGTGCGCGCGGCTAATAACTCGCTTAAGCAGGACAATAAATGCGCAGCGAATCGCAAACGACGGCAAAAAACGCGGAATAGGGCTTGAAATGGGTTCCCCTTGTCGGACTCTTTCGGGCGGTATTGTCCCGAAATCTCCCTCGCCATTTTCGGCAGCACACATGCGTTTGATCTCCCTTTTCCCCCGCTCGTTGCGTCGAGTCGGCCCGTTCGCGCGGGCGTTCTCCAGCCGTTCGCTGGCGGCGATCTCCGGCTTGGCCGTGATGAGCTTGCTGACCGGCTGCGACCTTAACTTCTGGCGCATGGATGGACCGATGTCGACCTACGACACCGCCGGTCCTGTGGCCGAGATGCAAAAGGACATCTGGATGGTCACCGTCTATGTGACGGTCACGATCTTCGTCCTCGTCGCAGGTGTCCTCGCTTACGCCACGTGGAAGTTCCGCGCCCGCACCTCCGCCGACGAACACGCCGAACCGCCCGCGCAGAGCCATGGCAACCCGCTCGTCGAGCTCGGCCTCATCGGCGCCTCCGTTCTCGCGCTCGTCATCATCGCGGTTCCGACCCTCAAGGGCATCTGGTTCACCTACGACATCCCCGCCGAGGAAAAAGAAACCGCTTACGAGGTCACCGCCCAAGGTTATCAATGGTGGTTCCGCTTCGAGTATCCGAACGAGCAAATCGAGGGCGTCGGCCAGCTCGTCTCGGCCAACGAACTCGTCATCCCCGCCGGCCGCGCCGTCCGCGTCAACCTCCGCGGCATGGATGTCATCCACAGCTTCTGGGTCCCCCGTCTCGCCGGTAAGGTCGACATGATCCCCAACCGCGCGAACCACCTCTGGCTCAAAGCCGACCAGCCCGGATACTTCTGGGGCCAGTGCGCCGAATACTGCGGCGACTCCCACGCCGTCATGCGCTTCCGCGTGATCGCCCTCCCGGAGAACGAATTCAACGAGTGGCTCGAGCAGCAAACCGCTCCCGCCCGCACGGTCCAGGCCGTCGCCGGCGCCGCCACCGGCGAAGCCCGCGCGCAATTCGCCTCCTTCCGCACCGACTGGAAGAAGAACGAAGCCGGCTACACCGACAAATACGACCTCAACCCGCTCGAATCCTGGCGCGCCAAGCAATTCCCCGAGAAGAACGAGGATCCCGCGCTCATCGCAAAGGGCCGCGAGCTTTTCGAATCCAAGACCTGCTTCTCCTGCCACACCGTGCGTGGCAACCACGTGGGCGGCAGCGCCGCTTATCCGGATCTTACGCACTTCGGCTCCCGCACCACGCTCGCCGCCGGTCTCCTCGACAACGAGCCCGAGCAGGTCGCCCGCTGGCTCATGTATCCCAACGACGTGAAGCCCGGCAACAAGATGTGGACGGAGGGCTACCTCAAAAATAACATCCAGCTCACGCAGGAAGACGTCGCCGCCCTCGTCGCCTATCTCGAAAGCCTGAAGTAATCGCCCCTTCCGGCCGCCACACCGCTCCCACCTACCTCCCCTTTCCACATGGACGCATCGGTCAAGTCAGACTTCATCGCGCACGAGCAACCCGCTCGCGGCAAACCGTTCGTGCTTTGGCGCCCCACCGCAAAGACCGGCCTCATGAGCTGGCTCACCACGGTCGACCACAAGCGCATCGGTTTCCTCTACGGCGCCTTCGCCCTGTTCTTCTTCCTGGTCGGCGGGTTCGAGGCGCTGCTCATCCGCGCCCAGTTGATGTTCCCGAACAACGACGTGCTCACCGCGCAGCAATACAACACGCTGTTCACGATGCACGGCACCACGATGATCTTCCTCGCGGTGATGCCCCTCGGCTCGGCGTTCTTCAACTTCATCATGCCGCTGCAGATCGGCGCGCGTGACGTCGCGTTTCCCCGGCTCAACTCCTTCTCGCTCTGGATGTTCGTGGTGGGCGCGATCATCATCAACATCGGCTGGTTCCACCCGGGCGGCGCGCCGGACGGCGGCTGGTTCGGTTACGCTCCGTTGACGTCCAAGCAGTTCATCCCGCGCAATTCGATCGATTTCTGGGTGATGGGTCTGCAGTTCCTCGGCGTCTCCTCCATCGCCGCCGCGCTGAACTTCATCGTGACCATCATCAACATGCGCGCTCCCGGCATGACGATGATGCGCCTGCCGGTCTTCACCTGGATGACGCTCATCACGTCGTTCCTCATCGTTCTCTCCTTCCCCGCCATCACGATCGCGCTCGTCGAGCTCATGATGGATCGCCAGTTCGGCACGAACTTTTTCGAAGTCTCCAACGGCGGCCTGCCCATCCTCTGGCAGCATCTTTTCTGGATCTTCGGTCACCCCGAGGTCTACATCCTGATCCTCCCCGCGATGGGTATCGTGTCGGAAATCCTTCCGACGTTCTCCCGCAAGCCGCTCTTCGGTTATCCGATCGTCGTCTTCTCGGGCGCCTGCATCGGCTTCCTCGGCTTTGCGGTCTGGTCCCACCACATGTTCACCACCGGCATGGGCACCGTCGCCACCGCCGCCTTCGCGCTCGCCACCATGGCCATCGCGGTCCCGACCGGCGTCAAGATCTTCAACTGGATCGGCACGATCTGGGGCGGACACCTCCAGATGCGCACGCCGATGATGTTCGCTCTCGGCTTCGTCTGGATGTTCATGATCGGCGGCTTCTCCGGCGTCATGCATTCCTCGGCTCCCGCCGACTCCCAGCAGCAAGACAGCTATTTCGTCATCGCGCACTTCCACTACGTGCTCATCGGCGGCTCGCTCTTCGCCCTGCTCGCCGGCATCCACTACTGGTTCCCGCTGATGTTCGGCCGCAAGGTCTCCGAATTCTGGGGCAAGCTTTCGTTCTGGGTCATCTTCATCGGCTTCAACGTCACGTTCTTCCCGATGCACTTCCTCGGTTTGAACGGCATGCCGCGCCGCACGTTCACCTACGACGGCAACATGGGCTGGAACGTCCCGAACTACATCGCGACCATCGGCGCTTTCACTCTCGGCGTCGGCGTCGTGATCTACTTCGCCGTCGTCATCTACACCTTCCTCAAGGGCGAAAAGGTTTCCCGCGATCCGTGGGACGGCCGCACGCTCGAATGGTCGGTGCCCTCCCTCCCGCCGCCGGAATACAACTTCGTCGCCATCCCGACGGTCCACGCCCGCGACGCCTTCTGGTATGAAAAGCACCACAAGGAAGAGATCGCGAAGGAGAAGGCCCAGCACGCGAAGGACGAGGAAGCCCACGGCGGCATCCACATGCCCTTCCAATCGATCTACCCGCTCGTCGCGGCCTTCGGTTTGCTCATCCTCGGCATCGCTTCCAGTGCGATGGATTCGAATCCCGAGCCGGGCATCCACGCCAAGCTCATCACCTCCATCGTCGGCGGGGTGATCTTCCTGATCGGCGTCTATCTCTGGGCCCTCGAAGGAGCCGACGGCTACCACATCCACTTGGATAAAGACGGCAAAGTGATCGAGGAAGATCACCACGCCAAACACTGAGGCTGCCCTCGCGCCGACTCCCACTCCGCTCTCGAAATCTCTTCTTTCCGAACATGAGCAGCCACGCCGCCTCCGGCTCCATCGATCATCACCAGGACGTCACCACGGCCACCGGCATTCCGAACAAGAAGCTCCTCATGTGGGCGTTTCTCTCGTCGGACTGCATGTTCTTCGGCGCGCTGATCTCGACCCACCTGATCTACCGCCTCTACCCGCCCGCGGGTAATCCCGAGCCGACCGCCGTCTTCGACGTTCCGCTCACGTCGTTCTCGACGTTCATCCTCCTCATGTCGTCGCTTATGATGGCGCTCGCCGTGAACGCCATCCAGAAGGGCAACGTCCGCAGCATGCGTTTCTCGCTGCTCACGACCGCTTTCTTCGGCGCGATCTTCCTCGGCTGCCAGGTGTATGAGTTCTGGCACTTCGTCTTCGACAAGAAGATGACGATCACCAACAGCATCCTCGGCTCTACCTTCTTCACCCTCACCGGCACACACGGTCTTCACGTGCTCATCGGCGTGATCTGGCTCATGTCGATGTATTTCTACTCCTTCACCGGCCGCGTCGGCACCAAGGAAGCCATCGACGTCGAAACCATGGGCCTCTACTGGCACTTCGTCGACATCGTATGGATCGTGATCTTCACCGCCGTCTACCTGCTCGAATACATCTGATCGCCGTTTCCCGCTCTCCGACCTCCGATCTCCGCCCATGAGCACACCTTCCGTTTCCATCCCCACCGAGCCCCGCGAGCACGGCGACGAAAACAAGTTCTGGATCTACGTGCAGATCGCGATGCTCCTCGCCGTCATCACCGGCGTCGAAATCGTCGCCATCGAGCTCCCCTTCGCGAAGTGGTTCCTCGTCACCGCGCTGGTCGTCCTCTCGCTGGTGAAGTTCCTCTTCGTTATCTTCTACTTCATGCACCTGCGCTGGGACAAAGCCTTCTGCACGATCCTGTTCTTCATTGGCTTGATCCTCGCCGGCGGCACCATGTGGGCGCTCCTCGCCCTCTTCGCTTTCGAAGAAGGCAAACCGCTGACCTCCATCGCCGCCCTCGAACCCGCGGCCGCGCTCGTGTCGCAACTGGTCTGATTCCCGACTCTCTCTCCGATAAAAAGGCGGCCGGTTCTCCGGCCGCCTTTTTCGTATCTGTCAACCGCCGCACCGCTCGCATTCCCGGCCAAATCCACCACCCTTTCCGCATGCTTCGTCGCCTCGCTACCTTCGTGTTTCTCGCCGCGGCTCTCCCATTCACGCCCGCTGCGAAACCCGCCGCCACCACCGCCGATCTCTCGCATTGGTCGATCGAACAACAGCCCGGCGGCAGCGTCACCGTGCGCGACGGCGCGCTGATCATCGAAGACGCCGCCGGTTGCACCGCCTGGCTGCGCCAAAAACTCACCGCGCCGGTCGAAATCGCCTACGAAGTCACCGTCGTTTCTCGCGGCGGCCCCCACGACCGCGTCTCGGACGTGAATTGCTTCTGGATGGCCACGGATCCCCAAAATCCGGATACGCTCCCCTCCGGCCGCTCCGGCAGGTTTGCCGACTACGACGAACTTCGCACGTATTACGTCGGCATGGGCGGAAACGAAAATACCACCACGCGCTTCCGCCGCTACGCCGGCGACGGCACCAAACCGCTCCGCCCGGAGCACGATCTCCGCGACAAACAATACCTTCTCGAGCCCAACCGCACTTACCGCATCAAACTCGTCGCCGCCGACGGCCACGCCGAGTTCTGGCGCGACGGCGAAAAAATCCTCTCTTTCGCCGATCCTTCCCCGCTCACCTCCGGCTGGTTCGCCATCCGCACCGTCAAATCGCATCTCGAGATCCGGAACCTGCAGATCACCACGAGCAAATCGGTCCCCGCCGAGACCCGGTAGCCATCCCATCAAAAACGCAGATATCCGGTTTTGTGGCGCCCGGTTTCGCCCGGGCGTGAAAACCCCAAAACCGGCATTGACAATCCCGCCCCACCGCCTGTTTTCGTTTCCCTCTTTCGCGCGGCCTCGGCCGGCGAGCCACGTTGCCCGGTAGCTCAGTGGCAGAGCAGGTGACTGTTAATCACTTGGTCGCTGGTTCGATCCCAGCCCGGGCAGCCA
>ENA-UOVV01000547-UOVV01000547.1-compost-metagenome-genome-assembly--contig:-NODE-547-length-42740-cov-25.996134_pt1 | contig 42740 bp, 48 predicted proteins | sample MGYA00238155_ERZ761577 | MGnify/ENA primary metagenome ERZ761577 (study PRJEB28898, sample SAMN06268775) | compost metagenome | isolation source: Emeryville, CA | place: USA:Emeryville, CA | collected... | reverse complement strand
CCGGCAATTGGACGGGAACGTGACTCGCTGGGCCAACCGCCTCAGCTGACCGCCTTGACGATCTTGAGCAGCTGGCCCTGGATGTTTTCGTTACCGGCGATGACCTGGCCGTTCCAGATGGCGCCGGCGGTCCCGGCATAGTCGGTGACGACGCCGCCGGCCTCGCGCACGAGCAGGTAGCCCGGAGCGACGTCCCATGGCTTGAGTCCGGCTTCCCAGTAGCCGTCGAAGCGGCCGGCGGCGAGCCAAGCGAGGTCGGTCGAGGCCGAGCCGGTGCGGCGGATGCCGGCGACGGCGGGGGTGACCTGGGCCAGCTGCTTCAATTGCAGCACGTCGATGGAGCGGCCCTGCGAGTTGATGCCGGTGACGATGACGGTGTCGGCGAGGTGCTTGCGGTTGGCGACGCGCAGGCGCCTGCGGTCGTTGAGCCAGGCGCCGCCACCTTTCTCGGCGGTATAGAGCTCGTCCATCACCGGGTTGAAGATCACCGATGCAACGATCTCGTCACCGCGCTGGAGCGCGATGGCGACGGCGAACATGGGGATGCCGTGGAGGAAGTTGGTGGTGCCGTCGAGCGGATCGACGATCCAGCGATGCTGGCCATCGGTGCCCTTCACCTCGGTGCCTTCCTCGCCGAGGAAGCCATAGGTGGGACGGGCGCGCTGCAGCTCTTCAAAGACGATCTGCTCGGCGCGGCGATCGGCATTGGAGACGAAATCGGCCGGGCCCTTGACCGAGACCTGGAGGTTTTCGACCTCGCCGAAATCCTTGGCGAGGTTGCGGCCGGCCTTGGTTGCAGCCGAGACCATGACATTGAGGAGCGCCGAGCGCATGCGATTTACTCCGCGCGAGTAAAGGAGGAACGAGGGAAGGGCCGCTATGTGCCCCAGAACCGCCGGCGGTTCAAGTGCGCTTCACTGCGCGGCCGGCCCGTCGGCCGGCTCGGGTACATCGACAGTTGCCGGGGGCTTTGCCTCGGCGACACGGGTGGGCAGCGGCAGGGGCCAGAGGCGGGCGCGCTCCTCGGCGCGGGCGATCACGTCGGCCGGGACCTTGGCGAGGAGGCTGTCGAGCTGGGGATCGGTGAGGCCCTGGCGGCGGGCGAGGGCGCGGAACATGGCGGCCGTCTCGACATCGCGCTCGATGCCTTCGCCGGCGGCGAGCAGCTTGGCATAGCGGTTCTGGGCCACTGCGTTGCCGGATTCGGCGGCGCGGCCATACCACTGCGCGGCAGCGACACGGTCCTGGGTGACGCCTTTGCCGAGATAGAGCATGGTGGCGTAATCGACCTGAGCGGCGGCGAGCCCGGCCTCGGCCGCGAGGCGGAACTGTTCGGCGGCGGCGGCCGGGTTGGGAGCGACGCCGGCGCCTTCCATCAGCATGGAGCCGTAATCGTACTGTGCCTCCGGGATGCCCGCGGCGGCGGCCTCGCCGATGAGGGCGGCGGCCTTGACGAGGTTCGGCTCGACATAGCTGCCTTCGATATGGAGCAGGCCCAGATTGTACTTCGCCATCAGGTTGCCCGCGTCGGCGGCGCGCAGGAACAGGTCGGCGGCGCGCTTGCGGTCTTTCGCCACGCCGTCGCCGGTCTGGTACATCATGGCCAGGGCGAAGGTGGCGAGGGGATCGCCATTGCGGCTGGCGGCCTCGTACCAGCTGGCGGCCTTCTTCTTGTCCTGGGCCACGCCGAGGCCTTCGGCATAGATCTGGCCGATGAGGGTCTGCGCGGTGCGATCGCCCTGCTCGGCCCTGGGCAGGGCGAGTTCGAGCGCGGTGAGGTAGTAGCCGCGCTGATAGGCGCCGTAAGCGATATCGACGTTCTCGCCGAATATCTCGCTGGCAATGTCGATGGCGTCGGGATTGCCGACCTGCAGCTCGGGCGGCACCGGGCTGATGGGCAGTTCCTGGTAGCCGAGATTGTCGTCGAAGCGCATCTCGGGGGGGCGCAGGTCCTCGATCTCGGCTGGCTGCGCCAGTGCCGGGCTCGCAAGTGCGGCGGCGAGAAGCGCGAGGCGCCACTTCATCGGGCACTCTCCGGCAGTTTCAGGCCAATGCCGATGAACTCGCAGCCTTCGGCCTCGTAGCCGTCGAAGCCTGCCTCGGGATCACTCAGTACGCTCGGAATTTCCATGGTCTCGGCCCACCAGCGCGCCATCTCTCGATCTTCGGGCGTTATGGTGCCGGAAAGCGGCCCAAATAGGATATAGTCGACCTCGAGTTCGCCCTTGCGCATGGCGTCGTCGCGCGAGTGGATGTCGCCGGCGCCGACGATCAGGTCCGGCTTCAGCGCCTCGATCGCTTCGCGCACAGCCTTGATGCCGCCGGGGACGTGCAGGCCATCGGCGCCCAGTAGCCGGACGAGGCCGGGCTCGCCCTCGATGAGCACCGCGGCGCCCGCCTTCTGGGCCAGTGGGGCAATGGATTTCACCAGCGTCTTGTAAGCGTTCTCGGCCAGGTTGCCGCGCGGCAACAGCAAGGCGGCGACCGTGTGCTCGGCCAGCGTGGCCTTGAGGGCGGGGCCGAGGATCTCGGCGGGAACACCGGCGGGGGCGATGAGGTAGAGGTCAGCGGACATGCGGCGAGTTATAGCGGGACTGCCGCCAAAAAGAAGAGGCGCGGCCGGAGCCGCGCCAGTCGGGTCGGGAGTTATCGTTGGGAGGACCGTTCAGGCGGCGAGATCGAGATCGGGCCGCCATTCGCCGGTGGAGGCGAGGGCGTTCATGCGGGCGCGATGGGTGAAGGCGCGCTGCGCCGCCGCGACGTTCTGCTCCTCGCCGTTCCAGGTAACGAGGGCGGAAGTCTGCAGCGCGCGGCCATAGGAGAATGTGAGGGCCCAGGGCAGGCCCGGAATCCGGTTCATGGCCGAGAGGTTGGCCGTGGCATCCTCGTCGGACTGGCCGCCCGAAAGGAAGGCGATACCGGGCACGGCGGCGGGTACGCAGGCGCGCAGGGTCTCGACGGTGCGGCGCGCGATCTCCTCGGTGGAAGCTTTTTCGCGCGAGCGCACGCCGGGGGTGATCATGTTGGGCTTGAGAAGCATGCCGGAAAGGTCGACGCCGGCGAGCCGGAGTTCGCGGAACACGGTCTCGAGCGTTTCGGCGGTGACCTCCTGGCAGCGGTCGATGGAGTGATCGCCCGGCTCGCCGTCGGCGAGGACTTCGGGCTCGACGACCGGGACGATGCCGGCCTCCTGGCAGTGGATGGCGTAGCGGGCCAGCACATGGGCGTTGGCGCGGATGCCGTTGCGCGAGGGCGCATAGTTGGTGATGGCGATGACGCCACGCCACTTGGCGAAGCCGGCGCCGAGCTCGGCATAATGCTTCAGGCGCTGGCGCAGGCCATCTAGGCCTTCGGTGATCTTCTCGTCGGGCGCCCCGGGCATGGGGAAGGCGCCGCGATCGACCTTGATGCCGGGGATGACATCGGCTTCGGCGAGGATGTCGCGGAAGGGCGTGCCGTCCCTGGCGTTCTGCTCGAGCGTCTCCTCGGTGAGGATGACGCCAGAGATATATTTCGTCATCGCTTCGGTGGAGCGGAACAGCATCTCCCTGTAATCACGGCGCGATTCCAGGGTTACCGGCAGTCCGATAAGGGCGAAGCGCTTGGCAATTGTGCCTTCCGACTCGTCAGCGGCAAGAATTCCCTGGCCGCGAGTCACGAGTTTCTTGGCGATTGCATTGAGTGAGGCCATGGGGTGGGTCTCCATTGTGCAATGGAGGCAACATGGCTCAGCGACGCCCGGCTTAAAATTGGACGTTGTGTTATCAGACGAAGGGGGGAGGGAACGGGGCTCAGGCTTCCCAGTTCTCGACCCTCAGGCCTTCGATGCGCTCGAACTCGCGGGTGTTGCGGGTGATGAGGGTGAGGTCGCGGGCGAGGGCCTGACCGGCGATGAGGACATCATAGGGGCCGATGGGAGTGCCACGGGCCTGGAGGTATGCACGAACTTCGCCGGCACGCCTGGCGTCCTCTTCAGTGAAGGCCAGCACGTCCAGATTAAGTGTTTCAAGGTCATTGAAGGCGCGGCGGCTATTCCCCTTGTAAGCTCCGAAATAGAGCTCGTGCAGGACGACACTGGACGTCGCAAGGTCTCCCGCCCGAGGGCGGGCGACGCGTATCACCGTTGGATTGCCTTTCAGCAACGCGACGATGACGTTGGAGTCGAGCAGGTACCTCACTTGAAGAATTCATCGATCTCCGGACGCGGTGTGGGCTCGCCTGGATCCTCCTCCACAGCCGCCTCAAATTCCGGGTCTACGGTTCCCGATAGCTTGTCGAGCCACGACCAGTCGTCGGATGCCTCGTTGGCGGGCAACTCGAGCACGAGGGTCCTCCCCTGCCGGCGGATGGTTACTTCGCCGATGCCGTCCTCGAAGCGGAACTCCTTGGGAAGCCGCACGGCCTGCGATCGGCCCGACCAGAAGATCTTGGCTTTCGCTTCGCCCATGGCTGCACCTCCGGATGATATATACCGATGATATATATCATCCGGTGCGGTTCACCAAACGATCAGCTCTTGAGGGCCTCGACGCCGGGGAGGGCCTTGCCTTCCATCCATTCGAGGAAGGCGCCCCCGGCGGTGGAGACATAGGTAAAGTCGTCCTTGACGCCGGCATGGGCGAGCGCGGCGACGGTGTCGCCACCACCTGCGACGGAGACGACCTTGCCAGCCTTGGTGCGGGCGGCGACATGCTTGGCCACTTCCACCGTGCCGTGATCGAAGGGGGACATCTCGAAGGCGCCCATGGGGCCGTTCCAAACCACGGTGGCGGCTTCATCGATCGCCGCCTTGATGCGCTCAATGGAGCCCGGGCCAATGTCGAGGATCATGCCATCGGGGTCGAGCGCGTCGACCGCGTAATAGCGGTGCGGGGCATTCGCTTCGAACTTCCAGGCGACGCTGGCGTCGATGGGAAGGATCACCGCGCACTTGGCGTCTTCGGCCTTGTCGCGGATGCGATTGGCGGTTTCCGCCAGGTCCTTCTCGGCCAGCGAGTTGCCGATGCCGAGGCCGCCTGCATGCAGGAAGGTGTTGGCCATGGCGCCGCCGATGACCAGCGCCTCGACCTTGTTGATGAGGTTTTCGAGCAGGTCGAGCTTGGTGGAGACCTTGGCGCCGCCGACGATGGCGATGACCGGGCGCTGCGGGTTGCCGAGGCCCTTTTCGAGGGCGTTCAGCTCCTCGGCCATGGCGCGGCCGGCGGCGGCGGGCAGCAGGTGCGCCACGCCTTCGGTGGAGGCATGGGCGCGGTGGGCGGCCGAGAAGGCGTCGTTGACATAGATGTCGCCCAGCGAGGCCATGCGCTTGGCCAGCTCGGGATCGTTCGTCTCTTCACCCTCGTGGAAGCGGGTGTTTTCGAGAACGAGGATCGAGCCGGCCGGAGCAGCGTCGATGGCCTCCTTCACAGCCGACACATCGACCCAGTCGGTGGGGACGAAGCCGACCTGGTGGCCGGTTTCTGCCACCACGGCGGGCACCACCTGCTCGAGCGAGAACTCCGGATCGACCTTGCCCCTGGGGCGGCCGAAATGGCTGAGGACGACGGCCTTGCCGCCGACCTTGATGATTTCGCGCAGGGTCGGCACCAGCCGCTCGATACGGGTGGCGTCCGTTACCTGGCCGTCGGCGACGGGAACATTGAGGTCGGCCCGCACCAGCACGCGCTTGCCGGTAAGATCGAAGTCATCGAGTGTCTTGAAAGCGGTCATGATCGGGTCCGGTTGCTGAGGGTCAGGCGCTTCATATCAAGGAGTTGCGGCAGGCGGAACAGCGCAATCGAAAACGCCGGCCCGAAGGCCGGCGTTGGTGCGCGAGGTTCATCCCGGCTATCAGTCGATCTCGATACCGCCGACTTCGTAGTTACTGCCGAAGTCAACCGGCTTCAGGCTGGCACCGTTGCGATCACGCTGCTGCAGGCTGTCGTCGCCGAGGTTGAACTTCAAGCCAACCAAAACACGGTGGCTGTCGACCGAGTACCAGTCGGCGATTGAGGTGGTCGAATAGTCGTACTTGCCGAAGACGCTGAACGGAAGGTCGGGCAGCCTGTACTCGGCGCCAAGGCCGAAGTTCAGGGTGCGGAGCTCCGGCGCCTCCGGCACGTTCACGGTCGTCTCTTTATGGCCAGCATGAACCTCGACCTTGAGGTCAGGCGTCACAAAGTAGCGCAACTCGCCTGTGATGAACCAACCTTCAAGGTAGACGTCACTGTCATCGGGCGCCGTCTTCTGCCAGCCAACCTGACCATAGCCGGTAAACTGATCCAGGAAGACCTGGCCCTCGGCGCCAACGTAATAGCGGTTCGAGCCGGCCTCGTAGGAGCTGTTTTTGAGCGTATCGTGGCCGAACTGAGCGAACCCGCCCACCAGGAACCGCTCGGAGTCGCGGTAGAAAGCGTGCAGCACCGCGTCGAGGCTGGCGATGTCTGCCTCCGCACCGTCACTCTCAAAGTGCGAGTACCGCACAAGCAGGTCCCCCTGCGCACCGAGTACGGGTGTGAAGTTGTTCGCCGCGCTCAAGAGGCCATAGACGCCGTAACCATCCCCCGACACCGAAGCGAAGTCGATCGTCTGCGGCCCGGCGCCGATGGCAGCCGTAAAGTCCGGGCCGGCCATCGCGGCTGAAGCCCCGAGGCCGGAGATCGCAGAGGCGACGAGTAACGCTGAAATATGCTTCATGAATCCCTCGTTCCCAAATAGGCGGCAGGTGAATTAGCAGCGTGTCTGCGTAGTGCCAAGAGGAGGCGATACCGCATCGGCAACTGGGGCTCGAGTTATGGCCTGCCGGCCATACGTGGTTAATATTGCTTGAGAATTCTGAACCGGAAGCAATTCGTCAGTAAGCAGGGTGCTGCTACCCGGCGACGCATGCCGGCACGTTGGGCTTGCAGAGGAACGGGAGATCGCGTAGCGGGACAGGGCCGAAAAGATTCCAGGCTGGTGTGGTTATTCCAGCCCCCGCTGATGCGGGATGAAGTCGCCCCAGGGCGAACCCGCGGCACCACCCAATGACGGATGGTGCTGCGGCCGACGGGGACGGTCCCCTCCGGCAGTGCCATCCGTTCCCGTGAGAGAACGCATGGACAAGAAAACTGCAATCCTGACGCAGGTCATCATGACCTTCCTGATGGCTGGCTCGATGAGTGGCATCATGCTGCTGATCGCCATTGGCCCAGGCCAGACCTTCATCGAGACCTGGCCCAAGCAGTGGATCATCGCCTGGCCGATCGCCTTTGTCGTGACGCAGGTGCTGTTTCCATTCTCGAACCATCTGGCCCGGAAAATCCTGGGAGGGCGCGACTGAGAATGACAAGGGCGCTCGCGGGCGCCCTTTCTGCATCACACCCGGCGGAAAAGCGTCGGGTAGTCGAGGACGAAGCCGTCGGTGTCGATGGTGAGCTCCTGGGTGAAGGTGCCATCGGCCGTTTCGTAGCGGAAATGGCTGTCGTCGAGCTTGGTGTAGATCTGCTCGTCGCGGAACGGTTCGAGCGTGTCGAGCGGCACGTAGATCATGTCGAAGTGCCGGGGCACGCCGATCTCGAAGCGGACCCTGCGAATGAGTAAGGTGTTGGTGAGCGGCGTGCCGGAAATGTCGATATCGGCGCAGCCTTCGAACTCGGGGGCGCGGCGGCCATCGCACTTCCAGTCACCCTGGCCGTTGGAGGTGAGGCGCAGCACGCGCCCGTCGTGGCGGCGCAGTACCAGCGAGCGGAACGTCCAGTCGGGGTCGAGGGTGACTTCGTAGAAGACGCCGAAGGGGAAGCCATCGGCCTCGCCGACAAGCGAACTGCGGACAGCGATGCCATCCGCAGTTTCGGAGACGTGGCAGTGTTCGAGCCCGATTCCCTCAGCCGGTTGCCAGCGAAGGTCGCGCTTCAGGGCCACTTCGAGTCGTCTCAGAGCGTCTTGGCGAAGACGGCAGTGACGTCGGCCATGCGGTTCGAGAAGCCCCATTCGTTGTCGTACCAGCCCATGATGTTGACGAAGTTGCCGTCAATCACCTTGGTCTGGTCGATCAGAATGGTGGCCGAGTGCGGATCGTGGTTGAGATCCGAGGACACCAACGGGTGCAGCGTGTAGGCCATGACGCCCTTGAGCGCGCCTTCGGAAGCGGCCTTGAGCGCCTCGTTGACTTCCTCGACCGTGGTCGGCCGGCTGGCGATGAACTTGAGGTCGACGAGCGACACGTTCGGGGTCGGCACGCGGATCGAGATGCCGTCGAGCTTGCCCTTGAGCTCGGGCAGCACGAGGCCGATGGCCTTGGCGGCGCCGGTCGAGGTCGGGATCTGGCTCAGCGCCGCGGCGCGGGCGCGATAGAGATCCTTGTGCATGGTGTCGAGCGTCGGCTGGTCACCGGTGTAGGAGTGGATGGTGGTCATCATCCCCTTCTCGATGCCGACGAGGTCGTTCATCACCTTGGCCATCGGAGCGAGGCAGTTGGTGGTGCACGAGCCGTTCGAAATCACCACGTCCTCCTTGCCGAGCGAGGCGTGGTTGATGCCGTAGACGATGGTCTTGTCGGCGCCGTCGCCCGGGGCCGAGATGATCACCTTCTTCGCGCCGGCGGCGAGGTGGGCGGAGGCCTTCTCCTTGGACGTGAAGATGCCGGTGCATTCGAGCACGATGTCGACGCCCAGTTCCTTGTGCGGCAGCTGGGAGGGGTCCTTCACCGCGGTCATCTTGAAGGACTGGTTGCCGGCGGTGATGGTGTCGCCGTTGACGGTGACGTCGAACGGGAACTTGCCGTGCACGCTGTCATAGCGGAGCAGGTGGGCGTTGGTTTCGACCGGGCCGAGGTCGTTGGCGGCAACGACCTGGATGTCGGTGCGGCCGCTTTCGACGATGGCGCGCAGGATATTGCGGCCGATGCGGCCAAAGCCATTGATTGCGACGCGAACAGCCATGATGGCTCCTTAGCGGACAAAGGGATGGTGAGGAGGGCTCGGTGTCTTACAACTGCGCCTTCACGGCTTCAACCACTGCCTGGGACGTGATGCCGAAATGCTCGTAGAGCTTTTCGGCCGGGGCAGAGGCGCCGAACGAGTGCATGCCGATGAACCTGCCCTTGTCGCCGAGCAGCTTCGACCAGCTCATTTCGATGCCGGCTTCGATGGCGACGCGGGCGCGCGGGGTGCCGATCACCTCGTTGCGGTAGCTCTCGGGCTGGGCGGCAAAGAGCTCCATCGAGGGGACGGAGACGACCCTGGCAGCGATGCCCTCGGCCTTGAGCGCGTCGAGCGCGGCGACGGCGATGGCCACTTCCGAGCCGGTGGCGAAGATCACCACGTCGGCCGACCTGTCGCCGGCGATGATGTAGGCGCCCTTCGCGCAGGGGTTGCCCTCGACGGGCTCGGTGCGGAGCGCCGGCAGGTTCTGGCGGGAGAGCGCGAGGATCGAGGGCTTGTCGGCCTCGATGGCGAGCTGCCAGCACTCGAGCGTTTCCACCGCGTCGGCAGGACGGAAGACGAGGAGGCCGGGGATGGCGCGCAGGGTCGAGACATGCTCGACGGGCTGGTGGGTGGGGCCGTCTTCGCCAAGACCGATCGAGTCGTGAGTCATCACGTAGATGACCTTCTGGCCCATCAGTGCCGAGAGGCGGATGGCGGGGCGAGCATAGTCGGTGAAGACGAGGAAGGTACCGCCATAGGGGATGAGGCCCTTGTGCAGCGCGATGCCATTCATGGCCGCGGCCATTTCGTGCTCGCGGATGCCGTAACGCAGGTAGCGGCCGAGGCGATCCTCGGCGGTGAAGGGCGTCGTCTCGGGCGTGTTGGTGAGGTTCGAGCCGGTGAGGTCGGCGGAGCCGCCGATGGTTTCGGGCAGAACCTTGTTGATGACCTCGAGCGCCATCTGGCTCGACTTTCGGGTCGCGACCTTGGGCTTGTCGGCGACGAGCTTGGCCTTGAAGGCTTCGATCGCCTCGTTCCAGTTAGCGGGCAGCTTGCCGGCGATGCGGCGCTCGAATTCGGCGCGCTTCGCCGGATCGGCGGCGGCGAGTCGGGCCTGCCAGGCACCGCGGAGGTTGGACGAGCGGCGGCCGGCGGCGCGCCACGCCTCGAGGATCGGGCTGGGGATCTCGAAGGCAGGGTAGTCGATGCCGAGCTGCTGCTTGGCGGCGGCCAGTTCCTCGGCGCCGAGCGGCGAGCCGTGGACGGCGTGCGAGTCGGCCTTCTTGGGCGCGCCGTAGCCGATGATGGTCTTGGCGGCGATGAGGGTGGGGCGGTCGGAGGCCTTGGCCTCGTTGAGCGCCTTTTCGATGGCATCCTGGTCGAGGCCGTCGATCTCGATGGTGTGCCAGCCCACGGCCTTGAAGCGGGCGATCTGGTCGGTCGAATCGGCGTTGGAGACGCGGCCGTCGATGGTGATGTTGTTGTTGTCCCAGATGACCGTCAGCTTGTTGAGCTTGAGGTGGCCGGCGAGCGAGATGGCTTCCTGCGAGATGCCTTCCATGAGGCAGCCGTCGCCGGCGATCACCCAAGTGCGGTGATCGACGAGGTCGGATCCGAACTCGGCGGCGAGCTTGGCTTCGGCAATGGCGAAGCCAACCGAGTTGGCGATGCCCTGGCCGAGCGGACCGGTGGTGGTCTCGATGCCCTGGGCGTGGCCGTACTCGGGATGGCCGGCGGTCTTGGAGCCGAGCTGGCGGAAGTTCTTGATGTCCTCGATGGTCATGTCCTCGTGGCCGAGGAGGTAGAGCGCGGAGTAGAGGAGCATCGAGCCGTGGCCGGCCGAGAGGATGAAGCGATCGCGATCGGGCCAGTTGGGATCGGCGGGATCGAACTTCATCACCTTGGTGAAGAGCACGGTGGCGATATCCGCCACGCCCATGGGCAGGCCCGGATGACCCGAATTGGCTTTCTCGACCGCATCCATGGACAGGGAGCGGATGGCGTTGGCCATATCTTTGGCGGCTGCGGAAGTGGGCATGTGCGCGTCCGTTTCTGGTTCAGGAAAGCCCGGATTCCGGGCGCTTCGCGCTCGGGGGCGGAGGCGGGTGAGAGGCTTAACAGGTTCCTTTGACCTGTCAATGTCGGTGCCCAAACGCGTGGCCGGTTGCCATAGTGCTTCGGCTTTGCACTATAATCGCATGAAGAGTCGCGGCTTTTCGGGGTGCGCCAGATGTCGGATCAGAATGCCGAAGATGGGTACGAAGCGGCCTCCGCGCGGTTCGACCGTGCGTTTTCCCGCCTCGAAGCCAGTGTGCGCAGCCTCAACGGCAGGATGCGCGCCCATGCCCGCATCGAAGCCGACACCGCCAAGCTGGTGAACGAGCGGGCGAGGCTCGCAAGCGAGCTCGAAAAGGCATCGGCCAAGGCCAGGCGCCTCGACGACAGCGCCGGCGAAGTGGCGCGGCGGCTGGTGGTGGCGATGGAGTCGGTTCGCGAAGTTCTCGCCAAGGATGAGCGCTGATGCCCGAGGTCAATGTCGAGATCAACGGCAAGAAGTATCGCATGGCCTGCGAGCCGGGGCAGGAGGAACACCTGCTGGGGCTGGCGAGCGAGTTCAACCGCCGGGTGGAGCAGTTCAAGGACGTGTTCGGCGAGATCGGCGACATCCGGCTTACGGTGATGGCCGGGATCGCGCTGATCGACGAGCTGGCGTTGGCGCAGGAGAAGATCGCCGAGCTGACGCAGAGCGTGGAGACGCTCACGCAGGCCGGCCAGTCGGTGGCGGCGGAGATGGACGAGCTCGAGAACAAGATGGCCCGGCGGCTCAACGAGGCAGCGCGCAAGATCGAGGCCATCGCCACGGTAATCGACGAGGCCGGGGCGCCGTCTTCCAGCAGTTAGCCAAGTCTAGTTCTTCCTGACGATGCAAGCACCGCCCGCCGCCTGAAGGCGGGCGCAGAGCTTTTCGGCCTCCTCCCGCGTGTCGCGGCCGATCATGGCGTAGTGGCGCAGGCGCGGCCCGAAATTGGGGTTGCGGGCGAGGAGCAGCATGAGCTTCTCGTCGCCGAGGATTTTCGGGTAGGTGGCCTTGACGCGCTCGAAGCTGCGGATGGCGACGGCTTGCGAGAAGTTCTGCGCCAGCAGGACGCCCCAAGGGTGCCACTCGGAGGGCGGGCGGTCGAGCTGCGGCGCCGACTGGGTTTCGGCCATGGTGACGCAGGCCCCGATGAAGGGCTCGGTCTTGCTGAGGCGATAGTCGGGGGCGGGCGGCGGGTCCTGCATCCAGGCCTCGACCGGCAGGCCGGTGATGATCTCGACATAGTAGCGGGTCTCGGGGGGGAGGCCGCCACCGGCAGTGACGTAGCGCGTCATGCGGCCCTCGCCGCCATTATAGGCGGCCGCCGCGAGGCCGAGATTGCCGTATTTGTCGGCGAGGAAGCGCAGGTAGGCAGCTGATTTCGACAGGGCCTCGGCGGGGTCGAAGCTGTTGGCGAGGCCGCGCAGGCGGGCGGTTGAGGGCATGAACTGCGCGATGCCCTGCGCCCCGGCAATGCTGAGCGCATAGGGGTCGAAGCGGCTCTCCTGCCAGATCAGCCGGGCGAAGAATCCAGGCGGAAGACGTTCGCGCCAGGCGAAGCGGGCGATGGCGGTGCAGGTATCGCGGAAGAAGGCCGACTGGCGGATGCAGATGGCGGCCCAGGCCGGGGCGCTGGCACTGGTGGGAAGGCAGAAGCGCGGCTCGGCCTCTTCCTCGGCGGCCATGACAGGCCAGCTCAGCAACAGCAATGCGACGAGGAGGATGGTTCGCATGGGAGGAGGCTAGGGGGCATCGGTGGGGGCTGCAACACTGGCAAACTTTGCCAGTGAGCCTATCTTGCCGCAAAAGGAGACTGCGCCATGGCCACGATGAACATCTCGCTGCCCGACCGGCTGAAGGAATGGGTGGAGCGCCGGGCAGCGTCCGGCCGGTACAGCAATTCCAGCGATGTGCTGCGCGACCTGATCGGTCAGGCGCAGGAGCGGGAGGATGCCGGGTTCTCGCCCGAGGTGGTAGAGGCGATCGAGCGCGCGAAATCCAACCGGCATGACGCTTCCCGAGTCGTCGACCATGCTACGGCGATGGATCGGCTGGACCAGGCGATCGAAATAGCTGCGAAGCGCCAGTCGTGAGCCGCCCCGGTGGTTCGACGAGGCGATCGGCGACCTGATCGGGCATGTCGAGTACGTGGCGGCCGAGAGCCCGTCGGCGGCGCGGCGTATTGCCGAGCGGATCAGGGCAGCGGGAGTGGCGCTCGGAGATTTCGCCATCGGGCGCCCGGGCGTGGTGAAGGACACCTATGAGCGCGTGCCGACCGACATTCCTTACACTCTGGTCTACACCATCGACGATTTCGATGGCTGCGAGGTGATCAGCATCCCAAGGGTGGTTCACGAGGCTCAGCTCTGGCCGCCGGAAAAGAGCTGGCAGATTTGTGCGCCTGCGGGTGCAAAATGCGAAGAAGCGCTTTGCGTGGGGCGGGTGGTGCACCTATATTCGGGAAGCTGCCCGGTGCGTGTTGGATCACTTTCCCTGGGGCCGTACCGATCCTAAAGGGAGCTGTCCCTGACCGGACCCCTGGGTCCGGACACACGGCGCCCACCTACGTGAGTAGGTTCCCAGGATCGATATCCCACGGCCAGGGCGGCACCTGATTTCCTTGCCCCTGCGAATGGCCGCGGAGCTGAAAGCCCTAATGAGCGACGTCGGCATCGAAGAGGCGAAGGCGGCCCTCCGCGCCGAGGCGCACAAGCGGCGGGCCCAGTTGCATCCCTCCTTGCGGGCGGATGCCGCGGGTGACGCCATCGCCCACTTTCTCGACAGGATCGAGTTGAGCAAGAATGAGGTCGTCGCCGCCTACTGGCCGATCCGCGACGAACTCGACATAAGGCCGCTCATCGGGAGGCTGATGGATGCCGGCCAGCCGGTCTGCCTGCCGGTGGTGTTGGGCCACGAGGAGCCGCTCGAGCTCAGGCTGTGGCAGGAGGGCGCCCCGCTCTACGAGGCCGGATTCGGCACGCTGGCGCCCGAGGATGGGGCGCCGCGCGTGGCGCCCGACATTATCCTGATGCCGCTGCTGGGCTTCGACCGGCATGGTACACGGCTCGGCTATGGCGGCGGCTACTATGACCGCACTCTCGCCAACCTCTCCCGGCGCCCGCGCCTCGTCGGCTTCGCCTTTGCGCGCCAGGAGATCGACCATATTCCGCGCCAGGCCCATGACGTGCCGCTCGATGCCATCGTCACGGAACTGGGCGTGCGCCACTTCGAGAAAGCTACCGTCACGTGAGACTACTGTTTCTCGGCGATGTCGTCGGCCGTGCGGGCCGCGATGCCGTCACCGACCGCCTCGCCGGGCTCGTTTCAAGGCACCGCTTCGATTTCGTCGTCATCAATGGCGAGAATGCCAGCCACGGGCGCGGATTGACGGAAGGGCACTTCAACGACCTCAAGGCCGCCGGGGCCGACGTGGTGACGCTGGGCGACCACGCCTTCGACCAGCGGGACACCCTGAGCTATATCGCGCGCGAACCCACGCTATTGCGGCCGATCAACCTGCCGCCGGGCACGCCGGGGCGCGGCGCCAACCTCTACGAGAGCCGCAACGGCCACCGGGTGCTGGTGATCAACGCGCAGGGCCGCGTCTTCATGGAGCCGATCGACGACCCGTTCCGCGCCGTGGAGACTGCGGTCGCGGCCTGTCCGCTGGGCGAGCAGGCCGACGCCATCATCCTCGATTTCCACACCGAGGCGACTTCGGAAATCCAGGCCATGGGGCATTTCCTCGATGGCAAGGTGAGCCTCGTCGTGGGCACGCATACCCATATCCCGACCTCGGACCACCGCATCCTGCGGGGGGGCACGGCGCTGATGGCCGATGCCGGCATGTGCGGGGACTATGACTCGGTGATCGGCGTCGATGTGGAGGAGCCGCTCAACCGCTTCCTGACCGGCCTCGCCAATGGCCGCTTCACCCCGGCCGAGGGCGAGGCGACGCTTAGTGGCATCGCGATCGAGACCGATCCGCGCAGCGGCCTCGTCACCTATCTCTCGCCCCTGCGGGTGGGTGGTTCGTTGTCGCAGGTGGAGCCGGAGTTTCCTGGGGCCTGACCTGAAATTCCGGGCTGGCAGCCTGGGCCGGGCCAGCGTTCCGCTGCACCTTCACAACTTGGCCTGCCGCCCGTATAAGGCGCGCCATACTCCGTTTTCAGTAGAATGAGGGGATCGAATGGCCGGCCATTCGCATGCCAAGAACATCATGCACCGCAAGGGCAAGTCCGACGCGGCGCGCTCCAAGGTGTTCTCGAAACTTGCCCGTGAAATCACCGTAGCCGCAAAGCTCGGCCTGCCCGACCCGGCGTTCAACGCCCGCCTGCGCCTGGCGGTGCAGAATGCGCGCGCCCAGTCCATGCCGAAGGACAATATCGACCGCGCCATCAAGAAGGCCTCGGGCAATGACGGCGAGAACTACGAAGAGATCCGCTACGAGGGCTACGGTCCGGGTGGCGTTGCCATCATCGTCGAGGCGCTGACCGACAACCGCAACCGCACCGCGTCCAACGTCCGCTCGACCTTCTCCAAGAACGGCGGGGCGCTGGGCGAGACCAACTCGGTGGGCTTCATGTTCGACCGCGTCGGCGAAATCTTCTACCCGGCTTCGGTCGGTTCGGAAGACAAGGTGATGGAGGCCGCGATCGAGGCCGGTGCCGACGATGTCGAGAGCGACGAGGAAGGCCACTGGATCTACACCTCGTTCGAGAAGCTGAACGAAGTGTCGGCAGCGCTCGAGAAGGTACTGGGCGAGGCCGAGAGCGCCAAGTTCATCTTCAAGCCGCAGAACGAGGTCCAGGTCGACGCCGAAAAGGGTGCGACGCTGCTCAAGCTAATCAGCACGCTCGAGGAAGACGACGACGTGCAGAACGTCTACGCGAACTTCGACATTTCCGACGAGGACATGGCCAAGATCGAGGCCGCCTGATCGGGTGGCCGGAATGGCGGCGGCTGCTTCAGGCTGCCGCTAGCGGCACGGAACCTTGGTGCACGATGGGCGAGATCGCGATGCGGTCTCGCCCATCGTGTTTGGCGAGGTAGAGCGGTTGGTCGGCGATGCGGCGAAGGCCGGCGAGTGGCAGCGGGCGATCGAAGATGGCCGCCGATCGAGACCGAGAGTATCTGGGGCTGGCCGGCGCAGCCGCTCGCCAACTGCTTCGGCGGTGAACCGGTTATTCAGGCCGAGGCTACGCCACTCAGCGGGCCGGTATCGTCCATCAGAACGCAGTTGCGGCCGAGGCGCTTGGCCGCATAAAGGCGCCTGTCGGCGACGCGAAACAGCTCAGTGAAACCGATATCACCCTCGAAGGCGGCGCCGCCGATGGAGACCGACAGGCGCTGCGCAACTTCCTCGGAGCGGACGACGAGGTTGTTGACCGAACGGCGGATGCGTTCGCCCACATTGGTGGCGATGATCTCGTTGGCGCCACGCATGAATACGCCGAACTCCTCGCCGCCGAGGCGTCCCACCAGGTCGCCGTCGCGGACATTGGCGCGGATCGCATCGGCGATGAGCTGCAGCACCTCGTCGCCGCGATGGTGGCCGAAGCGATCATTGATGGCCTTGAAATGGTCGGCGTCGATGACGAGCAGGGCGAAGCCTTCGGTGTCGCCGCTGCCAAGCGCGGCATCGACGCGCTTGGTGAAGGCCCGGCGGTTGAGGCAGTCGGTGAGCCAGTCGGTGGCGGCGAGGGCCTCGAGCTTGCGGTTGGCCTCGGCGAGCTGGGCCGAGCGGAGTTGCATGTAGAACATCAGCGGGCCGCCAAGGATGACCGGCAGCGCCACCGAGGCGACCACGCCGGCAAGGTCCAGCCCCTGGCTCAGCACGCGCATGATGACTTCGGCGACGACGAGCGAGACAAGCGACGACATGGCCGTGATGGCGATGGTTCGCCGCCACACCCTGGCCCAGCCGCTGCGCGGCAGCTTCATGTCCGTCATTCCCCACCCGTCCTTTCGAGGCGCGGGATCACTAGGAGGCAAATCCTTGCCCAGAAATTAACGGGAGCTGCGGCAAACGCGTATGTCTTAAGATGTGATCGCGTTTCCGTTTCGTTCACAATGCGCTTGGTAGCGTGCCCCACCTCGCGTAATGCTCCGGAATGGCTTCAATGGTACGAATCATCGGCATCGACCCCGGCCTCAGGCGTTGCGGCTGGGGGGTGATCGAGAGCGAGGGGAACCGGCTTACCTATGTGGCGAGCGGCACGCTGACCCCGCCCGTCGATCTGCCGCTCGCCGAGCGGCTGGTGCTGATCCATGCCGGGCTCAACGAACTCATCGACCGCTTCCGGCCCGATGAGGCGGCGATCGAGGAAACCTTCGTGTCGGCAGGCGCCCGTTCGGCCCTGCAGCTGGGCCAGGCGCGCGGCGTGGCTCTGATGACGCCGGCCCTGCGCGGGCTGGTGGTGGGGGAATATGCCGCCAATCTGGTCAAGAAGGCCGTTGTGGGCTCGGGGCACGCCGAAAAGGAGCAGATCCAGATGATGGTGAAGGTCCTGCTGCCCGCCGCCGATTTCAAGGGGGCCGACGCCGCCGACGCGCTCGCAATCGCCATCTGCCACGCCCATCACCGTACCATCCGCCAGATCAGGGCCATCGCATGATCGGAAAACTGAAGGGCATCGTCGACGGGTTCGGCGACGACGTCGTCCATATCGACGTCAATGGCGTCGTCTACGAGGTGTTTTGCTCGGGAAAGACGCTGGGGGCGCTGCCGCAGGTGGGGCAGGCGGCGGTGGTGCACACCGAGATGATCGTGCGCGAGGACATGATCCGGCTCTATGGCTTCTTCACCGAGGCCGAGAAGGCATGGTTCGGCGTGCTCACCACGGTGCAGGGGGTGGGTACGCGCGTGGCACTCTCCATTCTCTCGACGCTGACCCCGGCCGAGCTGTCGAGCGCCATTGCGCTGCAGGACAAGGCGATGATCGGCCGTGCCAACGGGGTGGGGCCGAAGCTCGCTGTGCGCATCATCACCGAGCTCAAGGGCAAGGCGCCGGTGGGTGGAGCGGTGGACGCAGGGACGCTCGGACTGCAGGCGGCGCTGGGCGAGGGGGTGACCGGTGGCAACGTGTCCGATGCGGTCTCGGCGCTGGTCAACCTCGGTTACTCCAGCGCTCAGGCCTCGGCCGCGGTGGCGCGGGTGGTGGGCAAGGAAGGCGACGGGCTGCCGACTGACCGGCTGATCCGGCTCGGGCTCAAGGAGTTGAGCAGCTAAGCTTGTAGCTGGATGGGTTCCTTACTATTTTTAGAAAGTAAGGACGCAATATTAGGTGCGGAATGCTCACGACACTTACCTCCAAGGGGCAGATGACGCTGCCCAAGGCAGTCAGGGATGACCTGAACCTCAAGCCCGGCGATCAAATCGACGTGGTGAAAGAGGGCGGGCGGTATGTGCTGCGTGCACGCAACCGGAGTGCGGAGGAACTCTATGGCATTCTTCATCGGCCTACCGATGAGGCGATGACCGTAAGAGAGATGGATGAGGCGCTCGGGCAGGGGCTTGCCGAAGACGACGAGCGCATCCGTGCTGGGCGCTGATACCAACGTACTGGTGCGCTTCCTGACCCGGGACGATCCAGTCCAGTCACCGAAGTCCTACCAACTCTTTACCGAGGCGGCGAACCAGCCGATCCGCGTCTGCGTCGTTGCCTTGGTGGAACTGGTGTGGGTGCTCCACAAGGTCAAGCGCTGGCCTCTGGCCGAAGTCTTCGACGCTTGCGAAGAGCTGCTTGACAGCAGCGATTTCGAGTTCGAGGAGCGGGAACTGGTTGTACGCGCGCTCGATGAGGCACGTCAGGCCGATTGCGACCTGGCGGACGCGCTCATTGCACTTTTCAATCACAGGGCAGGGTGCGAGAGCACCGCGACGTTCGATGGCAATGCACAGAAACTGGCGCTCATGACACCGGTCGAGCGGCGGCTATGACCGATCTTACCTCAGCCACTGCCGATCGTGACGGGCCGCTGGATGTGGCGCTGCGCCCTTCGGGCTTTTCCGAGTTCATCGGGCAGGCCGAGGCGCGGGCCAATCTCGAGGTGTTCATTGCGGCGGCAAAGCAGCGCAAGGCGGCGCTCGACCATGTGCTGTTCGTCGGGCCGCCAGGGCTGGGCAAGACGACGCTGGCGCAGATCGTGGCGCGCGAGCTGGGGGTAGGGTTCCGCGCCACGTCGGGGCCGGTGATCGCCAAGGCGGGCGACCTCGCGGCGCTGCTCACCAACCTCGAAGACCGCGATGTGCTGTTCATCGACGAAATCCACCGGCTCAACCCGGCGGTGGAGGAAATCCTCTATCCGGCGATGGAGGATTATCAGCTCGACCTGATCATCGGTGAGGGCCCGGCGGCACGGTCGGTGCGGATCGACCTGGCGAAGTTCACGCTGGTGGGGGCGACGACGCGCGCCGGCCTGCTGACGACGCCGCTGCGCGACCGCTTCGGCATTCCCATCCGGCTCAACTTCTATACACCCGAGGAACTGGTGAAGATCGTCGAGCGCGGGGCGCGGCTGATGGGCACACCGATGGCTCCGGACGGGGCTATGGAAGTGGCAAGGCGTTCTCGCGGCACGCCGCGCATTGCCGGGCGGCTGTTGCGCCGGGTGGCCGATTTCGCGCTCTACGAGGGGGCCAAGACCATCGACCGCAAGCTGGCCGACAAGGCGCTGCTGCGGCTCGATGTCGATGCGCGCGGGCTCGACATGCTCGACCGGCGCTACCTCAAGACGATCGCCGAGTTCTATGGCGGCGGGCCGGTGGGAATCGAAACGATCGCGGCGGCACTGAGCGAGCCGCGCGACGCCATCGAGGAGATCGTAGAGCCCTACCTGATCCAGCAGGGCTTCATCCAGCGCACGCCGCGCGGGCGCATGCTGACGGGCATCGCCTTCCAGCACCTGGGCATGGCGGTGCCGCAGGGCTTTGTCGGCCAGCAGGCGAGCCTGTTCGACGGGCCGGAGGACGAACCCTGATGGTTGAGCGCCGCCCCGTCCTTCGCCACGACCGCATGGTGTGTTTCGACGACGGGGCGGACCGGTTCCAGATGCGCGCCGCAGCCATCGCCATCCGCAACGGGCGGGTGCTCGTGCAGAACATTGCGGGGGAGGCGACGACGTTCCTGCCCGGCGGGCGCATCGAGCAGGGTGAGGCGAGCAGCGAGACGCTGATGCGCGAGATGGCGGAGGAGTTCGGCCACGCCATCGAGGTGAGGGACCTCGTCTTCGTGATGGAGTCGTTCTATCCGAGCCGCGCGCAGCAGTTCCATGAGACATCGCTCTACTACCGCATCGCTGTAGGGGATGACTTTCCCTACCACGACACCGATATCTGCCACCGCTGCCTGGAGGGCACGGCGGAGATGGAATATCGCTGGGTGCCGGTAACCGAGGCGGCGCTGGTGGCGGCACGCTTCCACCCGCGGGCATTGCGGGGGCGGCTCGCCCAACTGCCAGCCAGTACCGTGCATATTCTCGACCGCGACACCGAATGACCACGCATCGCCTCAAGGTCCGCGTCTACTACGAGGACACCGATTTCTCCGGCAATGTCTACCACGCCGCCTATCTCCACTTTTTCGAGCGGGGGCGGACGGAGTTTCTGCGCGATCTGGCCGTGCATCATTCCGAGCTGATCCGCGACGGGATCGCGTTCGCGGTGCGCAAGATGAGCATCGACTTCATGGCCGCGGCGCATATCGACGACGAACTGGAGGTGACGACCGAAGTCGCTTCCACCACGGCGGCGCGGCTCAACCTGGTGCAGACGATCCGGCGCGCCGGGGTGGAGCTGGTGCGGGCCGAGGTACAGGTGGTGTCGATCAAGGTCGGCGGCGGTGCGGCGCGCATGCCCAAGGTTCTGCTCGGGCTGATCGTCAAAGATTGATCGGCGACAGGTTGGAGGTGGGCGGTTTGTTAACGCTTCGTTGACCACAACTAAGGCAGTGCAGGTGGGTCGCTGCCAAAGGACCGGAAATCCGGGCTTTTCTCTTAAATTTGACAAATTTGGTCCGCATCGCCTGAACCATCAGGTTCGGTCGTCGGGGCCGGACTGCAAAGGACTCCACACATGGACCCAACGGTTGCCGCCACGGCTGCTCCACATGCCGATCTGTCGATTTGGGCGCTGTTCTGGCAGGCCGACCTCGTCGTCAAGGCGGTGATGCTGGGGCTGCTTGCGGCCTCGGTCTGGTGCTGGGCCATCATCGTCGACAAGTCGATGCTGTTCGGCCGGGTGAAGCGCGAGATGAACCGCTTCGAGCGCGTGTTCTGGTCGGGCCAGTCGCTGGAAGAGCTCTACCAGCAGATGAGCGAGCGGCCGTCGCCCGGGTTCGGCACCGTGTTCGTTGCCGCCATGAAGGAATGGAAGCGCAGCCACGAGCAGAACGCCTCGTCGTTCATCGGCGTGCAGAGCCGCCTCGAAAAGGTGCTTGATGTGGCCATCGCACGCGAGAGCGAGACGCTGGAGAAGCGGCTCAGCTTCCTCGCCACCGTGGGCTCGGCCGCGCCCTTCATTGGCCTTTTTGGCACGGTATGGGGCATCATGAACGCGTTCACCGCCATTTCGGCCGCTTCGAGCACCAACCTGTCGGTCGTCGCCGGCCCGATCGCCGAGGCGCTGTTTGCAACGGCTATCGGTCTCGTGGCGGCCATTCCGGCGGTGATCGCCTACAACAAGCTGTCGGGGGACGCGAACAAGATGATCGCGCGGCTCGAAGGGTTTGCCGACGAGTTCTCGACCATCCTTTCCCGCCAGCTCGAAGCCCGGGGCCAGCGCTGATGGCGATGTCTGTAGCAAAGGCGGGTGGTGGTGGCGGACGCCGGCGGGGCCGGCGGCGCGGCACGGCCCTGATGAGCGAAATCAACGTCACTCCCATGGTGGACGTGATGCTGGTGCTGCTCATCATCTTCATGGTGGCGGCGCCGCTGATGACGGTAGGCGTGCCGATCGACCTGCCGCAGACGGCGGCCAAGCCGATGAATACGGACCAGAAGCCGGTCATCGTCTCGGTGACCAATCAAGGCGCGATCTTCCTCGGCGACGATCCGGTGCAGCTCAACGACCTGCCGCAGCTCCTCGCCACCCAGGGTGTCGACCCGGCGGAGACGCGCGTGAACGTGCGCGGCGACCTCGCGGCCAATTACGGTTCTGTCATGCAGGTGATGGGGGCCCTCTCGGGCGCCGGATATTCCAAGATCGGGCTCATCACCGAACAGGCGCAGCAGGCGCCGGCCCAGTAACGCAATGCGCGCCGGGCTCACCGTATCGACAATCATGCATGCCGGCCTGATCGCTCTTGCGATCATGGGCTTGGGGCTCGGCGAGCGCATCGAGGCGACGCCGGTGGAGTCGATCGCGGTGGACCTGGTGCCGATCTCGGACTTCTCCAACATCCGCAAGGGCTCGCTCGAAAGCGATGTGGTGGAAACCGACGCGCCCTCGGTAGTCGATACCGACAAGCCGGCCGAGCTTGCGCAGCCGACGGGCAACACGGAAGAGGACCAGCCGACGCCCGAGGATACTCCCGTGCCGACGCCAGCCCCGACGATACAGACGGCGCCCGCTCCGGAAGCGACCGAGCCCGAGCCTGAACCGGAGCCAGTGGAAGAGACGGCGCCGGTGCCGGTCGAGCGCCCCGCTGCCGCCGAGCCGCTACCGGCGCCCGCGCCAGAGCCCGAACCGGAGCCCGAGCCTGAGCCGGCCGTGGCCGAGCCGCCGCCTCTCGCCGTCGACACGCCTGCGCCCGATCCTGCCGACGCCGCGCCCAAGCCGGTGGTGAAGACGGCTGCGCTGGCGGAGAAGCGCGCCCAGTTCAAGAAGCAGCAGGCCGAAGCCAAAGCCAGGGCGGAGGCCGAGGCCAAGGCCGCTGCCGAGGAAAAGAAGAAGGCCGAAGAAAAGAAGAAGGCGGACGAAGCCAAGAAGGCCGCCGAGGAAAAGAAGAAGGCCGAGGACGCCAAGAAGGCAGTCGAGAAGAAGAAGGCCGACGAGAAGAAGCGCATCGAGCAGGCCAAGGCCGAAGAGGCCAAGAAGGCCGACCAGCTCGCCAACATCATCAACAACGAGAACTCGCGCGGGGCGACCACCGGCGATGGCGGCCAGAAGACGCTGGGCAAGCAGGATGGCCGCGCGGCCACCCTCAGCCAGTCGCAGCTCGACGGGCTGGTGGCGCAGATTCGCCAGTGCATCAACGTGCCGCCTGGCGCAGCGGAGATGGGCTCGCAGGCGCAGCTGCTGTTCAGCGTGGGGGGCGACGGCTCAGTGGCGGGGCAGCCGCAGATCCTGACCGTTTCCGGCGACAGCGTGGGTGATGCCTATGCGCGCGCCGTTACCCGTGCTGTGATGCGCTGCGGCCCCTACACGGTGGTGGCTGGACAGGACGTGAAGGCAACTTTCCGGGCGAGTGACTTCTGATGCCCGCACCGCACATCCAGTATGGAGACAAGACATGACCCTGTTCACCCGGCGCAATGCGCTGAAGCTGGGGCTTGCTGGCGGCGCAATGGCGCTCGCCACGCCGTCGCAGGCTCTGGTCGAGATCGTCGTTACCGGCGGCAACTTCACGCCGCTGCCCATCGCCATTCCCGACTTCGCTTCGTCGGACCCGGCTTTCGGCGCCGAGATCGCGCAGATCGTGCGCAACAATCTCAAGCGCTCGGGCCTGTTCGTGCCGCTCGATCCGGCGACGCTGCCGATCCGGGTGGGCGACGTGCAGAACCAGCCCGATTTCGCCTCGTGGCGCGCGGCGAATGTCGATGCGCTTGTGATGGGCTCGGTGGAACGCGGCGGGCAGGTGAGCTCGCAAGTGCGCGTGTGGGATACGCAGGCTGCCGCGCAGGTGGTGGGCAAGTCGTACCAGACCGACCCGCAGAATTATCGCCGCATCGCCCATATCGTGTCGGACGCGATCTATTCTTCGCTCTCGGGCGGGACGGGCTATTTCGACACCCAGGTGCTCTACGTTGCCGAATCCGGCCCCAAGGCCAACCGCGTCAAGCGGCTCGCCATCATGGACCAGGACGGCGCCAATGTGCAGTACCTGAGCTCGGGCAAGGCGCTGACCTTCGGCCCCAAGATCGGGCCGCGCGGCGACAGCCTGGTGTTCACCTCCTATGAGGATGGCAACCCGCAGGTCTACTATGCCGGGCTGGGCGGCAGCGCGCGGAAGCTGATCCAGGGCGCGCCGATGTCGTTCGCGCCCAGCTTCTCGCCCGACGGGAACACCGTGGTTTTCTCGGTTTCGAATGGCGGCACCACCAATATCTATTCGGCGACGCTTTCGGGCCAGCCGACGCAGCTGACAAGCGGCGCGGCGATCGACACCTCGCCGAGCTTCTCGCCCGACGGCAGCCGCATCGTGTTCGAGAGCGACCGCGGCGGCAGCCCGCAGCTGTACATCATGGGCGCGGGCGGTGGCGGGGCGCAGCGCATCTCGTATGGCGAGGGGACGTATTCGACGCCGGTGTTCTCGCCGGATGGACAGCTGATCGCCTATACCCGGCAATCGGGGGGGCAGTTCCACATCGGCATCATGCGCACCGACGGCTCGGGCGAGCGCATCCTGTCGTCGTCGAACTCGGTGCAGGAGGGGCCGACCTGGGCGCCCAACAGCCGCGTCATCATGTTCTCGCGCGATCCCGGCGGCGATGCCGGGCCGAGCCTGTGGTCGGTGGATATCTGGGGCCGCAACGAGCTGAACCTCAAGACCGAGAGCTTTGCCTCGGACCCAAGCTGGTCGCCGCTGAGGAGCTAGGGGATCACCCCGTTCCGCAGGTTCGCCTGCCCTTACAAGCGCCACGATCCTCCCTGCGCAGAAGGGAGAAGGCGCACGCTTGATGGTTTCGGCTCCATCGCCGCCTCGCCATAGCGTAGCTGGGGGGAGGGAAGGCGGGGAAATAGTGAACGGCTATCAACACCCGTGACCATTGCAAACGCGCAACATCACGGAAAAGCCCGGATTCCGGCGACATTGGCGCCAGAATAGGGAAGAATTAACCGTCCCACAAAACCCGCCCTTAAGATTAAGAGCGGTAAAAACCGCCAGCAAATCTTAGCCTTCAGGAGACTGACCGGATGCGTTCCCTAACGCCCATTTTCACCGTGTTGCGCGCCGCCGCACTGGTGGTCCTCGTCGTTGCGGTGGCAGCGTGTGCGCGCAACGGCGCTGGTGGCGGCGGTATCGGCGTCGGCAACACGCCTGGCGGCGGTGCCCCGGGCAGCCAGCAGGAATTCCTCGTTTCGGTCGGCGACCGCGTGTTCTTCGAGACGGACTCCTCGAACCTTACCCCGACCGCCATGGCGACGCTGGACAAGCAGGCCGCCTGGCTCAACAAGTACAGCCAGTACCGCATCATGATCGAAGGCCATGCCGACGAGCGCGGTACGCGCGAATACAACATCGCGCTGGGCGCCCGCCGTGCCGCCGTGGTAGTGAACTACCTCGTTTCCCGTGGCGTGAACCAGGCGCGCATCACGTCGAAGTCGTTCGGCAAGGAACGCCCTGTGGCCATTTGCAACGATATCTCGTGCTGGTCACAAAACCGCCGTGCTGTGACGGTCGTACAATAAGCCGAGCGGGCTTCGGGGCGGGGCGCTGCTCTCCAGCGGCGCATCCGCGCGTATCCCCCGAAGCCTGTTCGACTGGAGGCAAGAGCGCCGGGAGCCTGCGTATTTGGGTTCCCGGCGCTTTCTTTTTGTCGAAATCCTCTGCTAACTCCAAAGCTCGGCGCCGAGGCGCCGGGAAGAATCCACCCGTCCAGAATACGGACCCCGATGGAGTTGATGGTGCACCCCAATCGCATGCGCGGCCGGCTCAGGCCCGCTTTCCTGATCGCCGTGTTGATGGCCGGCGTCGCCGTGCCGGCACTGGGTGCCGGCTCGTTCTTCGGCCCGCAGTCGCCGTCACGAGACGATGGCCGCATCCTTGTGGCGCAGAACAACCAGGCTGCCGAGCTGCTGGTGCGCATTCAGGACCTCGAGCAGCAGGTGCGCGAGCTGACCGGGCGCGTCGAGGGCCTCGAGTTCCAGCTGCGCCAACTGCTCAAGGTGAACGAGGACTTCGAATACCGGCTCCAGGAGCTGGAAGGGACGGCCCCCGTGGGAAAACCCCAGGCGGCAGTGCCAACTGACGGCGTGACGCCGCCTGATGCACTGCCGCAGGACCAAAACCCTGTCGTGAGCGCCGATACGCCCATGCACGAGCTGCCGTCGACGCCCGACCAGCTGCCCGCCGACCTGGCGGACGTGCCCGAGTTGTCGCACGAGGACATCCCGATGGATGGCATCGGCGAGTCCGCCGATCCGCTGCTGCGCGGCGGTATCGACCAGCTCGGAACGCTGGAGGGCGACGACCTCGCCAACGTGCCGCTCGACCTCAACCTGCCGCAGACAGCGCTTTCGAGCGGCGACGCCAAGGCGCAGTTCGAGGCGGGGCGCGACGCCATGAATCGCGGCGACTACGCCTTTGCCAGCGAGCAACTCGCGCAGTTCCTCGAGTATTACCCCGAGGATCCGCTGGCGCCTGATGCGGTAAACTATTTGGGCGAGGCGCTGATCCAGCAGAGCGACTTCCAGCAGGCGTCGCAGGTGCTGGCGCAAGGCTATATCGACTACAGCAAGTCGAACCGGGCCCCCGACATCATGCTGCGCCTCGGCGTGGCGCTGAGCGGGCTGGGGCAGGCGGAACTCGCCTGCGAGAACTTCGCCAAGCTGCGCGAGCGCTATCCCAATGTCGCGCCGCGCTTCAAGCAGCGGCTCGAGGAGGAAGCGCAGAAGGCGCAATGCCCGACCGGCTGATCGACCCGGCACGCCTCTTCGCTCCGCTGAGCGGGGCGAAGGGCATCGGCCTCGCCGTCTCGGGCGGCGGCGACAGCCTGGCGCTGATGCTGCTGGCAGCCCGCTGGCGGGACGCGGATCCATCGGTACCGCCGCTCCATGTCTATTCGGTCGACCATGCGCTTCGTCCGGAGGCGGCGGACGAAGTCCGGTTCGTGCTGGCCGAGGCGAAGAAGCTAGGGCTCTCCGCCCGCGGACTGCGCTGGGATGGCGAGAAGCCGGCGACGGGCATTTCGGAGGCGGCGCGGACGGCGCGCTACCGGCTAATGGGCGAGGCGATGCGGCGCGACGGGGCTGATATCCTTGCCACGGCGCACCATCTCGACGACCAGGCCGAGACGGTGCTGATGCGGCTCGCCCATGGCTCGGGCCTTGCCGGCCTGCGCGGGATGGCGCCGATCGCAGAGGTGGAGGGGGTGACGGTGGCGCGGCCGCTGCTGGCGCTGTCGCGGGCCGAGCTGGCCGCCGTTGTCGCCGCGGCAGGGTTGACGCCGGTGGCCGACCCGAGCAATTCCGACCCGCATTACGAGCGCGTGCGCTGGCGGCAGGCGCTGCCGCGGCTGGCGGCGCTGGGGCTCGACGCGGGGCGGCTGGCCCTGTTCGCGGCGCGGGCAGGCGAGGCGTATGACGCCATCGCCAGGCAGGCGGAGGCGGTGATCGGAAACGAGGTGGCGCCACTTGCCGACGGGCTGCGCATTCCGGCTCGGACGCTCGCAGGGTTGCCGCGCGCCGTACAGGTGGAGGTGTTGGCGCGGCTGCTAGAGCAGGTGGGCGGCGCGAACAAGCGCCGGCAGCTGGCTCAGGTGGAGATGCTGGCGCTGAAGCTGCAAGACACAAATGCCCTCAAGAGGACAACTTTGCATGGTTCGGTCATCACCAGCGATGGAGAGACGGTCAGCATCCGCAAGGAACGCGGCCGCCGAGCCGGGCCGGCGGCTCAGCGGGAAATTAACCGAGAGGGCTGAATCTCAGTCGGACGCGGCCACATAGCCGCACCAGTTGCGTACAATGCCGCCCTTGTAAGGCCCCGGTGCGGAGCCTACATTCGCCCAAAATCCCGGCACTTTGCCGGACCTCAGGACACAGGTTGATGAACGTCAATTTCCGGAACTTCGCCATCTGGCTGGTGATTCTCTTCATGCTGATGGGCCTGTTCCAGGTCTTCCAGTCTTCCACCCGCTCGATTTCGGTTTCCGAGAAGCCCTACAGCCAGTTCGTCACCGATGTGGACAATGGCAGCGTGCGGTCGGTGGTGATCACCGACAACACGGTGGTGGGCAAGATGACAGACGGCTCGAGCTTCGAGACCGTGCTGCCGCAGGGCGCCGACATCATCACCCGGCTCGAGAACCGCGGCGTGACGATCACCGCGCACCAGCCCGAGAGCAGCCCGCTCTGGGGCGCGCTGCTCACCTCGTGGCTGCCCTTCCTCGTGATCATCGGCGTGTGGTTCTTCTTCATCCGCCAGATGCAGGGCGGCGGCCGTGGCGGAGCCATGGGCTTCGGCAAGAGCCGCGCCAAGATGCTCACCGAGGCGCAGGGCAAGATCACCTTCGAGGACGTGGCCGGCGTAGACGAGGCCAAGCAGGACCTGGAGGAAATCGTCGAGTTCCTGCGCGATCCGGGCAAGTTCCAGCGCCTGGGCGGCAAGATTCCGCGCGGCGTGCTGCTGGTCGGCCCGCCGGGCACCGGCAAGACGCTCATTGCGCGCGCCGTGGCCGGCGAGGCCAATGTGCCGTTCTTCACGATTTCGGGTTCGGACTTCGTCGAGATGTTCGTCGGCGTGGGCGCGAGCCGCGTCCGCGACATGTTCGAGCAGGCCAAGAAGAACGCCCCTTGCATCATCTTCATCGACGAAATCGACGCCGTCGGCCGCCAGCGTGGCGCCGGTCTGGGCGGCGGTAACGACGAGCGCGAGCAGACGCTCAACCAGTTGCTGGTCGAGATGGACGGCTTCGAGGCGAACGAGGGCATCATCCTCATCGCCGCCACCAACCGCCCCGACGTGCTCGACCCGGCACTGCTGCGTCCCGGCCGCTTCGACCGCCAGGTCGTTGTGCCGAACCCCGACGTGCAGGGCCGCGAGAAAATCCTCAAGGTGCATGTGCGCAAGGTGCCGCTGGCGCCCGACGTGGACCTCAAGGTACTGGCCCGCGGTACGCCCGGCTTCTCGGGCGCGGAGCTGATGAATCTCGTCAACGAGGCGGCACTGCTCGCCGCGCGGCGCAACAAGCGCTTCGTGACCCACCAGGAGTTCGAGGACGCCAAGGACAAGATCATGATGGGCGCCGAGCGCCGCACCATGGCCATGTCGGATGACGAGAAGATCCTCACCGCCTATCACGAGGCCGGCCATGCGATCATCGCGCTGAAGCTGCCCGGGCTCGACCCGATCCACAAGGCGACGATCATCCCGCGCGGCCGAGCGCTGGGCATGGTGATGACGCTGCCCGAGAGCGACAAGTATTCGTTCTCCAAGGAGAAGGCGCTGGCCCGGCTCGCCATGCTGTTCGGCGGCCGCGAGGCGGAGCTGCGCAAGTTCGGGCCCGACAAGGTGACGAGCGGCGCGACCGGCGACATCCAGATGGCGACCAACCTCGCCCGTTCGATGGTGATGGAATGGGGCATGAGCGAGAAGCTCGGCCGCGTCCGTTACCGCAGCAACGACCAGGAAGTGTTCCTCGGCCATTCTGTGACCCAGTCGCAGAACATGTCGGACGACACGGCCAATCTGATCGACCAGGAAGTGCGTGCGCTGATCGAAGGCGGCGAGGCCAAGGCCCGCGAAATTCTCACCACCTACGAGAAGGAGTGGGAGGCCGTGGCGCAGGCACTGCTCGAATACGAGACGCTGACCGGCGACGAGCTGCGCGCCCTGATGGACGGCCAGCAGCCGATCCGTCCGGACGATGACACGCCGCAGGTCAAGGCCTCCGGCGTGCCCACCGCCGGCAAGCCGGGCCGCAAGCGCCCCGACGCCGAGCCGGGCGCCGCCCCGGAGCCCGCGCCGGGCAGCTAAGCAGACAGAAAGGCCGCCTTCCGGGCGGCCTTTTTCATTGGCAGTGGTGCAGGCGCCGATGCCGCATGTTGGGGACGCCGTGGGGGCTTGCCAAGTGCGCGCCCGCTGAAGCAAACCCGTCTCATGGCACATAAACACCCCCGGCGGCACGAGGACCTCGACCTCTTTGCCCGCATTTTCAAGGTCTTCGCCGATACGCCCTGGCTGCATTACGGCCTGTGGCTGCCCGGCGAGACGCCCAGCATGCCGAAACTGCGCGAGGCGCAGGAGCGCTATGTCGACAAGCTGGTGGCGCTGCTGCCGTCGGCACCGGCGAGCGTGCTGGATATCGGCGGCGGCACCGGCGCGATGGCGGGGCGGCTGCATTCGCTCGGCTATGAGGTGGAGATGCTCACCCCCTCCGAGGTGCAGGTGGGGCTCGCCCGCGAGGCCTTGGGCGACACGGTGAAGGTGCATCACACCCGGCTCGAGGAGTTTTTGACGGCGCGGAAGTTCGACGTGTGCCTGTTCTCCGAGAGCTTTCAGTACATGCCGATGACGGTATCTCTCCCCAAGGCCAGGGCGATGCTGAAGCCCGGGGGCAGGGTAGTGATCGCCGACTGCTTCCGTTCGGAGAACTATCGCGGCGGGCGGCAGGTGGGCGGCGGGCATCGCTTCAGCGCGCTGGCGCCGCTCCTGGCGCAGGAGGGCTTCCGCGTCACCTCCGACGAGGATGTGACAGCGATGGCGGCGGGCACGATCCTGCTCGACCAGCGGGTCTATCGCGAGGTGGTGTCGCCCATCGTTGCCGATCTGGGCACGGCGCTGAAGGTTCGCAGTGCCGCCCTGCACTGGCTGGTCGGAGCGGCCTATCGCCTGTTCGTCCGCAAGGCGGAGCGGGAGCGTATTGCCGACCGGCTCAAGGCGGAGCACCGCACGCCCGAGCGCTTCCTGGAGATGAACACCTACCGGTTCCTGCGACTGGAGTTGGAATAGGGGCGGGATCACGCTGCGGCGGGGCTGCAACAGTTGCGGCCAAACTGCGCGGGGACGATTCCACAGCCCCAAACAAGCCGCGATTCGTCAGTTAACGAAGCGGAACCAATCTGTTCCGTATGCTCGGAGTCCGGCGGTAGAATCCCCGGACCGATGCGAAGAGGGCACCCATGGCGCGCAAGTATTTCGGCACGGACGGCATTCGCGGGCTGGCCAATGGCGAGAAACTGACCCCCGAGCTGGCCATGAAAGTCGGCATGGCGGCGGGGCTGAAGTTCGTCAACGGCGACCACCGCAACCGCGTCGTGATCGGCAAGGACACGCGGCGGTCGGGCTATATGCTCGAAAGCGCGCTGACCGCCGGGTTCACCGCGGTCGGCATGGACGTCTACCTCCTCGGCCCCATGCCCACTCCGGCCGTCGCCATGCTGACGCGCTCGCTGCGCGCGGACCTGGGGGTGATGATCTCGGCCTCGCACAACCCCTATGACGACAACGGCATCAAGCTCTTCCGCCACGATGGCTACAAGCTGAGCGATGCGCTCGAAGACGATATCGAGAAGTTGATCGACTCCAACATGCTGGGCTCGCTCTCCACCGGTCGCGACGTGGGCCGGGCGCATCGCGACGAGGCGGCGCAGACGCGCTACATCGAATATGCCAAGCGCACCCTGCCCAAGAATATCGACCTCACCGGCCTGCGCGTGGTGCTCGATTGCGCCAATGGCGCGGCCTACAAGGTGGCACCTACGGCGCTGTGGGAGCTGGGCGCGGAGGTGTTCACCATCGGGGTCGAGCCCGACGGCTTCAACATCAACGACAAGGTCGGCTCCACCGCTCCCGAGGCGCTGATCGCCAAGGTGCGCGAGTTGCGCGCCGATATCGGCATTGCGCTCGATGGCGACGCGGACCGGGTGATCATCGTCGACGAGAAGGGCGAGATCGTCGATGGCGACCAGTTCATGGCGGTGATTGCCGAGAGCTGGCACAGCCGCGGCGAGCTCCGGGGCGGCGGTCTGGTTGCCACCGTGATGAGCAATCTGGGGCTCGAGCGCTACCTCAGCAGCATCGGGCTCAGCCTCGAACGCACCCAGGTGGGCGACCGCTACGTGCTCGAAGCCATGCGGGCCAAGGGCTTCAATGTCGGCGGCGAGCAGAGCGGGCACATCATCCTCTCCGACTTCACCACGACGGGCGACGGACTCATCGCCGCGTTGCAGCTCCTCGCGGTGGCCAAGCTGGCCGGCAAGCCGGTATCGACCGTGTGCCAGCGCTTCGAGAAGGTGCCGCAACTGCTGCAGTCGGTGCGCTACAAGGAAGGCCGGCCGCTCGAGCACAAGCTGGTGCAGCAGGTGATCAAGGAGAGCCAGGCGCGCCTCGGCGATGCCGGACGCCTCGTCATCCGCCCCTCGGGCACCGAGCCGGTGATCCGCGTGATGGCCGAAAGCGACGACGAGGGCCTGGTGGCCGCAGTGGTCGGCGAGATCGCCGCGACGATCAAGAAAGTCGCCTGAGCTCTTAAACTCGGTTGATCGTGCAGCGCCCTGGCCGAGTTGATCGGGCAGGGCGTTGTTGTATCTGCTGCAGTATTCGCGAGAGTAAGGTTCCATTAACCCGGCGACTTCACGCAATATTAGGGTTAAGCCTTAGGGTTAAGTGAGCTTTAAGAAGTCTATCGCATAGTGTCCGTACTCGACTGGTGTCGTGGTGGCAAAAGGACCTTGTTAAATGCGTAAGCTTCTAGCTCTGGCTACGGTAGGAACCGTCGCCCTGCTCGGCGGCCAGGCCGTCGCGGCCGACATGCCCGAATATCCGACCATCGATATCCCCGACGTCGACTATGATGTCGGTGGCTCGTTCTACCTGCGCGGTTCGGCCGCGCTGAACTGGCACTGGGCGCCTGAAGCGGTGCACCCGTGGCTGGAAGAGACTGAAGAGATCGTCGAATATGGCTACGGCTACAGCTGGGGCGCCGGCTTCGGTTACGAAACCGGCACGGGGCTGCGCTTCGACGGTACGATCGACTCGGTCGAAACGACCGGCCTCAAGATCACCAAGGACACCGGTGACGACGATGACGGCGACTACACGCTGATGCTTCGCTCGACCGTCGCTCTGGCCAATATCTACTACGATTTCGGCCTCGGCGACCTGGGTGGCTACACTAGCGGCGGCGGTGCCTTCGCCTATGTGGGCGCCGGCGTGGGCGTGGCATGGAACCATGTCGAGACCAACTCGCCCTATGATGTGCCGACTCCTGTGCCCACCGGCACCAATGTCAGCGCCGCCGGCGCGGTCATGGCCGGTGTCGGCTACGACATGGGCAAGTGGGTGGCCGATGTGGGCTATCGCGGCCTCTATATCGACGAGATCAACAACTCGCCGACCGACGATACGGAGGAGGGCTACTTCGAAGTCCACAACAACTGGATCCACGAAGTGCGCGGCACCATCCGCTATCGCATCGACTAAGCGGCACGAGCCTAGACACCAGTATATGCCGGGACGGCGCCGAGAAGGGCGCCGTTTCGCTTTTGCGGGCCGCGACTCGGATAAGCTCCGGCCATGACCGATCTCTTCGACCGTACCCTGTCGCGCGCTGACCTCGCACCGCTGGCGGGCGGCGAGCCGGTGAGCCTTCTCAACTGCACGATCTACGACGCCGACCTGCGCGACCTTGACCTGACCGGCTGGCGCTTCAGCCGCTGCAGCCTCGGACGCGCCGATTTCGGCCGTGCGACGCTGGAGCTTGCGACCTTTGCCAACTGCCGCGGACCGTCGGCAACGTTCCACTCCGCCCGTCTCGACGATGCGCGCTTCGAAGGGTGCGACTTCAACAACGCCGTATTCCGCGGCGCAGTGCTGACCTCGGTGGCGTTCAGGGACTGCAAACTGACGGGCTCGGATTTCTCGGTCGCGCGACCCGACGGCACGGTGTTCGCCGACACGCTGCTGGTGGCGGCGAAGCTGGGCGGGCTCTCGTTCCGCAAGGACAAGCTGAGGGGCGTAGACCTTTCCATGGCCGACCTCACCAAGTGTGATTTCCGGGATGCCGAGTTCGAGCGATCGAGCCTGCGCGAGGCGATCATCGACGATACGCGGTTCGAGGGGGCGGACCTGCGCGGGGCAGACCTTACGGGCCTGTCGCTGCTGAGCGGGGCAGGGCGCTTCAAGGGCGCGGTGATTTCGGCGGCGCAGGCGGAGATCATTCTGTCGGCGACGGGGTTGAGGGTGCGGGGCCGGTAGGGCCGGCGTGCTGCCGATCGCCCCCTTCACCGGCCTTCGGCTGGTCCCCTTTCCCCCGGTTCACGGCGAAGACCCCGTCGACGCCGGTGCGCCGACCGCTACTCCGTCGCCAGCTGGAAGCGCTCGAAGCGGGTGAGTTCTTCCTCGATCAGGCGCCTTCGCTCGGGTGTTTCGGGGGCGATCCAGTGCCAGGCCTGGATCAGGAGCCTGCCGGCGGCGCGGTCGGTCTTGAGGTCGAGGACGGCCACGACTTCGTCGCCGATGAGGACGGGCAGGGTGAAGTAGCCGAAGCGGCGCTTCTCGACCTTCACATAGGCCTCGAAGACATGCTCGTAGCCGAAGAACAGGTTGAGACGCCGGCGCTGGATCACCAGCGGGTCGAAGGGCGAGAGGATGTGGACGAGCGGTGCGGCAACTGCGGGTGGCTCAAGCGCCTCGGGCGTGGCGTAATGCAGTTCGCCCTCGACTGTGACCGGCACGAGGCGCTTGCGGCGGATGCGGGAGTCGATGATCTGCTGCATCTGCGGCGTAAAGCGCAGGCGCGGGTGCATCACCGAGGGGGCGCTGATCAGCCCCTGGGCGGTGAGGGCGCGATCGATCCGGTACTCGGCGATCTGCTTCTCATTGGCGGCGCGCGGCCGCGGCGGCCAACCGAAATGGCGGTCGATCAGCTCGTAGGTCTTCACCATGCCGAGCCGCTCGGAAATCGTCAGCTCCCCCGAAAAGAAGCCGTACTGCAGCACGCGCTTGGACGGCTTGCGGCTGCCCCAAGGGTGGTCCTTTTCTACCAGTTCGTCGGTGTCGATGTCGCGGATGGAGAGCGCGCCATCCTTGCGGATCTGCCGCAGCAGCCTTTTCAACGCCGCCGGGTCGGCGTCGGCGTACCAACGCAGCGGCTCCGACGCGTGGGATTTCATCTCGCTGAGGTAGTAGCGGATATCGCGCACCGGCACGTAGGCGAGGGCGTGCGTCCAGTATTCGAACACCGTCTTGTCCACGGTCTGCGCCCGGTGGAGGTGGGCGCGAGCGTAGCCGGGGATGCGGCTGAAGAGGATGTGGTGGTGGGCGCGCTCGATGACGTTGATGGTGTCGATCTGAACGTAACCGAGGTGCTCGATGGCCCGCGTGGTTGCTTCGGGCCCCTCGCCGAAGGGCGCGCGCGTGTCGAGCCGCTGGGCGTGGAGCCAGATGCGCCTCGCCTCGGGGAGGGCGAGGGCAGGGGGCGCCTTGGGCTTGCTGACGGGTTTTTTCGCGGGAGCTGTCGACATGGTTGGCAAGGTCTAGCGCATCATCCTGCCAGCCGGTGTCAGGCTTTCTTCCACATCTGCCGGAGGCTGGCGCCGATGTCGACCTTCGGCGCGGTGGTGCCGCCGCGGATTTCGGCCGGGGTCACCGCGGGCCAGAAAATATCGTCGAAAAGCGGCAGCATGGCCCTGGTGATGAAGCGGCTGCGCTGGGCGTAGACGTGCTTGTCGCCATATTGGCCCTGCTGGTGGACGTAGAAGCGTTGCGGCACCATGAGGTGGAGTTCGTCGCGGGCGCGCGTCATGGCGACGTAGAGCAGGCGCCGCTCCTCCTCGAGCTCGTGGGTCGAGCCGGTGCCAAGGTCGGAGGGGATGGCGCCATCGACAACGTTGAGGACGTGCACACTCTTCCACTCCTGCCCCTTGGCCGAGTGGATGGTCGACAGGATCAGGTAGTCCTCGTCGAGCAGCGGCACGCCGGCCTGGTCGGAGGTGGCGTCGGGCGGATCGAGGGTCAGTTCGGTGATGAAGCGCTCGCGGCTGGGGTAGCCTGCCGCGATCTGCTCGAGCTGGTAGAGGTCCTCCTTGCGGACTTCGGCATCCTCGTAGACCTGCTCCATCAGCGGCTCGTACCAGAGGCGGGCGGTGAACAGCTCCGCCGGCCAGCCACCGCCACGGCGGAGATTACTCACGACTTCGAGGAGGCCGGGCCACCCTTCCGAACCGCGCGGCGGCGGGGGAGATTCCAGCAAAGTCTTCACCGGATCGGGGCTTTCGAGCATCCGGTCGAGCACCTTACCGGCCGAACCCGGGCCGATGCCGGGCAGGAGCTGCAGCACGCGGAAGCCGGCCACGCGGTCGCGCGGATTGTCGACGAAGCGCAACAGCGCCAACATGTCCTTCACATGCGCCGCATCGAGGAATTTGAGCCCGCCGAACTTCACGAAGGGGATGTTGCGGCGGGTGAGTTCGATTTCGAGTTCCGCCGAATGCGACGAGGTGCGGAACAGCACCGCCTGCTGCTTGAGCGGCGTGCCGCCCTCGCGGCAGCTCAGGATGCTCTCCACCACATAGCGGGCCTGGTCGGCCTCCGACCTCACCGTCACCAGCCGCGGCTTGTCGCTGGCCAGCCGCTCGGTCCAAAGGTTCTTGGTGAAGCGCTCCTTGCTCTCCGAGATCACGGCATTGGCGGCTTCGAGGATCGGTTGGGTCGAGCGGTAGTTGCGATCGAGCGTGACGATCCTCGCCGGGGGCGTGAAGGCCTGCGGGAACTCCAGAATATTGCGCACGGTGGCGGCGCGGAAAGAGTAGATGGACTGGGCGTCGTCGCCCACCACGGTGAGGCCGTCGCCTCTGGGCTTGAGGGCGAGGAGGATGGAGGCCTGGAGGCGGTTGGTGTCCTGGTACTCATCGACCAACACATGGTCGAAGCGCGCGGAGAGTCCCTCGGCAATGGCAGGCTCGCGCATCATGGCGGCCCAGTAGAGCAGCAGGTCGTCGTAATCGAGCACCTGCTGGCGCTGCTTGGCCTCGGTGTAGGCGCCGAAGAGCTCGCGCAGCTGGTCGGCCCACATGGCCACCCAAGGGAAATGGTCCTTGAGGATGCGCTCGAGATCTTCCTCGGCGTTCACGACGCGCGAATAGATGGCGAGGCAGGTGCCCTTGGTAGGGAAGCGCTTCTTTGCCTCCGAGAACCCCATCTCGTGGCGGATGATGTTCATCAGGTCGCCGGAATCTTCGCGATCGTGGATCGAGAAGCCGGGATCGAGGCCGATCTGCTCGGCGTGCTCGCGCAGGAGCCGGGCGCCGATGCCGTGGAAGGTGCCAGCCCAGCTCAGCGCATCGGCGATCAGCCCGGCCCTGTCGCGCATCACCTGCGCCACCAGCCGTTCTACGCGGCGCTGCATCTCGGCGGCGGCACGGCGCGAAAAGGTCATCAGCAGGATCCGGCGCGGATCGGCGCCGTTGACGATGAGATGGGCGACGCGATGCGCCAGGGTGTTGGTCTTGCCCGAGCCCGCGCCGGCGATGACCAGCAGCGGACCCTCGGCATGCGTCACCGCCTCGCGCTGGGCAGGGTTCAGCTTGGCGAGATAGGCAGGATTGTCGAGCACGCGAATCGATCCGGAGGTCTGCCGGATCAGGAAGCATCATTCTCGCTTTGTTCGCAATTCACGGATGGCGAGGATACTTCTCGTCAGCCGTATCGGCTGCCAGCGAAGACTGTCAGCACTCGCGGCAAGCTGCTGCTAACTGTATGAATTCATTAAACTATTCGCGATCACATCTTGCCTTGCGGGTGCAAATCGGCTTGCCTTGAGCCGTTGCCCGTATCGAGGTGCCAGATGCCCAACGTGACCATCTCGCCCGAGGCCGAGGACTATGGCCTCACCACTGCGCAGATCACCTACCGCCTGCCCGATCAGCTCGACCGCTTCCAGGAATTTCTCTGGCAGCAATACGACATGTTCCCGCAGTTCCCGTCGCTCAGGAAGTTCCTCGCCTTCTGGGAGGAGAAGATCGAGGGACCGCTGCATTCGATCACCGTAGCGCATGCCCGGCTGATCCGCCCGATGGAACTGCAGGCGATCCGCCAGCGCCCGCTGCACTAGGCAAGCGTGGCGAGATAGTTCCGCCAGGGATCTGAGGCGCGGAAGCTCCAGCCTTCGGGTGGGGCGCCGCGCCCAGCGGGAAGGGCGCGCAACCGCTCAACGAGCGCCAGCGCATCGCGGGCCTTCACCCCGACACGATGGCGGCGATAGGTTTCGGCTAGCGCCGCCGCGAGGCCGGCGCGCTCCAGCATGGCCTCGACCGTGCGGTCGGCGAAGTAGAGGTCGTGGGCTGCCTCGAGCCAGCGCCAGGCTTCGGCATCGGTGACGTGGCCGAGTTCGAGCAGGGCGGCGACGCTGGCCTCGACATCGACCAGCGGTTCGCTGAGCGGCATGAAGTCGAGCTCGGCGGGCGCGTGGGCGAGGCAGACATCGGCATCCTCGTGGCGCGCCCCGCTCAGATAGGCGTTGGCGATTTCGCCCACCGGCTCCATGCCGAAGCTCGCGCACTCCGCCGCCCGCAGCGCGCCGAGCGAGGCGCCACCGAGGACGCGCACGCCCTGGCTCAGCGCGAACAGGATCTCCTTGTGCCAGACCGAGGGGACGAAGCCGAAGACGCCGTCGATGAGGCCGATTGCGTCGGCACCGGCCAGCACGGCGCGGTGGATGTCGCCCTGCCGGGCCGGCGGGCGCAGGTCGAGGCCGGTGAGGTCGGCGTCCTGACCGTGGAGCGAGGGGCCGGCGAAGAGGACCTTCACAGCGCACCCAGCATGGCGGCGGCGGCGCGCGGACCCGGGCGCCAGTGCCGGTTGGTGAGGCGGTCCTCAAGGCCGGGCACGAAGGCCTTCACCACCTCGATTCCGAGCCGGTCGCTGCCAAGGCGAACCGTGACGATGCGCCTGAGGTTGGCGCGTTCCAGCCCGGCGCGCACGAAGGCGAGGAAGCCGGCGATGTCGTCGGTGGCCGTGAAGCCTTCCGGCGGCGGGCGACCGCCTGGGCGGACCTCGGTGAGCACCTTGATGCTGCGGCTCAGGGCCGTCTCGTACTCCGCATCGACGATGTCGTCGCGCGCGCCGGCAATGTTGGTGACATGGGTCTGGGCCGCTTCAATGATGGCCTTGCGCGCTGCGACGCCCGCGACCGGGTGGCAGGCTGCCCCGCTCGCCGCATCGAAATGCCTGTCGGCGCCGTCGGCCGGGAACATCACGGCATAGATCACCGGCACGCCGATATTGGTGGTCTGATCGAAGAGGTGGACGCGGTAGCCGGCCCGAGCGATCTGCGCCACGAGCCGGTCGACGCCGGCATCGCCGAAGGCCTCGGGCGCCACGGCTGTGGCAAAGGCAGCGGCATCGGACTTGAAGCCCCACAGGCAGACGGCATCGCGTTCGATCAGCTCACAGAGGGCGTGGAGCAGGGCGCGGCCGGAGGTGGCGCCGGCGGCGATGCCGTTGGTCGATTGCGAAATGGGGGTGAAGGCGGCGGGCGCAACGCCGAGCACGACGGCGTCATAGGGAACGAGCACCCGGTTGCCGGTCATGAGCTCCTCGCCTTCGACCCATCGGATGGGTAGGGACGGATCGACGGCGAAACCGCGGGGAAGCAGGTTCGACACGTCGAGGGTAGCAAGCCCCCGCGCCCGCACTTCGTCGAGGCTCAGTGTTGGTCCCGGCGTTTCCGGCGCCTCGGCCACCGCATATTCGGCGGCCTCCATGATGGCGGACAGTTTCGCGCCGATCTCGTCCTCGCCCTTGCCCTGGTGCGAGGCGATGGTCAGCGAGTTGGGGCGGATGGCGGCGTAGCAGGGAATGCCTGTGCGATCGAGGCCGGTCTGGCTGGCCAGGCGGGTGATGCCGATGAGGGGTAACTTGGAAGTCAGGTCCCGCAGCAGCGCCGCGGGACTCGGTGCCATGGCGCGCGACGCGTCCGCCGCGGGCCGGATGGCCAGACTTCTGTCCATGGTGTGGAGCACCTCGTAGGCTCCAGGTTGGAGCTATATTACTTGGTCTGGTAGTGCCAGATGGCGCTGGCATCGTCGCGCTGGCCGGCGGCCACGGCGATATCGATGCCTTGGACCAGCGTGCCGCCCTCGGCGAGCTGGCTCTGCAGGTCGGGAGTGAGGACCGTCGACTGGTCGAGAGCGGTCACGGTCATCAGCTGGGTGTCCACCACGAGCAGCTGGGCGTCGTCCTTCTTACCAATGATAACATAGCGCATTTAACGTCTCCTGGGTTCTGAGTGAGTGGCTACTTGAAACCGGCCTGTCGCAGGGCCTCGACGTAGAAATCAACATCCGCCGGATCTCGCTGCGGCATGCGCGAGGCCCAACGGGCGACACTGAAGTCCGGCTGCAGCTCGAGAGCACGCGTCCGGTATTTGCGCGCCAAGTCCATGCGGCCGCCCATGGCAGCGGCTGCCGCCATGAGGCGGAGTGCAGGGTCCTGGTTGCGCATCTGGGTGAGGGCGTTGAGGGCTTCCTCGAAACGTCCCCGGAAGAAGTGGATGCCGCCGAGCGTCCACAGATACTCGTCGGGCGGCACCGGATTGAGGCGGATGGCCTCGTCGATCTTTTCCTCGGCGGCCGAGAAGTTGGAATCGTGCACCAGCGTATCGGCGTAGTCGGCCAACAGGTCGGCGTGGTGCGGGGCCAGTTCGGCCGCCACCTTCATGTGCTTGAGGCTGAGGTCGATGTCGCGGTCGAACAGGGCGACGCGGCCGAGTTCGCGATAGGCTGTGCCGTCAGTGGGGTCGATCGCCACGGCGCGTTCGGCATGGAGCTTGGCGCGGTCGAGCAGTGACTTGTCGGAGCCCGAGCGCAGCACCCATTCGATGACATAGGTGCGGGCGAGGGCACTCTCGATGGTTGCCTGCTCGGGCTCGATCTCGCGGGCCCGGCGCAGCGAGTTGCGGCCGCGGCGGACTTTGGGCAGATCGAAGGTGCGCAGGTTGTAGCGGCCGTTGAGATAGTGACCATAGGCGTCGGGATCGCGCTCGGTGCGCTCGCGGGCGAGTTCGGCGGTCTCGATCGAATCGGCGAGGGCGCGGGCGATGCCACCAGTGAAGTCCCAGTAGCGGGCGGCGGCGGCGGTGGGGGAGAAGGCGTATTTGTCGGCCCAGACGATTTCGCGCGTCGAGCTGCGGACCAGGCGGATGGCGAGCGACAGGCTGCCCGAGAAATCCTGCGCGACGCGGCTCTCCACCGCGTAGTCGATCTGGTGGGAACGTACCTCATCAAGCGCGCTGAACGGGTCGAGCTGCCAGGCGGTATGCGGGGCGATCACCGAGACGGAGCGCAGGCGCGACAGACCGATGGTGACGTCCTCCACCAGCGCGGGGGCGAGGTGGCGCGGCAGGCCGTTCTTGCTGTCCTGCAGGGGGGGCAGCAACACCACGCGCGGCACGAAGGCGGGCTTTTCCTCAACCGGCTTTTCTGGCCGGCGAGGCATCGCCTTGGCGCGCGGTTCGGACTGCGTGCCCTGGCGGCGCTCGAGGAGCTCGGTGATCTCGGCCGCCGGTTCCTCGCCCAGCCCGCGCATGAGGCGGCTGCGGTAGGCGGTGAGCGCGCTGCGCGCGCCGGCCTCATCGCCATTGGCGAGGTAAAGCTGGATGGTGGCGCGGCAGACGGCATCGGAGAAGGGCAGCCGCTCGGCCATCCTTGCGAGGGCGGCGTGGCCGCCCCGGCCGCCGATGCGCAGGGCCGCTTCGGTGGCCTGCGCGACGAACTGATCCTCGATGCGGGTGCGCTCCATTGTGAGCCACTGATCGAAACCTTCGCCGATCTCATCGAGACCTGCGAGAAGTTCGCCGCGATACAGCCCGACCAGCCGCTCCAGTTCCTGCGCATCGTTGACGGCGCGAATGCGGCCAATTTCGCGCAGGTCGAGAACGACGCTGCGACTCAGCTCGATTTCAGTCGTGTCGGCATCGAACAGTTCGAAACCGTACTTTGCTTCGAGATCGCGCGTGTGAAGAAGTGTCTGCCTGAGGTTTGTCAGCGCTTGTTCAGGACTGCTGTGTTCCCATACGCGATCGGCAAGCGTTGCTCGCCGGGTTCGGTCCCGGAACTCCAAGTAAAGCATCGCTGCGAGTGCATAGGCCTTTTGCCTCAGCTTGACGGCGGTGCCGTCGGCGAGGCGCAGGACGGGAGTCCCCAAGAGCTGCAATGTGGTCGTTTCACGCATGATGTGATTCTGGACGCCCAATTGCTTCCGGGCACAGGAACGTAAGTTTACTTGACGAAGTAAAGCCGGAAGGATAGCTACATAACGGTCAGATAACGCAGGCAAATAAGAAACGGCTTAGAACGTTCCGCGACAACTATACGCAGTGATGTGAGTGCGTGCTCGGCACAAACGCGCACGTGGCTGCTTGTCTATCCCCATAACGGTAAACGTAACGGCTAATCGAGGCAAAAATGGAAGCAAGTGCACCGGGTTCCGCGGGTTCGGCATCCAACTTGAACGGACGGGCTGCCGACAAGCTCGTCGAACTCAGCGCATCGGTGGTGGGCGCCTATGTCAGCCACAATGCTCTCAGCGCCAGCGATCTTCCCAAGCTGATCGCCCAAGTTCACCAGGCCTTGACGGCTCTAAACGGCCCCGCTCCCGTGGAAGCGGCGCCTGAACTGAAGCCGGCCGTGCCAATCAAGAAGTCCATTACACCCGACTATTTGATCTGCCTCGAGGACGGAAAGAAATTCAAGTCGCTGAAGCGGCATCTGCGTACCGAGTACGACATGTCGCCCGACGAGTACCGCGCCCGCTGGGGCCTGCCGCCCGACTATCCGATGGTGGCGCCCAGCTATTCGGAAGCGCGTTCGGCCCTCGCCAAGAGCATCGGCCTCGGCCGCAAGCCCGAAGCTGCACCGGCCCGTAGCCGCAGCCGCAAGTCGGCCGCCTGACAACTGG
>ENA-UOVV01000546-UOVV01000546.1-compost-metagenome-genome-assembly--contig:-NODE-546-length-42775-cov-6.186610_pt1 | contig 42775 bp, 43 predicted proteins | sample MGYA00238155_ERZ761577 | MGnify/ENA primary metagenome ERZ761577 (study PRJEB28898, sample SAMN06268775) | compost metagenome | isolation source: Emeryville, CA | place: USA:Emeryville, CA | collected... | reverse complement strand
GGCCGACCCACTGCATCCCACCCTGAACAACCGGATGCTCGACACCGAACGCCTCAGTGAACCTGGTCTTGATCAACGGGTGCTATTCCTTTCCGGAGTCAGGCGGCATCCACTGCGGCCTGCGGGTCTGGACGAACGCGTCGCGATCGGAATTGACCGACCAGCGTGGTGGGCGTTTCTCGAGGAATGCGGAGAACGCCTCGATCTGTTCGGATGTTCCGATCGACGACCAGTAGCCGCTGACGTCGACCGCGGGCAGGGCCCGCGCCATCTCGCGTTTCATCGCGGCCCGTGCCGCGGGTCCGGTGTTGCGGACGCGCTCCAGCAACGCCTGTGTCTCGTCGGCCAGCGTGTCATGGGGCACGACCTTGCCGACCAGCCCGATGCGCTCGGCTTCGGCGGCATCGATCCAGTCGTTGCCGTAGATCAGGTGGTTGGCCCGCAGCGTTCCGATGCGCTGCGGGAGGCGGGCCGCGACGAACGCCTCGTACACCCCTCGGGTCAGGTCGGGAACGCGGAGTCGGGCCTTGTCCGAGGCGATCACGAGGTCGGCGAACAGCGTCATCACCAGTCCTCCGCCCATCGCGATGCCGTTGACCGCGCACACCACGAGCTTGGGGATCTTGCCCAGCGTCTCGAACGGCGTCCCGTCGTAGGCCTCGGTGAACGCATCCCAGTTGCGATCGGGATTGCCCGCCCCGCTCATGTCGCCGCCGGCGCAGAACACATCGCCAGTTCCCGTGATGACCAGGAATTGCAGCCCCGGCTCGTCCGCGACGATCATCGCGGCGCGCTTGATCCCGTGGTAGCCGTCGGCGGTGACGGCGTTGCGCTTCTCCGGCCGGTTGATGGTGACGGTCAGTGTGTCGCGGTTGATTTCGCCGATCAGCTCCGGCGCGCCGAGATCGACCTTCAGCGACTCGGGCAGGCCGGTCATGCGATCACGGCGACGAGTTCGCCGACGCTGTAGGTGCCGCCGACCTCGACCTTCCACGACACCACGCCGGATGCCGGCGCCTCGATGTCCATCTCCACCTTGTCGGTGGCGATGGCGTACAGCGGGTCGCCCTCGGTGACCGTTCCGCCGTCGGGGACGTGGATCGCGGTCAGTTCCGCCTCCGTGATCGCGTCTCCCGGCTTGGGAATTCGTACCTCGGTCACATGATCCTCCTGACGGCGTCGCTCAGCTTTGCGGCGTCGGGGCGGCAGGCGGCCTCCAGCGTGGCGGCGCGCGGCACCGGGGTGTAGGTACCGGCCACCCGTTGAATCGGCGCCGCGAGCTCCCCGAAGAGTTCGACGCCGACGGCGGCGGCGATCTCGGCACCCGGGCCGCAGAAGCCGACCGATTCGTGCGCGACGATAAGGCGTTTGGTCTTGCGCACCGAATCCAGCACCGTCTGCAGGTCCAGCGGCACCAGCGTTCTCAGGTCGACGACCTCGACCGAGATACCTTCGGCCTTAAGGGCGTTCGCTGCCTCCAGCGCCGCGTGCACCATCACGCCGTAGGTGCAGATGGTGACGTCGCTGCCGGTGCGCTTCACGTCGGCCTGGCCGAGCGGAATCACGTAGTCGGCCACCGGGACCGGTCCCTTGCCGCCACCGTAGTACAACTTCATCGATTCGATGAACAGGCACGGGTCGTCCTCGCGCAGGCAGGCGTTGAGCAAGCCCGCGGCATCGGCGGCGGTGCTGGGCCAGACGACCTTGAGCCCGGGGGTGTGCATGGCCCAAGCCTCGACGGCCTGGGAATGCTGCGGTCCCGCGGCGGTTCCCACCATCGAGCGGATCACCAGCGGCGCGCCGCGCCGCCCGCCGGACATGTAGCGCACCTTCGCGACATGGTTGGCGATCTGATCCATCGCCACCCCGAGGAAGTCCATAAACATCAGCTCGGCGACCGGACGCAGCCCGGCCAGCGACGCCCCCAGCGCGGCCCCGATGATCGACGACTCCGCGATCGGGGTGTCGCGCACCCGCCGCTCCCCATACTTGGCCGAGAGGCCCGCGGTGATCTTGAACATGCCGCCACCGGACCGGTCGCCGATGTCCTCACCCAGCAGGATGATCGAGTCGTCGGCGGCCATCGCGCGGTCGAGGGTGCGATGGATCGCCTGCACCAGCCCGAGTTCCTCGGTCTCTCCGTCGGGTAGCGACGCCCTCGGGACGGCACCGTCAGAAAGCTCAGTTCCGTTGCCCGCGAACACATCACGGGTGAGCTCCTCGGCGCCGAGCGGTTCGGCGTCGCGGGCGGCGACGAACGCGGCCTCGATCTCCTCCGCCAGCTCGGCGTCGATCCGATCAAGCGCCTCGGCGGTGGCGATCCCCTCGTCGAGCAGCCGCCGGCGGTAGCGGTCGAACGGCGGGTCGGCGCGCTTGGCCGCCAACTCGTCGGGGTCGGCATAGGCCATGGTGTCGCCGAAGTAGTGACCCTGCAACCGGTAGGCGACCGCCTCGACGAACGTTGGGCCGCCACCCGACCGTGCGCGTGCGACGGCCTCGGCGACGGCGTCGTGCACGGCGTGCGGATCGGTGCCGTCGACCGTGACGCCCGGCATGGCATAGCCGGCCGCGCGGTCGGACAGCCGTTCGGTCCGCGTGTAGCGCGACATCGCCGTGCACTCCGCCCACGCGTTGTTCTGGCAGAAGAACACCACCGGCAGATTCCACAGCGCCGCCATGTTCATCGCCTCGTGCACGTAACCGATGCTGGTGGCGCCGTCGCCGAAGCTGACCAGCACCACCTGCTGTGTGTCGCGGATCGAGGCGGCCAGCGCGATGCCGTTGGCGAACAACGGACCGGCCCCGACGATCCCGGTGGTCCAGGCGATGCCGTGGTCGGGGTCGGAGATGCCCATGGCGCCGGCCTTACCGCGCGAGAGCCCGGTCCTGCGGCCGAGGATCTCGCCGAAGTAGCCGGCCAGATCGATCCCCTTGGCGATGACGTCACCGAGACCGCGGTAGGTGCTGACGAGTTGATCGGTGTCGGACAACGCCAACGCGGCACCGGCCGACATCGCCTCCTGGCCGGTGACCGGCCAGTAGCTCATCGCGATCTCGCCTGAGGACAACCCTTTTCGAACGCGCGCGTCGGCGTGATGCACCTTGCTCATCAAGCGGTACAACTCGATCGCGCGATCGTTGGTCGATGACTGCGCCTCGGTGTCCAACTGGGTGGCCATTGAGTCTCCTTGCCCGCGCACTTCGGCTGCGGCGATTCTACAACATGACGAAATGTGTTCAGTCGTTCCGTTTGTTGGCACCCTTCAGCTGCTCGGCGAACAGCGTCTGGTCGAAATAGCATCGCTCGACGACCAGACCCGCGCCGTCGAATCCGAAGACATTCATGCTGAGCATGTCGATGTCGGTGCCGGGACAGGTCGTTCTGGTCTCCACCGCGAGACCGTCGGGGCCGTGGTAGATGGCCTCCGCCGTGTAGTGCAGCCACGGCAGCTCCTCCCACTGGCGCAGGATCATCTGCCGGACGGCGGCGTCGCCGTCGTAAACGGTTCCGCTGGGCACGATTTCGTACCGCGGGTAGGTGAAGGTGGCCATGATGGCATTCAGGTCGCGGTCGTTCTCGCCTGCGACGTGGCGCAGCACGATCTGTTCGCGGACTTGCCGCAACTCGGCGCTGCTCATCGGGGCTCGAACACTGGAAGGTTGCGCCCGTCGTCAAGCGGCAGCCAGGTGACGGACACGTGGTCATCCACCGTCGGCGGCGGCCCGAACACGTTGGACATGATCCGGGCGCCCTCGTCCAGATCGACGAGGACTACCGAGTAGGGCACTCGCTCAGCGAACGCCGGATGCGCGGGGCGGTGGTGCACGCTGACCGCGTGGACGATGCCCTGACCGGACAGTTGCTCCCACTGCAGGGAGAACCCGCCGCAGTGCGGGCACACGTGCCGCGGGTACCACACCAGGTGCCGGCACGATGCGCAGCGCTGCATGACCAGTTGATGCTTTCGGGTCGCCTCCCAGAACGGCGCGGAGACCGCGCTGGGTTCGGGCACCGGCAGGCCGCTGCTCTTGACTTCGTTTATCACAGCACCGCCTCCGTACCGAGGATGACCGTCGAGGTTGCCGACAGCACGCCCCCGGTCCCGTGCGCCAGGGCGGTCTGGGCGCCGGCCACCTGCCGGCCGCCGCATTCGCCGCGCAGTTGGCGGGTGGCTTCGACCAGCAGGAACGCCCCGAACGCCCCGGGGTGCGTATAGGCCAGCCCGCCGCCGCTGGTCTGGCCGGGGAGCGCACCGCCCGGTGCGAGGACCCCGTCGGCGACGAACGGGCCGCCCTCCCCCTTCTTGCAGAAGCCGAGGTCCTCCAGCGCCAGCAGCACGGTGATGGTGAACGAGTCGTACAACTGCACGACGTCGATGTCGTCGGGCGTCAGCCCGGCGGCCGCGAACGCCGCGGGTCCCGACACCGCGCCGGGGGTGGCGGTCAGATCGGGCATCTGCGTGATCATCGCGTGCGACGTCGCCGACGCAGCGCCCAGCACGTAGACCTGGCGTTCGAGTTGCCGGGCCCGCTGCGCGCTGGTGACCACCACCGCGGCGGCGCCGTCGGTGACCAGACAGCACTCCAGCTTATGGATGGGTTCGACGACGTAGCCAGAGTTCAAGACGTCGTCGACGGTGATCGGATCACGTTGATTGGCACGCGGATTGCGGGTCGCCCACGTTCTGGTGTCGACCGCGATCCGCGCGAGTTGTTCGGCAGTGGTCCCGTAGACGGCCATGTGCCGGTTGGTGGCAAGGGCGTACGCACTGAGCGGCAGCATGACGCCGAACGGGGTCTCCCACTCCAGCCGTTCGGGGGTGGCGAACACCCCGAGGCCCTTCTCGCCGCGCTTGCGGGCGGCGCGGGGCGTCGACGCGTAGACGATGACCACGGTCTCGGCGAGGCCGGCGGCGATGGCAGCGGCGGCGTGTTCGATGTAGAGCCCGTAGCTCGCGCCGCCGGTCTGGGTGGCATCGGTGAATCTCGGTGTGATGCCGAGGTATTCGGCGAGTTCGACCGAGTGCATCAGGGTGCCGCCGGTGCATGTACACAGGCCGTCGACGTCCGACAGCGACAGGCCGGCGTCCGCGAGCGCCGCGGTGATCACGCGGGCCTCGAGTTCGCGCAGCGGGACGTCAATGACGCCGGACGGCGACACCTCGTCGGCGACACCGACGATGGCGGCGGCGCCGCGAATACTGTTGATCACGTCGGCTCCTGTTCGAACAGTTCACGTAGTGCGGGCTGGCTGACCTTCAGCGACGGGGTACGGGGTAGCTCGTCGACCACCAGCAGCCGGGCGGGCACCTGGTATCGGGTGAGCCGCTGGCGCAGGAATTCCAGCAGTTCGTCGGGCTCGGCATGGGCGCCGTCGGCGAGTTCCACCGCGGCGACCGGCACCGCACCGAGTCGTGCGTCGGGCAGTCCGGTGACGCCGGCGTCGCGCACGGCGGGGTGGCTGCGCAGCGCGTTGACGATGTCGGCCGGGGAGATCTTGAAGCCGCCGCGGATGATCGCGTCGTCGGTGCGTCCGTCGACGAACAGGAACCCGTCCTCGTCGAGGCGACCGAGGTCGGTGGTGCGCACCCAGTCACCGCCTCGGGTGCGGACCTCGATCTGTCCCTGGGCACCGGGCGGCAGCTCACGGCCATCGTCGGGCGAGACGATGCGCACCTCGCGGCCCCGCTGCGGACGGCCGACACTGCCCCGCTTGGTCTTTGCCCACCCGCGGTACAGCGCCAGGTTCCAGCCCGCGACACCGCCGGCGAACTCGGTGGCGCCGTACGACGGCAGCACCGCGACGTCGTAGCGGTCCTCGAAGGCCTCCTGCAGGTCGACCGGCAGCGGCGCGGTTCCGGAGGTGACGACCTGCACGCTGGAGAAGACCTCCGGCGGCACCGCGCCGTCGAGCACCATCGCCAGCGCGGACGGCACCAGGCTGACGGCCTTGGGCCGGTGCCGCACCACGAGGTCGACGAAATCATCCACCCGAAACCGCTCGAGCAGCGCGATCCGGCGCCCCTCGCAGATGTTCAGCAGGGTGCGGAACAGCCCGGACATGTGCACCAGCGGTGAGCTGATGATGGCCACGCCGGAGCGCAGCCGCACGTGACCGCCGTCATGGGTGCCGTAGTGCGCGCCCGCGGCGGCGACAGTGTGCTGGAACGCCTTGTAGGACAGCGGAACCCGCTTCGGTGTTCCGGTGGTCCCGCTGGTCAGCATCTCGACAGCCACACCCGGCTGGCCGGAACGGAACGGGCCGGGGCCGGGGTCCTCGAGGCCGGCGACCGGCTGCACCGACGCGGGGTTCGTCGCCACCTCGAGACCGAGTGCGCCCTTCGCCGCGTCGGCGACGGAAGGCCGCCGCCAGTCCGTACCGAGGCCGATGACCGCGGGCAGTCGAAGATCCTCGAGGTCGGCGGCCAACCTGGCGTCGCCACTGCTGGCGTTGATGGTGACGACGCAGCCGTTGACGAGCAGCACGCCCAGCAGCGCAGCCACCATGGCCGGATGGTTGCGCAGGATCAGACCGACCGGGCTGCCGGGACCCAATCCCGCCGCCGTCAACCGGCTTTCCACCGCGGACGCGATGTCGGCAATCGTCTTCCAGTCGGTCCAGGCGCCCTGGTACTCGACGGCCTCCGCGGTCGGGTCCAGCGCCAGCACCGCACGGATGCGGTCGCCGAGTTCCGAGAGGTGCCGGCTCAAGCCGACGCTTTCGCGAGTTCGGTCGCCGCCGGGATCACCTCTTGGGCGAACAGCTTCATCGAGTCGCGGACCTTGGCGCGATCCATCGCGCCACCGCGCGACATGCGCAGCATGATGTTGCGCCAACCCATATCGATCACGGTGCGCATCTTGTCGATGATCCGGTCCGGGTTGCCCATCAGGGTGAGATGGGAGTTCAGCACCTGCTCGTAGCTCTGCTTGTCGTGCTTCTCGAACCAGTCGGCATATGCCTTGTAGTCGGCCGGGATCTCACCGCCGCGCTCGAACGGGCTGGAGTACTTGCGGTGCGTCTCGATGGACAGTTCGACGCTTTCGCGCGGGTAGGCCCTGGCGAACGCGTCGTCCTCGTGACAGAACGCGTTCAGCAGCGCCCAGACGTTACCGGTCGCGGCGTCCAGACCCTTCTTGGCCTGCGTCTCAAGATAGATGTCCAGCGCGCCCTGCAGGTCGGGGTCGACCTGGTACGGGTTGCCGATGACGGCGCCGAATCCCTTGTCGGCCAACCACTCGAAGCTCGACGGGGTCTTCATCACCGTGCCCCACACCGGAATCGGCTGCTGCACGGGGCGGGGGTGGATGGTGACGTCGTGCAACTGCCAGTACGTGCCCTCGTAGGTCACGTTCTCCTGGGTGAGCAACAGGTTGGTGATCTCGACGCACTCCTGGTAGCGCGCGGTGGCCTCGTCCATCGGGATGCCGAAGCCCCTGAACTCGTGTGCCTGGTAACCGCGACCGAAGCCGGCGTCGAACCGCCCACCGCTGAGGTTGTCCACCAGAGCGATTCGCTCGGCGAGGCGGATGGGATCGTGGAACGGCGCGACCATGCATGCGGTGCCGATCCGGATCCGGTCGGTCTGCGCGGCGACGGCCGCCGCGACCAGTGGCAGGTCCGCGAGGGTGCCATACGGCGAGAAGTGGTGCTCGGCCAACCAGATTTCGTCGTAGCCGAACTCCTCCGCCCAACGCGCCTCCTCCAGCACGTTGGCGAGCACCTGCGCGTGGCTGAGGTGATTGGGTTTGTCTCCGAGGATGAACACACCGAATCGCACGCCGTTACCTCCGCCGGAAAATATAGTTGCAGTTACTGCGACTATATTGCACGATTGAACAAACATCGTCAATCCGTTTTATGATGGAGGCCGCGTGACCGCATCCGCGATCCGCCCCGAATCCGGCGCGACATTGGCACGATGCTGAGAATGGATCAGCGTCGCGCGCGCGGTCGCCGGAACCGCGAGGCACTGATCGCCGCCGCGATCGAGCTGTTCACCGCCAACGGCTACGAGCAGACCACGGTTGAACAGATCGCCGAAGCGGCCGGCGTCGCTCCGCGCACGTTCTTTCACCACTTCGCCGCGAAGGAGGACATCCTCTTTCACGGGTACGCCGACCGCCTAGCCGAAGCCACCCGCCGGTTCCGCGCCACGCGCACCGGGTCGCTGTGGAACGCGCTGGCCGAGGCCTCCGAGGCGGTCGCGACGGCCATCGCCGAACACCCCGACATCTTCCTGGTGCGGGCCCGGATGTACGGCGAGCTGCCCTCGCTGCGCGCCACCATGCTGCGCATCAACGATGACTGGATCGACCAGATGACAACGGAAGTCGCGCGATGGCTGGACGCCGACGCCGATGTGGACGTGCGGCCGCGCCTGGCGGCCACCGTGATCAACGGCGCCAACCGCGCCGCGATCGACCTGTGGGTGTCCGGCGGCGGGACCGGTGATCTGGTCGCCATGATGGCCGACGCGGTGCGCCTGGTGCGGCCCACCATCGATCGGATCGAGCGCGAGGCCCGCACGGTCAGCAGTCCGGTGAGGAGTCGTGATGTCGGCTGAGGCGCTGCCGGTTGCGGTGGTGACCGGCGGGGCGCGCGGGATCGGCGAGGCGATCGCCGCGGCGTTGATCAACGCGGGCTACCGCACCGCCGTCGTCGACGTGAACGAGAAGGCGATCGCGCGGGCGCAGGACTCCGACGCGGTGCGCGACGGAAGGTTGATCCCGCTGCTGTTGTCGATCACCGACCGGCCGGCTGTCGAGCGGGCGATGGGCGAACTGGCCGCCGCGCACGGGCCGATACGGGCCCTGGTCAACAACGCCGGTATGACGCTGCCCGGCGGATTTCTCGACCAGACCGACGAGGACTGGGACCGCATCGTCGACGTCAACCTCAAGGGCACCTTCGTGATGTCGCAGGTGGTGGCCCGCCAGATGGTGGCGGAACAAACGGGGTCGATCGTCAACATCAGCTCGGTTTCGGCCCACGGCGTGCGCACCGGCCCACCCGCCTATGCGGCCGCCAAGGCGGGGGTGGAGGGGCTCAGCCGGCTGATGGCGGTGCAGTTGGGTCCCTCGGGCGTCAGGGTCAACACGGTGGTGGTGGGCACCACCGCCACGCCGTGGCTGCTGTCGCGCAAGACCGACGAGGAGCTCGATGCCATGCGCGGATCGACGCTGCTGGGCCGTCTCGGCGAACCGGGCGACGTCGCCCACACCGTGGCGTTCTTGTGCTCACCGGAGGCGAAACACCTCACCGGTCAGCTCATCTCGGTCTCGGGCGGGCAGTGGATGCCATGACGGCCGATGACAGAACGATGAAACATAGACTGCTATTCTGTTCAACACCGTGCGCGCCGGGAGGCCGAGGGATTCGATGGATCTGAAGAGAATTCTGTTCGACGTCAGCGACCACGTCGCCACGATCACCCTCAACCGTCCCGAGCGGCTCAACGCCACCGACGACCTGGCCCGTACCGAACTGGCGTGGGCGTGGGGGCAGGTGCGCGACAACCCCGACATCCGGGCGGCGATCATCACGGGCGCCGGCGACCGCGCGTTCTGCGCCGGACAGGACATCCGCGCCACCGCCGAGGGCGGCATTCGCAACAAGGTGCCCGGCTCCCGGCTGCACCATAACGTGTGGAAGCCGGTCATCTGCGCCCTCAACGGCATGGCGGTCGGCGGGGCGCTGCACCAGGTGGCCGATGCCGATCTGATCATCGCCGCCGAGCACGCCGAGCTGATCGACACGCACCTGCAGGTCGGCAACGTGTTCGCGCTCGAACCCGCGGTGCTGTTGCGGCGCATGCCGCTGTCGATGGTGATGCAACTGGCGCTGCTGACCAAACAGGGCCGCATCTCCGCACAGCGCGGATACGAGATCGGCCTCATCAACGAGGTGGTGCCCGCCGACCGACTGCAGGAGCGCGCGCGCGAGATCGCGCTGGCCATCACAAAGCTGTCCCCGGCGACGGTACAGGCGTCGATCAAGGCGATGTGGACCAGCCTGGACGTCGGCCTGCACGCCGCGCACGACGTGGCCTACCGCTATGTGCTGCAGCACCAGATGACCCACCCCGACTATCGCGAGGGAATGATCGCGTTCGCCGAGAAGCGGGAACCGCGCTGGGTGGTCGAATGATCTCGGTTACGTCAGTGACCAGCCGGGTATTCGAGTACGAACCGCTCCCCTACGCCGCGGTGCTGCCGGCGATGCTGGCCACGGTGGTCGAGGCGCACGGCACAAACGACCTCGTCGTCACCGCGACCGCGGACGGCACCGTGCAACGAATCACATACGCCGAGGCCGAGATCCACTCCGCCGATATGGCGGCGCGACTGCTCGCCGCCGGCGTCACCAAGGGGGTGCGGGTCGGCATCCTCGCACCCAACGGTTCCGAATTCGTGACGGCATTTCTGGCGGTCGCCCGCATCGGCGCCGTCGCGGTGCCGATCAACACCTTCTACCAACCGCCCGAACTGCACTGGGTGCTGCGCGACGCCGACATCCACACCCTGTTGGCCGTCGAGACGCTGCTCGGCCGAGATGTGCTCGAGCGGATCGAGGTTGCCGCCGGCGATCAGCAGGTGGCAGGTGGCCAACTGCGCATCGAACGGCTTCCCCAGTTGCGCAACGTTCTTCCGCTAGGTGAGACGGCCCGCGAGTGGCCGAGCGCCTGGCCCGATCCTGTCCCGCGCAGCTTCCTGAGGGCGTGCGAAGCGACGGTGCGACCCGCCGACGACCTGCTGGTGATCTACACCTCGGGCAGCACCTCGACGCCCAAGGGCATCATTCATACCCACGGCACGACGATCACGCACTCCCGGTTCATCGCCACCGCCCATGACTGGGACCAGCACGAGCGCATCTACGTGCCGATGGTGTTCTTCTGGGTCGCAGGACTCGTCTTCGGCTTCCTCGGCCCGATGCAGGTCGGCGCCACGATCCTCACCGAGCACAAGTTCGACGCGGGCACGGTACTACGGCTTCTTGAGAGCGAAAAAGCCACCTACACCACGGGATTTCCACATATCGGTCCGGCGCTGGCCAATCACCCCGACTTTGCTTCCACCGACCTGTCGAGTCTGCGCGAGGGCTACCAGCAGGCGCTGCTGCCACCCGAGAAACGCACACCCGATCCGTCGCTGCGGGTGGCGCAACTCGGGATGACCGAGACCTGCAGTTCGCACACCTGGTGGCCACCGCACGAACAGGTGCCCGAATCCAAGCGGGGTTCGTTGGGCGTCTCCGCGCCGGGCTACGAGCACAAGATCGTCGACGATGCCGGTGACGAGGTGCCCAACGGCGTCACCGGCGAGATCTGCGTGCGCGGTACGGCGATGATGCGCGGGATGGTGGGCAGGCACCTGCATGAGCTGGTGGACCGCGACGGCTGGCTGCACACCAAGGACGCCGGTTACCGCGACGACGACGGTCACCTGTACTTCGCGGGGCGCCTCGACGAGATGATCAAGACGTCGGGTACCAACGTCGCCCCCGTGGAAGTCGAGGCGGCGCTGTTACGCATCGAGGCGGTGCGCATCGCCTACGTCGTCGGGCTGCCGGACCCGGACAAGGGCGCGATCGTCGCCGCCGCGGTGGTGCTCAACGAGGGGTACGCCGCATCGGTCGACGATCTGGTGGCCGAGTGCCGCCGCCAACTCGCGGCGTACAAAGTGCCGAAGAAATGGGTGGTCCTGTCCGATGCCGGTCGCCTGCCGTACACCACCACCAACAAGATCGACAAGGTGCGGCTGACCGAGTTGATGGCCTCGGGAGAACTCACATGACCTCACTGGCCGAGCTGGAAGCCCGCATCGAGCGGCTGGAGGCGCTCGACGAGATCCGCCAGCTCGCGGCGAAGTACGCCGTCGCACTGGACATGCGCGACCTCGATGCGCTGGTGAACCTGTTCGTCGAGGACGTCAAGGTGCCGGGGAAACGGCAGGGTCGTGCGGCGCTGCGGGAGTGGTATGACAAAGAACTGCGCTACAACCTGCTGGGCAGTGCGCACGGGGTACACGGCCATATCATCGACATCCACGACGCCGACACCGCTACCGGACTCGTGTACTCCCGCAACGACCTCGAGACCGAGTCGGTGTGGGTGATCGAGATGCTGGCCTACCTCGACAGCTACCAACGGCGAGAAGGCCACTGGTACTTCCGCAAGCGCACGCCGCTGTTCTGGTACGAGTCCGACATCACCGACCCGCCGGTGGGTCCGCAGAAGATGCGGTGGCCGGGTCGGCCCCGCCACGACGGAAGCCTGCACGACGCGTTTCCGTCCTGGCGGGAGTTCTGGAAAGCTGACCCCGGTCGCCTCGACGCACCGGTGCGCGCCCCCGCCCCGGTCGGTGCCTGGCTGCGCGAACTCCGCCGGGGCAACCCCGATCCCCGTGTCGATCCCACCGGCCGCACGGATGCAGGGAGCCGATGAGATGACCGACATCCCAGACGGTTTCGCGGCCACCGACGAGCAGAACGAGTTACGCCGCACAGTGCGCGCATTCTTCGAGCAGAAGTCGCCCGAGCACGAGGTGCGCCGCATCATGGAGACGCCCGATGGCTACGACCGCGCGGTGTGGCACCAGATGGCCGACCAACTCGGGCTGCAGGGGTTGGCCATCCCGGAGGAGTTCGGCGGCAGCGGTTTCGGCTACCCCGAACTGGGGGTGGTCCTCGAGGAGGCCGGCCGCACACTGCTGCCCGGCCCGTTCTTCGGTTCGGTTGTGCTAGCCGGCACGACCCTGCTGTGTTGCGGCGACGATGGCGCCAAGTCGCGGTACCTGCCGGGCATCGCGACCGGAGAGACCATTGCGGCGCTGGCGCTGACCGAGCAGTCCGGTCGCTGGAGCTCCGAGGACGTTCAGACCAGCGCCCGTCAGGACGGTGCACGCTGGACCCTCAACGGCAGCAAGACATTCGTGTTGGACGGTCACCTCGCCGACCTGCTGCTGGTGGTTGCCAGGACGGACAGCGGCATCTCGCTGTTCGCGGTCGACGACACCGAGCGGCTGACCCGCCGGATGCTCTCGACACTCGACCAGACGCGGCGGCAGGCTCGCATCGACTTCGCGGACACTCCCGCCGAGTTGATCGGCGCCGAGGGGCGGGCGTGGCCCGCGTTGTCGCATGCCCTCGACACCGCGGCCGCCTGTTTGGCACTGGAACAGGTGGGCGGCGCGCAACGGTGCCTGGAGATCGCAGTCGACTACGCGAAAACCCGCCATCAGTTCGGCAGGCCCATCGGGTCGTTCCAGGCGATCCGCCACAAGTGCGCCGACCTGATGCTTGAGATCGAGTGTGCCCGCGGTGCGGCTCAGTACGCCGTACATACCGCCGCGCTGCGCATGGCCGAACTCCCCGCTGCGGCCTCTCTGGCGAAGGCGTACTGCTCAGACGTCTACACCAAGGCGGCCGCGGCGAACATCCAGATTCACGGTGGGATCGGTTTCACCTGGGAACATCCCGCGCACATGTACTTCAAGCGCGCGAAGTCCTCCGAGCATCTCCTGGGTGACGCCGCATACCACCGCGGACTGCTCGCCGACCGGGTTGGAATCTAGCCGCGGTACGCCTCATGCCGGCTTCCCGGTCCGCCGCGCCGGCTTGCGCGCAGCCAGCGATTCCACCGTCGCCACGGTGCGCATCATCTGCCGGTAGTGCACGGCAGGAGCCAGCCAACCGGCGATGAAGCGGCGCAGCGCCACCGGGTCTCCGACGAGTTCGCCGGGGTCGAGAATCAACGACTGGAACGTGCGCATGCAGATCTCGCCGAGTTCGTCGAGTGCGTCTTCGTCGTAGCCGTGTCGGGGCCAGTCGACGTCGTATCGGCGCAGCATCGAACGGCCGAACGTGGCGGCCAGTTCCGAGGTGAACGGCAACGCCGCGGTGCCGTTCACCCGCGCGTTGAGAACCTCTTTGATCTGCTGGTCGCCCACCAGGGTCTCGACCGCGAACGCCACCCCTTCGACCAGGGCGGCGGCGGGGTCGTCGATACCGCGCACGTGCTCGGCGAAACGCTCCATGAAACCGTCTGCCGACCGCACGCGACTGCCCGCCATCAGCGCGTCGGGTCCGGGAAAATAGCGGTAGATCGTGGGTCGGCTGACGCCGAGAATGCGCGCGACGTCGGTCACCCGGACAGGCGCGCCACTTTCGATCAGCGAGTCAACGGCGTCCAGAATCCGGTCGATCGCCTCCTCGTCGGAGGCGGGTGTCTTACCGGACCAGCCATGCCTACGCACAGTTCCCCCGTCTATCAGAACACTGCTAACAACATATAGATACATGTAAAGTCTACGCCGTCCGTGTCCGAAAACTCGCGTCATTCCCACCTGCGCCAGATCGGCGTATTTTCCCGATACTTCACTGGGTTTTACTGAACTCCGGCCGGCGAAGCCGGATAAGGTCACCGGCCTCACTCCTTTACAGCTATATATCAGGTGATTAGTCTGTTCACACGAGGCTTCGTCGTCGCGCATGTCCGCCCGTTAACGGGCTGAGGAGGATCGTGATTCGGACGTTGGGGGTCGACCTCACCGATCCCGCGCTCTACGAGAACGGGTTCCCGCACGACCTCTTCACCGAGCTGCGCCGCAGCGGAGCCGTCCACTATCATCCGGCCGTCGAGGACAGGCACGGTATCCCACCGAACCCGTTCTGGTCGATAGTGACCCACGCCGAGATTCAGCGGGCCAACCGCGACTGGAAGACGTTCGCATCGTGTGACGGCCCGCTACTCGGGCCCAATCCGATGATGACGGTGGGGCGCACGCTGCTGAATCTGGACCCACCGGACCACACCGAGATGCGCAGGATCATCTCGTCGGAGTTCACCCCGCGTATGGTGGCCAAACTGGAACAGCGACTCGTCGAACGCACCGCCCGGATCCTGCGCGCTGCGACAGATCGCACGGTCGACTTCGTGCGGGATATCGCCTACCAGGTGCCGATGCACGTGATAGCCGACATCATCGGGATTCCCGAGGAGGACCGGGCGTGGGTATTCGATCGCACCGATCACCTGATCAAGTCCGGCGATCCGCACGGCGGCTACACCGAGGACGACAAGTTCGCGCTGCAGGCCGAGTTGTTCGAGTACGCCCAACGGGTCACCGCCGACAAGCGGTCGAACCCGTCCGATGACGTGTGGACCAAGCTCGCGGACCAACTCGACGGCTTCGAACTGGACATGTTCTTTCTCATCCTGTCCCTTGCCGGCAGCGAAACCACCCGCAACGCACTGTCGCTCGGACTGATCGCGCTGTTGGACCACCCCGATCAGTTCGCTGAACTGCGGTCGAATCCGGATCTCTCGGCAACCGCGGCTGATGAGGTGCTGCGCTGGTCGAGTCCCGTGCTGATGTTTGGCCGGACCGCGACGACTGACGTGACGATCGACGGACAGGACATCAAGGCAGGCGACCGCGTCGTGTTCTGGTATCCCTCCGGTAATCGGGACGAGAACGTCTTCATCGACCCGTTCACCTTCGACATCCACCGGTCCCCCAACCCGCACATCGCGTTCGGCGGGGGCGGTGCGCACTATTGTCTCGGCGCCAATCTCGCTCACAAGGAGATTCGGGTGGTTTACGAGGCCCTCGCCGCCGGCTACGACATCGAACCGGCGGGCACACCAGTCTGGGCCGCCGTCGGCCCGGTGCACAACGTCGGGGTTGGAATCGAGAGGCTGCCGGTGCGCCTCGCCGCGCGCTGATCGCACGTCACGCGGAAGGAGGCCGCGCGGGTGCCCGCACGTGGATCCCGGTGAGCACGCCATGACGATCAACGGTGGCACCGTCGTCTATGAGATCCTCGGGGACTCCGGTGCTCTCGTCGTCCTCACCCCCGGCGGCCGATTCGGCAAGGACTGCGACTGGCTCCGGCCCCTCGCCGACGGGCTCGCCGCGGGCGGCTATCGGGTGCTGCTGTGGGATCGCCCCAATTGCGGCAGATCCGACGTGCAGTTCTTCGGAGCGTCTGAATCACACATGCGCGCCGAGACGCTGTATCACCTCTTGACCCGCTTGAACACCGGCCCGTGCTGCCTCGCCGGCGGGTCGAGCGGAGCCAGAGACTCGATGCTGACCGCGATCCTGTACCCGGAACTGGTGTCGAAACTGGTGCTGTGGAACATCGTGGGCGGCATCTACGGATCGTTCTTCCTCGGCTCCTACTACGTGATCCCCAGCATCGTGGCCGTACGCGGGCTCGGCGGGGGCGGAATCGGCATGGAGGGATTGCTCACCATGCCCGAGTGGCAGCAACGCATCATCGCCAACCCCAACAATCGCCAGCGACTGCTCGACATGGACAGCAACGAGTTTCTCGGCGTGATGAAGCGTTGGCTCACCGCCTACGTGCCCAAGACGGGTCAGACACTGCCCGGTGTCGATGACGAGTTGTTTGAGCGCATCACCGTGCCCACCTTGATCTTTCGTGGTTCCGACAGCGATTGGGATCACCCGCGACGCACCTCCGTCGACGTGAGCTGCCTCATCCAGGGATCCAGACTGGTCGACCCGCCCTGGCCCGATGACTATTGGCTGCGCGCGGCGGAGAAGTATGCGGCGGGCGACGCCGGACGCTTCACGCTGTTCGACAACTGGGTTCAGCTCGTCGACCCGATCCTGGAGTTCCTCGACAGCTGAACCGGATTCAGAAGTCCGTCCCGCCGTCGATGTTGATCGCCGCGCCGGTCATGTATGCCGCCCGATCGCTCAGCAGGAACGCGATCAACTCCCCCGCCTCGTGCGGTCGGCCGCCACGGCCGAGCGCGACCCGCATGTTCCAGTCGGGATTGCTCGACAGGTGGGTGTAGATGGCGTCCTCCTCCGGCACGTTGTATTCCGCCGCTCGCTGAGCACGGATGAAGTCGTTCACCTCGGTGTCGAACAGCCCGGGACATACGGTGTTCACCCGGATACCGTCCGGCCCATAGGTTTTCGCCAGAATCTTGGACAGGGTGAGGACGGCGGCCTTGAGCGCGTTGTACGGCGGAATGAGGATCTTCGGGGCGCGCACGGAGTAGGCCGCTGTCGTCACGATTGTTCCGCCGCCGTTGCGCTGCAGGTGGGGAATGATCGCGCGGCAGGACCGCACCGTCGCCATCAGGATCATCTGGTAGTACCAGTCCCATGATTCGTCGGCGTGTTCAAGGAATGGCCCCTGCTGTTTCATCGGCCCCGCCGTCACGGCCAATCCGCGCAGCGGTCCGAGTCGATCGGCGGCCTCGTCGACGGCGCGTTGCACACCATCGCCAGGCGCGGCGGCGTCGACGCTGATCCCCACGGCGCCAACCCCGTGTCGCTCGGCCAGTCCGGCGGCCTTCTCGCTGGCGCGGACACCGTCGCGGGCCAGCAGTGCCACGTTGGCACCGTCGCGCGCGAGTTCTTCGGCGGCCGCATACCCCATGCCGGTCGTGCCGCCGACGATGACGAAGTTGAGCCCACTCAACCCGAGGTCCATGCCGCGCCTCCCTCGTCATCTGCCGGCTTCAACAGCGCCACGGAGTGTAACAATTGAACGATCTGTGTCACTATGACTAGCGGCAGGCAGGCGTGGCAGCTGCCGCCACCGCCGGTGCGCCGGAACGCCTTAACCCAAGGTGTCACGTAGCATGGACGGGCTAAGGACTGCACATCCCAGCGACGAGGGAGCGACATGGCGACCCAGCGGGCCACGGCCGAGCTCGACGAGCAGCACGAGTCCGACCGCCGAGACCAGATCCTGGAGGCGGCGAACGTGTGCTTCTCCCAGCTCGGGATACACCGCACCAGCGTGCAGGATGTCGCCCGGGTCGCGAACGTGTCGCGCGGCACCGTGTACCGCTACTTCGAGGACCGCACGATCCTGATCGAGGCGGCCATCGAATACGGCGCGCAGAAGTTCTACCAGGAAATCGCGGCGGCAATGGCGAAGAAGTCGACGCTGGCCGAGCAGATCGGCGCGATGGCCGAGACTCACGCCAAGATCCTGCTCGACCATCGCACCCGCAACCGCCTGATGGCCGACGACGCCGAACTGATGCGGCACATGATCGCCGACGCCGACTCGGCGGTGCGACGCACCACCGAGTTCCTGATGCCGTATGTTCAAGCGGCCCAGGAACGCGGTGAGGTCGGGGCGAATGTCGACGTCAAGGCCGCCAGTGAATGGCTGGCCCGGATCATCTACTCGTTCACGACGGTGAACGAGGGCCTGACCTTCGACATGTCCAAACCCGCCACCGTGCGGCGCTACGTGGAGAAGTTCGCGGTCAACGGCCTGCGCTGAAGTTCGTCGAGCCTCTAAATCAATGAGACATAGTCTGTAATACTGTTCTATGTCTTGAGGCGGTGCTGGGCGAGCCTCGATGGTGATGACGTCAGGGGTTTCGATGGCTGAGCGGTCGTTGGCCGGCAAGCGCGTGGTCGTGGTCGGCGCCTCCGCGGGAATCGGTCGCGCCTTTGCGATCCGGGCAGGCAAAGAGGGCGCCCAACAGGTGCTGGCGGCGCGGCGGATCGACAAGCTTCACGAGGTCGTGGCCGAAGCGGGCGGCGGTACCCCGGTGGCCGTCGACGTGCGCAACCCGGACGACTGTCGGCGACTCGGCCAGGCGGCCGGCGAAGCCCTCGGAACCGTCGACATCCTGCTCATCTCGTCGGGCTACGCCCCCCTGAAGCCGTTCGCGGACACCACCGCCGACGACTGGCGCGACGTGTTCGAGACGAACGTGGTCGGCGTGCACGAAACGATCTGCTCCCACCTGCCGGTACTGGCCCCCTCGGCGATCGTGGCCGCGCTCTCGTCGGACTCTGTCCGCCTTCCGTACGCCCTACTCGGTGCCTACGCGTCGAGCAAGGCCGCACTGGAACGCTGCCTCGCCTCATGGCGCCTGGAGAAGCCGGGGTACCGGTTCTGCTGTGTGGAGGTCAGCGGCACCGTCCCGACGGACTTCACCTCGCACTTCGATCCCGAGCTGCTCGACACGGCGCTCGCCGGTTGGCTGTCTCGAGGTCTGGTGCAGGAGCAACAAATGACACCGGACGCGGTGGCCGATGCGTTGGTCGGCGCGTTCGCCGGAGCGATCGACCATCCAGACGCCGGATTGGAGACCGTCATTATCAAGTCACCGTCAGCACCGATGCGCCTATGAGCAAACAAGTCGAGTCGGCGGGGGCCGCGCATCCCGACTACCGGATAGACATCGAGCCGTTGCCGTACACCGGGCAGGTGTGGCTCGGCGACGCACTCCTCGCCGAGAGCGACAACTGCCTGGTTCTCAAAGAGACCGATCACATTGACCGACTGTACTTTCCGGACACCGACATCAAGTGGGAGCTGTTCGAGCAGACCGATCACACGACGGTGTGCCCGTTCAAGGGCGAAGCGTCGTACTGGAGCGTGTTGCATGACGGGCAGACCCTTGAGAACGTGGCCTGGAGTTACCGCGATCCGCTGCCCGAGGTGGCCGGGATCGCCGGACATGTCGCGTTCTACTCCGAGCGGCTGCGTGTGGTGGTCGTCGAGCGGTGGCCGGACGGAGCGCTCGTGCCCACCACGTTTCCGCTCTGGGGTGACGCCGCCGAGCTGGTGCGGTTGATCGACGTGGTGCCCGACGGCGATCACTTCGTCGGCCCGGCGCACGGACCGACCCAGCGCGATGTCGTCGAGGGCGGACAGTTGCTCGCCGAGGCGATCGTCGCGGTGTCCAAGACGCTGCCCGAGCAGCGGGTGACGTCGGCCTCGATGGTGTTCCTCAAGGCCGCGTCGTTCGGAGCGCCGGTCGAGCTGGCGGTCGACCTGCTGCGCAGGGGCCGCACGTTCTCCACCGCCGAGGTGCGGGCGGCGCAGCACGGCACCCTGCGCGGCGCCGCCATCCTGCTGTGCGATGCCGGCGCCGACGATGTCTTCACCCATGTCGACGCGATGCCGGAGGTACCGCCGCCGGAGGGAGCGGTGCCGTTCGAGGGCTTTGGGATGCCGGGCCGTGAGATCCGGGTGGTAAACGGGGCGTATGACCCGGATCCCGACCGGGTGGGGCCGCCGGAGATCAATCTGTGGGTCCGGTTCCGCGAGGCGCCGGCGCACCAGTACCTGCATACCGCGCTGCTGGCACAGTCGACGACGCACTGGACCATCGCCGCGGGCATGCTGCCGCACGCCGGTTTCGGTGAGGCGCAGGCCCACCGCACGCTGTCGACCGGAATCATGAAGGCCACGGTTGCTTTTCACGACGACGCCGATGTCACGGACTGGCTGTTGTACGCCAACCGCGCATTCTGGGCGGGGCGCGGGCTGGTGCAGGGCGACGGCAGGGTGTTCACCCAGGACGGCCGCCTGGTGGCGTCGTACACGATTCAGGCAATGGTGCGCGGGTTCCAGCGCAGCCCGGCGGAGATGGGGCACGACGACCGCACCGCGATGTGACGACCCTATGTGACAAATAAACAGACTTTGTTCTATTATTCACCGCGATACGATGCGGCGTCCGAGCGCAGTGGAGGGCTGAATGAACCGTCTGACCGGCAAGGTGGTGGCGATCACCGGCGCGGCGCGCGGACAGGGCCGCAGCCACGCGGTGCACATGGCCGACGAGGGCGCCGACATCATCGCGCTGGACATCTGCGCGGACATCCCTACCAACGAGTACCCATTGGCCACGCGGGCCGATCTGGACGAGACGGCCAAACTGGTTGAGAAGGCTGGGCGGCGTGTCGTTACGGCAGAGGTCGACGTGCGGGACCGCGCGCGACTCAAGCAGGTGCTCGACGACGCCGTCGCCGAACTCGGCGGCTTGCACGTCGTCGTCGCGAACGCGGGAATCTGCCCGCAGGGCAACCACATTCCGTATCGCGCGTTCATCGACGCATTCGACGTGGACTTCGTCGGCGTGGTCAACACGATTCACGTCGGGCTCGACCATCTCGGCGCCGGCGGCTCGGTCATCGTGACCGGGTCGATCGCCGGACTCGTCGAGCAGAAGGACCTCGCCACCGGTGGCGGGCCGCAGGGACCCGGCGGAGCGGGTTACGGCATGGCCAAGAAGATGATTCGTGACTACACGAAGGCGCTCGCACTCACGTTGGCACCGCACAGCATCCGGATCAACGCGGTGCACCCGACCAACGTGAACACCGACATGCTGCACAACCTGCCGATGTACCGCACGTTCCGGCCGGACCTGACCGAGCCGACCCGCGAGGACGCCGAACTCGTCTTCCCGGTCCTGCAGGCGATGCCGACCCCCTACATCGAACCCGAAGACGTGTCGCATGCGGTGGTCTACCTCGCATCCGACGAGTCCCGCTACGTGACCGGCCAGCAGTTGTTCGTCGACGCCGGCGCCGGCCTCAAGATGGGTATGTAGGACCTTTCCACCCGCACCTCAGGGCAGGTTGAGGTGCCCCCACACCCAGCCGGTGCCACCCGGGACGGCGGCACCCCGGTCGCCTGTTGAGGTTCGCGAGATCCCGGTCCCGGGATACAGCGGAATATCGCCCTGCCGTCGGAAGTTGACTCGCATCGGGCATTAGCCTGTGTCCACTATGACCACATCTCGTTGGCACGCGCGCACTGCCGAGCAAACCGTCGTTCGCGACCGATTGCCTCGTGGGGCGCCCGCGTTGAGGCGCCGAGACATGCTCAGGGGTGCGCTGACGGTGCCGCTGATCATGAGCGCAGGGACCTTGGGCGCAATTGCGCATGCGCCCAGGGCATCCGGCGCCAACGGCAAGCTGATCGATTTCGCCGAGCGACAAGTACCCGCCGAGCAAATCGCCGCGGCGGGTTACGTCGGCGCCCTGGTCTACGTCTCCGAGCTGCGGCCCGGTGCCACGTTCGACTTCAAACCGGTCACGCGCGAGTACACGGATTCGCTGCGGGCGCACGGGCTGCAGGTCGTCAGCTGTTATCAGTACGGCAAGCCGGGTTGGCCGACGCCGTCGGACTACACGCGGGGATTCGACGGCGGTGTCGCGGATGCAAAGACAGCGCTGCGACTGCACGGGGCGGCCGGCGGGCCGGACTCGGCGCCGATCTTCTTCAGCATCGACGAGGACATCGACACCGACACCTGGAAAAGCGTTGCGGTGCAATGGCTTCGCGGGATCAACTCGGTATTGGGTGTCGAGCGAACCGGCGTGTACGGGCATGCCGGTGTCTGCCAATGGGCGGCCGCCGACGGCGTCGTCGGCCATTCCACGACGCCGGGGTACCGATGGTTGTGGCAGACCCGAGCGTGGTCAGGCGGCGTCCGCGTGCCGGAGGCGGTGTTGTTCCAGAGCGTGATCGTCACGGCGTCGAACCCGGGCATCAGCCTCGGCGGTACCCACGTCGATGAGGACGAGATCCTCACCGCCGACTACGGCCAGTGGGACCTGCCCCGATAGCCCTGCGGATGTCAGGTGTGGCGCTCCAATCGCCGGCCACACCTTGTGCATGACTCGAACATATGTTCTAATGACGCATGGCCAGCCCGCCCGCGGCGGGAACCCAATATAGAAGGAGTACGCCGCCTCAATGACGTTCGACACGCTCGTAGCAGACGCGCCCCCGACCGCCGAAGCGCCTACCCCTGTCGAGAGCCCGTCACGTGCCGGCACCGCAGCGCCCGACACCCCCGAACCTCGCGCCGAGGAGAAGTCGGCGAAGTCCCCGGCCAAGAAGACCGCCGGCAAGAAGGCCAAGACTCTCGAGCTCACCCTGACCGTCACCGGGACCGCGGACGGCGATTGGCGCGCCGAACTCAAGCGCGGCTCCAGTTATGTGGCGCGCGATCTGCCGATCGCCGCGGCGGCCGTGTCGCGCGCAGCGAAGCAGTTGCATGAGGACATCTCGGTGCCGATCGATGAGTTGATCGAGGAGGCGCGCGCCCAGCAGGCCGCCCGCGTCGCCGCGCTCGAGAGCGAGTTGGAACGGGCCCGCAAGGCGCTCGCCGAGCTGGAATAGCACCTTGGCGCGCCCCGGTGACGGTGGCTGACGGCCGGGGCGCGTCTCAACTCGCGTGAGGGCGGGCGCCCCTGTCGTCGTGGTCAGCCATCTCCCGCCGGTAACGCTCCTGTCTCAATATGCGCGGTCCCCCGCGTGCGACCGGTCCTAAGCGGATAGTCGGAGTAGGAAGGACCGGTGATACATATGCGTGTCAGGGTCGTTGCGGCGGCGGCGGCAGTTGCCGGTGCCCTGGTCGGGGCACCTCATGCCGGCGCGACGCCGGAGAGCGACTTCTGTCGCAGCCTGGCCGGGGCGGGCGTCCCCGGTGACTGCACGACACTGACGACGCTCGCGCAGGACGTGTGCGCCCAGAAGGCCCGCGGGGTCGACTTGAACGCCGTCCTGCAGAAGCTCGACGCAGCGACGAACAACGAGACCGTGTCGAATTTCATCATCGCCGGCGCACAGCTGTACCTCTGCCCGGAGGACGTCCCCGGCACGGCGTGAGCACCGCTCGGCGCGAAAGTCTTTTCACCGCCCTCACCGCGTGCATCCCCGGGTGGTCTATCGGCCACCACGGGGATGCACATGGTCAGGTCTGCGTTACTTGATGTTGCCGTACTCGTCGAGTGGGAGCAGATTGAAATTCCAGGCATCCTGCGTCCTGAGCGGTGCGTGGGGCTTATCGTCTGCCCAGGCATAGCGGTGATACTCGTACACTCGTCCGATCTCTGGAATCCATTCCCCGTTCTCACTCACCTGCTCGTCCCAGGGCACGCCCGGTAGTCTCTCGATCTTCGGTTCGGTCTTCACGACGTCGGAGGACGTGTCGACGCCCGGGGTGAACAGATCGCCGACCGGTTTGTCGTCGGTGATGATCTTGCCCGACGAACCGGACACCGGAGCCGACGAGATCGATATCCCGTTCGACGGGGCGGTGCTCGTGGTGTCATCCTCGTCGCCGGTATCTGCGGATGCGGTGAACGAGTTGAACGCCATCAGTGCCCCGAGTACTGGGGCGGCGGACGCCAGCAGCGCGATGCGGGCGCGGCGACGATGTGGGTGCTTCATGGATTCTCCTTGTGTGGATGGTTGTTTGTGTGTCGACACCGTTGTCGGCAACAACACCCACACTTCCGGCTGCGGGGCTCGGCACCCATCGGCTGATCGGTCCACGTGCAGGGGAACCGGATGTCCCCCGATCGGGGGAACGGTCAGAAGGCTCGTACGTTACGGACCGCCGATAGCGCCACTGAAGGTGTCGCACTGTTTCGGATCGCCACTGCGGTAGCCGACGGTCAACCAGTGCTGGCGCTGCGCGGTTGAACCGTACGCCCACGACTCCCGCAAGTCGTGAGAATGAGTGTCGATCCAGTCTGTGCTCGCCGCAGCGACATCCGCCACAACCGTCCGAATGTCGTCGTCGGTCAGCGGCGTGAGGTAGGGACGGCCCGTGGCCTGCTGCGGCGTCGTCGACGCGAAGTGTGCCCACACCCCGGCGTAGCAGTCGGCCTGCAATTCGGTTCGAATAGCGCCGTGCTTGATCCTGTCGGCGTCGCCCGTCAACTTCTGTATGTGGTGGCCGTACACGTGTGCCACGACGTACTCCTGCGCGAATGGCATACTCGCACCGCCTGGTTGGTCCGCAAGCATTTCGAAGAACGCCAAGTCGAAGTATGCGGTTTCATCTGTCGGGCAATAGAACGCGCCGACCTGACCGGCGGCCGGCCCACACGCAGACTCCACAGCGCCGGAGAACAGGTTCACGCTCGGGCGCACGTAGTCGGACAGCAGGTTCGTCCACACCGCGTCCAGGGAGTTGCCGGTCGCGACGATCAGGCAACCAACGATCCTGTTCGCATCCGCACCGGTCTGGCACTGCGCCAAATCGAACGGAGGTGAGCCGTCAGTCGCTGATTCGCCGGTGCTCGACGACGGCGAGGACGGCCTGTTGACCAGTATGAGAGTGGTGGCCACCACCGCGACGACAACCACGCTGACCACCGCGGCGAGTACCACACCCGATCTGCGCGTCCACCACGGCCGTGACGGTGTCGAAGGCGCCGGCTGACCCCCCGACGGCGCAAGCAGGGTCGCGACTTGCGCCGGCAGCGTCGGCTCGAGCCCGGCCAGGGCCTGCGGCACCGTGGTGGCTTCGCGTGCGGCGGCGGACAATTCGACCGCGGTCGCATACCGGTGGTCGGGTTGTTTGGCCATTCCCCGTTCGATCACCGCATCGAACTGCTTGGGCAGCGTGACGACGTCGGCGGAGGGATGCGGCGGCGGCGTGCTCAGGTGCGCGGCCACCAGGCTGGCCATATCCGTGCCCGCGAAAGGCGGATGACCGGTAAGGCACTCGTACAGCACACAGGTCAACGCGTAGATGTCGGCACGCGCGTCGTCGGGGCCGCTGCCCAACCGCTCGGGCGCCATGTAGTGGAAGGTGCCGATTGCGGCGCCGGTTCCCGTCAAGCGGGTGTCGTCGAGGGCGCGGGCGATGCCGAAATCGATCAGGTAGGCGAAACCGTCGTCGTCCACCAGGATGTTGGACGGTTTGACGTCACGATGGATGAGATTAACTTTGTGCGCGGCGTGCAGCGCCTTGGCGACCTGATCGATGATCGCCACGGCCCGCGCTGGCGGCAGCGGCCCATCGGCGAGGATGGAATGGAGATCTCGGCCCTCGATCAGCCGCATCGAGACGAAGAGCCGTCCGTCGATCTCGCCGTAGTCGTAGATGGGGATGACGTGGGGGCTGTTCAGGCGGGCCGCGGCGTGCGCCTCGCGACGAAACCGCTCGCGAAACATCGGGTCTTCGGAGTACTGCGCCGGCAGCACCTTGATCGCCAGCACCCGGTCGGTCACGGTGTCGTGGGCCCGCCACACCTCGCCCATGCCGCCCCGGCCGATCACATTGAGCAGCAGGTAGCGGCCAAATGGTGTGCCCTCCACCAAGCTGCCTCCCCGGCAATGTCGCTGTCACATTCCGAGTACCATAACCCCGAGTCGACGCGCGACAGCTTCCACCGCGGCCAGGCCTGGATTTGCGCCGGGCCGAACTATCGCGAAGTTATGCTTCGCCGGTGGAGCAGTTCCGGCACGGTGAGCTGGTCTTCGATGTCATCGACGAAGGTCCGGCCGACGGGCCCGTGGTCGTGCTGCTGCACGGCTTTCCGCAGTTCAACTTCAGTTGGAAGGGCGTCATCTCACGGCTGACCGCCGCGGGTTACCGGTGCCTGGCACCGAATCAGCGGGGCTACTCTCCCGGCGCGCGACCGCGTCGACGTCGCGACTATCGCGCACCGGATTTGGCGAAGGATGTGCAGGCGCTGATCGACGCCAGCGGCGCCGAGCGGGTGCACCTGGTCGGACACGACGCGGGCGCCACTGTCGCGTGGGTGGTCGCGGACGACGTTCCCGACCGGCTCGCTTCTCTGACGACGTTGTCGGTCCCGCACCCGGCAGCATTCCTGAACGCGATGCTGACCAGCCGACAGATTCTCGCGTCCTGGTACATCTTCTTCTACCAACTGCCCCGCATTCCGGAGTGGTACTTCCGCAGACATGACTGGAGCGGCATGTTGGACTTCACGCAGCGGTTGACGCATCAGCGGGCTGAGGACGCCGTGCGCGATGCCCGCGCGATGGCTGAGTCCGGCGCTCTCACCTATGCACTGCACTGGTATCGCGCGGTGCCGCTGACGGGTATGCGCCGTGCGCGCCACAAGACCACCGTCCCGACGATGTTCATCTGGAGCGATGGCGACACAGCCGTCCATGGCAAGGGCGCTAGGAATACCGGCCGTTTCGTCAACGCCGATTACCGCTTCGAGGTCCTCAAGGGTGTGTCTCATTGGATCCCTGATGATGAACCGGATGCGGTCGCCGATCTGCTGCTGGACTGGTTCGACACCCACCCGGTCGTCCCTGGCGCGGTCTGACGAAATCGCTTTTGGAAGTGAGTCTTTCACGGCTGACAGCTGTCGTTGCATCCCGACCATGTCGGACTGACAGACGACTAGCAGAACTCCGGCGACTCAGTCGTATAGCGGATGTTGATGACCTCGGGCCACATCCGAACCGCCCGAGAGTCTGCGGATTCCGAAACGGACCGTCCTGCGATCTGTATGCCCCATGCGATTCCGATCACGATGATTCGAGCTGCCGGCACCGAAAATCGCTGCTCACGCATTGCGCCACCGCAGAGTTCAGGCAAGATTCGAAGGATGACAACTTCCGAACCCCATCGGACCGACACCACGGCCGGTCTGGCTCCGATCGCACCGGCGTTGGAGGACATCGCCCGGGCGTTGGGCGTCAAGTCGGTTCTGGTTATGCGCTCTGAACCTGATTCGATGGTCGTCGCGGCGACCGCCGGCGAAGCGACTAAGCATTACGCCGTCGGCGCGGCGGGCAAGAAGGCGGGCAATGATCCTGACAGGGTGCCGCTGTACTGCGAACGCGTCGTCAACACCGACCAGACGCTCTTTGTGCGCGACTCCCGCGCCGACGACACCTTCGCCGGGAACGAGGACGAGGTCGAGTTCGGACTGCACAACTATCTCGGCCTCGCCGTCCACAACCCGACCGGCGACGTCGTGGGGACGGTGTGCGTGCTCGACGACACCGCGCGGGACTACTCCGAGGACGATCGTCATAAACTGGAGAAGCTGCGCGCCGCGGTCGAGGAGATCGTCGCCCGCGACGACACCGCCTTGTCCTGGTGGCCGGCGGACGCGACCACCGTTGTCGGTGGCGACAATTTCTGAGCGGCCGCGGTACTGCCGGGCACCCTTGTAGCGTGTCCGTTGCGGCCGATAGTGTCGTTGTCACGCGCACACCCGGAACATCACGGAGCGTTGACAATGGCGACGACTGGTAAACCAAGAGTGCTCTCGCACAGGACATTCGGGTCGTTGTCTGGGCCCTTGCGCTAGTGGCGGCCACGCGGCCGGGCAGCGGCGGTGGCTGGCGAGGCCTCGACGGCCGGCAGCGCCGCGTGTTGGGCAGCACGCTCACCGCCAATGCCCTGGTGTTCTTCGACCAGACCGCGGTGGTCGTGGCGTTGCCGTACATCGGTCGCGAGTTCGGGGCGGGCGCAGCCGATCTGCAATGGGTCGTCACCGCCTACCTGTTGGCGCTGGCGGTCTTCATGCTCGCCGGCGGGCGGGTGGCCGACCGCATCGGACTGCGCCGGACCTTCTTCGCCGGCCTGGCGACCTTCGCGGTCGGTTCCCTGCTCTGTGCTGTCGCGCCGAGCCTGCCGGTGCTCATCGCGGCACGGTTCCTGCAAGGAATCGGCGGCGCGATTGTGCAGCCGCTCGCCCTGGCGATCACCACCAGGGCCGTCAGCGAATCCCAGCGGGGCTGGGCGATCGGTGCGCTCGCCACCGGCGGCACATCGTTTCTGGTGTTCGGTCCGCTCATCGGCGGCTTCCTGCTGATCGCCGACTGGCGGTGGATATTCGTGGTCTCGCTTCCCGTGGCCGCAACCTCGGTTCTGTTGGGCCGTAACGCAATGCGGCGAGCCAAGGAACCCGAGCCGCGGCCGGTGCCGTGGGGATCGATACCGCTGCTGCTGGCCGGGCTGACGCTCGTCGTCTTCGGCCTGGTCAGCGGGGCCGAACTGGGAGCCTTCAGTGTGGTTCCCGCGGTCGCGGGATTGGGTGTGCTGGCCCTGTTCGTGGTGCACGAGTCGCGGGTGCAGAACCCGCTGATCGACGTCCGATTGCTGAGCAGCCCGATGCTGACGACCGCGCTGATCGCCCTGTTCGCGATCCAGTTCTCGGTATTCGGGGTGACCGTCTACCTGGCGCTGTACCTGCATCACCGGCTGGGACTCGGCGGCGTCGCCGCCGGTGCTGTGATCGCGATCGCGGGGCTCGGCACGCCCCTGCTGTCGCAGCCGGCCGGCCGACTGGCCGACCGGTTCGGGCCGCGCCGCCTCGTGCTGCCGGCACTGATACTGGCGGCCCTGGGGCTGGTGCTGTTGGCGGTGCTCGCCCCGCTGGGCGGCGTGCTCATCCTCCTGCCGGGATTGGTGATCTTCGCGGCGAGCCGGCCCGGTGTGTTCACGCCGGCGGGCACGGGCCCGTTCCTTGCCCTCAGCGCAGAGCAACGAGGGTTCGCGGCCAGCCTCGCCACCGAGGCCAGACAACTCGGCGCGGTGTTCGGGGTGGCCGTCACCACCGCCATCGGAATCGCGGTGCACGGCGCGAGCCTCCTGGACGCCGGTCCAGCCCTCGGCGATGGCCTGCGGGTAACCACCCTGGTTTCGGCGGCGGTGTGCGCGCTGGCCGCGGCGACGGTATGGCGGTGGATGCCCCACGCTGCCCCGGTCGGGTCCGGTAGCCGCGCGTAGGTCCGGCGACCGTCACCCATCAGCCGACGTCATACATCAGGTCTTGTGGGGCGGGCGGGGCTCGAACCCGCGACCAACGGATTATGAGTCCGCGGCTCTAACCAACTGAGCTACCGCCCCTGGCGCCGACCATCGTCGCACGACCGCTCAGACCGACACGGTCTGACCGTCGGCGTCGACGGCGAACAGCTCGGTTCCCTCCTTTACCAGCGGCGCGTCGGCGCCCAGCGCCACCATGATCTTGTTGCAGGCGTTGCGCATGATGTCCAACGTCAACTCGAACGCCTGGGCTTCCGAGAAGTGCTTGCGCACCCCGGCCGCCACCTCGGCGTCGATCCGCGACGGCGTCCAGATCAGCGCGTCCACGTACCGCAGCGCCGCCTTCTGCGCGTCGGTGAACCCACTCGCCGCCTCGTACGCCTCGATCTGCGCGTACAGGTCCTCCGACCCGCCGGCCTCCAACGCGCCGGTCTCCCGCCGCGACTTGCACAGCCGGCAGTTGTGCTGCGCCGCTCCGCGCAGCCGGACCACCTCGGTCGTCACCGCGTCCAACTCCCGTAGCCGCGCCACCGCCGGAACGAACCCGTTCAGCAGCGCGTCGATCGGATCGGCCTGGTGATCCCACTGCACCACACTCACCTGGCCGTGCCGCGGCAGGCCCAACCCGTCGAACCCGGCCCACACCCGCGGCACGAAGTCGGCGATGAAGATCATCACCACCGTCCGAAAAACGTTGTCCCCCAACGCCGAGGTGAACTGCGCGCGTTGGTTGGCGCCGATTCCGGTCACGTCCACGGCGAACTGGTCGGCGAACGCCGCCACTATCCGGTCGCGCTCGTCGCCACCGTCGGGCAGGTCGACCTCCATCGGCAGCGGACGCAACCTCAGCGCCCGCCCACACGTCAGCCGCATAAGGGTGTCCAGCCGGACGTCCCCCGACGACATCGCCACCAGCGCCGCCAGGCGCTCGGCCAGGTTTCGCTCACTCACGGCAGCGATTATTGCGCCTGGCTCACCGAGGACATATGGAAGTCCGGTATCCGCAGCGGCGGCATCCTCACCCGCGTCACATAGTCACCCCACTCGCGCGGCAGCGTGTAATCCGCCGCGCCGGCCTCCGTTGCCCGCGTCAACAGGTCCAGTGGACTCTCGTTGAACCGGAAGTTGTTGACCGCCGCGGTCACCCGGCCGTCCTCGATGAGGTACACCCCGTCCCGGGTCAGCCCGGTCAGCAGCAGCACTGCCGGGTCGACCTCGCGGATGTACCATAGCGTGGTCAGCAGCAGGCCGCGCTCGGTGCTCGCGACCATGTCCGCCAGGCTCGCCGTGCCCCCGGTCATCAGCAGGTTGTCCGCCGACACCGTCACCGGCGCGCCGAACTCGGCGGCCGCCGCCCGCGGATAGGCCAGCGCGTTGATCACCCCGTCGCGGATCCAGTCCACCCGCGCGATGTCCAGGCCGTTGTCGAACACCGACACGGTCTCGGTGGACCGCGACGCCGCCGCGAACGGTGTGCACGCCAGCCGGTCGGCGAACGGATCGGAGTACAGCGTCAGCGGCAGCTCGGTGAGCCGCTCCCCCACCCGCGTGCCGCCGCCGGGTGCCGACAACGCGGTGCGGCCCTCCTGTGCGGCCCGGCCCTCCATGGTCCACCACAGGTAGATCAACAGGTCCGACACCGCCGACGGCGGCAGGATCGTCTCGTAGCGTCCCGGCGGCAGTTCGACGCTGCGCTGTGCCCACCCCAGCCGTGTCGACAGCTGCTCGAGCATCGAATCCACTGGCACATCGTCGAAGTCGGCCGTGCTGGTGCCGACCCACGCGCTGGCCCCGTCACGCTTGCCGTTGATCTCCACCGAGCCCGTCGGCTGCGTGTAGCGCCGGCGCAGCCCGTTCGACGACGCCAGGAACGTCGTCTCCACCTCGTGTCGGGCGAATCCGAACAGCTGGTCGGCGCCACGGAAGCCCCGCGCGGCCAGCGCGCTCGCGACCTCGCCGAACACCTCCGCGCCGGTACCCGGCACCGGGTCGTCCCAGTCCTCGGGCGCACCGTCGCCGCTCACCAGCGGTGCGGCATCGCGGGCCTGCGGCGCGGCCAGTGCCGCGGCCTGCGACTTGCCGACCAGATCCGGAATCGTCGCCGGATCCACCTCGCTGGACCGCACCGATCCGACGTGCGCCTGCTCGCCGCGGCGCACGATCGAGATCACCGTTGTGTGCCGGGTCACCGACTCGCCGTTGGTGGTCATCGAGTTGTTCGCCCACCGCAGCGACGCGTCGGCCCGGTCGGTCACCAACACGATCGTCTCGTCGGCCTTGCCCAGCCGCTTCGCCTCGGCCAGCGCCGCGTCCACCACCTGCTGTGCGCTGATCATCACCGGCCCGCCTCGGTCTGGGTGTTGAGCACGTTCACGCCGCGGAACAGCGCAGACGGACAGCCGTGGCTGACCGCGGCGACCTGGCCGGGCTGCGCCTTGCCGCAGTTGAACGCCCCACCCAGACGCCACGTCGACGGCCCGCCAACGGCTTCCATCGAGCCCCAGAAATCGGTGGTGGTGGCCTGATAGGCCACGTCGCGCAACTGGCCGTCGAGTCGGCCGTTGCGGATCCGGAAGAACCGCTGCCCGGTGAACTGAAAGTTGTAGCGCTGCATGTCGATTGACCACGACTTGTCGCCGACGATATAGATGCCGTCCTCGACGCGGGCGATCAGGTCGTCGGTGGTGAGATCTTCGGTGCCGGGCTGCAGCGACACGTTGGCCATCCGCTGAATCGGCACATGGTGCGGCGAGTCCGCGTACGAGCAGCCGTTGGACCGTGCGACGCCCAGCCGTGGAGCGAACACCCGATCCAGTTGGTAGCCGACGAAGATACCGTCGCGCACCAGATCCCAGCTCTGCGCGGCCACCCCCTCGTCGTCGTATCCCACTGTCGCCAAGCCGTATTCGACAGTCCGGTCGGCGGTCACGTTCATCACCGGCGAGCCGTAGCGCATCTTGCCCAACTTGTCCGGCGTGGCGAACGACGTGCCCGCGTACGCGGCCTCGTAGCCGATCGCACGGTCGTACTCGGTGGCGTGGCCGATCGACTCGTGGATCGTCAGCCACAGATTGGTCGGGTCGATCACCAGATCGGTCGGTCGCGGAGTCACGCTGGGCGCCTTGACTTTTTCGGCCAGCAGCGTCGGGATCTGCGCGAGTTCGTCGGACCAGTTCCACACGTCGTCGCCGGCGAGCACCTCCCAGCCGCGCGCGGTCGGCGGCGCCAGGGTGCGCATGGTGTCGAACGTGCCGGCGGCGGCGTCGACGGTCACCGCCTGCAGCACCGGCATGATCCGCACCCGCTGTTGGGTGATCGACGAGCCGAACGTGTCGGCGTAGAATGTCTGCTCCTTGACCGCGTTCAGACCCGCGGACACGTGGTCGACGCCGTCGGCGGCCAGCAGCCGCCCCGAGTACTCGCCCAGCACCTCGATCTTGTCCGCCGAGCCGACCTCGAACGGGTCGATGCGGTAGTCCGACACCCAGGTGGCGTCGGGGTAGACCGGCTCGGGCGCCAGTTCGATGCGCTCGGCGTTCAGCGGCTTGAGCGTCTGCGCCACCCGCACGGCCCGGCGCGCGGTGGCCGCGGCGACGTCGGGGTGCAGTTCGGCGTGCGAGGCGAAGCCCCAGGTGCCGTCGACGATGACCCGGACGGCCAGCCCGATCTCGCGGTTGACCACGGCGGACTCCAGCGCGCCGTCGCGCATCTGCACGGTCTCGGTGGTGATGGCGTGGATCCGCAGGTCTGCGTGGCTGGCGCCGGCGGCTTTCGCCGCGGACAACGCCGCATCGGCCAGTTCCCGGCGCGGCAGCTCGAGGAAGTCGGAATCGACCTGTCGTTGCGCTGTCACGCCCCTACCGTAGTGGGGCAACCGCCGCCCGCTCGCTGCCGGCGGGAGGCCACGGTCGCCGAGGGCTGCGTCAGCCGCTGGTGCCCAGGATCGTCAACTCCAGCGCCAGTGCGGCGCCGCACACCACGACGATGATCATCGCGGCCCACCCGTCGATCGCCCGGGGCCGCGAGGGGTGCGCCGAGAGCTGGCCCGCGCCGCCGCGCGCGGTGATCGCGTCGCCCATCTCGTCGGCGCGCCGCAGCGCGACGATGATCGCCGCGGCCAGCAGGTCGATCAGCTCGAGCCACCACTGGCGGTATCGCCCCCGCAGACTCTTCGGCGATGCAGCCTTGGGCCGCAGCCTGCGCGCCGCGTAGAGCACCCGGAACTCGTCGATCAGCATCGGAAAGGCCCTCAGCGCCAACGCCAACGCGACCGCCCACTCGTCGACCGGGATACGCAGTATCCGCAGCGGCCGGCCCAGCACCGCGACCGCGGGGGCGACCTCGGCGACGTTGGTCGTCCACGACACCATCGCGCCCAGCCCGAGCAGCACGATCGACAACACCGTGATGCGCAGGAAGTTCAGCAGTCCGCCCAGCCCCACGTCCAGCGAGCCCATCTCGATGACCGGGCTGCCGCCGGCGAAGGTCGCGGTGAGTCCACCGAGGAACAGCAACACCCACAGCCAGCGCGGGATCGACGGCACCGCACCGCGCGGAACGTGCGCCAGCCGCGCCGCGATCAGCACCAGCAGCGCCACCGCGCCGATCGGCACCCAGCCCGGGTAGAAGGTGAGCAGCACCCCGATGGCCGCGGCCGCGAGCAGTTTCGTGCCCGCCCACATCCGGTGCACGACGCTGTCGCCCGGCACCGGTCGCAGCAGCACGACCGGTTTGCGCTGACGGGCGGCCGCGGCGGTCATGACCGTCCTCCCGCCGCGGTCGGCGCCGCCGTCAGCACACCGTCCTCCAGATGCAGTGTGCGCGGACACAATTCCTCCAACCCGGAGAAGTCGTGCGAGATCACCACGAGCGTCAGGCCGGCGTTGCGACGCAGCTCCTCGAGCAGTCGCACCAACCCCCGTTGACTCGCCGCGTCCAGGCCGGCCAGTGGTTCGTCGAGGATCAACGCGCGCGGTGAACGGGCCAGCAGGCCCGCCAGCACGACTCGGCGCATCTGCCCTCCGCTCAGTTGGTCGATGCGACGCTTGGCCAACGATGGGTCCAGCCCGACCTTGGCCAGCGCCTCCTCGACCCGCGCCCGGTTGCGCGGGGAGAACCCGGCCGCCGACGCGATCTCCAGGTCGACCCGGCTGCGCATCAGTTGCAGACGCGCGGCCTGGAACGAGATCGCAACGGCGCCAACCTGATCGGAGACCGGAGCGCCGTCGAGCAGACACGTGCCTGCGGTCGGCACCGTCAGTCCGGCCATGATCCACGCCAGCGTCGACTTCCCGGATCCGTTGACGCCGTGGATCAGTACGCCGTCACCCTCGTGCACGGTGAAGGTGATGTCGCGCAGCGCGGTTTTGACCCATGGCGTGCCGCTGGCGTATTCGTGGCTGACGCCGGACAGTTCGAGCACCGGCGTGCCCGCGCGTCGGCTCACCGCCGACGTGCCCGTCGGCGCCGACGTCGTCTCCACCATTTCGGTGTTGTCGTTGGTGGCGCCGCCGCCGGTGAGGTCGACGACGCGGTCGGCGGCCTCGGCCTCGGTGTTGTAGTGGGTGATGTGCACCAACGACATGTGGTGGCGCTTGGTCAGCCCGGACAGCACCGACATCAGCGCCTCGCGGCCGTCCTGGTCGACCATGCTGGTGACCTCGTCGGCGATCAGCAGGGACGGCTCGCGCGCCAGCGCCGCCGCGACGGCCAGGCGCTGCAACTCGCCGCCGGACAGCCCGCCGGTGTCGCGTTCGGCCAGGCCGTCCAGGCCGACCTCGGTCAGCAGTTGGTGGACGTCGGTGGACTTGCCGGGCGGCAGGCCCCAGACCACGTCGTCGGCGACCCGCGTGCCCAGCACCTGGCTCTCGGGGTGCTGCATGATCACCGCGGTGCCGCCCAACCGGCCCAGGCCGACGGCGCCGGGCCGCTGCACCGTGCCCGATGTCGGCTCGCGCCCGGCGAGCACGAGCATGAGCGTCGTCTTGCCCGACCCGTTGGCGCCGGTGATCGCCAGATGCTCGCCGGGTTCGACGGTCAGCGAGACCGGGCCGAGCGCATCGCGGTTGGTGTTCGGATAGCGGAAGCGGACGTCGCACAGCGTCACGGGCACCGGAGCGATCGGCTCCACGTCGGCCCACGACTCCAGCTTGTGCACGTCGGGAATCCCGAGCAGCCGGCCCAGCACCCGCGACAGCGCCCACCACCCGATGAAACTGACGAAGACGATCGACAACACACCGAGGCCGAAGAACAGGAATGGCCAGTACTGCAGCGCGGCGGCGCCGAGGCGCTTGAGGAACTCGACCGCGCCGTCCGAGTTGGGGAAGCGCGCGACGACCGCGGTGAAGCCGGTCCAGTTCGCGGTGAGCGAGTCGAAGATCAGGTGGCGCAGCCGCGACAGCACGGTCAGCGCCCCGACGACGGCGAGTCCGAACACCGCGCCGGCCACCACCGCGGACACCAGCACCGTCGGGGTGCCGCGGCCACGGCGCCGCACGATGCCGGTCAGCCCGCCGATGTAGGCGCAGTTGACGACGGTCATGAACCCGCCCATGCCGGCGACCAGGAACGCGATGATGGCCCCGGCGACAGTCGCGGTGAGCAGCACCCGCAGCCGGTAACGGTATGCCAGCAGCCCCATCGGCACCGTGCCCAGCAGCGACACGCCGCCGGCGAACGGCACCACGATCGCGATGATCGCGATGGCCGCGCACAGCGCCGCCATGACCGAGGCGTGGGCGAGTTCGACGGGCCGCAGCGCGCCGGCGCGTCGGCGCCAGCTCGAGCCCGCGGCCACAGTCATTTCTCGATTCTGCCAGCCGGCACCTGGAAGCCACCGGGCCGCTGTGACGCCCACCACGGCGCGGCGGTTGATTCACATAGTAAAGCTATGTATCTTGGATGTCGTGACCCCGACCCTCGGCGCAGATCTGCTGTCGGTAGTGGCGCGGATCAATCGGCTGGCGACCCAGCGGTCGCGCATGCCCCTGCCGTGGGCACAGGCTCGATTGCTGTCCACCATCGAAGACCAGGGTGCTGCCCGCATCTCCGATCTTGCCGCGCTCGACCACTGCTCGCAGCCGACCATGACCATGCAGGTGCGCCGGCTTGAGGACGCGGGTCTGGTGTCACGCACCGCCGACCCCGACGACGCGCGCGCGGTGTTGATCCGAATCACCCCCAAGGGGGTCGAGACACTGCGCCAGGTGCGACTGGATCGCGGCGCGGCCATCGACCCGTACCTGGAGCGGTTGGACGCCGCGGACCGGCAGACGCTGCGCGACGCGGTGCGCGTGCTGCGTGGCCTGCTCGACGACGCGGCCCATCCGACCGCCACCAAGTAGACATTTAAGGAGCACCCGCCCGTATGTGGCGTCAACCGAAGGCTGTCTGGGCTGTTGCGTTCGCGTCCGTTGTCGCGTTCATGGGCATCGGCCTCGTCGACCCCATCCTCAAGCCGATCGCCGAGAACCTCGACGCGACCCCCTCGCAGGTGTCGCTGTTGTTCACCAGCTACATGGCGGTGATGGGCGTCGCGATGCTCGTCACCGGCATGGTCGCCAGCCGCATCGGCCCCAAACGCACCCTGCTGATCGGCCTGGTGGTTATCATCGCCGGCGCCGGCCTGGCCGGGTTGTCCGACACTGTGATGGAAATCGTTGGCTGGCGGGCAATCTGGGGCCTGGGCAACGCGTTGTTCATCGCGACGGCGTTGGCGACGATCGTCAGTTCCGCGCGCGGGTCGGTGGCGCAGGCGATCATCCTGTACGAGGCGGCCCTGGGCGTCGGCATCGCCATCGGACCGCTGGTCGGCGGTGTGCTCGGCGAAATATCCTGGCGCGGACCATTCTTCGGTGTCGCGGCGCTGATGGTCGCCGCGCTGGCCGTTACCGCGTTCCTGCTGCCGTCGACGCCGCCCGCGCCGCGGCCCACCACGCTCGCCGACCCGTTCCGCGCGCTGCGGCATCGCGGTCTGCTGGGCGTCGCGGTCACCGCACTGCTGTACAACTTCGGCTTCTTCACGCTGCTGGCGTTCACACCGTTCCCGCTCGACCTGGGCGCCCATCAGATCGGGCTGATCTTCTTCGGGTGGGGTGTGGCGCTGGCGTTCACCTCGGTGGTCGTCGCACCGCGACTGCAGCACCGCTTCGGCACGGTCAACACATTGCTGGTGAACCTGCTGGCGATGACCGCGACGCTGGTCGTGATGGCGCTGGGCACCGACAACAAACCCGTGTTGGCGACGTGCGTGGTGGTCGCGGGGCTGTTCATCGGCATCAACAACACGCTGATCACCGAGACGGTGATGAAGGCCGCGCCGGTCGAAAGGGGCGTCGCCTCAGCGGCTTACAGCTTCGTGCGGTTCTCCGGTGCAGCAATGGCGCCGTGGCTGGCGGGGGTGCTCGGCGAGAGCGTCAACGTGCACGCGCCGTACTGGGTCGGTGCGGCGGCGGTATTGCTCGCCGTCGGTGTGCTCGCGCTGACCCGTTCGCATCTGCTCGGCGTCGACATCGACGAGTCCGAACTCGACGGACTCACCGAGGCGACCGCGATCACCGTCGGCAACGACTGACCCCGTTACAGGAACTTGTCGACCAGGGTGCCGACGGCGTAGGTGGCCGCGATAGCGACGGTGCCGAACGCCAACTGTCGCAGTGCGGCGAACCACGCCGGTCGGCTGGTGAATCGTGCGGCCACGGCGCCGGCGATCATCAACCCAAGCCCGCCGCACAGCAGGCCCGCCCACAGGTTCTCTAGTCCCAGCAGGTACGGGATCAGCGGGACGAGCGCACCGATCGCGAACATCACGAACGACGACCCCGCCGCCACATACGGCGACGGTTTCTCGGTCGGGTCCACGCCCAGCTCCTGCACGAGATGGAAGTTCAGCGCGCGGGTCTCGTCGCGGTGAATCTCGTCGGTGGCCTTCTGCGCGGTCTCTCGCGACAGCCCCATCTCCATCAACGACGCGACCAGCTCGGCCCGTTCGGCCTGCGGGTGCGCCTTGAAGGCGCGCCGCTCGACCCGCACCTCGGAGTCGAGTTGTTCGTTGGCGGTGGTGACCGAGGTGTACTCCCCCAGCGCCATCGAGAACGCGCCCGACAGCAGGCCCGCGACGCCGCCGATCACCACGGTGTGGGCGTCGGCGGCCGCCGCGACGCCGGCGATCAACGCCGTGTTGCTGACGAGCCCGTCCATCGCGCCGAAGGTGGCGGCGCGCAGCCAGCCACCGGACACATCCGAGTGTTGGTGGGATCCGACGTGCGGTGCACCCGTGGGTGCGGTCTCGGCCTCTGCCATGACCATGATTGAACGCTGCGCGTTTGTCGTGGTCTAGCAAGGTTTGCCTACGTTTGCACCATCACAGTTTGCGAGGGCCCCCGACGGGCTACCGTCAACACATGACGACCACTGCCGAGCACCTTCGCAACGCGCTGGACGGCCGCTTTCGCGACGTGAAGAACCGCATGCGCGAGGAACTCACCAACGAGGTCTTCCGGCCGCACTACACGCCCAACACGGTCATCGCCCGCACCAAGGTGGCCGAACAGTTGAAAATCATGGCGGCCCACGGCGCGGCCGAGGACGGGTTTCGCAAGGAGCACGGCGGCAACGGTGACGTCGGCGCGGCGATCACGCGGATCGAGATGCTAGCGATGTCGGACCTGTCGCTGATGGTCAAGGCCGGGGTGCAGTGGGGACTGTTCGGCGGGGCGATCGAGAACCTCGGCACCGAGCGCCATCACCAGGCCTACGTGCCGCGCATCATCAACCTGGACCTGCTGGGCTGCTTCGCGATGACCGAGACCGGGCACGGCAGCAACGTGCAGGCGCTGGAAACCACCGCGACCTACGACCCGGCCACGCAGGAGTTCATCATCGACTCCCCCACCCCGACGTCACGCAAGGACTACATCGGTGGTGCGGCCGAAACTGCGCGGATGGCAGCGGTTTTCGCGCAGCTGATCACCCCCGATGGGCAGAACCACGGGGTGCACTGCGTGCTGGTGCCGATCCGCGACGAGGACGGTAACGACCTGCCAGGTGTGACCACCTCGGACTGCCACTACAAGGGCGGGTTACCCGGGGTGGACAACGGACGCATCCAGTTCGACCAGGTCCGGGTGCCGCGGGAGAACCTGCTCAACAAGTACGGCGACGTCGCCCCCGACGGGACCTACAGTTCGCCGATCGAGAATCCCGGCCGCCGCTTCTTCACGATGCTCGGCACGCTGGTCCGCGGTCGGGTCACCGTCGGCGGCAGCGCGGCCGCGGCGGCCCGCGTCGCGCTCGACATCGCAACCCGATATGCGTTGCAGCGCAGGCAGTTCGAAGCCCCGGGCGATGAGCAAGAGGTGGTCATCATGGATTACCTGGTGCACCAGCGTCGACTGCTGCCACTGATCGCCGAATCGTATGCGCTGCAGTTCGCGCAGAACGAGCTGGTCGCCAAGTGCCACGACCTGCAGACCGCCGACGACCCGGACCCCGAGGAGCAGCGCGAGCTGGAGGCGCGGGCGGCGGGTCTGAAGGCCGCCAACACCTGGCACGCCACCCGGGCCATACAGGAGGCCCGCGAAGCCTGTGGCGGCGCAGGCTATCTCGCCGAGAACCGGCTGATCGCGCTGAAGGCCGACACCGACGTGTTCACCACCTTCGAGGGCGACAACCACGTGCTCACCCAGCTGGTGGCCAAGGAGCTGCTGACCGCCTACGCCGACGACATCAAGGGCATGAGCCCGGTGGAGTGGGTGCGGTTCGCCGCCAACTTCGCCGGCGAGCGGGTGCTCAAACGCACTGCGGCCGAGACGATCATCCAGACCATCCTCGACACCCGCCAGGACAACGAGGAAGAGGGCAGCCTGTTCAACCGCGGCACTCAGCTGAAGATGTTCGAGGACCGCGAGGAGTACATGCTGTCCACCGTCGCGCGCCGACTGCAGGGCAAGGCGAAGGAGATGAGCGAGTTCGACGCGTTCAACGCGGTGCAGGACCACGTGCTGCACACCGCGCAGGCGCACATCGACCGCATCATTCTGGAGGCGTTCGTCGCCGGCATCGACGCGTGCGAGGACGACGAGGCGCGCCGGATCCTGGCGATGGTGTGCGACCTCTATGCGCTCACGGTGATCGAAAAGGACCGAGCGTGGTTCGTCGAACACCGGTTCCTGTCCACCGAGCGCGCCAAGGCCGTCACCCGCGGCATCAACGAACGCTGCCGCAACCTACGGCCCTACGCCGAGTTGCTGGTCGACGGGTTCGGCATCCCGGAACCGCTGCGCTACGCCGAAATGCTGCACCCCGAGCACATCCCGGATGCCGACGAGCACGACCGGCAGGACGCGACCAGCGCGGGCACGATCAAGCCGAAGTGATCAGCCGGCGGGCGGGATCGGGTCGAGCGCCTTGAGCTTGCCGTCCTCGATCTTGAACCGGACCGTGGTGATCCCGGTCGGGCAGCACGCCGGGTCGCCCCCCTGGCGCCACTGGTACTGCACCGCGGCGGCGTCGGAGCCCTGCGCGGTGACGGTGACGTAGGGCCGCGGCTCGGGGGTGGCGGTGCCCAGCGGGGTGCCGCGATCGAAGAAGAGGACCTGGTTCGGACTGTCGGAGGCGAGGCCGGCGGTAACGACGACCCAGTGCAGCGAGCAGTCGGGGGTGTACCCGCGTACGACCTCCTGCCAGTCGGCGGCGGGCAGCTTCGCGATCTCGGCGGAGACGGTGTCGTCGGACGGACCGTCGGCGGGCGTGCAGCCGGCCGCGGAGGTGGGCGGGGCGCTCGGCGGACTCCACCCGCATGCCGAGGCGATCAGTCCGAGGGTCAGCAGGGCAATGACGCCGAGAATTCGCATGGCGCCGAGCTTACGGGCGCGTCGAAACCGCTCCGACGACGGCCGGGGTGCTCCCCGGTTCAGCGGCCAGACCTGTCCAGATGCGCCCGTGCATGGCCTTGGATACCGCGATGACGACCGCGAACTGGCCGGCGCCGAGCAGCAGGACCGGCCAGATGCCGCCGGCCAGCGCGCCGAGCAGGACGGTTCCCACGCGGTGTCCGTGTCGCAGGCGCGCGGCCCAGACGGACAAGGCCGCGCTGGTCAGCGTCCAGCCCATCAGGTACATCGTCACGATCGCTTCGGCCACGGTGAGTCCTCTCGGTGTCGTGTTGTCACCGAGAAAACTGTCATGACCAGCGGTGATGCGTAATCGCCGAGAAGCCAGAATCCGCTGCGCCGACGGGCAGGTTTTACTGTCCGGCGGGTAAGGCCGCCGCGACGATGCCGGCCAGCGTGTCGGCCAGTTGCTGGGGGCGCGAGAGGAACGGCGAGTGGCTGCCGGGCAGTTCGATGACGTCGGCGCCGAGTCGCTCCCGGGCGGTGCGGACCGACCAGTCGCGGTTGACCATCTGGTCGTCGGTGCAGACGATGTAGGTCGACGGCACGTCGGGCAGCTCGGCGAGCGGATGCGGTAGCGATATCGGGTAAAGCGCTTGCGGGCGAAGGCGTTTGATCGCAGCGTTCGCGGTGGCGTCGTCGCAGTCGGCGTAGAGGTGCTTGCGGGCGAGGTCGAGGTCGGCCCACACCTGGCAGGTCCGCTCGTCGGGGTCGCTGAGCGCGCCGAAGTAGGCCGGGTTAGCCATGTCGGGTTCGGCGACGATCTGGTCGAGCAGGCTGCTGCCGAGCTTCGGGAGCACCGAGCACAGGTAGATCAGGCGGCACACGGGCCGGCGGGTGGCGACGATCGGGATGGTGTGCCCGCCCAGGGAGTGGCCGACGAGCACGACGTCGTCGTCGCGTCCGGTCAGCGCGGCGCAGACCACGTCGGCGTAGTCCTCGAAGTCGGCGGACCCGTCGTCACAGGGCAGGTCCATCGCGACGACGTCGTGGCCGCGCCCGGTGAGCAGTGGGCCCAGGCGTTCCCAGCACCATGCGCCGTGCCAGCCGCCGTGCACGAGGGCAAACGTCGTCATGGCGTGAGACTAGAAGCGGCGACGGCGGGTGCGCGTGCAAATCAACCAGTCCGGCACAGTGCCGGGGGTGCAAGCGCCGTACCTACTGCTGTGAGAGCCGGATTCGGTCGAGTCTATCGGGTCCCGTTGTCCACAGATGTGCGGCGGACGACGACGGCGATTGCTGGTCCGGCATACGTCAACGACTCACTGAGCCTACCGGGGTTTGCGCCGGTCCGCGAGCGATCTGAAAGTGCACTACCCGCATAAGGACTGGCCGGAAGGACGATTGACCCGCCGTCACACTTGATCGCCTCAACAAGTTAAAGCGGCACCCCCAACGGTTCGCGGGCACGCTTGACCCCAATTGCATTACATAGACGTTGTTTGCCGCAGGGCACCGCTCGGTAATCTGCTGCGCGGAGGCAACACGGGACTGGCAATTCCGCGCCTGCGGCCAGTGTAGCCAACGCAAATGTAGGGAAACACCCGATTTCTC
>ENA-UOVV01000545-UOVV01000545.1-compost-metagenome-genome-assembly--contig:-NODE-545-length-42792-cov-78.461146_pt1 | contig 42792 bp, 36 predicted proteins | sample MGYA00238155_ERZ761577 | MGnify/ENA primary metagenome ERZ761577 (study PRJEB28898, sample SAMN06268775) | compost metagenome | isolation source: Emeryville, CA | place: USA:Emeryville, CA | collected... | reverse complement strand
ACGCACAACGCCGACACATACCACGCCGGCGCCAACGGCGCCTGCTGCATCCACAGCTTGACGAACAGCGGCGTGAGGCCGCCGAAGATCGCATAGGCGACGTTGTAAGCGAACGAGATGCCGGAAAAACGCACGGCGGGCGGAAACGAGCGCACGAGCAGGGTCGGGATCACGCCGACCACGCCGACGCAGAATCCGGCGGCACCGTACAGCCACGGCAAATGCTGCGGCGCCTGCGCCGCGCCAAGGTAGAGCAACCAGGTTCCGGCCAGCAGCAGCGCGCTGCCGATCGCGAGGCTCGGCGCGGCACCGATGCGATCGGCCATCGCGCCGAAGAACAGGCAGCCAACCGTCAGCGTCAGGGTCGCGATGCTGTTGGCGGCGAGCGCGCTCGCCATCGGAATCGCGTACAGCGTCTGCAGCAGCGTCGGTGTCATCAGGATCACGACGACGATCGCGGCGGTGAGCAGCCATGTCAGCGCCATGCCGGTCACGACCGCGCGACCGTGCCCGGCGAGCACGATGCGCAGCGGAACGCCGTCGACCAGCGCGCGCCGCCGGCGCAGCTCCTCGAACACCGGCGTTTCTTCGAGCATGCGACGCAGGAACACCGCGCCGAGGCCGAACACGCCGCCGAGCAGGAACGGCACGCGCCAGCCCCACGCGAGCAGCTCGGATTCCTGCAGGCGCGTGGTGAGCGCGGTCGCGATCAGCGAACCGAGCAGGATGCCGGCGGTGAGGCCCGCGGTCAGCGTGCCGCAGGCGAGGCCGACGTGGCGCGGCGGCACGTGCTCGGCGACGAAGGTCCACGCACCCGGCACCTCGCCGCCGACCGCCGCGCCTTGCAGCATGCGCAGCACGAGCAACGCCAGCGGCGCGGCGTAGCCGATCTGCGCATAGGTCGGCAGCAGGCCGATCAGCAACGTCGGCACCGCCATCAGCAGCACGCTGAGCAGGAACATCCGCTTGCGTCCGGCACGATCGCCGAAGTGCGCCATCACGATGCCGCCGAGCGGACGCGCGAGATAGCCGGCGGCGAACAGCCCGAAGGTCTGCAGCTGGCGCAGCCATTCGGGTGTTTCCGGCGGAAAGAACAGCTGCGCGATCGGCGCGGTGAAGAACACGAAGATGATGAAATCGTAGAACTCCAGCGCACCACCGAGCGCGGCCAGCGCGAGCGTGCGCAGATCGCGGCGTCCGAGGCGAGCCGCCATCACGGCTTCGGGATCGGCGGACACGCTCATTCAGAGCAGCGCGACGATGTCGCCGGCGATCGATTCCGGCCTGTCGGTGGGCGCGTACCGACGCACGACCCTGCCCTCGCGATCGACGAGGAACTTGGTGAAGTTCCACTTCACCGCTTCGCTGCCGAGCAGCCCTTTCGCGTGTTTTTTCAGGTACTGGTAGAGCGGATGCGCGTTCGTGCCGTTGACGTCGATTTTCGCGAACAGCGGAAACGTCACGTCGTAGTTCAGCGAACAGAAATCGCGGATCTCCGCCTCGTCGCCCGGTTCCTGATGGCCGAACTGGTCGCAGGGAAACCCGAGCACGACCAGTCCCTTGTCGGCGTATTCGCGATACAGGGCTTCGAGGCCGGTGTATTGCGGCGTGAATCCGCATTTGGAGGCGACGTTGACGATGAGCAGCACCTTGCCGCGATAGGTCGACAACGACTGCGGTTCGCCTTCGATCGTGGTGGCGCTGAAATCATGGACGCTGGACATCGGGAGCTCCGGAGTCGCGCGGATCGGTGCGCAAGGCTACCGTGTCGCGCAGTCCGCGCAAACCATGCGGCAGCGCGCATTCTGCAAGCCGTGCAAAACCCGGTACCCTCGGGACTTTACCTTGCCGAGGATGATCCGATGCACCGCGCCCTTCCCGTCCTCTTCCTGCTGCTGTCGCTGCCGGCACTGGCCGATTCGCGCGCTCCCGGCAAGCGCATCGTGGAGAACATCCCCGAGATCGCGCCGGCGCTTTCCGAAGGACTGCAACGCTACGAGAACACGCGCGCGGCATCGCCGGCGGGCTGGGCGGCGGACGGTTCGGGCATGCTGATCACGACACGCTTCGGCAGCACGACGCAGGTCCACCGCGTGAAGGCGCCGGGTGCCGCGCGCGAACAGCTCACGTTCTTCGACGAGCCGGTGCGTTCCGTGGTCGCGAATCCGAAGCGTCCCGGCTTCGTGTTCGGCCGCGACAGCGGCGGTTCGGAGTTCTGGCAGCTGTACTGGTTCGACCTGACCACGCGCGAAGTGCGCCTGCTCACCGACGGCAAGTCGCGCAATGCCTCGCCGGTCTGGTCGCCCGACGGACGGCGCCTCGCCTACAGCAGCACCGCGCGCAACGGCAAGGACACCGATGTCTGGGTGCTGGATCTCGACGGCGCGACCCCGCCGCGTGCAGTGGTCACCGAGGGCGGCTCATGGAGCGCCAGCGGCTTCTCGCCGGACGGCCGCGAACTTCTGGTGCGGCGCTACGTGTCGATCGCCGACTCCCGCCCGGGCGTGGTGACGCTCGCCGACGGAGCGCTGAAGATGCTGCCGATCGACGGAGGCAAGGCGGCCTTCGGTGCCATGGCGTTCTCGCCGGATGGTCGCGGCGTGTACTACACGTCGGACGAGGAAAGCGAGTTCCTGCGCCTGCGCTACCACGACATCCGATCCAGGCGCGCCGCGGTGCTGGGTGGTAACGCACCATGGGACGTGCAGGAGTTCGCGGTTTCACCGGACGGGACGCGCGTCGCGTTCGTGCGCAACGAGGACGGCTACGGCGCGTTGCACCTGCTGGACGGCGCCACGCACGCGGAACTGCCGCTGCCGGCGATTCCGCGCGGCGTCGTGTCGGGGCTGGAGTTCAGCGGCGACGGAAAGCGGCTCGCGTTCGGCGTGAATGCGCCGACTTCCCCGGGTGACGCGTATTCGATCGACCTCGCTTCGAACACGCTCTCGCGCTGGACCGAAAGCGAAGTCGGCGGGCTCGATCGCGCGACGTTCGTGCAACCCGAACTCGTGCGTTTCCCCACGTTCGATCGCGACAAGGGCAGGCGGCGCACCATACCGGCGTTCTACTACCGCCCGGCGCGCGCAGCGGCGGACGCCGTGCACCCGGTCGTGATCCAGATCCACGGCGGGCCGGAAGGGCAGGCGCGACCGACCTTCAGCGCCGACATCCAGTATCTCGTCAACGTGCTCGGCGTGGCCGTGCTGGTGCCGAACGTGCGCGGCTCGTCCGGCTACGGCAAGCGCTGGCTGGCGCTCGACAACGGGCGCCTGCGCGAGGACTCGGTGAAGGACATCGGCGCCCTGCTCGACTGGATCGCCAGGCGGCCGGAACTGGATGCATCGAGGGTGGCCGTGTACGGCGGCTCGTATGGCGGCTACATGGTGCTGGCGACGATGGCCCGCTACAGCGACCGCCTGCGTGCCGGCATCGACATCGTCGGCATCTCGAACTTCGTCACCTTCCTCGAGAACACGGAGAGCTACCGCCGCGACCTGCGCCGCGCGGAATACGGCGACGAGCGTGATCCGGAGATGCGCGCGTTCCTCGAGAAGATCTCCCCGACGACCAACGCGCATCGCATCCGCATCCCGCTGTTCGTGGCACAGGGCGCCAACGACCCGCGCGTACCGGCCAGCGAGGCCGCGCAGATCGTCGACACCGTGCGCGCCAATGGTGGCGAGGTATGGTTCCTCCAGTTCCCCGACGAGGGCCATGGCTTCAGGAAGAAGGCGAATGTCGATTTCTTCCGCGCCGCGGTGATGCAGTTCTGGAAGGAGAAGCTGATCGGTGGATGACGCTCAGCGCAGACGCTGAAGGAGGATGCCGCTGGCTGGCGGCTGCGACGTCGGCAGCCAGTGGTCGATCAGCAGGAACGCGAACAGCGCGATCAGGTAAATGATCGAGTAGTTGAAGACGCGCATCGGGAACAGCGGATCGGTTGCATGGAGCAAGCGGATCGCATACCCGAGGAAGCCCGCGCCAAGCACCAGCGCGCCTCCCAGATAGAACATGCCGCTCATCCCCGTGAGCCACGGCAGCACGGTGATGACGACGAGCAGCACCGTGTAGAACAGGACGTGCCAGCGCGTGTAGGTGACGCCGTGCGTGACCGGCAGCATGGGCACCTGCGCGCGCGAGTAATCATCCTTTCGAAAGATCGCCAGCGCCCAGAAATGCGGTGGCGTCCAGATGAAGATGATCAGGAACAGCAGCAACGCATACGGGTGCACCTGGCCCGTCACGGCCGCCCAGCCGAGTACCGGCGGCGCCGCCCCGGCGGCGCCGCCGATCACGATGTTCTGCGGCGTCGCACGCTTCAGGAACGCGGTGTAGACAACCGCATAGCCGATGAGCGAGGCGAAGGTCAGCGCAGCGGTCAGCGGATTGGCGAACGCGATCAGGATCGCCATCGACAGCGCGCCGAGGATCAGCGCGAACGCGAGCACCTGCGTCGGCGTCAGCGTGCCGATGGCGAGCGGACGGTGAGCGGTGCGTGCCATCACCTTGTCGATCCGCTGGTCGATCAGGTGGTTCAGCGCCGCCGCCGACGCCGCCGCCAGCCAGATCCCGACGAAGCCGGCGATGGACTGACGCAACGGCGGCAGGCCCGGCACGGCGAGAAACATCCCGATCACCGCGGTGAACACGATCAGCGCGACGACGCGCGGCTTGGTCAGTTCCAGGTACTGGCGGGCGAGTGCGGACACGAGCTGGCTCGGGGGCGGGGCGCGTCAGGCTAGCGGCTCGCGCCGCGGATGCAAGCGCGGCGCTGCATCGCCATTGTGCGGGTTGCCCTCATCGACGGGTCTGCGGCGAACGCGAAACGCGCACCAGAAGCGCGATCAGCGAAAGCAGCAGCAGTGCCGCCACGCCGTTGTGCGCGGTCGCGATCGAGAGCGGGAGCAGCAGCTTCACGTTGAGGATGCCGAGCGTGACCTGCGCGCACAGCAACACGAGCACGACGACGGCGAGCGCGCGAAGGCCGCGCTGCCACGCCGCGATGCCGACCCATGCCGCCACGATGAACGTGACGAGCGCGCCGATGCGGTGCGCAAGCTGGATCGCGATGCGCGCCGCGGCGTCGAGCACCCCGCCCTCGTAGTTGACGCCGATGCCGCGCCAGAGCACGAAACCCTCGCGGAAGTCCGGCCACGGCCACCAGTGGCCGGCGCATTTGGGGAAATCGATGCCGCAGGAGAGCGCCGCATAGTTCGCGCTGGTCCAGCCGCCGAGCGCGATCTGCACCGCCACCACCGCGAGTGCGAGGCCGACCAATGGGCGCATGCGCTGCTGCATCGGTGTCGGCGGCGCCCCGTCGCGCAGCGACAACGCGACCCAGGCCAGCAACGCGAAGGTCAGGAGTCCGCCCAGGAGGTGGCCCATCACGACGATCGGCTTGAGCAACAGCGTCACCGTCCACATGCCGAGCATCGCCTGGAAAATGATCAGTGCGAACACCGCGACGGCGACGCGCATCGGCGCGGGCGCGCGCATGCGCATGGCGACGGCGAGCGGCAATCCGATCGCCGCTGCGGACAGCAGCGAGGAAAGCACGGCGGCGCCGCGCATGTAGGCCAGCACGCCGATCGCTGCGGCGGCGGCGGCCGCGATCAACGCGAGGACTGCGCCACGGCGACCGCGCACGGCGGACAACGCCAGCGAGAACACCAGCAGACCGAGCGTTCCGGCCAGCATGCGATGGATCTGCTCGCGCCATGCCTTGTGGTCTTCGAACGGGCGCTCCGGAAACGCTTCGTTCGCTCGCGCGATCTCGTGTTCGTGGCCGGGCCACGTCGCCTTGCCGTAGCAGGTCGGCCAGTCCGGGCACGAGAGGCCGGCATTGGACAGGCGCACGAAAGCGCCGAACACGATCACGACGAAGGCGAACAGCGCGGCGACTGCCGCGATGCGTCCCGTGGTCCGTACGGCCGCCGCGCTCATCGCTTCACCAAGCGCGCGATGTCCTTGCGCAGTCCGGCAGCGTCGAAGCCGGCTGGATAGCGCAGTGCAAGGAAGCCGCGCGGATCGACGAGGACCGCGGCCACCTCGCCGGCACCGGCAGGACGCTGGTCGGCGAGCGCGCCGGCCGTGTCCTCGGCCGTCCGGAGCGGATGCAGGCGTTCGAGCATGGCGTCGTCGACATCGGCAAGCGCGACGAGCCGCACGCGGTAGGCGTTCTGGTTGAGCGACAGCCGCACGCGGCGCAGTTCGTCCAGTTCCGCGAGGCAATCCGGGCCGCACGGGCCGGCCGCCGGGATCGCGAACAGCGTCCACGACCAGTTCTCGTCCTGCCATGGAAGGTCCGAGCCGTCGCGCAGGCGGAACCTGGCGGCGGAAAGATCGCGCGGCGGCTCCACCAGCTCGCCATGGTTGCGGGTCCTGATCGGCTCCCAGCCGGTCGCGTGCAGCACGATCGCGGCGACCAGCGGCGCGGCGAACAGGGTCGCAATCAGGATCAGGGAAAGTCGTTTTCGGTTGCGTGGAGTCATTTCGGCGAACGCGGAGAAGTTCGATGCAGGATCAGGAACGTGACGACGACGACGGCCGCGAACGTCAGCCACGTGAACGCATAGGCACGATGCCGTTCCGGAGGGAACACGCCGGGCTGCCATTCGCGGACGAGCGTGCCGCCGTCCGCGTCGAGCTGCAGCAGTATGCGCGAATCGAGCTTGCGGCCGGCATCGGCGGCAAGCTCGTCGAGATCGACGTAGATCACGGTCTTGGGCCAGCCGGACTGCGACGGCAACGCGTCTCCGCCCATCCGGATTCCGGCGCCGGGCGGCGGCGCGTACAGCGCGGTCAGCGTCGTTGCGGCGGGCGGCGGAGGCGGAATCGCGGGCAACGCGCCGTCGGGTGCGCGTGCCAGGAAGCCGCGATTGACCAACAATGCGGGACCGCCGTCATCCGGCTCGAACAGTCCGAACACCATGACGCCGACGCGCCCGTGACGCACCTGGTTGTCCAGCAACCACGTGCGCGACGCGTCGAACCGACCGTGCACGCGCACCGTCGGATAGCGATCGGCGCTCGCCTGGCCCCGCGCCTGCGCAAGCGTGACGGGCGTCTGCGAGGCCGCATGGGCGAAGGCCGCGAACAGGGCGTCCTTCTCTCGCGCGCGGCGGAACTGCCAGTTGGCCAGCGAGAGGAACAACGCGATCCCTGCCAGCGCGAGCACGACCGCGAACGCGCCGGGACGTCGCCACTCAGCCATGGCGAGCGGTCGCTATACTCGAAGTTTCCGACCGCCCCGCCAGAAGCGCCATGATCAGTACCGTCGTCATCCTCGTCTGCTTCGCGGCGATCGTCTACAACCTGGGCGCCGGCCTGTATTACATGATGACCGACAAGGGCGGCAGCGACCGCACCGTCAAGGCACTCACGCGCCGCATCGCGCTGTCCGTCCTGCTGATCCTGCTGGTGATCCTCGGCATCTGGACGGGGATCATCCGGCCCCACGGCGTCGGCGGCTGATCGCCTCGCGCGCCGGCGCGCAGCCGGCGACCGATGCGGGTCGGTCGCACAACGGCCGACTGGTGCCGGCCGTCGTGGATCAGAGCACGTAGACGAACAGGAACAGGCCGAGCCAGACCACGTCGACGAAGTGCCAGTACCACGCAACCGCCTCGAAGCCGAAGTGGTTGTCGCGCGTGAAATGACCCTTGGCGCAACGGAACCAGATCACCGTGAGCATGATCGCGCCCAGCGTGACATGCAGGCCGTGGAAGCCGGTCAGCATGTAGAACGTCGAGCCGTATATGCCGCTGTGCAGCGTCAGGTTGAGGTGCGTGTAGGCGTGCGCGTACTCGTAGACCTGGAAGCCGAGGAAGATCGCGCCGAGCAGGATCGTCAGGCCGAGGAACACGAGCAGGCGTCCGCGCTGGCCCGCGCGCAGCGCGTGGTGCGCGATCGTGAGGGTCACGCCGGACGCCAGCAGCAGCAGCGTGTTCAGCAGCGGGATGCCCCACGGCGTCATCGTCTGGAAATCGCCGCCAATGCCGTCCGGACCGTTGGTCGGCCATGCCGCCGAGTAGTTCGGCCACAGGAACTCGTTGGTGACGGCGCCGTCGCCTTCGCCGCCGAGCCACGGCACGACCAGCGTGCGCGCATAGAACAGCGCACCGAAGAATGCCGCGAAGAACATGATCTCGGAGAAGATGAACCACATCATGCCCATGCGGAACGAGGTGTCGACCTGCTTGTTGTACAGGCCGCGCACGGATTCGCTGATCACGTTGCCGAACCAGCCGAACATCATCACCAGCAGCAACGCGATGCCGAGGAACATGATCGGCTTGCCGGCGGCGACCTCGTTCAGCCACATGCCGGCGCCACCGACGGTGGCGAGCAGGCCGAACGAGCCCACGATCGGCCAGTGACTGCCATGGGGGACGTAGTAAGCACCTTGGGTATGCGCCATGACGGCTGTTCCTGCGTGTCGGTGGATACGTGGATCGGATGTTTCAGCCGGCCGGCGCGATCGCCGGCGCGGTACTGGCGAGATTGCGCGTGGCGATCTCGTTCTCGTAGAAAGTGTACGACAGGGTGAGCTCCTGGATCCCGGCCGGCAGGCGCGGATCCACATAGAAGCGCACCGGCATGCGGCGCGACTCGCCGGCACCGAGCAACTGCTGCGTGAAGCAGAAGCACTCGGTCTTGTTGAAGTACAGCGATGCCTCGCTCGGCGCCACGCTCGGAACCGCGTTGCCGACGATCGGCTCCCCGGACGTGTTGCGTGCGTCGAACCAGACCTCGGTCAGCTTGCCGGGATGCACTTCGATGCGCGGCTGCTCGGGGACGAACTCCCACGGCAGGCGGCTGTTCACGTTCGCGACGAACTGCACGCTCACGGTTCGCGAGGTGTCCTCCACCAAGTCCGCGACCGATGCCGCGGCAACCGCGCCGTCGGACAACCGGATGCCGAGCACGTGTTCGCAAACGACGCGATACAGCGGCACCATCGCGAAACCGAACAGGAACGAGCAGGCGACGACGATCAGCCCGACGCGCAGCACGCCGACGTGCCGTCGATCGGTGCCGCTGTGCTCGTGATTGTCGTTTCCGTTGTCCACGCCGTTCCGCCGCCGACCCTTTCATGGCCTCGCCCGTGCGGGCGAGGCCGGGATTCCGCGAGGCGCCACCCGATTGGCGACTGCCCTCGTTGTCCGCGGCCGCGCACGACCGCGAGAATTCAGTGACTCACGTTTCCGTGCGCCAGCACGCGATCGTCGATCACCGGCGGCGTCGAGAACGTGTGGTGCGGGGCCGGCGAGGGCACCGTCCACTCCAGACCCTTGGCGCCTTCCCAGACCTGCGCCGTCGCCTTCTGTTTCGAGAAGTAGACGGCATGGATGATGACGCCAGCGAAGATCAGCTGACTCGCTCCGAACCAGAATCCGCCGATCGAGGAAATCATGTTGAAGTCCGCGAACGCGATGTTGTAGTCGGGGATGCGCCGCGGCATTCCGGCCAGACCAAGGAAGTGCTGCGGGAAGAACAGCACGTTCACCGAGATCACGCTGGACCAGAAATGGATCTTGCCCCAACGCTCGGAATACATGTGCCCGCACCACTTCGGCAGCCAGTAGTAGACCGCCGCCATGATCGCGAACACCGCACCGGTAACCAGCACGTAGTGGAAGTGCGCGACCACGAAATACGAATCGTGATACTGGAAGTCGGCCGGCGCGATCGCGCACATGACGCCGGAGAAGCCGCCGATGGTGAACAGGATGACGAAGGCGATCGCGAACAGCATCGGGGTCTCGAACGTCATCGAGCCCTGCCACATCGTCGAGACCCAGTTGAACACCTTCACTCCGGTCGGGATCGCGATCAGCATCGTCGCGTACATGAAGAACAGCTCGCCGCCGAGCGGCATGCCGACCGAGAACATGTGGTGCGCCCAGACGATGAACGAGAGGAACGCGATCGAAGCAGTCGCGTACACCATCGCCTGATAACCGAAGAGCGGCTTGCGCGCGAACGTCGGGATGATCTCCGAGACCACGCCGAACGCCGGCAGGATCATGATGTAGACCTCGGGATGCCCGAAGAACCAGAAGATGTGCTGGTACATCACCGGGTCACCGCCGCCGGCGGCATGGAAGAAGCTGGTGCCGAAGAACTTGTCGGTCAGCAGCATGGTGACGGCGCCGGCGAGCACCGGCATCACCGCGATCAGCAGGAACGCGGTGATCAGCCAGGTCCAGACGAACACCGGCATCTTGAGCAGATCCATGCCCGGCGCACGCATGTTGAGGATCGTCGCGATGATGTTGATCGCGCCCATGATCGAGCTGATGCCCATCATGTGGATCGCGAAGATCGAGAACGCGACGTTGGAGCCGCCTTCCAGCACCAGCGGCGGATACATCGTCCAGCCACCCTGCGGGCCCCCGCCCGGCAGGAACAGCGTCATCAGCAGCAGGAAGAACGCGAACGGCATGATCCAGAACGACCAGTTGTTCATGCGCGGCAGCGCCATGTCCGGCGCGCCGATCATGAGCGGGATCATCCAGTTGCCGAGGCCGACGAAAGCCGGCATCACCGCACCGAAGATCATCACCAGCGCGTGGATGGTGGTCATCTCGTTGAAGAACTCGGGCTGCACGAGCTGCATGCCCGGCTGGAACAGCTCGGCGCGGATGATCATCGCCATCGAGCCGCCGATGAAGAACATCACCAGCGAGAACACCAGGTACAGCGTACCGATGTCCTTGTGGTTGGTCGTGAACAGCCAACGATCCAGGAAACCCTGCGGCTTGTGATCGTGGTCGTCGTGCACGTGGTGGTCGGCGGTGGGATTGACTGCGGCCATGGCCTGGAACCCTCGATTACGTGTAGCGATCAGCCCTGACCCGCGGGCGACGGTACGACTTGCGCGGTGGCTGCCGCCTTGGCGGTTGCGGCGGCGGCCTGCTGCCCGGCGAGCCACTGCTCGAACTCGGCCCTCGACACCGCCTTCACCACGATCGGCATGAAGCCGTGATCCTTGCCGCACAGCTCCGCGCACTGGCCGCGATAGACGCCCGGCTTGTCGATCTGCGTCCAGTTGTCGTTGATGATTCCGGGAATCGCGTCCTGCTTCCAGCCGAGCGCCGGCACCCACCACGAATGGATCACGTCGTCGGCGGTGATCACGAAGCGCACCTTGACGCCGACGGGAAGCACCAGCGGCTTGTCGACATTCAGAAGATAGCTTTCGTAGCCGTCGTCCCTGACCGTGCGCGGGTCGACGCCCGAGTCGAGCTGGCGCGCGTGGTCCGAGGTGCGGTCGAGACTCGAGACGAAATCGACGCCCGGCGCCTTGCCGCCGTAGTCGACGTATTCGTAGCGCCATTTCCACTGATAACCGGTGATCTTCACCGTCATCTCGGATTCGCTGACGTCGGCCATGTCGATCAGCAGCTTGGTCGCCGGCCACGCCATCACGATGAGGATGATGATCGGGATCGTCGTCCAGATGATCTCCATCGTGGTGTTGTGGCTCCACGTGGCCGGCACCGCGCCCTTCGACTTCCGGAAGCGGAGCATCGCGTAGATCATCGCGCCGAACACGACGATGCCGATGCCGACGCACACCCAGAACGCGAGCATGTGCACGCCATGGATGCGCTCCGAAATCGACGTCACGCCGGTCGGCATGTTGAGCTGCCACGGCTGCGGATTGGCAGCACCTGCCGTTCCGCACGCCAGTGCCGCGATCGTCGCCAACGCGCGCCTGACGCGCAGGACCCCCGATGAAATCATCGCCACCACCTGTCTGGTCGACCGGCTCTGTCCGCCTTGCCGCAGCAATGGCCAGCCCCCGGCGCAGGCCGGAACGTCGCAGTGAATCGGGGGCATAAGCGCAGGGATGATAGTGGAGCCCGCGTTCGCCCGGCAACTTGCGCGGCAAGTTGTCGCAGGCGGTCGGCAGCGTACGGTGTGCGGGGATCGCTTCCCCGGCACGGGAGGCGGCACTACACTACGGCGCCTCCGGACCACGCCGTGCCGGACGCCCTGCGCGGCCCCGCTTGCATCCGGACGTCGGGGCCGGTCCGACATGCGCACCGCCCTGCTTGGCGGTGCCTGTCGCGTGCGGGCCTGGCCGCGGCGCCGCGGCCGGCGAGGGCTCCGGATGACCCACGAGGATTCGAGGTCCGCCTTGAGCGAACATCTTCTTTCCGCGCTTCCCCCCGATCACGATCCGCTGCGCGCCCGCATAACGGCCGCCTGGTCCGGCGACGAGACCGACGCCGTCGCGCAAAGGCTGGCCGAGGCCGCGCTGCCACCGGCCGAGCGCGAGCTCGTGCTCGCACGCGCCGCCGAGCTCGTCGCGCGCGTGCGCGCGAAGGCCGACGAGCAGAGTGCGGTCGAATCCTTCATGCGCCAGTACGACCTCTCCAGCGAGGAAGGCGTCCTGCTGATGTGCGTCGCCGAGGCGCTTCTGCGCATCCCGGACAAGGCCACGGCCGACAAGCTGATCCGCGACAAGCTGGGCGAGGCAGACTGGAAGAAGCACGTCGGCGCCAGCGACTCGCTGTTCGTCAACGCCTCGACCTGGGGCCTCATGCTGACCGGCCGCCTGGTCAACCTTGCCGAAGACACGCGGCGCGACTTCACCGGCGCGCTGAAGCGGCTGATCGGACGCGCCGGCGAGCCGGTGATCCGTCTCGCCGTGCGCCAGGCGATGCGCATCATGGGCCACCAGTTCGTGATGGGGCGCACGATCGAGGAGGCGCTCGACCGTTCCGCCGAGACGGACAATGCGGTTTACCGCTACTCCTACGACATGCTGGGAGAGGCGGCGCTCACGCAGCCGGACGCGGATCGCTACCTCCAGGCATACAGGGACGCGATCGCCGCGCTTGGCACGCGCGGTCCGTTCGAGAGCGTGGTCGCCGCGCCCTCGATCTCGGTCAAGCTGTCGGCGCTGCACCCACGCTACGAGGCAGCCAAGCGCGAACGCGTGCATGCGGAGCTGGCGCCGAAGGTGCTGGAACTCGCGCAGCTGGCGATGGCCAACGGCATCGGCATGACGATCGACGCCGAGGAAGCCGACCGCCTGGAACTGTCGCTCGACGTGATCGGCACGGTGTTCGCCGACCCGTCGCTGGAAGGATGGAACGGTTTCGGGCTCGCCGTGCAGGCCTACCAGAAGCGCGCGCCGTTCGTGATCGACTGGCTGGCCGAGACCGCACGCGCGACCGGCCGGCGCTGGTGCGTGCGGCTCGTCAAGGGCGCCTACTGGGACTCGGAAATCAAGCGCGCGCAGGAACTCGGGCTTTCCGGGTATCCGGTCTACACGCGCAAGCCGAACACCGATGTCTCCTACCTCGCCTGCGCACGGCGCATGTTCGCGGCGGGCGCCGATCGCATCTACCCGCAGTTCGCGACGCACAACGCGCACACGATCGCGGCGATCCACCACTTCTCGCAAGGTCATCCGTTCGAGTACCAGCGACTGCACGGCATGGGCGCGGACCTGTACGCCGGAGTGATCGGGCCGCAACAGCTCGACGTGCCGTGTCGCGTGTACGCACCGGTCGGCTCGCACGAGGACCTGCTGCCGTATCTCGTGCGGCGCCTGCTGGAGAACGGTGCCAACACCTCGTTCGTGAACCGCGTGGTGGACGAGGACGTCTCGATCCGCGACCTCGTCGCAGACCCCTGCGAAACGGTACGCGCCTTTTCCTCCAAGCCGCACCCGCGCATCCCGCTGCCGGTCGGCCTCTACGGTGACCAACGGAAGAACTCCATGGGCGCAAACCTCGCCAACGACGACGAACTGAAGGCCCTTGCCGAAGCGGTCAATGCCCGACGCGGCCCGTGGAACGCGGAACCGCTCGTGCCCGGCGCCGCGAGTACCGAGTCCGAGCGCGCGGTGACCAATCCCGCCGATCTGCGCGAGGTCGTCGGCTTCACGCGACACGCGGACGTCGCCACGCTGGACAAGGCGCTCGCCAACGCGGTCGCGGCGCACGAACGCTGGGACGCGCTGCCGGCCGCGAGCCGTGCCGCGATCCTCGAGCACGCCGCGGATCTGCTGGAGCAGCGCCGCGGCGAATTCATCGCGCTCGCCGTGCGCGAGGCGGGCAAAACGATCCCGGCCTCGATCTCCGAGGTGCGCGAAGCCGTCGACATGTGCCGCTACTACGCGGCGATGGCACGCAAGCTGTTCGGGGCGCCGGAAACGCTGCCGGGCCCGACCGGCGAGTCGAACCAGTTGATCCTGCACGGGCGCGGCGTGTTCGTCTGCATCAGCCCGTGGAATTTCCCGCTCGCGATCTTCATGGGCCAGGTCGCCGCCGGCCTCGCCGCGGGCAACGCGGTGATCGCCAAGCCGGCCGACCAGACCACGCTGATCGGCTGCGCGGCCGTGCGTCTGCTGCACGAAGCGGGCGTTCCGGCCGACGTCGTGCAGTTCGTGCCGTGCAAGGGATCGGTGCTCGGCAACACGCTGCTGACCCGCCCGGAAGTCGCGGGCGTCTGCTTCACCGGGTCCACCGAGACGGCATGGACGATCAACCGCACGCTGGCCGCGCGCAACGCGCCGATCGCCGCGCTGATCGCCGAAACGGGCGGACAGAATGCGTTGATCGCGGACTCCTCCGCGCTGCCCGAGCAGCTGGTCAAGGATGCGCTGACCTCGGCGTTCGATTCCGCCGGCCAGCGCTGCTCCGCCGCGCGCGTCCTGTTCGTGCAGGAGGACATCGCCGACAAGGTGATCGGAATGCTCAAGGGCGCCATGGACGAGCTGGTCGTCGGCGACCCGGCCGAACTATCCACCGACATCGGCCCGGTCATCGACGAGCCGTCGCGCCGCTTCCTCGCCGCGCATGCCGAGCGCATGGACCGCGAGGCAAAACCGATCAACGTCGCGCGCCTCGCCGACGAATGCGCGCACGGCACGTTCTTCGCGCCGCGCGCCTACGAGATTCCGTCGATCTCGCTGCTGACCGGCGAAGTGTTCGGCCCGGTGCTGCACGTGATCCGCTGGAAGGCGGGCGAACTGGACCAGGTCATCGACGCGATCAACGGCACCGGCTTCGGTCTCACGCTGGGCATCCACAGCCGCATCGACGAAACCGTGGAGCACATCGCGCGGCGCGCGCGGGTCGGCAACTGCTACGTCAACCGCAACCAGATCGGCGCGGTGGTGGGCGTGCAGCCGTTCGGCGGCGAAGGCCTGTCCGGCACCGGACCGAAGGCCGGGGGGCCGCATTACCTGCTGCGTTTCGCGACCGAGCGCACGTTGACGATCAACACGACGGCAGCCGGCGGCAACGCGTCGCTGCTCACGCTGGGCGAGTGACTGCGCATCGGGTCGTGCGCGGTTGACTGCGCGCGGCCTTGCTCCATACTGGCCGGCATGCGCGTCTTCGCATCCCGTACCTGCCGGCCCGACCTGCTTCCCGCCGGGCATCCGATCCAGGGCTCCTCGCCCCGGGCGTAGCCGCCGTGCGCGGGCTCCGTCCGGGGTATCCGGACGCGCACATCACACCACCTTCCTTCCGATCCACACCTGGCGCATGGCCGGCCCGCAGCGCGGCCCCCGGCCGCAGGAGCACGCATGAACATCCCGCACAACCCGAACGACGCCCTTCCGCGCATCGTGATCAGTGCCGCCGACCATGACCGGCTCGCGGCCCTCGTCGACAACGCGCCGCAACAGGACAGCCCGGTGATCGAATACCTGGCACGCGAGCTGGACCGAGCCGAGATCGTTTCGGGCGATGCCGACGCGGACGTCGCGAGGGCCGGATCCGAGGTCGTCTACCGCGACGAGCGCGACGGCCGCGAGCGCACGATCACCCTGGCCTGGCCGCACGAGGCCGGCATCGAGCACGCGCGCGTCTCCGTCCTCGCTCCGATCGGTGCCGCGCTGCTCGGCTTGCGGCCCGGCCAGTCGATCGACTGGCCCAGCCCCGCCAGCGGTCCCGGGCGCCTGACCGTGCTCGCGGTCCGCAACCCGCCGCACAGCTGACGCCGGCGCCGCGCCGGCCCTGTCGCCGGCGTTCCGGAACCGGATGCGGATTTCCGTATGGAGGGAGACGATCCCTTCGGAACCCGCATGCCGATGAAATCCGTCCTGCCCGCGACACTGCTGTGCGCACTCGCCACCCCGCCCGGCACCGCCCACGCGGCATTCCACTGCGTACGCAATCACTCCGAACTGCAGCAGGCGCTCTCGGCCGCGGCCGCATCCGCGGGCGATGACGAGATCCGGTTGCGCGAAGGCGCGTACACGACCTTCGACGGCTCCTTCGTCTACGCCAGCCAGAACAGCGGCTGGCTGACGATCATCGGCGGTTGGTATCCGCAAGACGGCAACGATTGCGCGCAGATGCGGATGGACGCGTCGCGCACGGTCCTGGACGGCGCCGGCCAGCATCAGGTTCTGCGCGTCGTCCACTCCCCGCCGCAAGGGTCGACGCCATTCGCGCAGTTCACCGTACTGAACCTCAGCGTGCGCAATGGCTACGGCGATCCGGAAACGTTCCAGCGCGGCGGCGGGCTCGACATGAACTCGTTCTCGGACGGTCCGGCCATGTTCCGGCTCGAGAACGTGATCGTGGCGAACAACGATGGCTATTTCGGCGGCGGCGCCAACCTGTATCTCAAGAACGGCGCCGCGCGAATCGCCAACGCGCTGTTCGACGACAACCATGCCTCGACCACCGCGAACGCGCATGTCGCCATCACCGTGAACGCGACCGAACCCGGGATCGAGCATGCCGTGGTGATCGCGCATGCCACGTTCGTGCGCGGACGTTGTGCCGGAGCAACCGCACGCGGTTGCGGCGTGCGCGCGGGCCTTGGCGGCGGCGTGCACATGGACATCGTCGACAGTCTGTTCCACGACAACGAGATTGCCGATCTCGATCTGGAAGGCGCGGCGGTGATCGGACTCGGCGACGGCACCGCGAGTGCCGAGTGGAGCCTCGTCGGCGCCGTTCGCGGGAACCTGCCTCTGGCGGCGGCAAACATGCTGCAGGGCAATCCGCGCTTCGTGGACGCCGCTGACGGCGACTTCCGCCTGGCCGACGATTCGCCGCTCATCAATCGCGGGCTGGCGACGGTACCGAACGGCCCGGTCGGCGTGCTCGATCTGGACGCGCTGCCGCGAACGCGCTTCGGCGCGCCCGACCCCGGACCGTACGAGAACCAGACGTGGGACTTCCTCTTCGCGGACGGTTTCGAGCAGGCTGCAGGAAGCTGACGCGCCGTCGCCTGTCCGTTTTTGCTACCGTGCCCGCTTCCCGAGGACCTCGGAGGCGGGTACATGGCCATCGTGCTGGAATTCGTCGGTGCCGTCGTGGTGGTGGCGCTGCTGGTGCGCGGCATCTCGGCATTCATGGCCGACTACCGGAAGCGCCGCGGCGGTTGAGGGCGGAAACACGACGGGCGCCCGCAGGCGCCCGCCGACCCTCCCCATGAGGCGCTGCACTCAGAAGCGATACGTTCCCGAAATGCCGAGGATGTCGCCCTTGCTCTCGAACGTGCCCTGCAACGTGCTGAACGTGACCGCATCGTGGTCGATGTCTGCGTCGTCGACGAACAGGTGGACGTAGCCCGCGTCGAAGCGCATGTGGTCGCTGTAGTCGTAGCCGACGCCGAACGCGAGCCAGGTGCGGTTGCCGTCCGGCACGCGCGGCGTGCGGGTGCCGATGTGCGTCGGCGTCTTGTCGTAGCCGAGGCCTGCGCGCACGGTCCAGCGTTCGTTGAGCCGGTAGTCGCCGCCGATCGAGTAGAACCAGGTGTTCTTCCAGTGGAACTCGGAGACGGAGTCGGGTTGCGCGTTGTCGTACTCCACGACCAGTTCCTTGAAGCTGGACCAGTTGGTGTAGCCGATGTCCACGCCGAAGCTGAAACGATCGTTCACCGTGTGCCACCAGCTCGCGTTGATGTACCACGGCGTCGTGAAGTCGGCCTTGCCGCCGGTGTCGACGAACAGGCCGCCGAGCAGCGGCAGGATGTTCGACGGAACCTTGAACGTGCCGTCGCCTTCGATCGTGTGCTTGACCTCGGAATGGTAATTGAGGCCGATGCGATCGGAGTCGGTGGGCTTCCACAAGGCGCCGAGGCCGAAGCCGAAGCCCCAGTCGTCGCCCTTCAGGCCACCGAAGCCGTCGGCTTCCTGCGGCAGGATCGCACCGTTGGTGGGGCCGGCGAGGATCGTGCCGAAATCGATCGCCTGCGTGAGCTCGGCACGGGTGAACTGCGCGAACACGTTCGCGCCGAGCGAGAACGTGTCACTCACCTGGAACGAGCTCGCGAAGGTCAGGTCGATCGATTCGAGGCTCGACAGGAGGCCCTCGTAGCGCCCGACCCACGTGTCCTTGTACTTCGTCTCGAAGCCGAACGGCGCGCCCAGCGAGAAGCCGATCGACCAGGCATCGTTCATCCTGCGCGTGTAGTACGCCGCCGGCACCGGCTTGGTGACGCCGCCGTTGTCGCCCACGTCGCCGGTCAGCGGACGACCGAGGAAGTCGGTTCCGCCGCCGTCCAGTTTGGTCGAGAAGCTGATGATGTTGAGGTCACCCTGCAGACAGCTGCGGTCGCCGAGTTCGCCGATCGCGGCCGGGTTGTTCACGACGACGGAGCAGTCGTTCGGCGCGGCAGCGGAACCGGCATAGGCGCGACCCAGCCCCTGCACGCTGTTTTCCTTGAGCTGGAAGCCCGCGGCTTTCGCCTCCGAGCCGGTGAGTGCGGCGGCGAGCGCCAGCGGCAGCGCGGCCAGTGACGGGACCAGCCAGGAACGGTGACGACGACGCATGAACGACTCTCCTCGAACGATTTTCTTGCAGATTCACAACAGCGCGCGGCGATCTTACGCAGGTTCGACCTGCTCGCCATCGTGCGCTGCCGCAAACGGTGCCGTATGGTCGGTTCCGAAAACGGCGATCCGGAGGCAATGACGATGAGCGGGACCACCCACCACGAAGCATTCCGCATCGCGCTCGCGATCGCCGGCATCACCGCATTGTTCGCCGCCGGCCCGGCTCGGGCCGCATCGACCGTGCGCCTGCCGGGAACGGCGTGTCCACATTCGGATTTCCTGTTCGCCGATGCGTTCGAGCCGCAGCCACCCGTGCCGCACGACCCGTCGAACGGCAGCGGTGGCCCGTATCCGGGCGACGTCACGCGCAGCGTGGTCGTGTCCGGTCTCGGCACGCGCACGTATTACCTGCATGTACCAATCGGCTACGACCCGGCGCAGGCGCTGCCGCTGGTGCTCGCGTTGCGAGGCTCCACGGCGCCATCGTCGATGGCGGCTGCGGCGCAGCAGGTGCGGGCGAACTGGTCGGCGCTCGCCGATGCGCACGGATTTCTCGTGCTGGCCCCGGTCGGCAACTCCACGCAAGGCGGATGGGGGGTAAGCGGCGACGCCGCGGAGATCGGCGCGGCACTCGACGATGCCGCCGCGCACTACAACATCGAGCGCAGCCGGGTGTATCTGTGGGGATTCTCGGCCGGCGCGCATTTCGGACACACGCTGGCATTGAACAACACCGATTACTTCGCCGCGTATGGCACCAGCGCCGGCATGCTCGAAGCCCACGCCTGCACCGACGACGGCTTCTATCCGCCAACCTGCGCCGCACTGCTCGCCGGCACGATGCCGAAGATTCCGGTCGACATCCACATCGGCACGTCCGATCCACTCATGCAGCCGCCGTACACGGCCGCAGGCGATCCGCAGCGCTTTCGTGACGGTGGCTGGGTCGACGGCCACACCCTTTTCGTCACGCAGTTCAGCGGTGGCCACACGTACGACACCACGCATCTCGCGCAGATATGGAACCGCCTGTGCAGCTTCGCGCTGGCTGCGCCGTAGGCACGGCGACGCCGGGCGGATAGCATGCGGGCCCCGATGCCCGCGCACGAGCCGATGAAAACCTACGACCGCGCCTACTTCGACCGCTGGTACCGCTCGCCGCGCGAGCGGATCGGATCGCGCGCGGAACTCGCGCGCAAGGTCGCGCTGGCCGTGCATCTGGCCGAGTACTACCTGGGCCGGCGCCTGCGCAACGTCCTCGACGTCGGTTGCGGCGAAGCGCCGTGGCGCGCGCCGCTGCTGCGGTTGCGGCCGGGCATCGGGTACCGGGGACTGGATTCAAGCGAGTACGTCGTCCGACGCTACGGGCGCAGCCGCAACATCGGCCTCGCCTCGTTCGGCGATCTCGCCGAACTGCGCTTCGACGAGCGCTTCGACCTGATCGTATGCAGCGACGTGCTGCACTACGTACCCTCGCGCGAACTGCGGCGCGGCCTGTCCGGCTTCGGCGAACTGCTCGAAGGCGTCGCGTTCCTCGAACTGTTCACCTCGGCTGACCCGATCGACGGCGACCGCGACGGCTTCCTGCGCCGCACCCCCACGTGGTATCGCGATCGCTTCCTCGAGGCGGGCCTCCTGCCCTGCGGCTCGCACGCCTACCTCGGTCCGCGCCTGATGCGTTCGGTCGCGGCGCTGGAGTGCCTCTGACGCGTCCTCGCCGCGATCAGCGCGCCGCGGCGGCGCGCAGGCGCTCGTGCGGCACGCGCCGGATCGGCACACCGGCCTCGTCGCACGCGTCCAGCCGGCACAGTTCCGCACGCAGGGTTTCCACGTTCTGCACGATCACGTGGAACAACGCGTTCTGCTCCAGCGATCCGCGCACCGCGTCGCTGCCCGGGCCACGCGCGAACACCGCGACGTCGTCGCCGCCATGCGTCTCGGACGAGAACGGAACGATCGCCTCCTGCATGTAGTCCGGCGCCGTCGTGTCGATCGCACTCAGATCCGGGCGGCCGTGCGCGGCCTGCTCGTAGGTCTTCGGATAATGCGGGTAATGTTTGCTGCCTTCCGGCTGCCGGTCGCTTGCGCCGACATAGCCGGGGCCGTTCGCATACACCAGCGTCGTGTACGGCAGACCGACTGCGTCGCGGGCCTGCTCGCCGCCGGCGGCGACCTTGCCGAGGATCGGATTGCCGCGCTCGGGATAGCCCATGAACGCCATCGTGTGCGCATGATCGGCCGTCACGAGGATCAGCGTGTCGTCAGGCGAGGTCATCTCGTCGGCAACCGCGACCGCACGGGAGAGCTCGATCGTTTCCTCCAGCGCACGGAACGCGTTGCCGGCATGGTGTGCATGGTCGATGCGCGCGCCCTCGACCATGAGGAAATAGCCGTTGTCGTTGCGCGCGAGCAGCTTCAGCGCTGCGCGCGTCATCTCGGCGAGGCTCGGCTCGCCGGCGGGATCGGCAGCGCGCTCGTGCGCGAAGCGCATGTGGCTCGGCTCGAACAGCCCGAGCAGGTGCCGCGTGTCCGGCGCGACCGCCGCGAGCTGCTCGGCGTTCCACACGTAGGCGGCGCCGGGCTTGCGCTGCCATTCCGCGGTCAGGTCGCGCCCGTCGCGGCGCTCGGCTTTCGCCTCGGGATACTCGGGATCCCGCGTGCCGCGCGGCAGGAAGGTCGAACGGCCACCGCCGAGCGCGACGTTGATGCCGCCGCCGATGTCGAATTCGACGAGCTGACGCGAGAAGTCGACGCAGCCGGACTCGCGCGCGGCTTTCGGCAGATCCGCATCGGCCTCCCAGTTGCGCTCCGGCAGATGGCCGTAGGTCGCCGCCGGCGTCGCATGCGTGACGCGCGCGGTGGTGACGAAGCCCGTGGCCATGCCTGCCGCCGCCGCGAGTTCCAGCGCGGTGACGGCCTCCGTGCCGCGGCTCGATGCGCAATCGCCGCGCGTCGCGCGCTGGTCGACGCTGATCACTCCGTAGCGCGTCTTAATGCCGGTCATGATCGCGCTCATCGTGCCGGCCGAGTCCGGTGTCTGCCGGTCGGTTTCGTAGGTGCGGCTGAGTGCGGTTGCCGGAAACCGCTCGAAATGGAGCCGGTTCTCCTCCCCCGAGGCGCCGTTGCGCTGACCTTCGAGGATGCGCGCCGCGGCGATCGTCGGAATGCTCATGCCGTCGCCGAGGAACACGATCACGTTCTTCGCCCCCTTCGGTCCGCCCGCATTCGCGTGCGCGGCGGCGGCGCCGGCGAGGAACCACCAGTCCGGCGTCTCGCCATCGGGGTGGCGAACCTGCGGAACCTCGATGGCCGTCGCATGCACTGCTTCGGGCTGCGCACGCGGCGGTGCGGCGGTGCAGCCGGAGAGTCCGGCGAGGGCGGTGACGATGGCAACAGCGATGGAACGGCGCATGGATCGGATCCCGGATGGAAAACAGGAAGTATGGGCCATCACGTGACGCCGCGATGACGCCGCGCGCGCGGCCGCCTAGGTGATGCGCTGCAGCCAGCCCGGCACGTCCAGCAGCCAAGCCAGCAGCGCCAGCACGAGCGCGACGCGGCCGTAGCGGTACAGGCGCGGATTGGCGCGCTTGAACCGCTTGCGCGCCTCGCCGGCCCGATGCGCGAGCGCGAACGCGCGGTTGATCGCCCCGACCTTCTCGTCCGGCGTGTTCTGCGCCGCCGTCGCGCGGCCGAGCAGGCGGCTGACCGCACGGTTGACCGCGCGCAGCAGCGAACCGCGCAACGGGCGCTCGACGTCGCAGAACAGGATCACGCGCGTCGTGTCGGTGCGATTCTCGGCCCAATGCACGCAGGTCTCGTCGAACATCACGTCCTCGCCGTCGCGCCAGCTGTACGGCTCGCCGTCGACGACGATGCGGCAGGCGTCGGCGTTCGGCGTGGACAGCCCGAGGTGATAACGCAGCGAGCCGGCGAACGGATCACGATGCGGATTGAGCTTGGAGCCGGGGGGCAGCAGCGCGAACATGCCGGCCTTCACTTCCGGGATCGACTGCAGCAGCGCAACCGTGCGCGGACACAGCGCCTCGGCCGAAGGCAGCGCCTCGCCGTACCACGTGAGATAGAAGCGCTTCCAGCCCTCCTTGAAGAAGGACGCGAAGCCGGCGTCGTTGTGGCGCTCCGCGGCGCGGATGGCTCCCTCGTCGAGCAGGCGCATCGCCTCGTCGCGGATCGTCTGCCAGTTGTCGCGCAGTGGATCGAGGCTGGCGAAGCCGCGCCGGTCCGGATACGGCACGGCCGGCACCGCGGAGAACAGGTACATCAGCGCGTTGTACGGCGCGAAGAACCCGGAGTGATCGAGGAACTGGCGCTTCAGCGGCAGCCGCACCCGCCCGCGCAGGTGCACGTACAACACGGCCGCGGCGTACACGAGCAGGACGACGAGCAGGATCAGGCGCAAGGACACGGCAGCGGTGCGTCATGGAAAGGCCGGCAGCATACGCCGCCGGCCGTCGCACGGCAGTACGCGCGGGCGCAGCGGAATGTCGCGGCGCCGGTCACGCCTTCTGCCGCGCCTTCTCGTCCCGCTCCGCCTTGAGCCGGCCGAGGGCGGCCGCGATCGCGCCGTCGGCAGCGCGTCGACCGGACGCTTCCGCGCACGATTCGAGCAGCGGACGCAGTGCCGGCGCGTCGTCGCCGATCGCGACGAGTTCGTCGACCAGCCGGCCGCACGCCTGCGGCGACTCGAAGCCGCGGCTCTCGAGCAGCACCTCGTCATCGGCGACCAGCTTGAAGTGGAAGCGGCCGTCCTTCTCGCGATAGCGCTTGATCGTGACCACCGCCTGCTTCGCGGAGGGCGTCGCGACCGCGCCGGCAGCGACGCCTTCGGCGGCGGCAACCACCCGCGGCGCCGGCTTCGCCAGCCTGCGCACGCCGACCGCCCAGCGCAGCTTCTCGATGAACGGCCGCGTGCGCTCGCGCGCCTTCCGCGCGCCTTCGAGCAGGCGTTCCTCGATCCGATCCGGCTCGGCGATCAGCGCGTCGTATCGTTCGCGCAGCGGTGCGAGCTCCGCCTCGACGCGCTCGAACAGCTTCTGCTTGGCATCGCCCCAGCCGATTCCATCGGCGAAGGCTTCGCGCATCGCGGCGGTTTCTTCCTCGCTCGCGAATGCCTGGTAGATCGCGAACACATTGGATGCGTCCGGGTCCTTCGGCTCGCCCGGCGCGCGCGAGTCGGTGACGATGCCGAGGATCGCGCGACGCAGATCCTTCGCCGCCGACCACAGCGGAATCGTGTTGTCGTAGCTCTTGGACATCTTGCGCCCGTCGGTGCCGGGCAGCGTGGCCACGTTCTCCTCGATGCGCGCTTCGGGCAACGTGAAGTACTCGCCGCCGTAGAGGTGGTTGAAGCGCTGGCCGATGTCGCGCGCCATCTCGATGTGCTGGATCTGGTCGCGCCCGACCGGCACCTCGTGCGCGTTGAAGATCAGGATGTCGGCGGCCATCAGCACCGGGTACATGTACAGGCCCGCGGTGACGCCGGCGTCCGGGTCCTCGCCGGCCGCGACGTTCTGGTCCACCGCGGCCTTGTAGGCGTGCGCACGGTTGAGCAGACCCTTTGCGGTGACGCAGGTGAGCAGCCAGGTGAGCTCGGGAATCTCCGGGATGTCCGACTGGCGGTAGAACAGCACCCGGTCCGGATCGAGCCCGCAGGCAAGCCAGCTTGCGGCGATTTCCAGCGTGGACTGCTGCACGCGCGCGGGGTCGCCGCACTTGATCAGCGCATGGTAATCGGCGAGGAAGTAGAACGATTCGGCGTCGTCGCGGCGGCTGGCCGCTATCGCGGGACGGATCGCGCCGACGTAGTTGCCGAGGTGCGGCGTGCCGGAGGTGGTGATGCCGGTGAGGATGCGGCGCTTTTGCATGGCAGGGTTCCCGGATGCAGTTGGATCAGATGCCGCTGAAAAGGAAGTCGATCGCGCGCAAGATGGTGTCGCGGTGCGCTTCGAGATTGGTTACCGGCTTGCACAACGACGCCATCGGCACGGCCGCAACGAGTTGGGTCAACTGCACGAGATCGCCGTCTTCGATACGCAACAACGGATTCAACCGCTCGCTTGCCGCCTTCCGTGCCGCCTGCGCACGTGCCAGCGGCAGCACGACGCAGGTATCCATGCCTTCGAGCAGGTCCGATTGCACGACCAGCAGATAGGGGATGGCCTTCGAGGACGTCGGGCTTGGATTGCGGAATACGTCGAAACGGCGAACTACCATGTGCGGAACTCGTCGCTCCACACGCCATGCTCCTTGATGAAGGCGTTGTACGCCTCGATCGCCTCGCGATTGTCGCGTTTCCACTGTTCGGCGCGGCGTTCGCGGACGACCTGCTCCAGATGTTTCTCGAACTCGCGCGAAAGGTTGATGTCGAGCGCGCGCGCCTCTTCGAGCAGGTCGCTGCGGATGCTCAGGTTGGCGGCTTTCCTGGCTGGATTGGCCATGATCGACCCTCATGGTTCATGCGCATTACTCATGCGCAATGTTAAGGCGGAACGACATCGGGGACAACGGCCAAACCCCGTCGGTACCGGCATCGCGTTGCATGCCCGGCACACCATCCGGAGAAGCGCCATGCGTACCCTGCTCTGCACCGCCCTGCTCGCCCTCGCCGCACTCGCCACGCCGCAGGCGCGCGCCGGCAATCTGCTCGATCTGGCCGTGGTCGACCGCGACACCGGCACGACCCTTCCCACCTACACGCACGCCGGCAAGCTGTACGTCGCCGGCACGCCCGGTCACCGCTATGCGGTGCGCGTGACCAATCGCACCGGCGGCCGCGTGCTCGCGGTGCTCAGCGTCGACGGCGTCAACGCGATCAGCGGCGAGACCGCCGACACCGATCAGGCCGGCTACGTGCTCGGCCCGTGGGAATCGACCGAGATCGCCGGCTGGCGCAAGAGCCTGGACGAGATCGCGCAGTTCAACTTCACCGCCCTGCCCGAGAGCTACGCGGCGCAGACCGGCCGGCCCGCCAACGTCGGCGTGATCGGCGTGGCGGTGTTCACCGAGCGCACGCAGCCGGCATGGCGCAAGCGCGAGAGCATCGCGCAGGAAGCCGCACCGCTGCCACCACCTGCGCCGGTATCCGCGCCGGCCGAGGCCGAGGCGGGCACCACCGATTCCCGGGCGCGCGCGCCCGCGGCCAAGGCGGTACAGAGGCGCAGCGAACGACTCGGCACCGGCCACGGCGAGCGCGAGTACGCACGCGTCGAGCGGACGACGTTCCGACGCGCATCGAATCGACCGGCCGAGACGCTCGCGATCTGGTACGACAGTCAGCGCAACCTGGTCGCGCGCGGCATCGTCCCGCTGCCGATCGCGCGGCACGAACCGCGGCCGTTCCCGGGCGCGTTCGTGCCCGACCCGCCGGCACGCTGACGGGAGTTGCAAACCAAATGGGTCGACGCGGCGCCTGCGGGCACCGCGTACGCGCAGGCGACTTCAATCGCGCATCAGCGTGGACTTGCCGAACAGGCTCTCGACCAGATCGACCGCGAGCGCGGCCGTCTTGTTGCGCTCGTCGAGCGCCGGGTTGAGCTCCATGATGTCCAGCGAGGCGAGCCGGCCGCTGTCGGCGATCATCTCCATGCAGAGCTGCGCCTCGCGATAGTTCGGCCCGCCCGGAATCGTCGTGCCGACGCCGGGCGCGATGCCGGGATCGAGGAAGTCGACGTCGAAACTCACGTGCAGGTGCTCGTCCGGCGCGAGCCCGGCCAGCGCCTCCTCCATGACGCGCTTCATGCCGACCTCGTCGATGTAGCGCATGTCGTAGATCTCGAGGCCGACGTCGTGCACCAGCTTCTTCTCCGGCGGATCGACCGAACGGATACCGATCTGGCGCACCTGCGTGGGCGACAGCACCGGCGAATGACCGCCGAGTTCGGTCAGCACGACCGGCCCGAAGCCGCACAGGCACGCCACCGGCATGCCGTGGATGTTGCCCGATGGCGTGATCGCGCTGGTGTTGAAATCGGCGTGCGCATCGAGCCACAGCACGCGCAGGCGGCGATTGTTCGCGCGGCAGAAGCGCGCGACGCCGGTGATCGAGCCGAGCGCGAGGCAGTGGTCGCCGCCCATCAGGATCGGCATCCTGCCGCCGTTGAGTTCCGACTCGACCGCGCGCATGACGAGGCGGTTCCACGCCACGACCTCGTCGAGATGGCGGTACCCGTCGACCGGGGGCTGCCACGGATTGGCCGGTCCGGCGAGGTTGCCGCGATCGACGACGTCGAGCCCGCGCGCTGCCAGCGCCTCGCGCAGCCCGGCCACGCGCAACGCGTCCGGACCCATCAGCGCGCCGCGGTGCCCGGCGCCGATGTCGGTCGGCGCGCCGACCAGGGAAATCGGGGGAAGATTCTGCATGGCGGATCGTGCAATCGACTGGGGACGGAGCGCCGTGGCATCGTTTGGCGCGGCAGGCCGCACCGGAGCCCGGTCGGTCATGCCCGCGCGGTCACGGACGGCCCGTCATTGTCCGCGAAATGCGCGCATGCGTCACGAACGCACCGGTTCGGCCGGGTGTTCGAGCGCATCCACGACGCTGTACACCGCCGACTCCAGCAGGACGAAACGCTCGCCGTCGATGGCCTCGGCGACGTCACCGCACAGCCGATCCGCGCTGCACGCACGCGCGCCAAGGTCGACATATCCGTACGACGCGGCCGAACCGCACAGGCGATGGAGCTGCATCGACAGCTGGCCGTGCGTCGCGCCGTCGCGCGCCTGCGCGTACGCCGTCCACGCTTCCACCAAGGCGTCGCGCTTCTGCGGGAACGTGGCAGCATACCGCGCGCGAAGCGCGTCCATCGGATTGGTGGATTCCAGCGACGACGCCATGACGCAGACCTCCGGCCGGGCTTTGCGGCAGCGTACGCCAACGCAAGCGGGTGCGCCGCCCCGGCCACGCCCACACCCCGCTCCGGCGCGCAGGTTTCACGATTCTTTGCCGATCCGCGTGGCAACCGGCACGCAATCGTGAGAACGTTGCGGTTTCCACATCTGGAGATTCCGATGAGCGACTTCATGCAGCAGGCTCTCGGCCAGTTCGACCCGCAGCAGGTACAGGCGATCGCGCGCCAGCTCGGCGTCGACGCGGATACCGCCGATGCCGCGATCCGCCAAGCGGTGCCGTTGCTCGTCGGCGGAATGGCCCGCAATGCCGGCTCGGCAGACGGTGCCGCGTCGCTGCACCGTGCGGTCGGCGACCATGCCGGTTTCGACCTCGGCTCCATCCTCGGCAGCGTGCTGGGCGGCGGCGGCGACGGCGGCGCCATCCTCGGCCACGTGTTCGGCAACAAGCTCGGACGCGCCGAACAGGGCCTCGGCCAGTCCACCGGACTCGGCACGCAGGGCGCGGGCCAGCTGCTGGCGATGCTCGCGCCGATCATCCTCGGCATGCTCGGCAACCGCACGCGCGAGCAGAATCTCGACGCGGGCGGCCTCGGCGGCATGCTCGGACGCGAGCTGCAGAACTTCGGCCTCGGCGGCGCCGCCAAGTCCGGCCCTGCAGGCGGCAGCGGCGACTTCCTGTCCAGCATCCTCGATCAGGATGGCGACGGCCAGCTCGGCCTCGGTGACCTGCTCAAGGTCGGCGCCGACATGTTCGGCGGACGCGGACGCGCCTGACGCACCGGCGCATGGCGGGCCGGACGGCGTCAGTCCGGCCGGAATACCAGCGCGATGCCGTTCATGCAGTAGCGGTTCCCGGTCGGCGGCGGCCCGTCCGGGAACACGTGGCCGAGGTGGCTGTCGCAGCGCGCGCAACGGATTTCCGTGCGGACCATGCCGTGGCTCGCGTCCCGCAGCTCGCGCACGTGCGCCGGATCGAACGGCTGGAAAAAGCTCGGCCAGCCGGTGCCGGAATCGAACTTCGCATCCGAACGGAACAGCGGCAGATCGCACAGCCGGCAGACGAACGTGCCGTCCCGATGCTCGTCCAGCAGTCCGCCGCAGAATGGCCGCTCCGTGCCGTGGTCGAGCAGGATGCGGCGCTCCTCCGGCGAAAGCCCCACAGCCATCCGCTCGAGCTGTTGCGCCGACGGCGGCGTGAGATCGTGACCCGAGGCCGAACGGGAAACGGCAGCCATCATGATCTCTCCTTGAGCCAGTCGCCGAACCGGCCGCGCAGCTTCGCGACCTTCGGCGCCGCCACGGTCGCGATGTACGGCTGCGCAGGGTTGCGCGCCGCGTAGTCCTGATGATGCGCTTCGGCCGGATGGAACGCATCCAGCGGCACCACTTCGGTCGCGATCGGCGCGGGGAACACGCCGGCCGCGTCGAGCTGGCGGATGTAGCGCGCCGCGATTTCGCGCTGCATCTCGTCCACGCAGAACACGGCCGAGCGGTACTGGCTGCCGACATCGTTCCCCTGCCGGTTCACCTGCACGGGATCGTGCGCGACCGCGAAGAACACGTGCAGCAGGCGGCCGAAAGAGATCCGGCGCGGATCGAAGCGGATCTCGATCGCTTCGGCATGGCCCGTCGTCCCCATGCAGACGCGCTCGTAGTTCGCATCGCGCTCGGCGCCTCCGCTGTAACCGGCGGTGACGGAAACCACGCCGTCGAGCTCGCGGAACACCGCCTCGGTACACCAGAAACAGCCGCCGGCCAGCACGGCACGCGCTTCGACGCCGGCCGGGCCGGCCGGCGGATCGAACGCAGGGGGTGGAAACGCTTCGAACGCCGCATTGCTGCGGACCTGCGGAAGCTCGCACTGCATGGCTTCGGTCTCCCGATGGTCAATGCCGGTCGTCGAAGTGGTGCCGCTCCCCGCCCGATGCAAGCCGGCAACGGGAACTTCGCCGCCCACACCGTAGCCGAAGGCGACGCGACGAATGCAAAGAAGGCATTACACAAGGCACACGCAGGATTTACTGCCCGACTGCTAGCCTAGCGCGCAGCCACGCAACCGCAGCCAACAACAGGAATCCCCCCATGTCGCGCTGGAAACTTGCGCTGATCGTCCTCGCCGTCATCGTGCTCGCCATCGTCGGCTGGCGCTGGCTCTCCGGATCGTCGCCGGCCGGGAATCGTGCCGGCAGGGCCGGCGACGGGGATGCCGCGATCCCCGTCACCGTGGTGGCGGCCGAGACGCGGAACGTACCGGTCTACCTGAACGCACTGGGCACGGTGCAGGCACTGAACACGGTGACGGTGAGCGCGCAGGTCGGCGGGCAGCTCAAGGCGCTGCATTTCGAGGAAGGCGCCGAGATCGAAGCCGGCTCGCTGATCGCGGAGATCGACCCGCGCACCTACCAGGCCGCGCTCGCCCAGGCCGAGGCCAAGCGCAAGCAGGATGCAGCGCAGCTTTCCGCCTCGCGCAGCACGCTCAAGCGCTACGAGGAGCTGATCCGGAAGAACTTCGTGTCGGCGCAGGACCTCGAAAACCAGCGCCAGACCGTGCGCCAGCAGGAGGCCCTCGTCGCCGCCGACGATGCCGCCGTCGCGAATGCGCGCACCGAACTCGGCTACACGCGCATCACCGCACCGATCACCGGCATCGCCGGCATCCGCCAGATCGACGTCGGCAATCTCGTGCAGGCCAACTCCACCGCGCTCGTCGTGCTGACCCAGGTGCACCCGCTCAACGTGATCTTCACGCTGCCGGCGCAGGAGCTCGACGCGGTGCGTGCCGCGCAGGCACGCGCGCCGCTGGCGGTTACCGCGCTCGACCGCACCGACAGCCATGTCGTTGCGGAGAACGGCGTGTTGCGCGTGATCGACAACCAGATCGACTCCACCACCGGCACGTTCCGCCTGAAAGCCGAGTTCCCCAACGACGACAACGCGCTGTGGCCGGGCCAGTTCGTCAACGTGCGCATGCGCCTGCGCACGGTCGAGGACGGACTGGTCGTTCCGACGCAGGCGGTGCAGCGCGGCCCCGAGGGCGATTACGTGTACCTGGTCGGCGAAGACGATACGGTCGAAATGCGCAACGTCACCACGACCGGCGAGGATGGCGACACGCACGTGCTGATCGGCACCGGCCTGGCTCCGGGCGACCGCGTGGTCACCGAAGGCCAGTTCCGCCTCAAGCCCGGCAGCAAGGTCGTGCCGATGGCACCGGGCGAGGCGCCGAAGGCACCGAGCGCCGAGGACATCCGCAAGGCGGCGCAACAAGGCCAACGCGGCGGACGGCCGCCGCGATGAGCGCGCCGAGTCCGGTTCCGGTGCCGCCGACCGTGCCCGGCGGCGGCGGTTTCTCGAGCCTGTTCATCCGCAGGCCGATCGCGACCACGCTGCTGATGATCGCGCTGCTCCTGCTCGGCGCGATCGGCTATCGGCAACTGCCTGTTTCGGCACTGCCCGAGATCGACGCGCCGAGCCTCGTCGTCACCACGCAGTATCCGGGTGCCAGCGCGAGAACGATGGCGACGCTGGTCACCACGCCGCTGGAGCGCGAGCTCGGGCAGATCTCCGGCCTCGCGATGATGACCTCGGACAGTTCGGCCGGGCTGTCGACCATCATCCTGACCTTCGCGATGGATCGCGACATCGACATCGCCGCACAGGACGTGCAATCGGCCCTGCGCTCGGCGCGCCTGCCGGCGAGCCTGCCGTATCCGCCGGTCTACAACCGCGTGAATCCGGCCGACGCGCCGATCCTCACGCTGGTGATGACCTCCGAATCGCGCCCGCTGCGCGAGGTCAACAACTATGCCGATTCGATCATCGCGCAGAAGCTCGCGCAGGTCGCCGGCGTCGGCCTCGTGTCGATCGCCGGCAACGTGCGCCCGGCCGTGCGCGTGCAGGTGAACCCGGCGCAGCTCGGCAATCTCGGCCTGACCATGGAGGACGTGCGCAGCGCGCTGACCCAGGCTAACGTCAATGCCGCCAAGGGCACGCTCAACGGTGCGGTGCAGAGCTATTCGATCGGCACCAACGACCAGCTTTCCAGCGCCGCGGAATACCGCAACACGATCATCCGCTACCAGAACGGCGCACCGGTGCGGCTCGGCGACGTGGCGCGCGTCGTCGACGGCGTCGAGAACGACCAGCTCGCGGCCTGGGCCGACGGCAAGCCCGCCGTGCTGCTCGACGTGCGGCGCCAGCCCGGCGCCAACATCGTCGAGACCGTCGAGAACATCCGCAAGGTGCTGCCCGAACTGCGCGCGGTGCTGCCGGCCGACGTGAAGCTCGACGTGTTCTCCGACCGCACGGTCACGATCCGCGCCTCGGTGCACGACGTCCAGCTCACGCTGATCCTGACCGTGTGCCTCGTGGTCGCGGTGATCTTCGTGTTCCTGCGCCGGCTTTGGGCAACGGTGATTCCGTCGGTCGCGGTGCCGCTGTCGCTGCTCGGCACCTTCGCGGTGATGGCCTTCGCCGGCATGTCGCTGGACAACCTGTCGCTGATGGCGCTGACCGTCGCCACCGGTTTCGTCGTGGACGATGCGATCGTGATGATCGAGAACATCGTGCGCTACATCGAACAGGGTCGCGACGGGCGCGAGGCGGCGGAAGTCGGCGCGAAGGAAATCGGCTTCACGGTGCTTTCGCTCACCGTGTCGCTGATCGCGGTGTTCCTGCCGCTGCTGCTGATGCCGGGCGTGACCGGGCGGCTGTTCCACGAGTTCGCGTGGGTGCTGTCGATCGCGGTCGCGATCTCGATGGTGATCTCGCTGACGCTGACGCCGATGATGTGCGCGTGGCTGCTCAGGCCCGACGCGCTCCCGGAAGGCGACGACGCGCACGAGCGCCACGCCGCACAGGGCCGGCGCACCTGGTGGTCGCGTCTCGTCGATGGTTACGCGCGCACGCTGGACTGGGTGCTCGTGCACCAGCGCTTCACGCTCGGCGTCGCCACCGCGTCGGTCGTCGTCACCGTTCTCCTGTACCTGATGATCCCCAAGGGCCTGCTGCCGGAACAGGACACCGGCATGATCAGCGGCGTGGTGCGCGCGGACGACAACATCGCGTTCGAGGCGATGGAGGAACGCGTCCGCGCGGTGGCCGAATCGCTGCGCTCGGACCCGGCCGTATCCGGTGTTTCCGCGTTCGTCGGCGCCGGCTCTGTCAACCCGACGCTGAATCAGGGCCAGCTTTCCATCGTGCTCAAGCCGCGCGGCGAACGCGGCGGACTGGACGAGGTCGTGCCGCGGCTGCAGCGCACGGCGGCCGGCATTCCCGGCGTCGCGCTGTACCTGAAGCCGGTGCAGGACATCACGCTGGACAGCCGCGTGGCGGCTACCGAATACCAGTACGCGCTGTCCAGCGTCGATACCGAATCGCTGGCACGTACCGCGCAGGCGTTCACCGCGGCTCTGGCCAGGCGACCGGAGCTCGCCGACGTCGCCAACAATCTCTCCGACAACGGTCGCGCGCTGGAACTGACCATCGACCGCGACAAGGCCAGCCGGCTCGGCGTGCCGGTGCAGACCATCGACGACACGCTCTACGACGCGTTCGGCCAGCGGCAGATCTCGACGATCTTCACGCAGATGAATCAGTACCGCGTGGTGCTGGAGGTCGCGCCGGAATTCCGCACCAGTCGCGACCTGCTCGACAAGCTCACCGTGCGCAGCAACGGCAGCGGCGCGCTGACCGGCAGCAACGCGACCAGCTACGGCATGGTCCGGTCGGCCAATTCCGCCACCGCGACCGGCGTCGGCAATGCGAACACCGGCATCCCGCTCGGCAGCGGCGACACGATCCCGCTGTCGGCGCTGGCCAGCGCCGAAACCGGCACCGCGCCGCTGGTGGTCAGCCACCAGAACCAGCTGCCGGCGGTGACGATCGCGTTCAATCTCGCACCCGGCCACTCGCTCTCGGACGCGGTCGAGGCGTTCGCCGAAGTCGAGGCCGAAATCGGCGTGCCGCCGGAAGTGCGCGGCGAGTTCATCGGCAAGGCCGCCGAGTTCTCCGCCTCGCTCGGCGACGAGGTTCTGCTCCTGCTCGCCGCGGTCGTGGTGATCTACATCGTGCTGGGCGTGCTCTACGAGAGCTACATCCACCCGCTCACCATCATCTCCACGCTGCCGCCGGCAGGTGTCGGTGCCCTGCTCGCGCTGATGCTGTTCGGCATGACGCTGTCGGTGGACGGCATCGTCGGCATCGTGCTGCTGATCGGCATCGTGAAGAAGAACGCGATCATGATGATCGACTTCGCGATCGAGGCGCGACGCACGGGTCTCGGCGCGCATGACGCGATCCGCCGCGCCTGCCTGCTGCGCTTCCGCCCGATCATGATGACCACCGCCGCCGCCCTGCTCGGCGCGCTGCCGCTCGCGCTGGGCACCGGCATCGGCTCGGAACTGCGCCGCCCGCTCGGCGTGTCCATCGTCGGCGGCCTGCTGCTTTCGCAGCTCGTCACGCTGTACACGACGCCGGTGATCTACCTCTACATGGAGCGGTTCTCGGAGTGGCTGCACGCGCGACGCGCACGGCACGAGCTGGCGGCCGGGGGTGCGGCATGAGCGCCGCCGCGGCCCACGTCCACGCCACGACGGCGGGCGGCGGCCATGCGCGCGACCTCGACGCCGCAGGCGCGTCGGCGAGGACGGACGTGCGCGTGTCCGGGCCCATGCCGCTCCCGTGCGCAGTTCCCGGCGCCCGCGCGACGACGCAAGCGCCATGAACCTGTCCGGCCCGTTCATCCGCCGCCCGATCGGCACTTCGCTGCTGGCGATCGGCCTGCTCGTGGCGGGCGCGATCGCGTACTCGCTGCTCGGCATCAGCGCGCTGCCGCAGGTCTCGTTCCCGGCGATCTTCGTGACCGCGGCGCAACCGGGCGCGGATGCGGAAACGATGGCCTCCACCGTCGCGGCACCGCTGGAGCGCCATCTCGGCCAGGTCCCGGGCGTGGACAGCATGCGCTCGGTCAGCTCCGAGGGCGGTACGTTCGTGATCCTGTTCTTCCGCGGCGGCGTCGACCTGGATGCGTCCGCGCGCGAGGTCGAGGCCGCGATCAACGCGGCGGCGAGCGACCTGCCCTCCGGACTGACCTCGCTGCCGACCTGGCAGAAGGCAAATCCGAACGACGACCCGGTCATCCAGCTCGCGCTGACTTCCGACACGCAGCCGCTGTCCACGCTGTTCGAGCGCGCCGACTCGCTGCTCAAGCCGCGCATCGCGCAGATCCCCGGCGTCGCGTCCGTCGACATCGCCGGCAGCGCGCAGCCGGCGGTGCGCGTGGACGTGAACCTGCACGCTCTGAACGCGATGGGGCTTTCGACCAACGAGCTGCGCAATGCATTGACCGCGGCGAACGTGACCTCGCCGCTCGGCTTCCTCAGCGACGGCCGCACCACGACGGCGGTGATCGCCAACGACCAGTTGCGCGACGCGGACGACTTCGCGGGGCTGGTGATCGCGGTCCGCAACGGCACGCCGATCCACCTGCGCGACGTCGCCGAGGTGTATCAGGGCGCCGAGGACAAGTACCAGGCGGCGTGGTTCAACGGCCACCGCGCGATCAGCATCGGCGTGTACAAGCGCCCCGACGCGAACGTGATCGAGACCGTGGACGCGATCAAGGACGCGATGCCGGCGCTGCTGTCGCTGCTTCCGCCCGGTACCGCGCTGGTGCCGTACTTCGACGGCACGCCGACCGTGCGTGCCTCGATCGACGAGGTGCAGCTCACGCTGCTGATCAGCATCGGCATGGTGGTGCTCACGATGCTGCTGTTCCTGCGCCGCCTCGCGCCGACGCTGATCGCGGCGACCGCGGTTCCGCTATCGCTGGCCGGCGCGTTCATCGTGATGCACGTGCTCGGTTACACGCTGAACAACCTGACGCTGCTCGCGCTGGTGATCGCGATCGCGCTGGTGGTGGACGATGCGATCGTGGTGATCGAGAACATCATCCGCCACGTCGACGCGGGCAAGCCGCGCCGTGCCGCCGCACTGGATGGTGCGCGCGAGATCGGCTTCACGATCGTCTCGATCACCACGTCGCTGATCGCGGTGTTCATCCCGCTGCTGTTCTCGCAAGGCATCATCGGCATGTTCTTCCGCGAGTTCACCGTGACGCTGATCGCGGCGATCGCGTTCAGCGCGATCGTTTCGCTGACGCTGACGCCGTCGCTGTGCGGGCTGTACCTCGAGCCGGTCGCCGCGGGCACGCCCTCGCGCGTCGGCAGGCTGCTCGACCGCTTCCATGCCGGCATGCTGCGCGGGTACGACCGCCTGCTCGCATTCTCGCTGCGACGCGCATGGATCATGGCATGGACGCCGCTGCTGCTCGTGGTCGCCACGGTGCTCCTGTTCCGTGCCGTGTCCGGCGGATTCTTCCCGCCGCAGGACACCGGCCTGATCGTCGGTCGCGCAAGCGCGGGCTCCACGCTTTCGTTCGCGGACATGCAGCAGCGGCAGCAACGGCTGACGGAAATGCTGCGGGCCGATCCCGCCGTCGAGTACGTGGGCTCCAGCCTGGGCAGCAGCCGTGGCGGCACGACCGGATCGTTCCGCATCCAGCTCAAGCCGCTGGGACACGGCCGCAGCGAATCGACCCAGGCCGTGCTCGCGCGGCTGTCCGCCGCGGCCAGCAGATTCCCGGACATGGATCTGCGCATGCGCGCGGTCCAGGACCTGCCCAGCGGTGGCGGCGGCACCGGCCAGCAGGGCGCGCAGTACGAGGTTTCGCTCCTGAGCGACGATCCGGCTGCGCTGCAGGAGTGGCTGCCGAAGCTCCAGGAAGAACTCAAGAAGAACGCGATGTTCCGCGACGTCGGCACGGACGTGGACAAGGCCGGCCTGCGCCAGAACCTCGTGATCGACCGCGACGCCGCGAGCCGTCTCGGCATCAGCGTGGCGGCAGTGGACGACGCGCTCTACAACGCGTTCGGCCAGCGCCAGGTGTCGACGATCTATTCCGACACCAACGAGTACCAGGTCGTGGTCAACGCGCTGCCGTCGCAGACCGCAACGCCGGAGGCGCTGAACCGCATCCACGTGCGCACGACATCCGGCACCATGGTGCCGATCTCGGCCGTCACGCGGCAGGAGCCGGGGCTCGCGCCGACGCAGGTGATCCACGCCGACCAGTTCACCGCGATGAGCCTCAGCTTCAACCTCGCCGAAGGGATCAGCATGGGCGACGCCACGCGCGAGGTCGAGCGGACCGCCCGCGAGATGCGCCTGCCCGGCAACATCCGCATCGAGCTCGGCGGAGACTTCCGCCGCTTCCAGGAGAGCAACAGCACGATGCCGCTGCTCCTGCTCGGCGCGATCGTCGCCGTCTACATCGTGCTCGGCGTGCTCTACGAGAGCCTGATCCACCCGGTCACGATCCTGTCCACGCTGCCATCGGCGGGCGCCGGCGCGCTGCTCGCGCTGGTGCTCACCAACACGGAGCTTTCGGTGATTGCGATGATGGCGATCGTGCTGCTGATCGGACTGGTGAAGAAGAACGCGATCATGATGGTCGACTTCGCGCTGGTGGCGCAGCGCGAGGGCAAGTCGCCGCTGGAGGCGATCCTCGAGGCCAGCCACGCGCGCTTCCGGCCGATCATGATGACGACGATGGTCGCGGTGCTCGCCGCGCTGCCGCTGGCGATCGGCATCGGCACCGGCGCCGAGCTGCGCCGGCCACTCGGCATCGCGCTCGTCGGCGGCCTGATCGTGTCGCAGGCGCTCACGCTGTTCTCGACGCCGGCGCTCTACCTCGTGTTCGCGCGCTGGAGCGAGCGGCGCCGCGCGAAGCGGGCAGCGCGTCGGCGCGTCCCGGGCCCGGCGCCGGTCTGATGCGGCGCGCCGTCAGGAGCGCCGCACCAGCTCCACGCGGCGGTTCCTGGCGCGGCCTTCCTCGCTGTCGTTCGATGCGACCGGTTCGTTGGCGCCGGCGCCGCGCGCCTCCAGCCGCGACGGATCGATGCCGTGGCCTGCGACCAGCGCCTTCACGACGTTGCGTGCGCGTCGCTGCGACAGGTCGAGGTTGTACTGCGCGCCGCCCTTCGCATCGGTGTGACCGACCACTTCGAGCTTCAGCGCAGGATCGGCGCGCAGCAAACCGGCGATCTCCGCGATGGTCGGAGCCGACTCCGGCTTGACCGCATCGCGGTCGAAATCGAACAGGATGCCGTACAGGCTGACGCGCCCATCCTTCGCGATGGCCTGCTCCATCTGCCGCGCATCGACGAACGCGATGCGCCCGGTTTCCATCGCCTTGGCCGTCACCACGCGCACGAACGCGTGCGGGCCGTGGCTGCCCTCGGCGATCGTCACGCTGGCCCACACCGTGCCGTCCGGCCGCTCCGCGCGCATCAGCAGGTGGCGTGCGTTCGTGCCGAAGAAGTTGCGGATGAAGTCGCCGTCCAGCTTCGGCAGTTCCGGCGCGGCGTCGAACGCGAGCGCGAAGCCGTAGGGCGCGGTGTCCGGTACGCGGCCTTCGCGCGTGATGTAGCACGTGCCGTCCGACGTCGCACATGAAAACACGCGCTGGAAGCCGTTCGCTGACAGGCTGGCCTCGTAGTTGCGCTGCACCTCGAGCGAGGAACGCCCGGTTGGCAGACGGTAGTAGTACAGCTCGCTGCGGCCTTCCACGCGCGTCCAGCCGGGCGCGTCCGCGGCCTGGGCGCCTTCGCGTATCGGTCCGGAGATCAGCCGCACCTCGTCGTATTCGGTCGTCGCCGCGGCCACGCGATCGGAACCTTCGTAGCGGCCGACCAACGGATGCTCGCCGCCGGCGCCGGCAGCGGGAACGCCACTGGCGAGCAGGCAAGATGCGGCGGCGAGGAAAAGGAAACGGGACATCGCAGGCTCCGCTCTGGCGCTGCGCAACGCGGCGCCTCACCGTCAGCTACGCGAAACGCCGCGGCGAACGGACATCGGCCGGACAACGGCGGCTTCGTGGCGGCATGCGCGGGGGAATGTCCGTTTCCGCGCCGGAACCGCGTACCCCCGTCTGCAACCGTGCCAGCAGCAACGCGGACACGGTGTGCCTGCAGACCGCATGACGCGGTCCTGACCCAACCACTCGACATTCATGGAGCCACGATCATGATCGCTCGCAGGATCGCATTCGCATCCGTCCTCGCCCTGGCCGCTCTGCATGGCGCGCGCGCGGAAACCTTCGATGACGACCCATTCCTCTACGATCCGACGTTCGCGTCGGGCGGCATCTACCTCGACGGCATTGCAGGCCCGAACGGTACCTGCCTCGAACAGACGTGCACGGCGAAAAAGGTCGCGCGCCTGTCGAACGGCGACACCGTCACCGCGGTGGAACTGTACTCGTGGCAAAGCGACGGCGTCGGCGGCGGCTACCAGGACGACGGCGACTTCGCGCTGATCCGCCATGACGCCACCGGCCAGCGCCTCGCATGGAGCGATCCTTCGCCCGGTTACGCGCACTACAACAACCAGTACGTGCTGTGGCCGAACAACGACATCAGCACCGGGCGCATGGTCAAGAGCGTGGTCGACATGAAAGTCGTCGACGGCTACATCTACGTGCTGTTCACCTACGACGACACTTCCGACGCCGCGAGCTATCGCACGCGTACCGGGCTTTCTGTGTTCAGCGAGAGCGGGCGCTGGATCCAGACCAGGTACCGCCTGCTCTGCCAGATCGGCGAGTGCAGCGATCTTGCAATCGGTCTGGCGGTGTTGCCCGGCTTCGAGGAAGACAAGCGCCTGCTCGCGGTCGGCGCCACCTACATCTACGGCAACCTCGAGAATCGCGGCATCAAGGTCAAGGGTATGGTCCTGAACGAGGGTGACGGCACCGCCTGGGACGACGCGAACTTCGGCGATGCGAACAGCCGCACCTTCATCCGGCCGCCCGAAACGCTGTGCCGGACCGAGATACGACCGTGCGTGTTCGAGTTCCGCGGCCTCGCCAGCGCAACCGATCCCGCCGACTACAACTACACCTACACCTACGTGGTCGGCAACGTGAAATGGAACAACTCCGGCTCGGATCCATCCGGCGCCGACAACAACGTGCTGGTCGCCAAACTGCGCGAGGACGGCCATCCGAGCGCGACGTTCGGAACCGGCGGCTTCGCGCCCGTCGCATTCAACGCCGACGGCCTGTGGAACGACCTCGGCATGGCGATTTTCGCCGAACACCAAGGCCAGCAGGACGGCAGCGTGGCCGGCCACGTCTACGTCGCGGCCAACGTCGGCGACAAGGCGGTCGGCGTCGCGCGATTGGATCCGGTGAACGGTGGCATCGACGCCTCGTTCGGCAACAACGGGCTCGCCATCAAGGGCGGCGAACACTGCGAACTTGCTCCTCCGCAGTCCTGCTACTTCGTGAACTCGCCGGAAGACTACGTCTACGGCATGACCCGCGACGGCGATCGCATCGTGCTGGTCGGATCCCACGCGAACACGCTGATCTTCGGCGGCCCACCTACGCGCTACGTGTCGCCGATGTTCGCGGTCCTGCGCGCCAGCGACGGCGTGTTCACCGACTTCGGCTCGCAGCCGGTTTCCGGGGAGGAAGCCAGCTTCGCCGACGTGATGAGACTGGGCGGCGGGCGTTTCCTGGTCGCCGGCAGCACGGTATCGGACGAAGAGGAGCCGCTGGCGATCACGGCACGGCTGCTGCCGGACCGCATCTTCGGCAGCGGCATGGAGCAATAGCCTCCACCATTGGTCGCGACGCCCGTTCGCGCCTCGAAACGGACGAACGGGTGCCGCACGCCGGTGGCGCGATGGCGCGCCGGAAACGCTTCAGTGCGGCTCCGGCAAGTCGAGCGCATCGACTTCCAATGCACCCGCGCCGCGCGGCCGGGTCGCGAACGTCCGGCTCGCCGGCGCCGCGGCGCCGGATGCGAGATGCGCCCGCATCGCATCCAGCGCCGCGTAGCCGTAGGGCAGAAGCGGAACATATCGATCGCCGAACCCGGGCACCTTGAGGAATGCATCGAAGTGCTGCGCGTGCGGGACGCGCCAATACACCGGCGCACGACCGACCGCGCGCGCCGCCGCGATCCACGCATCGCTGCCGAAGCCGATCGGCAGCAAGCCGTCCGCCTCGCCGTGCGCGACGATCACCGGCAGGTCCGCGCGCGGCACCTGCGCTGCCGTCGCCGCGACCGACTCGCGCAAGGTGCGCGACGCGGCATCGTCGCCGCTCCAGAGTCGACGCAGGCATTCGGCGGATGGCCAGGTCATGTCGTCGCCGCTGGCGATGCCGCCTGACAACGCCACCTCCGCGCCTGGCGGAATGCCGCTTGCGTCCGACCACCAGGCCGCGCGAACCGCGCCGAGATCCGCGCGCTCCGATCCGTTGACGATGCCGAATCCAAGCCCGCACGGCATCGCACCCGGCGCAGCGCGCAGGTAGGCCGAGGCATACGTCGCCGCAACCGCGCGCCACAGATCGAATGCCGTGGAACTCGCGGCGGTCTCGATGCCGGCGAGGCTCCATCCCGCCGCGAGCAGGCGATCGAGCGCGTCGCGCGCACGGGCGGCGTTGTCCTCGCCCGCGACGAATCCCGCCGCATGCAGGTTCGAGCAACGCGCCTGCCACGCACGCCACGGCGCGCCGGTCGCCGGATCGCGTGCGAACGGAATCGCATCGAAACGCGCATCGAGCAACGCGCACGGCAACAGCAGCGCGGCCTCGGAGTCGTAGTCGTACAGCGCGCGGCCGTGGCTGGCGACGTGCACGTTGGGCGCGAGCGCAACGACACCGTCCAGCAGGCCGTCGTCGATGCCGGCCGCCTGCAGCGCGGCGCCGCCGCCGTTGGAAACCCCGGTCGCGAGCACGCGCACGTTGGCGGGCGTGAACGGTGCCTGCGCCGGAAAGGCTCGATCCAGCATCGCAAGGCCGAAGCGCGCGGCGGCGAGCACGTGGCGGCCCCAGTCTGCTTCCGGGTTGTCGCCGGAATGCGCGTGCTTGATCGCGACGCCGGTCGCGCCATCGGCTTTCGCCGGCTCGAATTCCAGTTCCGCCGCGCCGCGCCGCGCGCGCGTACCGTCCAGCGCGACGCCGCTGTCCTCGTCGAGATCGAAATAGCCGGTGCCGGCGCCCTTGTCGGTGTAGGCGACCGCGCAGCCGCGCGGCAGACCCCAGGCGCCGGCCAGCGCGATCGCGCCGTGGATCCCGCGCGATCCGGACGAGGCGGCAACGACGAGGCAGCGCGCCTTCGCATCGAAATCGTCCGGAACCTGCACCAGCACGCGGAACGGCTGGCTCGCACCCGGCAGCCGCGCGAACGCGGTGAACTCGCGCCCCGGTACGTTCGGCACCGCGCCGTACACGTTGCCGAAACCGCCAAGCGGACCGAGATCGGCGATGCCGTTCCAGTTCGCGTGGATCGCGCGCCGGCGCAGCTCGGCCGGCGTCGGCGCAAGCGGATCGGCGAATGCCGGCGCCGGCGAGCGCAACCCGCCGAGTCCGAGACCGGCGGACAGGAGATCGTCCGCGCCCCGATGCCCGGTTTCGCGTACCGGGCCGAACATCGGTTCGTTCGTCACGCGCTTCCCCTCCGGCGCGGGCAGCGCCGCGCAGGCCGAAACCGCAACCGCAAGAATGGCAGGCAACGCATGACGCATGCCCGCAGCCTAGCGCTTGCGCGTGGCAGCGGCATCGTACCTTGGTCGATTCCTTGCGACCCCGGCCAACCCCTGCGTCTTGTTGCCTGCGGGCGGTTCGCTCGCGCGCTGCCGCGCGCGACGCGCGATCACGAACCACCCGAGACAGGCGAACCCGCAATCAGCCCATCGCACGCCGACGACGCAGCCCCGCCGCCGCCAGCAAGGCCGCGAGCAGCAACAGCGCCCAGCGCGCATCGACCGGCACCGGCGTCGCCGTGGCGGCCACCGTCACCGCGAACGCGACCTCGACGCTGCAGTCGCCGGTGATCGGGCCGGTCTGGTAGCTGGTTCCGGTCAGCGTGCCGGCCGGACAGGTGCCGCCGATGGTGTCGACGTGGTGGCCCGCGTCGGGCGTGATCGTGAACGTCGCCGCGCTGCCGTGGGTCACGCTCTGCGAAGCCGGCGCGATCGTGCCGTTGCCGGTCGCGTTGGCCGTGACCACGTAGACGGCAGGCGCGTCCGGCGCGAACGCGACCGTGACGCTGCAGTCGCCGGTGATCGCACCGGTCTGGTAGCTG
>ENA-UOVV01000543-UOVV01000543.1-compost-metagenome-genome-assembly--contig:-NODE-543-length-42911-cov-16.842706_pt1 | contig 42911 bp, 77 predicted proteins | sample MGYA00238155_ERZ761577 | MGnify/ENA primary metagenome ERZ761577 (study PRJEB28898, sample SAMN06268775) | compost metagenome | isolation source: Emeryville, CA | place: USA:Emeryville, CA | collected... | reverse complement strand
CGCTGATCAACCGCGACGGCGGCATCGACGAGTGGCTCGCGTGGGAGTGGCGCGATGCGCCGTTCCGGTTGTATTCCGGCTACGAGGGCGACGACCGCGCGGCGTTCGTGCCGTGGTCATCCGGCGTCGTCGATCGCATCGAGGCCATCGACGGCCGCCGCATGCGCCTCGTGCTCGCCGATCCGCTCGCGCGTCTCGACGTGCCGGTGCAGAGTCAGCTCTACGCGGACGATGCGCCGAATGCTTCGCTGCGCGGAAAGCCGCTGCCGCTAGTGCTCGGCCGCCCGCGATGGTGCGAGCCGCAGCGCGACGACACCACGCCCGCGAATCGCCAGTACCTCGTGCATGACGGAGCCCAGGTGCCGCTGTTCGGCAGTGCGATCGACTCGGTATCCGATGCCTACGACCGCGGCGATCGGTTTGCAGGCCCCGACGATCCGTACACCGCGCACAACCCGATCACGCTCTTCAACGGCGGCGGGTTCGGTGGCTGGGCTAACGATTCGGCTGGCATCCCGATGCCGTTAAACTGGGCGCGCGTAACGGGATTCGGCGCTACGAACGATCGGTTCATCGACAACAGCAGCGCGCTGCGCTGTCAGTCGAGCGGACAGCTCGCGACCGCCATCTACCACTCGGCATCGACGCTGCAAGCCGGCAGGCGCTACACGATCCAGTTCACCGTGACGGCGGTCCCGACGCCGGGGCAGATCACGTTCCGCTGCGACGGGCCTACGCCGGGCCTGCCGTTCGACGACGTCGTCGTTCCGATCACGTCCACCGGCGTCAAGACCGTCACGCTCGACGTGACCGAGTCTGCGCAGCTGCAGATCGTGCTCGGCCGCACGCAGCTCGATGCGACAATCGACAGCCTCACGGTCTCGTCGGTGCAGATCATCGACTGGACGTACTACGAGCCCGGCGGCGATCGCGTCGGCATCACGCTCGCGAACCAGCCCGCCGGCAAGGTCACATGTCATCCGGTCGGCCCGGCCTACGCGCCGACTAGCACGATCGTCGAGCGCGCCGAACTGCTGCTGGAGTACCTGCGCGCGCGCGCCGAGTATGATCGCGAGATCGAGTTCGACTGGGATGCGAGCCTGTCGCCGTCCGCGCTGGAGGCAGACGACCCGGCCGCGCTCGCCGCCTACCTCACCAGCCCGACGACGTATCAATCGCTGCTGAGGCAGATCACCGACTCGCTGCTCGCCGGCATCTGGACCACGCGCACCGGCACCGTCGCCGTGCGCCGCTGGGCGGAACCGAATCCGAGCGACATCACGCTCGTGCTCGACGAGCGCAACATCGCGACCGACGTGCTCATCGCGATGGATACCGCGCCGAACCTGCGCCGCCGCGTCGCCGGCAGGCGCAACCACGCTGTGCACGGCGAGGGCGACATCGCCGGCAGCGTATCGCCGGACCTGCGCGCCGAGCTGACGAGCGAATGGGGCTACGTCGCGAACGGCGCGAACGCGGCGGAAGGCGGCCCCGCGCTACCGCTCTCGGCAGCGTACATCGCGGCATACGATCGCGATCCGCTGCAGACGCTGCTGCAGGAGCCGACCGACATCGATGCGCTGGCCAACGCGCTGTGCACGCTGTGGCGGCCGACGCGCTGCTTCTACGACCTGTCCGTGGTGCTCGACGCCGATGCGGCCGATGCGTTGGAGCCGGGGCAGACCGTGCTGCTGCGCTGGTCGCGCATCGCCGGACTCGCCGGCGGCATACCGCTGCGCGTGGTCCGCGTGCGCTCGCGCTTCTGGGCTCGCCGCGTGGATCTCCGACTCTGGGGCAGCGCCCCGCCAAAAACGGCCTCCTGACATGTCCGCACTCATCGCATACCGCAATCTCGTCGACCTGCCCGGCGTCACGCTGTCGCCGTACGGCACGACGACAGTTGCTACGGGGTATCCACTGGACAACCTGCAGACGCGGCAGCTCGCACGCACGACACGACTGTCATCGTTCGGCGGCGATCCGGTCATCGAAATCGACCTCGGCGCGTCGTACCTCGTCGATGTCGTCGCGCTGCTCGGCATCAATGCGACCGCAGCCGGCGCAAACGACCTGACGATAGAATGGAGCGCGAACGGCAGCACGTGGAACTCCGCGACCGCGCCGACTCCAGCCGATGCCGGCGCGCCCGACCTGCCCCGCAACGTGATCGTGCGCACGCGCGCAACCGGTGGCCTGACGAAGATCACAACGCGCTACCTGCGCATCACGCTGCGCTGGACAACGGCTGGCCCCTATTGCGAGATCGGCCGGCTGTACATCGCCGACGCCATCGATTTCCCGATGGGTTGCGATAGCGAGTGGGTGCTCGGGTGCCGCGACTACGGCGAGCTGGATCGATCCGCCGGCCTGCAGTACTACGCCGACCGCCGCGCGCGAGGTCGCGTGCTGTCGCTCGGCTTCACGGGCATCCCGACGAAGACCGCCTACGGATTCGCGGACGACGCATCGAGCGCGTCCAACGTGCCATCGATCGACGATTTCATCAACTTCGCCGGCACGACAGGCGACATCATCGTCGCGCCGCGCGCGGACTCGCCGCTGTGGATGCGGCGCGTCGGCATCTACGGACATCTGGAGAGCCCGGCGGAGCTGCGGCACACCGCCGGCCCGTACCACTCGCTGAGCATGAGCGTTTTCGAGGAGCGTTGATCCAACGGTGTGTACGCAGAGGAGCGGGAGACGCTTGACGTTCTGACGCTGGTCGGCAGCAATCGGAATTGCCGGACGATCCAACGCGGATCGAATCAGTAACATTCCTGCGGTCCATCTCACACAACCACATTCCGCGCTGCGTAGATTGCGTTGTTTTGGATGTCCATGTCGGCATTCTGATCGATGCTCTCCGGGCATCCGGTCAGTTCGATCCAACGGCGGCCGTTGAGCACGAGCAGTCGCCAGTCGCAATGTCCGTCCCTGATGGCCCTGTAGCGTTCCGCATCCCTGCGCCATTCCTCCGACTCCCTGAGTGCGGCTGCGGCTTGTCGCAGATCATTAGCAAACTGCCGTTGTTCGTCGTCGTATGGGATATGTGCATCGTGTATTGCCGCGTGCGCTTCCAGCCGTCCCGCCAAAGTCAGTGCCGCGAAAATATCGGGTGTTGCGTTGCTGGTGTCCATCAGAAGCCCTCGGTGTAAGTGGGTTCAAGTCGCCATCGTTCTGGCGCGGGTTAACTCAGGTGCTAGGTGCCTTTGGGTATGGTGCTGGCTTGTACCGTAGAGCAGCCATAAGCTCCGCACGCCTGTGCCCTTTGGCGTTGATGTAAACGTACCGGTGCTTTCTCGGTCGTTCCGTCAAGCTGAACCTGTCGCCATACTTCGCCCGTACCTCTTTTGCGGTGTACTTGTCGGCTATCGTCTGGCAGTGCTTATCAATACCGGAAATAGTCCAGTTCGTGCGCTTGGCCGACAGTCCTGTGTAAATCCAGTTTGTTGCTTGGTACACAATCCCAACGTGTCCTTGCTGAATCTCAGCGAACGAAACTACAATCTCCTTGCCGGCCTTTGAGACTGTGCGTCCAATCAGGAAGCTCTCGCCATTTCGCGGCACGCTGTCGCAAACCCAGAGCCGCGTAAGTTCCACCACGTTGCAGGCATTCTCAGGCCCGGCAATCCCGCTGCGTAGCGGCGCACTGCTTGGCGTGCCGTAGCAGACGACGCCTTTAAGATCATCGCCAAGGAAAAGTCCAAACGCGACACTGCACGGTGCCTTGCGGTGCAGGTAGTGCTCGCGCACGACAACGCGCATTGCGGTTGCATAGTCGATCTGACGAATCTTGTAGTTCTCAAGGGCCAAGGCTAGTCACTCCAATTCTGTCGCGGCGGCACCCAACAATTCATTCAAGCCGACGCCGCTTCACGGCGCGGCTTAATTCACGTGTTAGCCGGCAGAAGTGATGATGCAATCGGCGAATGCGCGAACATAGTTCCCTGTTTTCTTCGACTTGAATGTCAAACCATCTCCATCCGTGGTTTCAATTTTACCTGTTGAAATATCGGTAAAAATTACCTTACCGCCGCTGTAGCACGTGATTGTTGCTTCTTCTCCGTAGGCGCCGAATGACGCACGCATTGCGTCAGAGCAGCCACAAAGGGCGATGGTCACAAGCAGTGCAGCTACTACCTTTTTCATTGGTTCTCCTTCGCCGGTTATGTCGGCTAACAAGTCATTCAAGTTGACCGCCGCACGCTTTCGCATTGTTCCGCGTTGTCGTGCGGCAACTTAATTCCACCTGATTAGGCGTCAGAAGGGCCGGTCATTGCCGGGACGCAAGTCGGTGCGCTGGATGTTGTCAACCACCAGCGCGCCAACGCTCTCCATGACAATGAAGGTCTGCCCGGGATTTGCTCGCGCAAGCCTTTCGGCCTCGCGTGTCGCGCTTTCCTCGGTGTTGTGTTTGCACTGCGGGTTGTAACCCTGCGGATTCCAGACCAGCCAGAAAGGTTCACGGTGTTGCATGTCGTTCTCCGTTTGTTGTCGCGTGACGCCTAACAAGGCGCTCAAGCCGAAGTGGCTTCGCCACTCGGCTTAGCTTCGGTGTTATACGGCTTCATCATTGTCGTCATCCGGCCAGTCGCCATACTCGAAAAGCACAACAGGATTCTTGTCGTAGTGCAGTTTCAGGCCAAGCGCTTCGGCTTCGCTGTGTATTGGGCAATCATCCGGCAAGTGCTCCAGTGCTTTGCGCAGCGCGCCGAGCGTGTACACGGTTTCGGTAATCATCGCGTCATCCTCGCGGCCACCGCCGCATAACAGTTCATTCGAGTCGGACGGCCCTGGCGGGCCGCCGCTCAATTCAGGCGTTAGCACTCGGTTCAATCAGTTCGACGGCAGCCGCGAGAATTGCCATTGCGTCGAAGCTGCTGGCTTCCTCGTCTGCTGCAATCCGCCGGGCTGCGGCAAGCTCGGAACACCCATTCTTCGCGGCAATGCGCTGTAGCAGCCCTCCAAGTTCGGCCATGCGCGGTTGATAGTTGTCGCCCATCAACCCGCGAACCGAATCCCGGATGCTGTAGAGCTGTGCCGCCATCTGTACCTGGTTCATCGCTTCGTTCCCGTGCTAACAATTCATTCAAGCCGAAGCCGCTTCACGGCTCGGCTTAACTCAGGTGTTAGGCGGCAAACCGTTGCCTTTGCATCGGGTGCAGGTTCGATACTTGTTGCCTTCTTCGACGCTCCACCCGGCAAATTCTTTGCCTTCGCCTTTGCAGTCCCAGCATTTGCCTTCGGTTTCCTCATACTCGGCTGCGTGCCGTTCCAGCTCGATCTTCGCCACAACGATGGTCCGCTCGCTTCCCGGCATCGCTGGTTTGAATTTCGGGTGACCTTTTCGCGGACCGCGCGTGTATGTACCTAGTGGCACGCATCCTCGAACAATGTTGTCATCGCCGACGGCCTCCCATTGGTACGCGCACCATCCGGCCACGCCTGTTTTTTTGGCTGCCAAATCCATCGCGTCACGCATCGAAAATCTGTAGTTCATATTCGTACCTCCAAGTTCAGCGAGTTTCCGCCTAACACTGCGGTCAAGCGGAGCGCGTACCGCGCCCGCTTACCTCACGGTTAGGGCGCATCACTCTTGGTCACGGCACGCCGATCAGTTCATCAATCGCGTCTCGCAGCGCCGGCCATTCGTTGGAGGCAATGGCAATCTTCCCGCCGCCCTCGCGGCCAGCCTGCGAAACCTCCACAAACTCGCCCGCAGCCTCGTCCGCAATTTCAACGCGCGTGGCGTAGTCACTAAAGATCGGCTCGCCTTTCTTGCAGACCGTTACCGCCGTCACTCGCCTCTCAAAGCCCATGTGTGTCTCCTAGATCGCGCCCTAACAATTCGGTGCAGCCGAAACCTCTTCGCGGCGCGGCTTAACTCAGGTGTTAGCACTCAATGCAGATTGCAGATCGGCCAGCGCCTTTTTCGCGCTCTCGGTCGCAGCCTCAAGTTCTGCGCCATCGCTCAGCACGGCTCGTATTGCCGCCGTCTCGCTGCCAGGTGATGTGTCGCCAGACAACATCCACTCCATCGCTCGTAGTGCTTCGGATACCTTAAATAGGTGTGCCGCAAATGCGCGGTGCGTTGGCGATTCTGCCCGGCTCAGGATCGTGCTCGCTGCGTACTGCACCCGGCTGTACACGTAGTCCAAACTTCCGCCGCTCATCGTATCCTCGTGTTGAGATTGCTCAAGGCCGTGACTTCGTAAGCACCCGATTGATAACTCCCGTAATCGTCTCGCCCTTCGCAACCCATGCTGCCAGCTTTGCTGCTGCGGCTGGCGTGAGCATCACTGCAATCTGTTTTCCGCCTTTCTCGGCCCGCGCCTTGCGGCTGCGGGCTTGGCGTGCTCGGCTGGGGTCGGCCATCACTCGAAGCAGGATTCGACCAGGTTCATCTCGTTACTGATCTTGTTGCCGTTGTTGTCCACCTGAAACACGCCGTAGATGTATTCGCCGACCACATCCGACCAGCGCGACCCGATCACTACAAATCGGCCATAGTTCTTGCCGTTCACTTCGTAGCCCGGCAGGTACTTCGCTTCGTTGTTCATTTCGTTTCTCCTTGCGTTGTTTGACTGTGGGTATAGATTACATCGTGACTAGTCACAAGTCAAGCGCTTTTCGTCGGGAAGCCGCAGTTGAGCAATAACAGTTCATTCAGTGAGCCGCTGGCGTTATATGGGCGGCGCTTGGGCCGCGCCACATCCGCACCCTTCGAGGATTCCTCGCAGGCGGCTGCGGGCTGCTCGGCCCCCGGTACATGCACGACGAATCGCGGGCCCTTGCCGTCCAACCCGGACGGACGCAGCGGCAGAATGAACACGTCATAGGGCGTGTTCACCATGATGTCCTCGCCCTCGGCCGGCTGCTGTGCAGCGGTCAACCGCGCCGCCAGCTCGTCTCGCTGCGCACGGATGCACTCCGGGCGCTCGCACGAATAGCTGCACGTGTGGATCGTATCGGCGGGCATGGGGCGGATCCTGGTGTCGTTGCTCATCGCTCAGTCCTCCAATCGATCCCACGCTTTGCTAACACGCGGCGGGCGGCGTGCGTTTGCGCCTTGTCATCATGGCCGTTTGCGGCCTCCAGCAATCGCTCGAGGCGCGACGGCGGGCGAACCTTGCCCCCCGCCACCAGGCGCCGGTACTCCTCCAACAGCTCGGACCGGCGTTGGGCCAGGTCCGAGTTGCGCTCCGCAACCGTCCGCATCACCCGCCGCCAGTTGCTCTTGGGCATGTGGCCCGCCGGGCTGACCGCGCCGTCCTCGCAGTAATCAAGGCGGCTTGCACCGCGTAGCGTCGCGAACGTCTCGAAATCGATGACATGCGGGGACGCGTCGGTTTGCCGGTCAGCCATTCCCGCCCTCCTGCCCGGCCTTCCCGCGCGCCTGGTCGATGGCGGCTCGATACAGGTCGCGCCATCTATCGGATTCCGCCCGCGCCGCTTCGAGGGCGGCGGCGGCTTCGCTAAGCACATCCAGCAATTCGGGGTCGTAGTTCGGACCCGAAGGGCCATCTCCGCAGCGATCCGAAATCAACCCATGCAACCTCTCGATCAAGTCATTCACTTCCCTTCCTCCTGTTCCCGCGCAGCAGGTCCGCTTCGGCGCGCAGCCTCTTTGCTGTTTCCGGGTAGTCGGCCAGCAACATGGCGGTGGCCTCCCGCAACGCCTCCGCCATCCGCTCGGCGTGTATGTTCACCAATGCGCAAGCATGAATTGCATCGGCTTTCAGGTTCCTTTCTAATGCCACCTCCGCCCGCAGCGCCTCGATCTTGTTGGTGGAGTCACGAACAGTGTCCTCCAATAGGGTCCGCATGGCGTCGATCTCGGCGTCCTTGTCTAGGATGGCGTGGGCGACGTTGGCGAGGGCGTAGTTCTTGAGCGTGGTCGCGTCATAGGCATAGATGCGAACGCCGGTCGGCAGGTGCTTGTCCACCTCGACATTTTCCGGCAGCGGCAGCAGCTCAACGTCAGCGGTCATTGTCGGAGCCTCCGGACTTGGCGGCGAGCATGAACGGCAGCCCGCACTCCAGGCACGCCACCGGACCATATCCGTCGCGACGATTTATCGTGCGGCACACAGGGCATGGGCCGCTCTTGAAACCGTTAATCAGCGCGTCGTCGGCAATTACTCGGCGAGGGCAGGACTGGCTTTCTCCGCCGACGCATGGCATTGCGGCAGCTGTCGGGTCACCGCCCGAGCCCACCCACCGAAGCACATCGTAGCGCCGACCAAACTGGTCAACCTTGGGGCGCAGAACGCACACCGGACCTGGAGCGATCGCTTCGACCCGCAGCGCATTCCGTTGCAGCGGGAGATCATGCGGCTTAATCTGATGGGCGCACGAGTTCATTGACATTTCTCCTGCTGCTGGGTGGCGATGGCGGCGGCCAATTCCATGGCCCATACTTTGTGGATGTGCGCTCCCTTGTACTCATCGGCGGCCGGGTTGTATGCGCGCAGCTCTGCTATGACGCGCCACACCGCAGCTTCATCGACCGCGGCTGCGGGCTGCTGCGCATCGGGCCCGCCGACACCGGCACCCCTTTCAGCAGTCAAGAAGTCCTTGATAACTGAGAGCGCCCGCTTTGCATCAGCACGCCAAGGCGCCCTACGCTCCTCCCCGAGGCTCTCCCACGGTGGGTCGCATTCGGCCAACCCAGCGCCGTCTCGGATCGCCTCGGCGATGCGGTCCACGAGCCCGTCCAGCGCCGCATCCCGCGCATCCGCATCACGCTCTGCAAGCGCACGCTCATACCCGCGACGTTCCGCCGCTTCGATGATTGCCCGCTGCGTGTCTGCAAGCGGGACGGAGGACTCAGTCAGCTTCGTGGCGTTCATGTCAGTTCGCTGCAATCATTCGCTCGATCAGTTCGATCGCTGACGACTGCACGTGCTCCTTGAATTGGCGCAGTTTTGCGCATGAGTCGTCCCTCGGGAGGCTAATTGAGAGGCCACGTATGGCGACCCGTGCGGCGACATGCGCGACGTACCACGCGTCGTCCCACGCAGATGCGCCTGCGGCGACACCTGCCGCGTTGCATGCCGCGTCACCCGACGGGTCCCATGCGGCGTCCCACGCCGCGTCCCATGCGGATTCCCACGTCTCGTCCCATGGCGCGTCTCGTGAGATTGGCCACTCAGCCTCACGCGCTGCATCTTGTGCTGCGTCACACGCGGCTACGGCATCGGTACGTACCGACCAGATAATGCGGCGGATGCTCGGCACCTGCGCCAGGTCCGTAATCTCCGGAATCTCTGCCAGCATGTCCGCCTGCGCGGTAAGGCCGGCCAGGCGCAGATAGGCCGGCGTACATGTGCGAACCAGCCAGTCGGCGGCCATCAGCGAGCGCCGAACCTCGACATCGCTCGTTCTGCGCGTGCCGGCAAGGCGAGTCCGCAGCATGCTAGCGCGCTCAGCGTCCGTCCAGTTGTCGTTCAACGCCTCCATGAACTCGGAGATGACGGGGCTAGCGTCCTCCGGCATGCCTGGGTATGTGAACAGCGTGTCCATCTTCGACTCCATCCGCCTGTTGGTTGGCGGTGTGGGGAAGATAATATGCTCATTGCGGATAAGACGCAAGCGGATAGTCCACATTTATTTCTATCGATTCCGCACTTTCGATAGGCAAAATCAATCATACGAACCCTTGCGCGACATACGTTAACGTGCGATATTCTGCCCCATGAATACAGACATCCGTTCAGTACGCAAGGCAAAGGAGATGACGCAGATTGACCTTGCGGCAGCCGTTGGAACGACGCAGAGCGTCATATCGCGCCTGGAGAATGGCGCGCGGCCTAGCGTGGAGCTGGCCCCGCGACTTTCCGCCATACTCGGGATACCCGTCCTTAACCTGCTCTACCCGGACAGGAAGGAAGCCTAGCCATGATTCAGGCGGCGAAATCGCGCGCCAACCCATCGCGCCCCGCTCCCCACGGGTAGCGCGATCCGCTGCCTGCCGTCCCTGCGTTCCCTCTGCGCCGGGCGGTATGGCAGCCCTTTTCCACTCCACCTCGACACCAGCATTGGTGTCGGGGGATTTTTATTCATACTCGGCCTGTAGCGTAGCGATGGCATTGGCGACGTTGGCGCGGGCGTAGGCTTGCATGTCGGATTTGCTGTAGCTGTGCAGCGTCATCGTTCGCATCGTGCTGTCTGTCTGGTACGACTTCATCGTCGCTTCCGGCAGCGGCAGCAGATCAGTCTCGGTGGTCATGCGATCAGCCTCCCATGACGCTGCGCGTCCTCGATCCGGCGGCAGGCGATATCAAAGTATTTGACTTCCCTTTCGATGCCGATGAAGCGCCGGCCCTCAAGGAGCGCCATCTTGCCCGTCGTGCCGCTGCCTAGGAACGGGTCGAATACCGTATCGCCGGGGTTAGACCAGCTTAGGATGTGGTCGCGGGCGAGGGCTTCGGGGTAGATTGCCGGGTGCGCGAATGCCGCCTTGTCCTGCGTTGACTGGTTTGATCCGACTGTGTAAGCCCAGATATTGTAGCGGTCACGATACAAGTTCCGCCGCTTGCCGTAGTCCGTAAATCGCCCGTTCTCCTGTTGCGTCCCGGTGTATTTTTCTGTGCCATTGGCTGTAGTTCGCTCGCGGATCGCGTTGAACGATTTCGGCGCCCCCTTGCTTAGGACGAACATGAACTCAAAGCACGGGAGATACCGATTACTCTTGACCGGCATCGGGTTACGTTTGTGGTAAATCATCGTATCGTGAAGATTGAACCCACACTCCATGGCATAAAGCGCCTGCCGGAAGCTGGTTCCCGTCTCGCTGCCGTTGATCGTGGCGTCACCGACGACCCAGACGACAACGCCGCCGTCCTTGGTGACGCGGAACAACTCGCGGATGACCGCCTGCCATTTCTCCTGCGTCCAATCGTTCAGGGTGCCGTTGTAGGTCCGCAGGTTGTCATATGGCGGGCTTGTGACAGTCAGGTCCACCGAGTCGCGTTGCCGATGATGACTGGGCTCACGTCGTCGGCTCCTGGTGCTGGGTGGCGATGGCGCTGTCAACAGGCTCCCAGAGCGCCCGCATCCTTTCGATAGCATCCGCTGGCACCCCATGCACGTTCGCCCAATTCCCGGTCGCTTCTACGATGCGAGCATTGATCCCGCGCTTCTTTGCCGCTTTCAGATACGGCTCCATCTCCCAGCGGCGGGTAAATGTGTTCGCCACGACTACAGGGCGTCCTGCATCCATCGCGGCAATGGCGCGCCGCAGACAATCGTCGTGCGCCGCGCGCAGCTTGCTACCATCGAAGCGGTATTCACCATCGACCTCAAAATACTGGTCGGCCTCGCAATGGACATACCCAGCCTGTGCGTATTTCTTTGCCATCGTGGTTTTCCCGCTACCCGGGAGTCCACGGATCAGCAGCAGTTCAACCTCGGTGGTCATGGGGCGGCTCCTGGTGCTGGGTGTCGGTCTGCGCAGGGCCGTGGTCGGCCGACTCCGCCTGCCTGATGTATCGCAGCGCGGTTTCGTGCCGGGACTCGCCGGGGTACTTACTCGACACTGCGTAGATCAGCTCCGAATATTTCTCATCCACGGCTGCGGGCTGCTGGGTGAGGGCGGCTATGCCCGCCTCCAATGCAGCCCGCATCCGCTTCGATGTCATGCTCCAACGCAACTGGCGAGCTAAGACGTCGGCATGTTCTCGGGCCTCCACCCCAACGGGCGCGCTCGGGGGTGCGGTGCGTCCACACCATCCACAAGGATTGTTCTGTGGCGCAGGTTTGTCCTCGCAAGCAACACACGCCACCGCCTGCCCCTGCTGCTGCGCGGCGGTGGGGGCGCGGCCGACGACGAACATCTTCACGGCACGCACTCCGCGAATGTCACGTCCATCGCGCGACCGTTCACGTAGGCGGTCGCGGTCAGCCGACACTCGTGCCAATACTGTCCGTCGATGACGACGGTCCATCGGCCGATGCCGTCCAACGTGCCGCCGCGGGACGATCGGGCTGCATTCGGCGTGGAGGTGTATCCGAGCGCTCCGAACTGCAGGCGGCCGATGATGTTCTGCTGGTCGATTGCGACGATGACGCCGTCGTACACGTCGACGCGGTCGGCGGCGATCAGCGTGAGCGTGTCGGCGTTGGCCGCTGGCACGCACGCCAGAGCAGCGACGGCGGGGATGACGAGCTTACGCATGGGGATTCTCCTTCTTGAGAGAGATGGTGAGGGCATTGGCCTGGGCGACCGTCAGCCGCTCGAGCACGGCGTCGATGCGCGCGTCGGGTGCTGGTTTGGAAATGCAGGCAGCAGCTTCGCTCTGGTAGTCGCGGAGCTTCACGCTACTTGCCCTCGATCGCCCGCAGCGGACGGAACTGCGATGCCTCGCGCGGACGCTCGCTCTCGTCCGGGATGAAGCCGGTGGTTGCGCGGGTGCCGCCGACCGTCTTGAGGTAATCGACCTCGAGCTTGGCCGAGTTGATGATGGTCTGGCCGACATCGCTGATCGCCTTGGCGCGCTCGATGTCCATCGGGTTGTCGGGATCGGAAAGACCTTCCAGCGCGGCGAACAGGTGGTTGCGCAGGTCCTCGATCTTGTTCTTGGTGCCACGGCTCATGGGTGCATGTCCTCGTGCTTGCGGGTGCGGTTGTTGATCTTTCGGGTAAGCGCGCCGCGCAGGCGCATGACTTGCTTGAGCGGCGCGGGGTAGTTGTGGACCGTGTTGCGACGCATGTTCTCGACCATGGAGATGCACTCCAGGCGATCCGGAGTGATCTCGCTTTCCGCACTGGTGTGCATTCCTGGCAGGAAGCGCACGACGTGCTTGGGCGGGATCGGCCCATGCGCGGCTTCCCAGACCAGGCGCGCGACGGAGACCCAGCGCCGCGCCGGCACGATGCGCGGGTCGTCGGTGACCTTGCGCTCGAGCGTGCCGTCGCGGGTCACGCGCAGGCTGCCGATGGGCAGGTAGTTGCGGGCTTCACTGGCCTTGCGCCCGGGCTTGAACTGCGTGGCCCGGCACCCGGGCTGCGTGCCGGTGCTGCCGGGGATGCCTTTGTTCCACGGCGTGAAGCCGGGCCGGAACTGGTGCGCGCGGCTGGCCTCGTAGCGGCCTTCCAGCCAGCGCCGTTCGGTGCGCTCGGACTTCCAGCCCGCCGACTTGCGCAGGCCGAGCGTATGGGCGCGGTTGTGGACAGCGGACAGCGTGCAGCCGAGCGCGTCGGAAATCTCCAGCGCGCTGTACGTCGGGAACAGCTCGCGCAGGCGCGCATCGTCGGCGGCGCTCCATTTCCGGCGCGGAGCGGCGACCCGGCGTACCGCGATGCCGTGGCGGATGGCGCGCTCGCGGACGTGGCGGATGTCACGCCCCATGCGCTCGCCGATCTCGCGGAAGGTCAGGCCCTTGCCGGCGAGGCGGCGCAGCTCGCAGGTGTCGAGCGCAGTCCAGGGACGGCCGCGGCTCATCGGTCGAGCTCCGGGCGCGTGCTGATGGTGCCGTCGCCGCGTTGCACAGTCAGGGCATGGTGGCACTGGCGCGTGTTGTCGATGATGTAGTCGAGGAGGTCGGGTTTCATTCCGCTGTCCTGTGTGTAATTGCCGCCCAACCCCGCGTCCCGCGGGCGGCGATACGGGCGGGGAATGCTACGGGTGGGAATCCGCAGCTTCCGGCGCGGGGCCGCCGGTGTCCATCAGAACGGGATGTCGTCGTCGCCGAGGTCGTCTGGCGGCGCGCCATTCGTGGATGGCGTGGCGTGACCGCTATCGCCGCGCCCTTCGCCCTTGCTGCCGAGCAGCGTCACATCCGCAACGCGCAGGGTGAGATACGTCTTGCCCTCATGCGCGCGCTGCCCAAGCTCGCCATGAACGCCAAGCCGATCTCCCTTGCGGATGTACTCCGCAATCCGATTCGCGCGCTCGCCCCACAGGCTGCAATCCAGCCACATCGTTTGCTTGCGCTGCCCGTAGCCGCTATCAACTGCCAGCGACCAGCTTGCCACAGCGCCGCCCTGCGTGGATCGCACGACGGCATCCTTCCCAACGCGGCCTATTGCAGAAAAATTATTCACCTTTGACCTCCGATACCGCCCAATAGCTGGTGCCGCGCTTGCGGAACGGCTCCAGGTCCACGCCGGCAAGTGCCGGCACCTTTGCGTAATCAATGCCGCCCTTGCGCTCGATCCGCGCCACGCGCACGCCGGCACCGATGCAACTCCTCCCGCCGGCCAGCGCAATCAATTCATCACGCGCGGCCTTCTCCGCGGACTCCGCCTCGACGCGAGCTTCGGCGGCGAGTCGATAGGCGACCGCAGCGGCGCGCCATTCTGCGTCGTCACGGGTTGCGACCATCGGCGCAAGGTGTTCATCGGGCGCTTTAAGGGCAGCCAGATAGCGGGCGTGGAACGCTTGCAGCGCCGGCAGGTGCGTCGGCAGCCATTCGGGATCGAACGCCTCGCGCGTGACGTACAGCGCGCCGTCCCGATGCAGCACGGCGAAGTCGCACCACGCGCGGCCGGTGACCGCTAGCTGCAACTGCACCTGCGGGCGGTAGTGTGGTGCCTCGTCCAGACTCACGTACCGTCCCCTATGGGGGCACTTGCACTCGACGATTCCGTCGTCACCGACCAGCCCATCTGGCGTTGCGGCCAGGAATTCATACTGCGGATGGATGTGGAGTTCGGCGCCGTGCGTCATCACGCCGGCCCGCTCCTCATACAGCGCCAACGCTTCCGGCTCGCGTGCCTGCCCGTAGCGCGTGGCATCGTTCCCGGTGAACTCCGGCTCGGCGCCGAGGGCGTCCCGAACCATCTCGCGCAGCACGTCGTCTGCCGTCTGATAGGGCGACTGGCCGAGGATCGCGGCCACGCGCGATGCCGTGATGCGGCCGGTTCTAAGAGGCGACAGGCTCATGACGCCACCTTCAGCGCGTTCTTCTGCGCGGCAAATGCGGCGCGTATCTTCGCCTTGGCGCCCGACGGCAGGGAGGCCTTGGCGATGTCCGCGCCGATGGCGTCCAGCTGCGCGTGGTCGGTGCAGCTCTGGATGGTGTCGATCCACTCCTGCGCGATCACGCCGGTATTCTCTACCTCGTGCGAGTCGGCATCGGCATCGTCTGAGCCCTCTGTCGGGATACAGAACAGCTCGAACATGGCGTACTTGTACGCCGCCGTCATGGCTTTGTTCACGCTCTTGTCGCCGCGGTCCATCGCCTCGCCTATCGCGCGGATGGTGTGCGTAGCACCGTCCTCAGCCGCAACCAGGTCGAACTCGACCGTTAGCGTGGTGTGGATCAGCGTGCCGCCCTTGGCGCTGGTGCGTTCTTCCGTGTGGCGATCCACCACCCGAGGCAGTACGACAAGCCCGTGCTTCGCCAAGAGCGGCGCTAGCGCGTTGTAAACCGCATCGATTCCGCGGTACTTGTACTTGTCGAACGTGTTGGTGTCCGACTTCGCGATTCCGACCTTTGCTAGGTCGCCCATGACGTGACTGATTGACTTGTAAACGCTCATCCCATATCCTCCGTCGATTCCCCGTCAAAATCCCCTCCCGCGGCGCACTCCGCAGCCGCGTAGCGCTCGTTCTCGCTCATCCGATGCCACCCCCCGCCGTAATAGCGCGCGGCCCACAGGGCGCGGCGTTCGTCGTTTGGCAGCGGACGGATGACCTCCATGTCGCTGGCATGCGCGACTACATCGCGGTAAGCGCTCACAGCGACCACTCCGCATGTCGGTGGCATACGTAGTTCTCCACGTCCGACCAGGTGACGGCACCAGCCGCGCGCGCGGCTGTGTAGCGGCCGGCGGCGAGGCCGACCGTGGCGGCGAGCATGGCCACGGCAGCGAGGATCAGCAGCGCCTCGCGCGCGGTGAGGACGATGGCGCGCTTCACGGCGCCACCTGCCGCGGCTGGTCGCCTAGCTCCAGCGCGGCGAGCTGGTCGCGCACTGAGCGCGCCTCGTCGACCCCCATCGACAGATACATACTGCCGCCACCGTGGTGGTATGCGCGTATGCCCACATTGCCGTCGGCTTCGCGCTCTACCAGCGGTACGAAGGTGAACCCTGATACATGGATGTACATCGCTGTCTCCCGTGCCGCCCCGTGCGGCTCGATTGGTAGTCTACATGATGTAGAATCGCTGTCAATACCCTATGTAGCAAAAAATGCGAAAAAGTTCGCCCGGCGCTGGCCGCTACATAGGGTTGCACCTGTTGCCTACATAGGGTAGGATCGGCAGCCATGAAGAAGCCAAACCCCCATATACAAACATTCATCGACCTTGTTGGCGGCCGCAAGGTCGCCGCTAGGCGGCTTGGTGTGTCGCTGGCGATGGTGGGCCATCTGTGCACCGGCGAGCGCTCCGTGTCGCCGCAGGTGGCGAAGAGGATCGAGGAGGTGAGCGGCGGCGCCATCACGCGCGCTGCGCTCCTCCCAGAACTGTTCGGGCCGGTCGATCTGAAAAAGGGCGCCACTTATTCGGAGGCGACGCCGTGAGCTACGATCGCATCGAAACGCCCGCCGCGCGTCGCGGCGATCCTTCCACGTCTCACGAGGCCGCCGAACACGTCACGGCATCCGGCGCGCGCCAGCGCCACATCGCCATCGTGATCGACGCGGTACGCCGGCATCCTGGTCGCACGTCAATGGAGCTGGCGCCGCTGTGCGGATTGGAGCGGCACGAGGTCGCGCGCCGCACGGCCGATGCGGAAACCACAGGAGCAATCCGCAAAGGGGCGGCGCGGAGGCAGGCAAACGGGAGGTCCGCGGTGACGTGGTGGCCGGCATGACCCTCACTCGCGATATATCCCGCTGCACCGGCCGCTTCGGCCTTGTCCCCGACGATCCCATCTGCCAACGCCGCAACGAGTGCGCGCGCTTTGTCGCGCTGATTAACGGCGACGGTACGGATGCCGATGGCGCGTGGATCGGCGTGCAGGTGGCGACTGGATTGTGCCGGGATGGTGGGGATTATTTCATCGGAGCCGACGCATGATCGATTGGCGCCCCATCCAGACCGATTCCGGCAAGCGCGACGCGTACGCGATCGGCGGCCACGTGGATGGTATCCACGCCTACACCGTGGCCCGCGTCACGATCGCTGGCCGCGATCAATACGAGATATGGCCGCGCGGCGCGTCCACTGCGCTGAGCCGCCATGACAGCGCACAGGCGGCCCGTGCGGCGTGCCTGGCGCATCTTCATGCGGAGCGGCGGTCGTGAGCGTAGAGGCCATCACATGGGCCTTGGCCCAGCCCATTACGCACTCGTCTGCGAAGTTCGTGCTGGTCGTGCTGGCCAACTGCGCGAGCGCGGAGAACAACCTCGCCTATCCGTCCGTGGCATACCTGTCCGACGCTACCGGGCAGAACCGGAAGACCGTGCTCGCCAACCTCAGACGCTTATGCGACGACGGCTACATCAGCGATTCCGGAGAACGCCGCGGCGCGACTAAGCAGATCGTTGTTTATCGCCTGCGCACGGATGTGCAGCGCAACGGCGACCTGTTGACCGAACGGCACTACTGTTATCGCAGCGAGGACCCAACCACCGGCAGATACTACATTGGTGTCCGCACATGCTTGGGTGAGCCGATCTCAGATGCGGCGTACATCGGCAGCGGACGTTGGGTGCAGACGCTTGCAGCGAGCGGCGTGCAACCCGTCAAGACCATCCTCTCCGTCTTCGCATCCCGCGTTCGAGCCGAAGATGCAGAACGGGAATTGATCGCTTCCGCATTCAATGACCCGTGCTGTATGAATCGGGTTGTTCCGCCGAAGCGTACCGAAAAAGGGATTGTTTCAAACAGTTCCGGAATTGGGACTGTTTCTGGCGGCGTAACAGTCCCAAAAACGGCGGGAAACAGTCCCAAAAACGGCGGGAAACAGTCCCAAAAACGGGACACGGAACCATCAGAACCATCAGTAAACAAAGAACAATATCAACAGCGCGACAACGACGATGGGCCCGCGACGAGATCGGTGCGCGACGGTCGGCGCGGGACGCGCCTCCCTGACGGATGGCAGCCGAGCGAGGCTGTTCGGGAATGGGCTCGATCAGAGTTCCCGAACGTGGACGTGGCGACGGTGCTGCCCGAGTTCGCCGACTACTGGCGGTCGGTGCCCGGACACCGGGGGTGCAAATTGGATTGGGATGCAACATTCCGCAACCGCGTGCGGTACATCGCCGCGAGACAGAGGAAACACCATGGATCACATCGCGAAAGTGCTGCAGAACGCGTCGCTCGAATCAATGCAGAAGCCGAACTGCGCGAGGCCGGAGGCCTCATCGAGGGCGACTTCTATGTCAACTGAGCCGTCCCCGCCGGTAATGCGGCGGTTGTGGCAGGTGATGGCCGAAATCTACGGGCATCGCTGGACCAGTGCCTATGGCGATGACGCCGGCGCGAGCGCTGGGAAAACCTGGGCGAAAGGTCTGGCCGGCCTGTCGCCGGCGCAGATCGGGCACGGTCTCGACGCCGCAGTCGCATCGTCAGACGAGTGGCCGCCGTCACTGCCTGCGTTCCGCGCGATGTGCCTCAGCATCCCGAGCATGGCGAGCGTTCGCGCCGAGCTGCTGGCGCGGGACACGCGGAGGTCGCCGTTCACAACGTTGGTGTGGTCGCACATGGACGGCTGGCGCTGGCTCCGGGCCGACTATGACCGCGCAGACCACATGCTGCGCGAGGCCTACTCGCGGGCCCGCGAGCACGTCATGCGCGGCGGCAGCTTGCCAGAGCCTGCCGTCGAGATCGAAGCGCAGAAGCCGCCGAAGCGCAAACCGGCTCCACCCGAGGTTGCCGAGCGGCATCTCTCGGATCTCGCGACGGCATTGCGCCTCATCGATCCGGAACCAACGCCAGAGCCCATCGGCGAGCTGCGCATGGAGGAACGGGCGTGAGGCCGCCGCCGCTTCGCAAGCGCGTCGTGTCGGCGCTCGACCTTGCCCCCATGACTGTCGGGTGCCTGGCTCGCGCGCTGAGCGTAAGCCGTGAGGCAGTTCGCAAGCAGGTTGTGCTCGCCGAGGCCGATGGCCGAGTTGTGAAAGTTGGTGTGGTGCAGAGGGACAACGGCCGCTGGCCGATGGTGTACCGCGCAGTCCCACAAAACGGGCACATCGGAGCCATCACCGACTCGCCATCCGAGCTTGCTAGAAGGATCGCCAAGCGCGTCACATGGCGCAATTTGCGCGAGGGGCAGCACACCTGCATCGTCTACGTCGAGGACGGCCTTGTGTACGTGTCTTCCGCGGACTGCCCGGCAGTACGCGCGGTGCCTGCCGAGGCGATCATCGGAAGCTACACGACGACCGCTGATCCGGATGCGATTCGCGAGGATTTGACCGCAATGCAGCAGGTAATGGAGCAATCATGAGCCGCGCGCCCATTATCCAGCCGATCATCCTGCCGGCCGCGGTCGACCGCAACGGCGAGATGATCCAGCGCGTGAATCGCGCCGCTGGCGTGGAGCGGCTTGCGAAGTTCGCCGCTGGCCTTGCGCTCGATCGCGGCTGGAGGATTGACGTCAGCGAGTACCGTCGCAGGCGCAGCCACGAGCAGAACGCGTATTTATGGGGCGTCGTCTACGCCACGCTCGCGCAGGCGACCGGTCAGGAAGCCGATGACTGGCACGAATACTGGCTTGGTGAGTATTTCGGCTGGGATGAAACCGAGTTGTTCGGCCGCAAGCGGCTGAAGCCGAAGCGGCGCAGCTCGAAACTGAGCTCGGTTGAGTTTGCCGGATACGTCGAATTCATCGCCATGCGTGCCGCGGAGCACGGGATATACATCCCGGCTCCAAACGAAGTGATGGTGGCGGCATGAAGCCCCGCAACCGCTGCGGAGACTGGCTGTCGCCTTCCGCCTACTACGTCGACGCGCGCAACGCTGGCGGCACATTCCGGAGGCACTGGTGAAGCTGCGCCGCGAGGCTCGCGGCCGGCCGTGCATGGTCCGCATCCCCGGCGTCTGCAATCACGACCCAGCAACCGTGGTGCTCGCGCACTACCGGCTGGCCGGCACCTGCGGCGTCGGCCTGAAGCCGCCAGATGTGCTTGGCGCGTGGTGCTGCTCGGCATGCCATGACGAGGCCGACCGGCGCACACGGGTGACGGACGCCGACCACGCGCGCATGTGCCACGCCGAGGGTGTGCTGCGAACGCTGGTCGCACTCGAATCCGAAGGCTACGAGTTCCGGAAGGGAGGGAAGCAATGACCACGAAATCGAAGCAGGAAAAACCGAAGCAGCGCACGCATCCATGGCGCACGCACAACCCCGGATGGCTATCGCAGCGCGATCCTGGGCACAAACTTCCAGACCCACGTTTCCGCGTAATCGACGCAAACGGAAGGCCACGATGACCCATCGACTGACGATCGGCATTGACCCTGGTCTGTCCGGTGCGATAGCATTCCTCGCGGATGGCGAGTTTGCGCACGTCGCAGACATGCCCACGGCGGGGCGCGGTAAGGCAGGCCGGCAGGTGGTCAACTGCGCTGCGCTGGCCGCTATGCTGCGCGAGCACCTGGCGGCGTATCCGGGCGCGTCCGTGATAGCCGCCGTGGAGCAGGTCGGGGCGATGCCCAAGCAGGGGCTTTCGAGCACCTTCCGCTTCGGAGAATCGTGCGGTGCGGTGGCCGGCGTGCTCGCGGCGCTGCGAATCCCGGTCATCCGGCCGGCGCCGCAGGTCTGGAAGCGGTCGTTTGGATTGATCGGGGCAGAAAAGGACGCGGCGCGCGGCGTCGCGATTGATCGATTCCCCGATGCGCCGATGGCTCGCAAGCGCGACCACGGCCGCGCCGATGCGCTGCTGATTGCGCTGTGGGCCTACCGCACAGAAGCCATTGAGGATTGCGCATGACCGTGCCCGCCAGCGAAGCGCGGTCATCAACCGACCTCTACAGCTACATGCGCAGTAGCCTGATCGAGCGCATGACAGTTCTCGCCGGCAAGACCAGTTGGCGCGAGCCGCTGGCTGTATGGACGCCCGGCGCTGGCCGCGATGTGCCATTGGAACATGTACTAGCCATGGCGACGGTGTGGCTGCGCGAGAATCGCCGCGATGCGCTCGATGTTAGCGCGGACATCCTCTACGGCATCGCCGTGATGGAGATGCCGCAGGAGGTGGAGAATCGCTGCGTTGTCGCGCTCGGATGCGCGCTGGCCGACATGTCCGGCATGTGCGCGCGAATGTCTGAGCAATCCCCTGGCCTGCTGGATGCGTGCTCGCGCACCATCCTGCGTAAATGCGTGACGGGCAGGGAATGGCCCTACCCGCCGCGCGCGACAGCTCAGGTGATCAAATACGTCGATGATCGCGGAGCTCGCATCGTGTGGGCGCAGGCTACGCATGGGCTCCGCAGGGCTGCGGAGGCGCTGGGCTAATACGCCGCGACGAAGACGAACCCCGCGTGGCGGATGCTGCGTGGGTCGTGGCGGTTGGCACGCTTGCAGCCAGGACGGGGCTCGTTGACGCTGTTAACGAGGCGCTTCGGTGATTACCTGCCCGCCAGTTGTTCGATTGCGTATTGCACCGGGTACGGCGCCTTGCGCTCTCCGGCGATGTAATAGCGCATCATGCGCTCGGAAATCCCGATCCGCCTGGCGGCCGCGCGCTGCGACACGCCGGCCTGATCGAGCAACGCCCGGAGGTATTCCGGGCGTGGGTCATGATTGGATGCGTCTGGCTGCCTGTGCGGCAGAGAATCCGATTGCAAAAGCGGGAGAACAGTTTTCTGAGCTGCCTGTGCGGCAGATGGCTTGTTCACTCGAATGCGTCCTCGGGGTAGCCCATTTCGATCAATCCGCGCTGGACGATACGGGCATCCGAGCCGCCGACAGTGCCGCGAGAGACACGATCTTCGAATTTCTCGAAGCCCTCCGCCGACAAATCCAGATCGCGAACCGCAACGGTTTTCTTGTTGCCCTCTTCGTCGCGATAGTTGTAAAGCACCGGCTTGCCGCCGACGGTTTCTGCCGACAACTTGAAGCCTTCCCCGTTCTCGTACACCGCAATCTGCTTGCCGTTGAGCGCCGAGCGGCCCAGGAACTTAACGAACTTACCCATTTCATTCTCCTCGTTTCGCCTCGCCTGTATTGCTGGCATGGGTGAATCATAGCCTGCGATATAGCACATGACAATAGTCGGGCTATAGCACAGTCATCCGCCGTTCATGTTCGCGGCAAGGTTACCCTGAGCTCCCCTCCGTTGGGTTGACGTGGCGTAACAGCCGGCGTATTATTCCAATAACCAAAGCCGCGCCTGTCGCGGCTTTTCCGTTACCAAGGCTCGCCTCGGCGGGCCGTTTTTCGTTCCCGTGGCACCGGGACGCGTCCAGCCGGCGGTGACGCGATGGCGCACATCCGACAACAACACCTGCAGCTCGGGCGAGGTCGTCGGCGCCGCCTTGGTGCGTTGCAGTCCAGCGAGTGGGGTGATCGGGATGTGCGCGAGCCCACTCCTGCCTCGTGACCGAGCGCATATCTGCCGCATCCGTGCGGTTTTTAGTCCAGGGAATCACATGCTCGATCAATCCGCGCACGACGTTGCGATTGCAACGGTAGCGAACAAGGTCACGGTCGGAGGCGGGACGGCTGCATTGTTAGGCGGCGTAACCGCGAATGATTTGTTGACGTTCCTCGGCGCGCTGGCGGCTATCAGCGGAGCGCTGGTGAACTGGTACTACCGGCGCAGGGCGGACAAGCGCGACAAGGAGCTACACGAGGCGCAGCTAGACGAGATACGGAAGCGCACTGGATGAAGGCGCGTATCGCAGCCGCTACTGCGTCCGTTGTACTCGCGGTCGGTGGTGTCACGTACATGCAGTTGTCGTCCGAGCATGTCGCATCGCACGAGGGCGTGCGCTACGTCGCGTACAAGCCGATTCCGTCCGATCCGTGGACTATCTGCTACGGCCACACACGCGGGGTACACGCTGGCATGCGTGCGACGCAGGCGCAATGCGAGGCGTGGCTCCTCGAAGACCTGCGAGACGCTGATGCAATCGTTTCGCGCTGCATGCCCGACACGATGGGGGTAAAGCGTAGAGCGGCGTTCATCTCGTTCGCGTTCAACGTGGGCCCCGGTGCAAATGGCGTCAAGGACGGGCTGTGCGTACTGCGCAACGGCAACAAGCCGTACATCCGGCGCATGGCCGAGGAGGGCCGGTGGCAAGAGGCGTGCGACGGGCTGCTGGCGTGGACGAAAGCGGGCGGCGTGGAATATCGCGGACTCGTCAAGCGCAGGCAGGCAGAGCGCGAACTATGCCTCGCTGCGGATTTCTCGAATGTGGATCACGGAGTGTTGCAATGAAGAATCTGGCACTGTCATTTCTGCTGCTGGCGATCGTGTCATGCTCCGTTGCTCCGGCGTTCGCGCAGGGTTACGTCCCTCTGCAAGCATCCCACTCGGGACTGTGGGCGGATGCGGACAACATCACCGGATCGTTTGATGTTCAGGTGATCGGCGATCCCGGCCACACGTGGGCGTGGGCTACCTACCTCGCGACGACGAACGAGTACGACTCGCCGGCACAGTGGCTTGTCGCATACCCGAGTTGGGTAGGAACGGTCCCAGTGGCGACGCCGCTGTATCGCGCAGTGCGCGGTGATGGCGTTGAGCTAATGCAGGCTGGTACGGTCGAGTTCACTCCGCTGGCGTGCGATGCGCTGCATGCGCGCGTTGTTCTGTGGGATCGCGTGGCGAACGTTGAGATCGAGTACACGCTGCGCCCGCTGCTGCTGACGAGCGATGCCGCATGCGTTACGTGCGACGGGTTCAGCCCGCCGCTTGCGGAGTGCATCGAGTGATCTCGTTCCTGTTCGGTCTGTGCGTTTGTGCGCTCGGAGCTGTGTACGTCGTGCGGTCGAGGGGCGAGTGACGGATGCGAGCCTATGCGTATGCCATCGCTCTATGTGCCGCACTCGCGGCAGTTTGGTACGCGTACGCGCAGGGCAAAGATGCAGGCCGGTCGGAGTGCGAGGCTCGCGTCGCCGCTGCGGCTGCGGCAGCGCGCGAAGATGAACGCACGCGCGACACGCAAGCGGCGCAGGTTGGCATGGACATGCTCGACTTCCTGAGCCGCATGGCCGAGCAACGGGAAACGGTGACGCATGAAACTATCGAACGTGTGCGCACGATCTACCGCGATCGTCCTGTGCCTGCTGATTGCATCTGGCCTGACGGCATGCAAGCGGAGCTCGACGCGGCCGTACGTCGCGCCAACGCCGCCGCGCGTTGACTGCGACGCGCCGGCGGTCGGCCAGCTCCCGCCCGTGCCAGAACTCGCACGGGTCGGGGAATGGATCGTCGCGGCTGCCGACGTGGTGCAGGCAGCGCGCGCTGCTCAAGCGGCCCACGCGCGATGCATGTCGCGGCTCAGGTCGAGCGGGGTAGTGCGGTAGCGATCAGCCGTCGCACGCAGTCCGCGCGCGACTCGATGACGCGGCCGGCTTCGTCGGTATGTTGCTCCTGTCAGGATCCGGGGGTCCGCCCCGGCGGCAGCGGATGGGCAACGCTGCCGGCGAAACGATGGGATCAAAGCAACTCAAGCTCAGCGAGCAGCGCCATGCCCTCGTTACTTCGCTGCCGCAGCAGCGCTGCAATGTCGGCCCACACGCCGGGAGAAGGTTTGCGCTCGCCCGACAGCCACTCCCGTATGCGACGGTCATTGACCTGCAGAGCGTTCGCAAGATCGGTTTTCCACCGCTTGCCGAATAAGACTACTCCGGCGCGCTCAAGATCAGCAGGCTTGAGGCGCTTGGCGCGCCCAACAGCGGCTAGGTAGTGATACCACCCGGCCCAAAACGGACCCTGATGCTCGACCCCGACGGGCCCATTCGGCATGTCGGCGGGCAGCTTGTTGATGATATGAGCCAGCTCATCCTCGTCAGCCGTCGGCTGGCGCGTTACCTTGTGCACCCCTGGAGTATGACGAGGCTCGCCATTAAGCAGGAGCGCGATCCCTTTGCTCGGGTATACGAGGAGCTGGTCGAGCTTGGTGGCCGGAATATCCCCGGCCGGATAGATGGCTCGGGCGAGTTGCCCGAGGGTGTACATTGTGTCGTTGATGTTGGTCATGGGTCAGCCCTCCATCGCCTTGATAACGTTTGCGTAGCGCTTGTCGTAAGCGCGGATAGACCCGACGTAGGTGTTAGGGTCGGCCGCTGAAGCGGCATGGACGCTGGCCACAAAGTCCTTGATCGCCGGCACGTCGGCGGCGTTGAGCGAGATGTTAAGGGCGGCGAACTCAACGCCTTGGCTCTGGCTCGACAGCACCGGGCCGAGCGTGGGGTGATCGGCGAGATAGACGCCCAAAGTCTGCCCATTGGGCAGGGTTGCATCAACTAAGCCCATGTTGTGATTGGCGGCCAGCTCGATCTTGGTGCCGCGAGCGGAGGTGATGGTCATCTTGGTCATGATCGGCTCCTTTGTCAGCCAGTTTGCGGCGGCCCGTTGGCCTACCGTGGGGATAGTATGCGCCGGTTTTCCGGCGCATGTCAACAGGTATTTTTGTGACGGGCGTCACAAAACACAAAACAACACGAGAGCGCGGTGCGCGAGATGGAGATGCAGCGATGATGACGCTATGAGCTGGGACAAGTCCTGCGTCCACCGACTCCGTGGCCGACGCTCGATGGAGCGAGCATCTCGGATCAAGGCAGCGGCGCACACAGGCAAACGCATCAACGGGCTGCGGCTGATCTTGTTCGCCATGGCGCGCTAGGACGTGCTGGCCGAGCATTTGCCGTGGCTGAAACTAGACGGGTGGGAGAACATTGGTGACAAGTAATTCGGCGAAGTTCCCGCCATACAAAGAGGCTCGGGTTTCAGACCTGATCCCGTATGCGCGCAACAGTCGGACGCACAGCGACGAGCAGGTTGCGCAGATTGCGGCCAGCATCAAGGAGTTCGGGTTCACCAACCCGGTGCTGGTTGACGGCGACAACGGCATCATCGCCGGGCACGGGCGCGTCCTGGCCGCCCGGAAGTTGGGCATGGACACTGTGCCGGTGGTTGAGCTGGCGCACTTGTCGGAGGCGCAGAAGCGGGCGTATGTCATCGCGGACAACAAGCTGGCGCTCAACGCCGGCTGGGATAACGACCTGCTCGCGCTGGAGTTTGCCGAACTGCAGGAGCTTGGCTTCGACCTGTCGCTGACCGGATTCTCGACGGATGAGATCGGCGCGCTGGCGCCGGTGCAGTTGACCGAGGGGCTGACCGACGAGGACGCTGTACCGGAGGCGCCCGCTGACCCTGTGACCAAGCCGGGCGACGTGTGGCTGCTGGGAGCGCACTTCGAATGCAGCGAGTGCAAAAAGCAGTTCAGCTATGCCGAGGGCCTGCCATTCGCAGAAGACGGGTGCCCCTGTGGCAAGGCTTAAGTTGAAGGTTCGCCACAGGCTGATGTGCGGGGACTCGACGAGCGTCGAATCCATCGACACCCTGATGGATGGCCAGCGCGCAGACCTGTGCTTCACCTCGCCGCCGTATGCGCAGCAGCGTGACTACGGCGCTGCCAAGGAGAAGGTCGGAGATTGGGACGCGCTGATGCAGGGCGTGTTCGCATGCATCCCCACCAAGGACGGGGCGCAAGTGCTGGTCAATCTCGGTCTGGTGCATCGCGACAGCGAATGGCAGCCATATTGGGACAACTGGGTCCAGTGGATGCGGGAAGCCGGCTGGCGCCGGTTCGGATGGTATGTGTGGGACCAGGGCCCCGGATTGCCCGGCGACTGGAACGGCCGGTTGGCGCCGTCGCACGAGTTCATTTTCCATTTCAACCGCGCACCGCGTAGAGCGAACAAGACGGTGGTCAGCAAGCACGGTGGCAAGGTCATCGGCGGCGGCGGTCTGCGCGGCAAGGACGGTGTGGTCCACAAGAAGACGGGGGCAGGCAAGGTGTCTGGAACGCACAGGATTCCTGACAGCGTGTTTCGTGTGATGCGCCACAAGGGCAAGGTCGACGGCGGGAAGCATCCCGCAGTTTTCCCCGTCGCGCTGGTCGAGGCCGTCATCGAAGCGTATGCCAAATCCGGCGATTTTCTATTCGAGCCCTTCACTGGCTCCGGGACGCAGATCATCGCGGCTGAGAAGACCGCCACAAACTGTTACGGGATGGAACTGGACCCGGCTTATTGCGACGTCGCTGTGCGGCGCTGGCAGAACTTCACCGGGAAGGACGCTGTCCTGGCGAGCACTGGCGAGTCATTCAACGAGATCGCCGAGCGGAGGGGCGCTGCATGAAGCGCATGCGACTGATCCAGAGGCATCGAGTTATGTGTGGGGACTCGACAAGCCAAGCGGACATGGAGGCTCTGGTGGCTGGGCAGGCCGTCGACATGTGGCTGACCGACCCGCCCTACAACGTGGCCTACGAGGGCGGCACGAAAGACAAGCTGACCATCATGAACGACCAGATGTCGGACGACGGATTCCGTGCGTTTCTTCGTGACGCCTATGTCACGGCGGACACTGTGATGAAGCCTGGGGCCGTGTTTTACATTTGGCACTCAGAGTTGGAGGGGTATAACTTCCGAGGCGCAGCCAAGGACGCGGGCTGGGAAGTTCGTCAGTGTCTGATCTGGAAGAAGTCCAGCATGGTGATGGGGCGTCAGGACTATCAATGGAAGCACGAGCCTTGCCTCTACGGATGGAAGGGCGGAGCCGGCCACCTTTGGGCGTCGGATCGGAAGCAGACGACCATCCTCGAGTTTGATCGCCCGTCCAGAAACGGCGAGCACCCGACCATGAAGCCGGTTGCGCTGTTCGAGTATCAGTTGCTCAACAACACGAAGGGCGGGGACATCGTCCTCGACAGCTTCGGGGGAAGCGGGACAACTCTAATCGCAGCCGAGAAAAACGGGCGCCATGCCCGCCTGATGGAGCTAGACCCCAAGTACTGCGACGTGATCGTTAAGCGGTGGCAGGAGTTCACCGGGAAACAGGCTGTGCTGGATGGCGATGGGAGAACATTCTCGGAGGTTGCTGGTGAGCGGCAGTAAATCCAAACAAGCCGGCCTGAAGAAGCCACACCACAAGCCGACATCCGAGTCGCGCGCGCAGGTCGAGGCGTTGGCCGGTTACGGTGTCCGGCAGGATGAGATCGCGATGTATCTGGACATCGACCCAAAGACGCTGCGCAGCCACTACAGGGAGCAGCTAGATAAGGGGGTGGTCAAAGCAAACGTGTCCGTTGCCCGGTCGCTGCACAAGCAGGCGGTCGATGGCAACGTGGCTGCTGCAATTTTCTGGCTGAAGTCGCGGGCTGGGTTCCGCGAGAAGCAGGAATTCGAGGTGTCTGGCCCAGGTGGCGAGCCGCTTGTGATGCCAACTGTCATCGAACTGGTTGGATTTGGGGAAGATGGCAAGGGCAAGAATTGAGTTGCCGCCCAAGCTGAAGCCGGTATTCCTCGGCCCGGCACGCTACCGGGTGGCGCACGGCGGGCGCGGCTCTGGTAAGACGCGCAGCTTCGCACTGATGACAGCGGTTCGCGCGTACCAGCATGGGGCGTCCGGTAAGTCCGGCGTGATCTTGTGCGGGCGTGAGTTTATGAATTCGCTGGAAGATTCCAGCATGGAAGAGGTCAAGCATGCGATCCGCGCCGTGCCTTGGCTTGATGCGTATTTCGACATCGGCGAGCGGTACATACGCACGAAGAACCGGCGCGTGCATTACGTGTTCGCGGGCCTTCGGCACAACCTGGACTCGCTGAAATCGAAATCCGGCATCTTGCTGGCATGGGTGGATGAAGCGGAAAACGTTTCGGAAGCGGCGTGGCGCAAGCTGATCCCGACGGTGCGAGAAACCGGGTCGGAAATCTGGGTGACGTATAACCCGGAACAGGAGGGATCGCCGACAGACGTGCGTTTCCGCAAGTCGCCACCTGATCGGGCGCGGGTTGTTGAGCTGAACTACCACGATAACCCGTGGTTTCCTCCCGAGCTGGAAGAGGAGCGCAAGAACGACGAGCGCCGGCTGGACGGCGCAACATACGAGCACATATGGAACGGCGCGTACCTGCAAAACAGCAGCGCGCAGGTATTCGCTGGCAAGTATCGCGTGGCCGAGTTCGATCCTGGCAAAGATTGGGATGGCCCATATCAGGGGCTGGACTGGGGCTTTGCGCAAGACCCTACGGTTGGCGTCCGGTGCTGGGTGCATGGCGACGCGCTGTATATCGAGCATGAAGCTGTGAAGGTCGGGCTTGAGCTTGACCACACCGCGCAATTCATCGGCAACAGGATTCCAGGATTTGCCGAGTACGTGACACGAGCAGACAACGCACGTCCTGAGTCGATCAGCTACGTGCGCCGGCATGGGATGCCGAAGGTGGCGGCGTGTGAAAAGGGAAAAGGCAGCGTCGAAGACGGCATTGCCCACATGCGCAGCTATCGGGAGATCGTAATTCACCCGCGCTGCGTTGAGACGATCAAGGAGTTTAGGTTGTACAGCTACAAGGTGGATCGACTGAGCGGCGACGTGCTGCCAGACATTGTGGATGCGTACAACCATTCGATTGATGCGATCCGATATGCCTTGGAGCCGCTGATGCGCAATCGGAAACAGCCAACAGCGGCTTTCGGAACATGGGGGCGAATCGGTGGCTGACTATCTTGAAACATCCGCCGACTACAAGGCGATGGCCCCGTACTGGGAGACTGTTAGCGACGTTCTCAGTGGCACGCGCGCGATGCGTGAGAATGGCCGTCGCTATCTTCCGCAGTTCCCGAATGAGTCTGACAAGAACTACGACTACAGGATCAAGAACGCGAAGTTCACGAACCTGTTTGCGGATATTTCCAGCGACCTCGCCAGTAAGCCGTTCGCAAAGGAAGTCGGGCTGATCGGCGATACCGTGCCAGAGCCTCTGCTGCGTGTGGTGGAAGATACGGACAGGCATGGCAATCACCTGCACGCATTCGCCTTTGCTACGTTCTCGGCAGCACTGAACTACGGCATCGACTGGATCATGGTGGACCATACCCGCCTGCCTGATGGCGCAACGCTGGCTGACGAGCGCCGCATAGGTGGCGGCCCGTACTGGGTGCGTGTGCCGGCGCAGTCGCTGCTGGCGGTGTATTCGGCGCAGGTGGATGGCGTTGAGCAGATCGTTTACGCGCGGATCAATGAAACCCGCATCGAACGGCGTGACGGAGAGGAAGTCACGGTCGAGCGCGTCCGCGTTCTGGTGCGTGATGAAGTGGACGGGGGCTACGCCACGGCCCGGTTCGAGGTGTACGAGCGCACCGGCAGGTCGTGGGAGCTTGTGGATGATGGAGCTATTTCGCTCGGCATCATCCCACTGGTTCCGCTGATCCTTGGGGATCGCAAGCAAGGCACATGGCAGGTCACGCCGCCGTTGCGCGACATCCTGGACTTGCAGATCGAACTGTTTCAGCAGGAAACGAACCTGAAGCTGGCAAAGGAGCTGACTGCGTTCCCGATGTTCACGGCGAACGGGATTGCGCCACCTGAGAGTGATGCGCCTGCGCCGATGGGGCCGTCCACGATCCTGTATGCCCCGATGAACGACCAGGGCCAGCACGGGCAGTGGGGCGTGCTGGAGATCGGCGCGCAGTCGTTGGACTTCTTGAGCCGTGAAATCGACAAGCTGGTAGCGATGATGCGCGAGCTTGGCCGGCAGCCGCTTGTATCGGGCACGTCCGGCATGACGCAGGCAACGGCTCTGCTGGCAGCGCAGAAGGCATCCAGCTCGGCGCAGGCGTGGGCCGGGCTGCTGAAGGATGCGCTGGAGCAGGCGTTCGTTTACACCGCGCGATGGCTGTCTTTGCCCGAACCGGAAGTGTTCGTGCATACGGATTTCGCTATCGAGCTGGGCGCGGATCAGGCGCCTAACGTCTTGCTGTCGCTTCGCACGCAACGTGCGATCAGCGAGGAAACGCTGTGGGCCGAGATGAAGCGCCGCGGCTTGCTTTCCCCAGAGTTCGACCCGGAGCAGGAGCGAGAACGGTTGCTGACGGAGCTTCCTGCGGATGACGTTGGCGAAGAAACGGCGGCTCTTGGTGCATGACCGTCGCGCTTGTGCTGGGCGGCGCTGCGTGCGTCTGGGATGACGTTCGTGCGTTTGAGGCATTCGGCATCGCGCCTGCCGTCGTGGTGGCGTGCAATGACGTGCTGGTGTCGTGGCAGGGTCCGCTGACGGCGGCCTGTTCGCTGCACCCGGACAAGCTGGACGGCTGGCTGCGGAAGCGGGCGAAGGCAGGATTGCCGGCGCCGGAATACGCCTTCGCCGATGCGATGAAGGCCGATGCGTGGGGCTTCGATTCCACGCCGTACAAGTTCGTCGGTCAAAGCGGCACGGGATCAAGCGGGCTGTTCGCGCTGAAGGTTGCACTAGAGGACCTAGGGGCGACGCGCGCAGTGCTGTGCGGCATCCCGATGGATGCGCAGGCGCACTTCTACGGCGGCGGGCCGTGGAACGGGAATAGGACACACCGCGCCGGCTGGCAGCAGGCATTGCCTGCCATCAATGGCCGCGCGCGAAGCATGTCCGGATGGACAAGAGAGATTCTCGGGGAGCCGTCCCCGGAATGGCTGCGGGCAGCAGTCTGAAACATCGGCAACCTTCGCGGCAGGGACTGTCGCACAAACACCGGGATGGTAGAAACATGGCACTCAAGGCAATCGTTGAATCTTTGGACTCGCTGCCGGAAGGCATCCGCGAGCATTACGTCGAGAAGGACGGAAAGTTCTTGCTGAGCGTGGAATCCGTTGGCGGATTCGCTCTGGAAGATATCACCGGCCTGAAAACTGCACTTGGAAAAGAGCGAGGTGCACGCGAGGCGCTGGAAAAGGCGTCCACAAAGTGGAAGGACCTTGACCCTGACAAGGCGCGCGAGGCGCTTGCGAAGCTGGAAGAACTGGCTGACATCGACCCGAAGAAAGAGGCGGACAAGATCGCAGCGGCGAAAGTTGACGCTATCCGTTCGCAGCTGGTTGAAGGCCACACGAAAGAGTTGAAGGCGCGTGATGCGGTTATTGCCAATCACCGCAGCCAGATCGAACGGCTCTTGATTGATGCGGAAGCCACGTCTGCGCTTGCTGAGGCGAAGGGGTCTGTTGACCTGCTGCTTCCGCACATCCGCAACGCTGCGCGCGTGGTTGAGCGCGAAGACGGAACGTTCGGCGTGGAGATCGCAAGCAAGGATGGCGGCCCGCGTGTTAACGGGTCTGGACAGAACATGACGATCAAGGAGCTGGTGCAGGAAATGCGGCAGTCAGAAGTGTTTGGCAGGGCGTTCGATGCGTCCGGCAATTCCGGCAGTGGTTCGCAGCCAAGCAACGGCGTTACACGCCCCACGCACGGGAAGATTGGAGGAACGCGGGAGGAGCGAGAGGCTTATTTCGCGGCAAAACTCAAACAATCCGGGCTGTAACCAGGAAAACGATTTGCGTCGGTTCGGGATGAACCGTAGCACCCACGGCGGGATGCCGATTCATCCCCAAACCAAAGCAAAGGAGCAACACCATGGCACTCAGTCATATGCAGGTATTCAACCAGTACTTCATGCCGGCGATCATCGAAACGCTGGACCAGCGCGTCGATGCGTTCAACCAAGCATCCAACGGAGCGATCCGTCTGACCACGCAGGGTTTCGACGGCGACTTCCTTCAGGAATCGTTCTTCGCGTCGGTTCATGCTGCCCAGCGTCGCGTAGACCGCTATGCGTCTAATACGGCGGCTTCGCCGACGAACCTGACGCAGCGGAAGCACAGCTCGGTCAAGGTCGCTGGCGGCTTCGGCCCCATCGTGTACGAGCCGTCGCAGCTGACGTGGCTGCAAAGGCCGACCGCGCAGGGTATCGAGGTTGTGTCCCGTAACTTTGCGGAAGCGATCCTCGCCGACCAGCTCAATACCGCAATTGCGGCGTTGGTGGCTGCAATCGAGAACCAGCCGGACGCCACGAACGACGTGTCAGCGACATCTGCACTTAGCTACGCGGCGCTGAACGGTGCCCATGCGAAGTTCGGCGACCACAGCGGAAACCTTATTGCGCAGGTGATGAACGGAGCGGCATACCATGCTCTTGTCGCGTCCAACCTGACGAACACGGCGCAGCTGTTCCAGGCGCAGAACGTCCGAGTTGTGGACATTCTCGGCAAGTCGGTTGTCGTGACCGATGCGCCGGCCCTGTATGTCGCCAACAGCGGCACGGTGGACGACATCAAGGTGCTGTCACTGACCGAAGGTGCGGCGATTGTGCATGACGGTGGCGACATCGTGACGAACATCGAAACGACCAACGGAAACCAGCGCATCGAAACCTCTATCCAGATGGACTACTCGTTCGGCCTCGGCCTGCGCGGGTACGCATGGGACGAGGGCAACGGTGGCAAGTCGCCAACGGACGCTGATATCGCTACCGGCGCTTACTGGGATCGGGTGGCGTCCAGCGTCAAACACACGGCGGGCGTGATTACCGTCGCGCAGTACCCGGCCTAATCCGATGAAAGAACGTGTCGTTTGGTACGAGCCGCATCCGATCACGCAAGAGCGCAAGCGCGAGCTGGTTGGGCGCGGATACAAGATCATCGACGCACGGTTTGCCCCGCCGGGATGGCGGGGCGAATCGGACGGCACGGCGGAAGCTGCCACTGATCCGGTGGCGAAGCACGATGACGGCTACCCGTCGTGCGACAAACTGCGGGCGGTGATCCGGTCGAAGACTGGGAAGGCGCCGCACTGGAAGGCGTCGCGCGAGAAGCTGATCGAACAGTACGAGGCACTGATTAATGCCCCTGATCGTTGAAGATGGAACCGGCCTTCCAGGCGCCGACAGCTATGTGTCCGTGACCGACTGCGAGGCGTATGCAACGGCGCGCGGGATGGCGTTTTCTGCGTCACCGGCAGACGATGCGGAAGCGGCGTTGCGGCGTGCAACGGCATGGGTCGATGGATCGTTCCGTGTGCGCTTCCCTGGCCGGCGTCGAAATGGTCGTGGTCAGGCGCTTGAATGGCCGCGCATAGGGGCCGAGGATCAGGAAGGAAACGCTATCGCTGACAACGAGATTCCGGTCGAGATTGTACAGGCCACATGCGAGGCGGCAATCCGCGAGCTGGCTACGCCGGGTGCGCTGTCGCCGGATGTGGTGATGGCGCAGACACTCAAATCTGCGTCGGTGGATGGCGCTGTGTCAGTGACGTATGCTGGTGGTGGAGGTGTGGACGGCCAGCGACCGATCGCTACGGTGATTGACGACATCCTATCAAGCCTGATCGGCTCCCGTGCCAAGTCGGGCGCGGCAGTGTTCGGGCAGGCGGCACGGGCATGAATGACCAGGCAAAGCAAGGCATGAACATCGTACGCGCTGTGCTGGTGTCGGTGTTCTACGCCGGGGCAGCTCTTGGCGCCGCTGTAGGCGCGCTGGCAGTGATGGTGCTGCGATGACGTTCTATCGTGGGATGCGCGGCGTTGCCGATTCTCTGCTAGGGCCGAAGTCGCCGTTTGCACAGGGCGCTATGGTGCTGCGCCGGGTCATCCCCGGAAGCGGCCCGCCGTACAACCCCGGCCCATCCACCACGGTTGACTATCCGATCAGCGGCACGGTTCGTGGTGTGACAGAAGAGCACATCGACGGCACGTTTGTTCGGGTGGGCGACAAGGTGGTAACGATTGCCGTCCCCGATGTCGAGCCGAACACCGCCGACAAGGTTGTGATTGACGGTGTGGTGCACCAGATCGGCAAGATCGACCGCAAACCTGCTGCCGGCGAGCCGGTGGCGTTTCTCCTTTTCGTGAGGGTGTGACCCATGATGATTCGTAACGCATCCCGGCAGCCGCTGCCGGTTGGCGACCGGCTTATTCAGCCTGGCCAGACGGTGCAGGTGCCAGACGATGCCTGCAGGGATCGGTTCGTGGCGGCATGGATTGATGCCGGCGCGCTTCGTGCCGAGCTTGATCCGCCTGCGCCCGAGCCGGTGCAGGAGGGTGACCCCGAGCCGGTGAAGGCATGGAAGAAGCGATACGGGAAGGCCAAGCCAGATCAGGAGGTCGACGGCATCCCAGTATCCGCTGACGAATAATGAGCGCATCGCAGCGCGACGTTGAGAAACTGCTTGAGTCGCATGGAAAGACCATCGCGCAGGCGTTTATAGATGCGATCTATGCGGTGCTTGGTGCAGCCGCGGTTGGCACGTTGGTCGAGATGATCGAAGCGGGCAGGTCAGCGCGTGACATCATGATTGCGCTGCGTATTGATGCGGCCGCACTTTCCCCGCTGGTGGAGGCGATCAGGTCAACCCTTCGCGTTGGTGGCGAGTTTGAGTCACGATTCATCCGCCGGCCTGGTACGGCTGTGCGCGTGGTGTTTGACATGCGGCACCCGCTGGCGGAGCAGTGGATTCAGCGGCACTCATCCACGCTGGTGACGAACATTTTAGCGGACCAGGAGCAGGCCATTCGGACGGTGTTGCAGGCTGGCATTGAAGCTGGCCGTGGTCCGCGCTCTGTTGCGCTGGACGTTGTAGGGCGGGTGGATCGCAGCACAGGGCGCAGGACGGGCGGCATTGTCGGCTTGACCGATCCGCAGGCGCAGTACGTGGTGAACGCCCGCAGTGAGTTGCTGGACCTGTCGCCGGAATACTTCACCCGCGCACGCCGGGATCGGCGCTTTGATGGCATCGTGCGACGTGCGATCCGCGACGGAAAGCCGCTTAGCACGGCGGACGTGGATCGGATCGTCGGGCGATACAGCGACCGGCTTCTGAATCTGCGCGGGGAGATGATCGGGCGGACGGAAGCGCTGCAATCGCTGAACGCTGGGCGGTTCCAAAGCTACCAGCAGGCCATCGAACGCGGGGACATCCTCGCCGAAAACGTGACAAAGCAATGGAAGTCGCTGAGCGATACCCGCGTGCGTGAGACGCATGCCGCCATGCACAATCAAACTGTGGGATATGACGCGGTGTTCACGTCGCCGGCTGGTGCGGTGATGTTGCACCCTGGCGATACGTCTATGGGTGCTGGTGCCAGCGAGATCATTCAATGCCGCTGCCACGTCAACTATCGCGTGCGGTGGGGCCGTGAGGAAATGCGGGATTTGCCGCAGTAACTTGGTAAAATAAGCGAGCCGCCGGGTGCTACCAACACCGCGACGGCTCTAACCAATCCAACCTGTCTAGGAGGCTGAAATGGCTGCGCATATCGTATGTTCGATTGATGGCTGCGGCAAGAAGCATGCAGCTCGTGGGCTGTGCCTTCCGCACTACCAAAAAGCGTGGGCAAGCGGCAATATGCCGCCGCTCGTGGGGCGTGAACACTTGAAGAGCCACCGGATTTGCGGCGTCGAAGGATGCGGAAAGCGTGTTCATGCGCACGGATACTGCGGGAAGCATGCGGCCAAGTTCAAGGCGTATGGCGATCCAACGGCAGGTCGAGACGGGCCAAGTCCGGGTGAGCCGCTGAGGTGGATTCAGGAAAACACGTCATACCAAGGTGATGATTGCCTTGTGTGGCCGTATGAGAAGGGAAGGTACGGATACGGCACGGTGAGGCACCTTGGCAAGAAGCGTGTCGCTTCGCGCGTGATGTGCGAGTTTGCGCATGGCATGCCGCCAGATGAAAGGATGGAGGCTGCGCACAGTTGCGGCAATGGGCACCTTGCTTGCATGAATCCGCGACATCTCCGATGGGCAACTAAGGAAGAGAATTGCGCAGACGTGAAGAAGCACGGGCGTCATGTTCGTGCGAATGAGCGTCGGTCATCGGCAACCGCTCGCAAGAGCAATGCGTTGACGGTGGACGATGTGCGGGCAATACGGGCTCTGGTAAAGACGATGATGGCCAAGGATGTTGCTGCGATGTTTGGCATTGGCGAAACAACCGTCAGCAAGATCAAAACTGGCAAACGATGGGGTTGTGTGGAATGAGCAAGGCATTTCAGGCAGCCGTTGGCGCATGGGTAAAGAAGTCCGAAGGCCGGCTACGCGCGGTGATACGCACGGCAACTGAAAACCTGCTCGAAGAGGCCAACACCATCGGCCCGAGCGTTGCGAATCCGACTGGAGGCGAAGGCGGGAAGATGCCGGCAGACACCGGATTCCTCGCTGCATCACTAACCCTTGCCATAGGTTCCATGCCGACTGGGCCGGCGCGGGGCGACCCGAACGGAAAGTATGCGTGGAACAACGACGTGAGCTTGAAGCTTATCGGTGTTCAGGTGGGGAGCACCATCTATGCGGGATGGTCGGCCAACTATGCGATCAAGATGGAGCACCGCTACGGATTCATGCGAAGTGCCGCTCAGAACTGGCAGAAACACGTTTCCGATGCGGTGCGCGAAGTGAAGGCAGATATGCGATGAGCAACGAATCAATCCTGTCTGCCTTCTTGGCTCGCATGGCGACCTTCGCTGGCACGTTGTCGCCGGAGTTGCCTGTGGCGTGGCCGAACGTGCATTTCACCCCGCCGGATACCGGCATGTGGCTGGAAGTGCGATGGTTTCCGAACGAGACATTCAACTACGGCATCGGCAATGACGGTCCTTCGCAGTTGCGCGGGTTCTTCCAGGTTGCGTGCTGCGACCGTGCTGGTGGCGGTGCGCTTGCCGTGACCGCGCTGGCGGATGAGGTTATTGCCGGGTTCGGCAAGGGAACGGTGCTGGGTCCGGTGCGCGTGGAGCGGCAGCCGTGGGCATCGTCAGCATTGGATGCGGATGATCGGACTGTGGTGCCTGTGACGATACGCTATCAAGGGCTGGTGACAGGATGACCGAGTACCCGTTGATCGTGAGTTTCTTCACGCCGGATTGGCAGTACGCACAGCACGCAGACCGCCTGCGCGCGGAGTGCATGGCGCTGGGGCTGGACAGCTATATCGAGCGCCGGCCATCAGCAGGCGGGTATCTGGAGAACTGCTGCCAGAAGCCGACCTTCCTCCTTGAGTGCTTGGAGCGTTTTCGGCGCCCGGTGCTGTGGATCGACGTTGACGGCAGCATCTTGCGCACGCCGGATTTCTTCACGGAACCGGGCTGGGATTTCCAGGCAAGGCGGATGCCAGCCACGCGCCCGCGTACATGGCACGTTGGCACGATGTATTGGGCGCCGACCGATGCCGCGCTGGCGTTCGTGCGAGAATGGATCGCGCGCACCGGAGACATGAGCGACGAATCATCGCTGGAACAGACATGGTGTGAGTTCGGCGACTTGCTGAAGGCTCGTGACATCCCTTCGACGTATTTCGAGATTCCAACCCGAACCCGGCCAATGACAGCCGAGTGCGTCATATTCCACCGACTGAGTGATAGCCCGAGCAAGAGACAGCAGTCTGCAAGATTCAACGCCCGCGAGGCGGAGGAAGCCAGTGCCCGCTTTGGTTGACATCCCAGACAACTGGCAGCATGACGACGTTTGTCAGGCCATAAAGCTGTGCCGACATTTCGGCCTTGCGATTGACTGCGGCGCGCATCGCGGCGTGGTGACACGGTATTTGGCGACACGCTTTGCCCGCGTGGTGGCAATTGAGCCGGGGCCGCTGGCGGATCAGATCGAAGGCGCTGAGGTGATCCGTGCCGGAGTCGGTGACAAGCCTGGCCGCTGCGGCATGGCGGACGGGAAGCACAACACCGGGCAGCGCCATTGCGTGCCGGGCGATGAGATCGACATCATCACACTGGATTCGCTTGGCCTTGCGCCGGACTTCATCAAGCTGGACGTGGAAGGCATGGAATACCATGCGCTGATAGGCGCCGAGCAGACGGTCAGAACGCATCGCCCGGTCATCATGCTGGAGGAGAACGGCCTGAACCAGCGTTACGGCATCGAGGACAACGCCTGTAAACGGTTGATGGAATCATGGGGCGCGCGTTTGGTGATGACTCTGCGCAGCAACCCTCCAGACACCGACCAGGTGTTCGCATGGGATTGAAGCAAATCATCGATGAGGCGTTCGCCGACCGGCCCGATCCGTTCGCGTTCGCCAATCTGGTGTTGCATATTGAGGCACCAAAGTACGGGATCGAATACCCGCAGCGCATCACGCCAGAAACTGCATTCCGCGTGGAGACATGGGGGCAGCAGAAGGTCATGGATGCCATCGTCGCAGTGGCGCAAGTGTCTGCCTTGCAGGCCAATGATGGCGTGCCGCCACGCCGGTTCGGTGGCCGGCTGATCTATGCGGACATTGGCGCGGATCGGCTGGCACTGGTGGATGGCCGACATCGGTCATGGATGGCGACAGGGCCGCATGAAGTCGTGGTGTTGGAGATGACATGAAGGCAGACCATTACTACGGCAAGATCGTGGATGACTATGACGCGACCCGGATGCGCAATCCGGTCTGGGAGCGCGAACAGGCGGCAGTGGCCGCGATGGTGACGCGCGGGCCGGTGCTGGATTGTCCGGTAGGCACCGGCCGGTTCCTTGGCATATATGCGGGCAAGGGGCTGGATTGCGTGGGTGTGGATGCGTCGAATGAGATGCTGGCGGCTGCAAAGGGCAAGCACCCTGATGCAGACCTGCGGCAGGGGTCGATTCTGTCGCTGCCGTTTGCCGACAAGGCGTTCGGGACTGTGGTGTGTAGCCGGATGCTAAATTGGTTCGAGCCGGGGGACATGGCGCAGGCGATGGCGGAGATTCGCCGGTTGGCGCGTGACATCGTGGTGTCCATCCGCATCGGCACGCCTGGCACGGCGCACGGCAACCGCACGCACAGCGCGGCGGACTTTGCGGCGGCGTGTGAGGGGCTGGAGATTGTCGACAAGCGCGTGATTGCAACGGACGGCGGTGAGTTCGCCATGTACAAGCTGACATGACGGCCATCGTTTGCGTGCTGCGATCAGGCGGCGACTTCCGGCCCGAGCATGTGCAACGGCTGGCAAAGCAGGTTCCCGGAATCGTCTGTCTGTCCGATGTGCCGGTGGATGGCGTGCCGTGTGCGCCACTGGCGCATGGCTGGCCGGGCTGGTGGTCGAAAATGGAAGCATTCGGACCGGCACTGGAAGGCGACGTGCTGCTGATGGACTTGGACACGCTTGTTATCCGCATGCCGGAATTGCCGCGCGTGACCACGGTGCTGAGCGACTTTTACCGCCCGCACCTGATGGGTTCGGGCCTGATGTACCTGACCGCAGCAGATCGGGCGCGGTGCTGGGAAGCGTGGATGCGTGACCCTGCCGCCCACATGCGCCGATGCGTGACGCGCGAAGCGTGGGGCGATCAGGGGTTCATGCATCCGCTGATCGGCCACAGCGCGCGATGGGGCGACAACGTGGTGAGCTGGAAGGTGCATTGCAAGCAAGGGATACCCGAGCGCGCGGACATTGTGTGCTTCCACGGAAAGCCCAGACCATGGGACATCGGGCTATAGGCCAGCACGGCAACTGAACATCACAGGCTCGCTTCGGCGGGCCTTTTTCATTTCCGGGCGACCGGGAAACACCGCCGGCCTCGTGCCGGTTTTTTCTTGACCTCGCGAGGGTAAAACAATGGCAGCAGAAGCCTTTTCTCATAGCGGTAACAAACTTTCGATTTGCGTCACTCCACAGAACTCCGACCTTGATGCGTCCGGGTTCGCCGCACTGACCTACGTCCAGATCAGCGGCGTAGGCAGCGTTGGCGAGTACGGCATCACGACCAACGCGCTGACCTACGACACCTGGGATTCGCTCGTGGCGCAGAAGGCCAAGGGCATCACCAACGCAGGCGATCCGCCGGTTGAAGTGGCGCGCAGCGCTACCGATCCGGGCCAGATCGCATTGCGTGCGGCTGGCCTGCCGAACGTGTTCGACAACTATGCGTTCAAGGTCGAGCGTCAGGACGGCACGATCGAGTACCTGCGCGGATTGGTAGCCGGCCCGACCCGCCCGAACGGCCGCAACGAGGATTTCGACCTCGAGACCTACACCCTGATGCTGAATCAGGTTCCGTTGACGGTGAATCCGCCGGTCAGTTCTTAACACGCACAAGCCGCCTTAGGGCGGTTTTTTGTGCATGAACACCCGGTCTAGCGCACGCGAAAAGGCGGTCTGTCTCCCCGCCCTGGCCGGGTTATTTTTGGAGACGTTATCGTTTGGAGACATGAATCATGGCTGATATTTCCACCATCGTTGCGAGCAATGCCGCTGTCGAGATCAAGCATCCGGCCACAGGCATGCCGATTGGCTTGACCATCCACCTGCTGCCTGACACCAGCGAAGAACTGCGCGCATTGCAGCGCAAGTGGCAGAACGAGGCGCTCAAAACTCGTGGCCGCAACCTTGACGCAGACAAGCTCGAAGCCCGCACGTTGGAGCGGCTGGTTGCAGCCACCGCATCCTGGCAGTTCGGGGCAGATGAAAACGGCGAGCCGTGCACGTTCGGCGGGGAAACGCCCGAATGCACTGCGTTCAACGCGCGCAAGCTGTACAAGGAACTCCCGTGGCTGCGCAATCAGGTGGCCGATGCGCTGAGCGACGAGGCGGAGTTTTTTCGCTGACCTGACAGAGCGGCTTTGCGAGTGCATCCGCTACAGCGTCCGATACAAGACCCCGGATGAGAAAGGGGAAACCCGAGCCGAGCGAAACGCCCGGTTCGGGCAATCGGACAAGACGCCGGATGAGCCAGCATTACCGGAGTGTGCCGAACACGTCTGGCAGTGGTTCGCGGAACTTTCCGCACAGCGGGGCAGTGGCGGCATGGGCGGTATCGAGCCGATTGGCTGGTCGAACATCAAGGCGTGGTCGGAGCTGACCGGCACGGTTACGCGGCCCGAAGAAGTACGGATGCTGATGGCGATGGACGCGGCGTTTCGATCTGCTGCTGGTGCTGAGCGTGCAGACGCTGCGGCGCGCAACAAGCCGGATAAGCCGGCAAAGCCTAGAACCTGGAGCTGACGGGGAATGCGGCCGGCAGGGCCGCCTTCTCCACTCGTCCAGTTCCTTCATTTTTGATCCTGAGGTGACGTGTGGATATTGCACAGCTTGGCTTTGAAGTCGATACCAAGCAGCTTGAAAAAGCCGTTGGCCTTTTGGAGCGATTGGAAAGGGGCGGCTCCGGCAACGGGATCGTCAAAATACAGCAGGACATCGAGAAGATGAATCGCTCGATCCAGTCTGCTATGGGGTTCGTTCGAGGATTCATCGGCGCGCTGGCATCGATCCAGACGGTTCGTGGTCTTGCGAACATGGCCGACACATGGTCTGACCTGACCTCGCGCGTACAACTCGCCATCGGCCCGCACCAGAGTGCGGCAGTGGTAATGAATCGCCTGTCTGTAATCGCGCGGCAGACCTACAGCAGCCTGGAGCTGACCGCAGAAACCTTCACCCGCAATGCCACAACGCTGAACGCGCTCAATAAGTCCACACAGCAGCAATTGGACTACGCGCAGGCGCTGAACAACGCGCTTGTCGTCAGTGGCGCGAAGGGGCAGCAAGCAGAGCTGGTCCAGAACGCTTTGGCGCGATCCATGGCTGAGGGGGCCGCGAAAGGTGATGACCTGAATCTCGTGCTGAACTACGGCTCGCGCGTTGCGGAACTGCTAGCTAAGGAGTTGGGCACCAACGTCACAGGTCTGCGTGCAATGGCGCGAGAGGGGAAGATCACCGGCGACGTGATCTTCAACTCGCTGGTAAAGAACATGGAGAAGGTGACGGAAGAAGCCGAGTCCATGCCGGCCACCATAGGTGACGCCTTCACCTTGTTGCGCAACTCGATTCTGAAATCAGTCGGTGTGTTCGATCAGCAGAACAAGTTGAGCGAGGAGTTCGCAGGAAAGCTGATCTACATCGCCGATCACATGGACGAGGTTATCCGTGCGGCGGTGACGCTGGCTAAGGTGCTGGCGACGATCTATGCCGCAAAATTGCTAACAAGCGCTGCGGCGTTCACGGCTGAGATTGTGCGCCAGAACATCGCGGCGCGTGCTGCCGCATCCGCCGCGCGAGACATGGGCATTGCGAACGACGGCGCGTTCAAGCAGTCGATCAAGAGCGTTGGGA
>ENA-UOVV01000542-UOVV01000542.1-compost-metagenome-genome-assembly--contig:-NODE-542-length-43097-cov-6.306468_pt1 | contig 43097 bp, 40 predicted proteins | sample MGYA00238155_ERZ761577 | MGnify/ENA primary metagenome ERZ761577 (study PRJEB28898, sample SAMN06268775) | compost metagenome | isolation source: Emeryville, CA | place: USA:Emeryville, CA | collected... | reverse complement strand
ACTGCCTAGCAGTTCAGAAATCGCGGTCTGGCTGTTAACAAGCCTCGACCAGCACCAAATAAGGCGCAGCCTGCGGGCTGCGCTTTTTGTTTGGAGGGGGCATGGTCGGCGAAGCTGTTGTGGGTCCTGAGCGGCCGGCAACCAGTCTACTTACGATCCCAGTTCAACGCTTGTCGCTATCGGAGATCGACGGGACCGAAACATGACGTCATCCGCTTTCCCTCCTCCGCAGCATCTCCGGATAGCTTTCGATACCAAGGTATCGGCATTTGTGCCGAAGGTGAACTGGCTGGCGGGGGGAGTTCCGGCGAGCATCTGACCATCGTGAAAGGACCGGGGCAGGCGTGGCTTCGGCGGTTCAGAGGATGGAAGGATGGCAATGCAAGGATCGCGTTTTCTGTCGCCTTTGGCGGCGCTGCTGACGGTTTCGGCCCTGGGCGGGCCGGCTTTGGCGCAGACGGCGTTCGCGCCGGCGCCGCTCGCTCCCGAGGAGGTCGGCTCGGGCCCCAGGCTGATCTATCTGCACCAGGAATATCCTGCCACGCTCGATCCGCAGAACACCTCCGCCTTCGTGGGGCAACTGGCCATGGAGATGTTCGATACGCTGGTGACCTACGAGATCGATCCGCAGACCGGCATCGCCGACCAGACCAAGATCGTTCCGCGCCTGGCCGAAAGCTGGGAGATTTCCGAAGACAACAAGACCCTGACCTTCCATCTCAATCCGGCGGCGAAATTCTGGGACGGCTCGCCCGTCACCGCCGAGGACGTCTACTGGTCGATCGAGCGGGCGCTGGTCGGCCGCATGGGCTGGGGCACGACGCAGATCGAGACGGGCGGCATCTTCGCGGTCGACCAGATGGAGGTCGTCGATCCGCAGACCCTGGTCATCACCTATCCCGACGGGCTTGGCCGCTATTCGCTGCGCAACTTCGCCTCCATGTCGCTGACCGTGCTTTCCAAGGCGGCCTGCGAGGCCGGTCGCGCCGAGGGCGACGAGTGGTGCGTCGACTGGATCAAGACCAACGCCATGGGGTCCGGCCCCTACATGCTGGGCGAGCAGCAGAGCGGCGAATATATCATCGCGACGGCCAACAAGGACTATTGGGGCGAAGCCAAGCCCTACTATGCCGAGGTCATGTTCCGCGTCGTCCCCGACGCGCAGACGCGCATGCTGCTGATGGAAAGCGGCGAGGCGCATTTCGCCTTCATGACGCCGAACGAATATTCGGTGCTCCAGAACTCGGCCAATGCCAAGGTCTTCTCCGTGCCCTCGCAGCAGGACGTTGCCGTGCTGCGCTGGAAGCCCGATACGCCGCCCTTCGACGACGTCAAGATCCGCGAGGCGGTGATCAAGGCTATCCCCTATGAACGCCTGGTCGCCGAGGTCTGCCGGGGCTTCTGCACCCCGGTGCAGAACCTGGTCGGCGTCAACACGCCCGGCTACGAGCCCGATCCGCTGTTCACGACCGACATCGAGGCGGCCAAGGCGCTGGTCGCGGAAAGCTCCTATGCCGGCAATGTTCCCTCGTTCGACGTGCCGGTGGTCAACGGCTCGACCAATATGGCGGCAGGCGTGATCATCCAGGACGCGCTGCGCGAGATCGGCCTCGACATGCAGATCCGGCCGCTGACGCAGAATGCCTTCGACGACATCGCCTGGGGCCGGCGCGACCTCAAGGTCTCCATCCATTCCATGGGACCGTGGTGGAACGACTTCATGTACTGGGCATACTGGATGTATCGCACCGACAGCGCCACCAACCACATCCAGTATTCCAACGAAACGCTGGACGAGGACGTGCTGGCCGCCCTGCTGATCCCGCAGGAGGACGAGGCGGAATACATGGTGCTGCAGGACGAGGTGCTCGGCATCCTCAACGGCGAACGCCTGGCCGCGCCGCTCTTCCAGGTGAACTGGAACGCCGCGGTCGCGAGCCAGATCTGCAACGTCAACAAGTTCCCCTGGGGCACCATCGCCTTCTCCTGGCTGCGCCCCTGCACCTGATCCCTCGGCTGAGACGAACCCGCCGCACCGGGGCCCTGCCCGGTGCGGGATCTTCCCGGAGAGCTGCGATGCGCATTCCCCCCCTCGCGACCTATGTGCTGAGACGCCTCGCCATCAGCCTGGTGGTGCTGTTCGGCGTGACCGCGATCGCCTTCTCCATGTCCTACCTGCTGCCATCCGATCCGGTGACCAGCCGCTATCCGGACATCACCGATGCGCAGCGCGCCGAGATGCGCCGCCAGATGGGCCTCGACCAGCCGATGGTCGTGCAATATGTGCGCTACATGGAATCCGTGTTCCGCGGGGATTTCGGCCGGTCTTTCGGAACCGGCAACACGGTGGGGCAGGACCTCGCCATCCGCATTCCGGCAACGCTCGAACTGGCGGTCTTCGGCATCGTGTTCGGGATCCTCGTCGGGCTGCCGATGGGCATGCTGGGAGCGGTCTATCGCGGAAGCTGGGTGGATCACGTCACGCGCGTGCTCAACCTAATGGCGCAATCCATTCCCGCCTTCTGGCTCGGCGTGACGCTGATCTTCTGGCTCTATTTCCAGTTGCGCGTGGTGCCTTCGCCCATCGGGCGCCTCTCGCCGCTTTTCACCGCGCCGCCGGGCATCACCGGTCTCTACACCATCGACGCCATGCTGGCCGGTCGCTGGGATGTGGCCGGTGCGGCGCTGCGCCAGCTCATGCTGCCGGCTTTCGTGCTCGGCCTCGGCGTGGTCTCGCCGGTGGCCCGCATCACCCGGGCCGCCATGAGCGATTCCCTCAAGGAGGACTACATCACCTTCGGCCGGGCGCTGGGGCTCCGATCCCGCCAGTTGATCCTCGGCGACGCGTTCCGCGGCGCTTTGATACCGATCGTCACCACCATGGGATTCATCCTGGCTAATGTGCTGGCGGGGGCCGCCATCGTCGAAACGGTATTCGCCTGGCCGGGGCTGGGGCGTTACGCGGTGACGGCCATCACCACCAGCGACATGGCCCCCGTCTCCACCTGCATCCTCCTGATCGCCTCGAGCGTCGCGGTCGCGAACCTCTTGGTCGATCTCTCCTATGCCTTCATCGATCCCCGTATCCGCAATGAATATGCACGCTGAGCCGATGAACCCGTCCGCCACGCTTCCGACGCGCTCTGCCCGCAGGCCGCTGTGGCGCCGGGTCTATTTCGGGGTCTTCGGAGGCGACGCGCTGGGCTTTGCCGGCTCGATCCTGCTGGCGCTGCTCTTGATCGTCGCCATCGTCGGCCCGCTGCTGGTCACCCACGATCCGTTGCTGACGACGCCCAAGACGCTGCTCGCGCCATCCGCCGAGCACTGGCTGGGCACCGATCATTTCGGCCGGGACGTGTTCTCGCGCACCATCACCTCGCTGCGCATCGACTTCATCGTTGCCGGGCTCGGGGTCAGCGGAGCGGTGCTGGTCGGATCGTTCCTGGGGCTGGTCTGCGGCTATGTCGGTGGCTGGTTCGACGAGCTGGTGATGCGGCTGGTCGATATCGTGCAGTCCTTCCCATTGCTGCTCATCGCCATGGTGCTCATCCTCGTCATGGGGCCGGGCGTCGAGAGCATCATCATCGTCACGGTGCTCATCAACATCCCCACCTATGCCCGGGTCATCCGCGGCGAGGCGCTGAGCCGCAAGACGCTCGAATATATCGACGCGGCGCGCTGCTCCGGCGCCAGCGAAGCCTCCATCCTGTTCCGCCACCTGATGCCCAACACGCTCTCGCCCATCATCGTTCATGCCAGCCTCAACCTGGCGGCGGCGGTCGGCAATGTCGCGGCCCTGTCCTTCCTCGGCGTCGGCATCCGCCCGCCGACGCCCGATCTCGGCGTCATGGTGGCCGAGGGCACCAACTACCTGGTGCAGGGCGCCTGGTGGATGAGCATCGGCCCGGGCCTCGTGCTGGCCGCCACCATCTTCAGCCTCAACCTCGTCGGCGATTGCCTCGAAGGCCGCCTCGATCCGCGCCGGATGGAGGGCTGAGCGATGTCCGACATTCTTTTCTCGCTCGACGAGCTCAGCATCGACAGCATCCGCGATGGCGAGCGCCGGCGCATCGTCGACCATGTGAGCCTCGCCGTGCGGCGCGGCGAACTCTATGGGCTGGTGGGGGAAAGCGGCTCGGGAAAGTCTATCTCGATGATGGCCAGCGTCGGCCTTGCCGCCAGCGGTCTCGAGGTGGCGGGCGGCACGGTGCGCTTCGCCGCCGACCAACGCCCGGCTGCCGACCAGAAAGGCCTGCGCCGCAACCTGTCGCGCGGGGTGTCGCTATTGTTCCAGAATGCGAAGGGCGCGCTCAATCCCTTCATGACCGTGGGCCGGCAGGTGGAGCGCGCGCTGCGGCAGAAGCGGCGGGTGCGCGACCTTGCAGGCGAGGTGGACAACCTGTTTCGCGTCGTCGGGCTGAGCTGGCGCGATCTCGGGCGGAAATATCCCCATCAGATCAGCGGCGGGCAGGCGCAGCGTGTCGCCATGGCCTGTGCGCTGGCGACCGAACCCGCCCTGTTGATCGCCGACGAGCCGACCACGGCGCTGGACGTCACCACCGAGCGCGAACTGCTGCGTTTCCTGGCGCGGCTCTGCGTGGAGCGGGAAATGGCCATCGTGCTGATCGCGCACAACCTTTCCCTCGTCTCGGAATATTGCCGGTCGCTTTCCATCATGCATGCAGGGCAGGTGGTGGAGGAGGGGGACCTCAAGGCGATCTTCGCCCGGCCTCTGCATCCCTATACCCAGGGCCTTATCCGGGCGGTGCCGGATGTCGACAGCCCGCGCGAGCTCGTGCCGCTGGTGGGCTCGGTCTGGGGCGGTCCGCAGGGGATCGAGCGGTGCCGCTTCTCCCATCGCTGCCCGCATCGGCGGCCGGACTGCGACCGGGGCCGCCCGGCGGCGGTCGACCGGGACGGCCGCGCCGTCCACTGCGTGCTCTACGAGGAGGTGCCGGCATGAGCGCCATTCCGGCCCTGGCCGTTCACAAGCTGACCAAGCTGTTCACCGACCCCAGCCAGCCGGAAGCGGTGGCCGTGGGGGTACGCGGCGTTTCCTTCGAGGTCGGGCGGGGAGAAGTGGTCGGGCTGATCGGGGAAAGCGGTTGCGGCAAGTCCACGCTCGGCCGTTGCGTGGTCGGCTTGCAGCAGCCGGACGATGGCGACGTGGTGGTCGACGGCACGATCTTCTCCGCCCTCACCGCATCTCGGAAACGCAGCTTCCGCAAGGCCATCCAGATCGTCTTCCAGCGGCCCGAAACCAGCCTCAACCCGCGCATGTCCGTCTTCACCTTCATCAAGCAGGCCATGCGCAACTTCGATACCGTGCCCAGGAACAAGGAACGGGCGCGGATGGCCGAGCTCGCCCAGCTGGTGGGGCTCAAGGACGATGCTCTCGACCGTTTCCCCCACCAGCTGTCCGGTGGCGAGCGCCAGCGCGTCGCCATCATGCGCGCCCTGGCCTGCGAGCCCTCGGTCATCGTGCTCGACGAGCCGACCTCGGCGCTCGACGTCTCCGTGCAGGCCCAGGTGCTTCGCACCCTCAAGGATCTGCAATCCCAGGTGGGCACCAGCTTCCTCTTCATCAGCCACGACGTGGCGGTGGTGCGCTACATCTGCTCGCGCGTCATGGTCATGTATCTGGGCGTGGTGGTGGAGGAAGGGCCGAGCGAGCTGGTTCTCGCCGTGCCGGCCCATCCCTATACCAAGGCGCTCCTGGCCGCCGCGCCGCGCGTGAAGCCGCTGCCCGAGCCGGGCCTGTCGCTGCGTGGCGAGCTGGTGCTGGGCGATGTCAGGCCCGGCGAATGCCCGGTGCGCGCCCGCTGCCCGCTGGCGCATGAGCGCTGCCACGAAGCGCCTCCCATGACCGAGCTGCCGGGCGGCCAGCGCGCCGCCTGCTGGCTGGCGGCCGATCAGGCCGCCGCGCTTTCTCCTTCCGTTTTCGACCCGTCCAAGAAGGTATCGCAATGACGACGACCGAGACATTCTACAACCGCTCGATGGAGCTGCCTGCCGAGCTTCTGGTGGGCGCTATCGACAGCCACGTCCATGCCGGTCCTGTCCTGCGGTCCAATCCCGGCCACCAGGATCCGTTCGAAGTGGCCATCGAGGCCCGCGAGGCGGGCATGCGCGCCATCGTCTATTACGACGTCTTCGGCTGGGCTTCGGGCACCGCCTGGATGGTCAACCGTCATGTTCCGGGCATCAAGACCTATGGCGGCTATCTGATGAACTCCTGCCATGGCGGGCTCAATCCGCGGTCGGTGCGCACGGCCCTCTACATGGAGGAAGGATGCCGCTTCATCAGCTTCGGCTCGCACTGCACCTATTTCTCGGCGAGCCGGGAGTCGACGATCATCGACGGCCAGCTGGTGCCCTTCAAGGACGCCTATCCCGAATTCGTCAAGGAGGAGCTGTCCCGGGCGGTGCGCATCCCGACCGAAGGCCCGATCTCCGATGAGCTGGCCGAGATCCTGCAGATGGTCGCCGATCATCCCGACGTCTATCTCAATACCGGCCATGTTTCCGGCGAGGAGGTGATGCGCATCCTCGATCTCGCCGAGGAGTTCAAGATCCAGAAGGTGCTGATCGCCCATCCGGCGCGGCAGCAGCTTTCCATCGAGCAGCAGAAGGATGCGGCACGCCGCGGCTTCTTCCTAGAAGGATGCCTGGTCGACTGGCTCTACCCGCATGCGCCGCGCACCCACTACTACGTCGAGAAGAAATACATGGACCGCTCGGGCGACCTGCCGCGGATGCGCCGCAGCGCCGCGCAGTGGATGGCCGACATCCGCGAGGTGGGGCCAGAATATTTCGTGCTCGGCACCGACTACGGCATCCGCGCCGCCCCGAGCGCCGTCCAGGGCATGCGCACCCTGATCACCACGCTTCTCGACTACGAGTTCACGCCGGACGAAATCCGCACCATGACCGCCCATAACCCCGCCCGGCTGATCGGGCTCGATCCCCTTTGAGGAGCGGCACCATGGCAACCTACGAGCCCTTCTACAACCGCACCATGGAACTGCCCGAGGAACTCCTGGTGGGCGCCATCGATTCCCATGTCCATGCCGGCCCGGTGCTGCGCTCCAATCCCGGGCATTTCGACCCGATCCAGGTGGCGGAGATGGCGCGCGCCGCGGGCATGCGGACCATCCTCTACTACGATGTCTTCGGCTGGGCCTCGGGCACGGCCTGGATGGTCAACCGCTTCCTCAAGGATTTCCGCACCTATGGCGGATATCTCATGAATTCGAGCCATGACGGGATGAACCCGCGCGCCGTGCGCACCGCGCTCAACCTGGGCGAAGGCTGCCGCATGATCAGCTTCGGCTCCCATTGCACCTATCATTCGGCCAGCACGGAATCGACGCTGGTGGATGGCAAGCTCGTGCCCTTCAAGGATGCCATTCCCGGCTTTGCCGAAAAGGAGCTCTCCCGCGCCATCCGCATTCCGCTCGATGGCGAGCCGGTGCCCGATGCGCTCAAGGAAATCCTCGACATGGTGGCCGAGCGTCCCGAGGTCTACCTCAATACCGGCCATGTCTCGGGGGCCGAGGCGCTGCGTGTCGTCGAGCTGGCGCAGGCTGCCGGCATCAAGAAAATCCTCGTCGCCCATCCGGCCCGGGCCCTGCTTACGGTAGAGGAGCAGAAGAACCTTGCCGCCAAGGGCGTGTTTCTGGAAGCCTGCGCCGTCGATTTTGGCGGGCCCTGGATGCCGCAGACGCACTATTATGTCGAGCGCGAGCTGATGGATATGGGGGCGGTGGTGCATGGCCGCGCCATGAGCTGGCTGCAGGGCATCCGCGACGTCGGGCCCGAGCAGTTCGTGCTCGCGACCGACTATGGCGTGCGGGTGCTGCCCTCGCCCATCGAAGGCATGCGCATGATGATCTCCATGCTGCTCTATTTCGGTTTCTCGATCGAAGAGGTGCAGACCATGACCGCGCACAATCCCGCCCGGCTGATCGGCCTCGACTGATGGGCCTGCCGGATCTCTATGTCCGCAACGGGCGCCTCGTGACTTCCGCGGAGGTTTTCGCGGGCGGGGTGCTGGTGGCCGGCGGCCGTATCGTCGAGGTGGTCCGGGGCAATCCCGACCGCCCGGCCGCCGAGACCATCGATGCCCGGGGCCTGCTGGTTCTGCCCGGCCTCGTGGACCCGCACGTACATTTCTCCGAACCGGGACGCGGACATTGGGAAGGTTTCGCGACCGGCAGCCGCGCGGCAGCGGCCGGCGGCGTCACCACCGGGGTGGAGATGCCGCTCAATGCCTCCCCGCCCACGATAAACGCCGAGGCTCTCGCCATGAAGCGGGCAGCGGCACGGCAAAGCATCGTGGACCATGGGCTATGGGGCGGGCTGGTCACCGACAATCGTGCCGATCTCGCCGATCTCCATGCCGGCGGCGTCACTGCCTTCAAGGCCTTCATGTGCACGGGCTCCTTCGATTTTCCCCGCGCCGACGATCTCGTGCTTGCCGACGGCATGGCGACGATCGCCCGGCTGGGCAGCCTCGTTGCCGTCCATGCCGAGGACGAGGAGATGACGCGGCGTCTCACCGCCGATCTGCGCGCCGCCGGCCGCCGCGACTGCAAGGCCTGGGGCGAGGCCCGGCCGGTCATCGCCGAACTGTCGGCGATCCGCTCCGCCATCGAGATGGCCGAGCGGAGCGGCGCGCGGCTGCATGTTGTGCATGTGTCGAGCGCGGCGGGGATCGATCTGATTTCGGCGGCCAAGAGGCGCGGCGTGCCGGTGACTGCCGAAACCTGCCCGCACTATCTGGTTTTCAGCGAGGGCGATCTGGAAAGGCTTGGCCCCTTGGCCAAATGCGCGCCGCCCCTGCGGGCGCAGCAGGAGGTGGAGGCGCTGTGGGAGCGCGTGCTTGACGGGGCGGTGGACATCATCGCCTCGGACCATTCTCCCTGTCTGTGGGAGGAGAAGGCGGCGGGGGACGACGACATCTTCGAGGCCTGGGGCGGCATTTCCGGCCTGCAATCCACCTTGCCCGCGATGCTTACCGAAGGCGTGCATCGCCGAGGCTTGCCGCTGGCCGCGCTGGTGCGCATGACTGCGACCAATCCCGCCCGGATATTCGGCTTCGCCGGGCGCAAGGGCGAGCTTGCCGCCGGCTGCGATGCCGACATCGTCATCGTCGATCCGGACGCGGAGACGGTGCTGACCGCCGACCAACTGCAGTATCGCAATCGCCACAGTGTCTATGTGGGGTCTGCCATGCGCGGGGCGGTGAAGCGGACGCTGCTTCGTGGCTTGACGATCTTCTGCGAGGGGCAAATCATGCCCGACGTGCCCCCCGGAAGGTTCCTTGCCGGGCCGGGCGCGGAATTGAAAACTCTCGAAGGACCGCAGAGCCGATGGGTCTAGGGGGATCGTCCGACGGCCCGGCCTTCCCGGCGGGTCTGGTCCGGCCGCTCTATCGCGACGACGAGGACGGCACGCATTCCGTTCGTCTCAAGCGCTTCCGTGCCGTGGAGATACCGGCTGCCGCCCGCACGAACCTGCTGGCGCGGCTCAAGCGCGCCGCCAGGGTGACCGGGGCGGGGTGGGCCGCGTTGCTGCTCGATGCCAGCCAGACCACGGAAGTGTTGACCACCGAAGACGTTCCGGCGGCGTTGCACCGGCTGCTCGCCGAAATGCGCTATGCCGGCGGCACCATGGCCGTGCCGCCGCCCTACGTGGTGCAGCGGGCGGCCAGCCAGGGCTATCTTCTCGCCATGCGGCCGGTCACCACCACCGGCGAAGTGCAGGGCTATGTGCTGCTGGGTTTCCGGCACACCAACAGGGCCAAGCGCGATTTCGACGACAGCGTCGCGCTGGCCGCTGACGACATCTCGGCTTTCCTCGAATCCCAATCGCTGGCGAGCCGCATGGATCGGGTCCGCAACCATTTGTCGCTGATCCATCGCCTGGGCCAGATGGTGACCTCCATCCGCGAGCCGGAGGCGCTGTTCGCCCAGATCACCGAGCTGGTCTACGCCTCCCTGGGGTTCGACCACGTGCAATTGCTGCTGACCGACGAAGAACAGCAGCATGTCGCATTGGTGCATGCCGCAGGTCCCCTTGCCGCCAATCTGCTCTCGGCGGGCTATTGCGACGATATCGGCCGGGGCATCATCGGGCGCGTGGCCCAGACCGGCCGCATGTGGATGAGCCAGGACGTCAGCCAGGACGTGCATTTCGTCAGCAATGCGCTCCTGCCCAACACCGCCTCGGAGCTGGCGCTGCCGCTGCGCCTCGGCCAGCGGGTGATGGGCGTGCTGGACATCCAGAGCGACCGGCTCGGAGCCTTCCGGCAGAACGATATCCTTTTGCTCCAGACCGTTGCCGACCAGATCGCCCCGGTGATCGAGCAGCATCGGCTGCTGGCGGCGGAGCGTCGCGAACGGGAGCTGGCCGATACGCTCGCCGACGTCTCCCGCATCATCTCCTCCAGGCTCGACCAGCCCCACGTGCTCGAAGCGGTGCTGATGCAGCTGGGGCGGGTGGTGCCCTATCGCGGCAGCCGGGTGACGCTGATGGGAGAGGACGGCCGCATGCGGGTGGTGGCCGCCAAGGGCTATCCCGACAACCGTCTGGTCAAGCGCCACAGCTTCCTGCCCGAGGAGGCGCCGCTCTCCAAGCCGGTGCTTGAGCATCACGACACGCTGATCATCGACGATGTCCGGATCGAGCCGGACTGGGTCTGGCAGCCGGGCACCGAGCAGATCGTCTCCTGGTGCAGCGCTCCCCTGGTCCATGGGACGGACTGCATCGGCTGGCTCTGCGTGGATTGGCCCGAGCCCGGCTTCTTCAAAGCGGAGCACGGTCGCGTGGTTCGCGCCTTCGCCGACCAGGCCGTGGTCGCCATCGAGAACGCCCGGCTTTTCGAGCGGGCCCGCGAATTGAGCGACATCCTCGAATACAAGGTGGCCGACCGCACCAGGCTGCTGCGCGAGGCCCATGACGAGATCGCCACCAAGGCCCGGGAGCTTCAGGCGCTCTGGCGGCGCGTCGTTGAAGTGCAGGAACGCGAGCGCCAGCGCATCGCCTATGACCTTCACGACAGCGTGGCGCAGTCGATCCTGGCGGCGACCTATCAGTTGCAGACCATTCGCAGGCGTCTGCGCGGCGATGCCGAACTCGACAGGAGGCTCACCGACTGCCAGGCGACGCTGGACGGTTCGCTGAGCGAGATGAAGCAGATCATCTACGCCTTGCGGCCGAACGTGCTGGACGAGCTGGGGCTTGTCGCCGCGCTCGAAAATTATGTCGGCACGCTGCCGCAGAGCGATGCGCTCGAAACGAGCTTCTCGGTACGCGGCGTGCCGACAGCGCTCAATCCCGAGGCGGAGCTGGCGATTTTTCGCATCGTGCAGGAGGCTTGCCAGAACGCCGTGCGCCATGCCGGCGCCCGGTCGCTGACCCTGCACCTGACCTATAGCGGCAAGTCGGTGGATGTCGACATCGTCGACGACGGGCGCGGCTTCGTCTTCGACGATGCCAAGATGGGTCTCGGTCTCGTCGGCATCCGCGAGCGGACCCAGGTCGTCGGCGGTGCGCTAGCCGTCGAGACCGCGCCCGGCAAGGGCACGCGCGTGATGTTTTCCATTCCACTCGAGGTGAGCGCAGCATGAGCATTCGCGTGATGATCGTCGACGATCACCAGATTTTCCGCATGGGCGTCAAAAGCCTGCTCGAGGACGAGGCCGATATCGAGGTGGTAGGGGAAGCCGGCAACGCCCACGAGGCCGTTGCCCTGGTGGATCGGCTGAAACCCGACGTCGCCACCATCGACATCCGCCTCGGCGGGATGGACGGCATCCAGCTGGTGCGCATGCTCAAGGCGCGGCCCAGGGCGCCGCGCTGCATGATCCTGTCGACCTATGAAGACCGGCAATATCTGGTCGGCGCCCTGGAGGCCGAGGCCGACGCTTACCTGCTCAAGTCCAATTCCTACGAAACCCTGCCGACCGCGATCCGCCAGGTCCATGCCGGCACCTCCATGCTCTCGCAGGAACTGATCGCGGTGATGATGGACGAATACAAGAAGGTCGCGGCCCAGCAAATCCAGCGGGAAAGCGGGCTGACGCCGCAGGAGGTGCGCATGCTGCGCCTGCTCGCCAAGGGCGGCCGCTCGCTCGACATCGCCAACGAGCTCGCGCTTACCGAGATCACGGTGAAGCGCAAGGTGCAGGAAATCACCACGAAGCTCGGCGCCGCCAACCGGGTCCAGGCCGTCGCCGAAGCCATCAGGCGCGGCGTCATATAGATTTCGGCCATGGGACCTCAGGGGGCTGCGGTCTATTCGTCGGGCGATGGGGCGGGCCCGCTGGAGCCGCGGGCGATCAGCGTGGGGACCAGGTCGATGCGCTGGGGCGGCAGGCCGTGCATCACCCCGGTGGAGCCCAGCCTTGCCAGCAGCAGGTTGATGGCCACCGCGCCCATCTGCCGGTAGGGAACCCTGACGGTGGTCAGGGCCGGGGAGGTGTGCTGCGTCACCACATAGTCGGCATACCCGACCACGGATGCGTCCTGCGGCACCCGGCATCCCATTCGCATCAGCTCGGTGAGGACCGTGACGGCGACATAGTCGTTGCCGCAGAAGAAGGCGGTCGGCCTAAACCCTTGCCGGTGCAGCTGCTTGAGAGCCTGGCCGAATTCGCCCGGCGCATTGTCGTCGGAGAGCGGGATTTCACGAAGCTGCGTGCCGGGGACCTCATCCAGCCGGGCGGCGAAGCTCTCGAGGCGGACGGCCCGCCCCGGAAAGCCCGCCTTGCCATGCACGAAGGCGAACCTGCGGTGCCCCAGCTCCAGCAGGTGGAGGGCAACGGCCGCGGCGCCTTCTTCATCGGCGCCGGATACCTGGTCCATGGTGTCGAGCGGCGGCAAGGGGCCGCCGATGCGCACGCCGGGCCTGCCGGAATTGCGGACGGCGGTCAGGATGGCGTCCTCGTGCGGCCCCAGCAGCAAAAAGGCGTCGGCCGAGCGGGCGAGCTGGCCGATCACCTGGGGATCGTCGGTCCAGCGCACGGCCGTGCTGACATTGCGCTGCGTGCCCTCGATCTGGGCGCCGGCCTGGATCTCGGTCCACAGCTCCCGGTGCATGACGTCGGGATCGTGGTAGATGATTTCCACGGTTCTGCGGGCCACCGAGCGCGCACGGGGAACGTATCCCAGGCGCTCGGCCAGCTCGACCACGCTGGCGCGCGTCGCCTCGCTCACTCCGGGATGCCCGCTCAGCGCGCGCGAGACCGCGAACTTCGACAGTCCAAGTTGGTCGGCGATGGCCTGAACGGTGACGCGCGCCATGAAAGCCCCGGAATGATCTCCAAGGCAGGTGTATACTCTAGTCCTGCGCTCCGGAAAGGTTGGCGATCGCCTCAATCAGCGCCGAGTGATCCTTATCCCCAAGTCCCAGGCCGACGGCGGCGCTCATCAGCTGCTGCGCGAGGGCCGTCGCCGGCAGGGCCAGGTCCATCGCCCTGGCGGCATCGGCGGCCAGGGAAAGATCCTTGCGATGCAGGCGGATGCGGAAGCCGGGATCGAACGCCTTGTCGATCATGCGCTGCCCATGCACCTCGAGGATGCGGGACGAGGCGAAGCCGCCCATCAGCGCCTCGCGGACCTTGGCGACATCCGCGCCGGCCTTGCGCGCGAAGGTCAGCGCTTCGGCCACCGCCCCTATGGTCAGGCCGACGATGATCTGGTTGGCGACCTTGGCCGTCTGGCCGTCGCCATTCGCCCCGACATGGGTGATGGCCTTGCCCATTTTCTCGAGGAGGGGCAGGGCCCGTGCAAAGTCCTCCTCGCTGCCGCCGGCCATGATCGTCAGGGCAGCATTGCGTGCGCCCACCTCGCCGCCCGACACCGGCGCATCCACATATCCGACGCCCTTGAGGCGGAGCCGTTCCGCGAACTGCTTGGTCGCGACCGGCGAGATCGAGCTCATGTCGATCACCAGCTTTCCGGCCGACAGGCCCTCGGCGACGCCATTGCTGCCGAACAGCACGTGCTCGACATCGGGAGTGTCGGGCAGCATGAGAATGACGATGTCGGCGTTCTCCGCGACCTCCTTGGCGCTGCTTGCGGCAATGCCGCCCTGTTCCACCAGGAACTGGCTGGCCGGCTTGACCCGGTGGAGGTAAACCCGCTGCCCGGTGGCGATGAGGTGCTGGGCCATGGGGCGCCCCATGACGCCCAAGCCGATGAATCCGATCATGTCGGTCTCCCTTCTGTCTGGTGCGGCGCCCAGGCCTGGCCTGCGCCCGCCTTATCGATCCTCGGTGCCGGAAACGCTGGCCAGGCTGCGCAGCCGGCTGCGCCATGAGCGTGTCGATGCGGGCCCGGACGATTGGCGTTCGACGAGCCGCGGCACCAGGCTCACCCGCTGGGGGGGCAGGCCGTCGAGTTCGGAGCTGCCGCCGGCACGTCCGAGCAGGATGCGCACCGCGGCGACCCCCATCTGCCGATGCGGCATCTGCACCGTGGTCAGTTGCGGGGAAATCTGCGTCGCGATGCCGTAGTCGGCGTGGCCGATGACCGAAACGTCCTCGGGCACGCGCAGGCCCATGCGCATCAGCTCGGAAACCACGGTCACGGCGACGCCGTCGCTGCCGCAGAAGAAGGCGGTGGGCTCGAAATCGTCGCGGACCATGGCGAGCAGGGCATCCCGCAAATCGCTCGCCGCCTGGTCGTCGGCGAAGGAGATTTCGCGCAGCTCCATCCCCTCGATGGCGTTGATGGCTTCGGAAAATCCGCGCAGGCGCGCATGGCGGCCGGGATAGCCCATGCGGCCATGCGCGTAGACCACGCGGCGGTGACCCAGGTCGGCCAGATAACGGGCGACATAGACGCCGGCCTCGATGTCGGTGGCGCTGATCTGGTCGATGCCCAGAAGGGGCGGCACGATGTGGTTGACCACCACCGCCGGCACCGGGCTCTTGTCGACCGCCTCGAACATCTCGGGCGGCTGCGGCCCGATCAGCACGAAGCCGGCCGTATTCGTCTCCAGCCGTTTGAGGATCGTGGGATCGTCGGTCCAGCGCACCGCCATGTTGTAGCCGTTGAGCACGGCCTCGCTGTCCACGCCGTGTTGCACGTCGATCCACAGCTCGCGGCTCGCAACGGTGCGATCCTTGAAGATCACCTCGATGGTCCTGCCGGCCAGGGGTGGCCGGCGGCGATTCTCATAGCCCAGCTCCGCCGCGGCGTTGTGAACCAGCAATCGGGTAGCCTCGCTGACGCCGGCCTTGCCGGTTAATGCCCGCGAAACCGCGAATTTCGAGATGCCCAGATGGTCGGCAATGCTTTGAATGGTTACGCGAGACATGATCCGTGCAGGCGCACGCTCCTTCCCGTCGCGTGTTTGTTTGCTTGTTTGTTATGTGAATTTTCTACCTTGTGTCAATGCGGTTGAGCTTGCGTCAAAAAACTTCACCGAGCATTCCCAGGAATTGTTAGCTCTCGCCAAGCCTAAAAATCTTGATGAATCAATGCAATTCGGGCTTCGCGGGGAACTGCGGTTATCAGCCGAGGTGCATTTGGCGCAAAAATCGGCTTGACGCTCCACCGGTTGCGTGCTCATTGTTTGGCTAAATAGTTGCAAAACAAATGGCGCAAACGCCGGCAACAAGGGAGTGACTGCCGATGCTGCATGACCAGGAACCGGGCTCGGCGGCCGGTACGGATACCAAGAACTGGTGGAAGCGGCCCTATCGCATGGTGCAGACCAATCTGCGCCAGACCGATGCGCTCTACGATCAGAAGGCGCTGGCGCGCGAGGTCAAGGCGTTCGGGGCCGACGTGCTGCTCTACAATATCGGCGGCATCTATGCCTTCTACCCCACCCGGCTCGAACTGCATGCGATCAACCCGCATATGAAGGGCGACGCGCTGGGCGACGCCATCGAGGCGGCCCATTCCGAGGGCCTGGCGCTGGTGGGGCGCTATGACATGTCCAAGGCGACGCGCCTCGGCTACGAAGCGCATCCGGACTGGTTCGTGCACAATGCCAGGGGCGAGGCGCTGGAATACAACGGAACCTACCAGGCCTGCGTGAACGGCGGCTGGTATCAGGACTATTCGCTGCAGATCATCTCCGAATCCCTGGGCAAGTACGATGTGGACGGCGTGTTCTTCAACATGTTCGGCTACACCAACTTCACCTATTCGGGGCACTATTTCGGCATCTGCGTCTGCGACAATTGCCGGCGCCGCTTCCACGACATGTATGGCAAGCCGCTGCCGCTCAAGGAGGATTTCTCCGATCCTGCCTATGCGGACTATCTCGAATTCAAGGACCGCACCTCGCTCGAGCTGCGCTCCAAGGTCTACAAGCACATCAAGAGGGTCGCCCCCAAGGTCGCCATGACCGGCCATCGCGGCGACAGCGATCTCATCCGCATGGAGACCCAGCGCGCCGTCGACCGGCCGCAGCCCGAATGGCCCTATCAGGCCGGCGAGCAGGCCCGTTGGGGCCGGGCCTATGGCCGGGGCAAGACCGTTTCCTCGACCTCGGCCAATTTCATCGATTTCGCCTGGCGCTTCGTGTCGGAAACCGGTCCGTACCAGCTGGTGCGCGCGGCGCAGCAGCTGGCCAGCGGCGCGACGCTCGACTTCTACCTGCTTGGCGTGATGGAGCAGGACGACAAATCCGCCTTTCCCGCCATGTCGAAGCTGTTTCATTGGCACAAGGCCAATGAGCCGCACTATGCCGGCCTCAAGCCGGCCTCGAAAATCGCACTCTATCACTCCCATGCCGTGGTGCCCGGCCACGGAGCCGGCGGCTATGCCAAGCGGCCGGCCAGCGGACATCTGGCCGAGGCGTCGTTCCGCGGCGCCTATCGGGCCCTGGTCGAGGCGCGCCTGCCCTTCGATCTGGTGGTCGACGAGGTGGTGGCCGGCAGGGACGGCGCCGCGGCGCTGGAGCAATATGACGCGCTGGTCCTGCCCAACGTCACCTGCATGTCGGACGCCGAAGCCGAGGCGATCGACGCCTGGGTCGGGGCCGGCGGGGTGCTGCTGGCGACAGGCGAGACCGCGCTTTACGACCACAAGGGCGCCTTCCGCGAGAAGCCGGCGCTGAAGAGCCTGCCGATTACCGATCGCCCGATGGCGCGGCACAACATGAAGGGCGCCTATTTCCGTGTCGCTCCTGGCGAACTGCCCATCGGCGACGTCAAGCTGCTGATGCTCGACCATACCTACTACGTGGCCGAGGCCGGGGAGGGAGCGGAAACGGTGCTGAAGCTGTTGCCGCCGCAGCGTTTCGGGCCGCCGGAGCTGTGCTTCCCCGATTTCGAGAGCGACATGCCCGGCGCGATCATCGGCGCCCACGGCCGGGGCAAGGCGATCTACGTGCCCTGGCACGCCGATGCCCTCTACTATCGGGACAGCTTGCCCCATACCCGCACCTTCCTGACCGATCTGGTCGCGCGCCACATCGCGCCGGCGCCGGTGAAGGTGGAGGGGCGCGGCGCCCTGGAGGTTACGGTGCAGGTGCAGCCTGCCACCGGCAAGACGCTGGTGCACCTGATCAACTACGGCGGCCAGCGGAACAACCTCTATGAAGAGGCGCCGGCACTGCATGGGCTGCGGCTGGGAGTGCGCGATGTCGAAGGCCCCGCCACGGCGCTGGTCGCCGCCAAGGACATCCAGCCCGAAGGCCCGCCCGACGAGCACGGCTACACCTGGTACGCATTGCCGCCGGTGGAAGCCTTCGAGGCTGTGCAGCTTTCTTCGGTTTGATGCGCCGAAGCGAAAAGATCGCGCTCCCGGCCCGGCCGGGAGCGCGGCCAGAAGAACGATTCGAGGAGGAAATCGAGATGCTTGACGCCGTGAAAGCCGGAACGCCGGCACACACATTCTTCAAGGCCGGGACCGCCCGGCGGGCTGTTCTGGGCGGTCTGTCCCTGGCGCTTGCCCTGGGGTGCAGCCTGCCGGGTCTCGCGCAGGAAGGGCCGACCCTGACGGTGGGCGTCAGCACTCCGGTCAACCAGCTGATCCCCCATTCGGTGTTCCAGGGCACCATGCCCTGGATCCACACCATGTATGACGCCCTGGTGTTCTGGGATGGCGGCCCCACTCCGCAGCTGGCCGAGTCGTGGGAGATGTCGGCAGACAGCCGCACGCTCACCGTCAAGCTGCGCTCGGGCGTCACCTTCCACGACGGCAAGCCGCTGACCGCGCAGATCGTCGTCGACAACCTGGTTTGGGCAACCGATCCGGCCAACAACGTCACCGGCAATGCCTTTCTCAAGACCGGCACGTTCACGGCCGTGGACGATCTGACCCTGACGCTCGAATTCCCGATCCCGGCGCCGCAGATCCTGACCGTCTTGGCCGTGGTGCCCATCATGGACCTGACCTCGGACATCGTGTCGAATCCCAACGGCACCGGACCGTTCAAGCTCGCCGAATTCATTCCCGGCACGTCGATGCGCTACGTGCGCAACGACGACTACTGGGACAAGGAGCGCATGCCGGAAGTCGCCGAGATCGTGTTCCCCATGTATCCGGACAATGCGTCGCTGATGGCGGCGCTCTCCTCTGGCCAGGTGCAGATCCTCGCCTTTCCCGATTTCCGGCAATTGACCGTGCTCGAAGGGCAGGGGATCCAGCTCGTCAGCCAGGATGCGCCCGGCAACTTCATGCTGCGGATCAACGCCGCCGCCAACGGTGCCGTTTCGGATGCGCGGGTGCGCCGGGCCCTGAGCTATGCGATCAACCGCCCCGTCTTCTCCCAGCTGATGACCGGCGGCAAATCCATTCCGACCTGTTCGCACTTCCCGCCCGCTTCACCGGCCTATACGCCGGAGGTGGACGAGGCCTGCGAGTTCAACCTCGACAAGGCCAAGGAACTGCTCGCCGAAGCCGGCTATGCGGATGGGCTGACCATCGAATACCTGGCCGGCACCGTTCGCCAGCCGGAGCTCACCGGCTACGTGCCCATCTTCCAGGAAGACCTCGCCAAGATCGGCGTCACCCTCACCATCGAGGACCTGTCCTCACAAGCGCTGGGGGACCGGGTGCAGGCCGACGATTTCGAGGTCGTCGGGGACTGGTATCCGTGGGGCGTGTTCGATCCGGCGGTGTTCTTCATCGGGCCGTCCTTCGCGCCGAACAACCTGTCCAACTTCACCGATCCGGCCTATCTGGAGATGTTGGATGCCGCCCAGGCCGAGGTCGACCAGGACAAGCGCCTGGCCATGTACCAGGACATCAACCGGTATCTCTCGGAGCAGTCCTTCATCATACCGATCGGCACGCGGCCCTACATCTACGCCGTCCGCCCGGAGGTGACCGGCTTCGGCCTCGATCTGTTCGGCATGGCTTTCTACAACGACGTCAGGATGCCCTGACCGCCCGTCCGAACACGGCGCACGCAGGCGGAACCCGCGTGCGCCCCGAATGCTGGGGATGGCACGGAGCCTATCATGACAGCCTTTCTGCTCAGGCGCGCGGCGCAGGGCATCGTCACCCTGGTGGCGGCGAGCTTCATCATCTTCATGGCCATCCGGCTCATTCCCGGTGATCCCGCCCTGATGTATGCGGGCAACGACGCCACGCCGGAGACGCTGGCGGCGATCCGCGAGCGGTTCGGGCTCAACGAGCCGATCTGGACGCAGTACCTGATCTGGGTCGGCAATGCCCTGCGGGGCGATTTCGGAACCTCCTATGTCGCGCGCGTGCCGGTGGTCAACCTGATCGGGTTGCGCGTCATGCCGACGCTGCTCCTGCTCGTCGGCTCGGTGCTGGTCATGTCGATCGTCGGCTTCGCCATCGGCGCCTGGGCGGCGGTCACGCGCAGCCGCAGCCTCGACGCGATCCTGACGGGCCTGGCCTCGCTGCTGTCGGGCGCTCCGGTGTTCTGGATCGGGCTATTGGCCATCTTGTTCTTCGCCATCTATCTGCGCTGGCTGCCGGTCGGCGGCTACGTCAATCCCTTCGTCGATCCGATCGGCGGCCTCAAGGCCATGGCCATGCCCTGCGTGGTTCTCGGCATCGCCATGGCCGGATCGCAGGCCCGCTTCATCCGCACCGCCTACAAGGAGGTGCTCAATTCCGACTATATCCGGCTCGCCGAGGCCAAGGGGGCGTCCCGCGCCCGCGTGGTCTGGCGTCACGCGACCCGCAATGCGCTGGTGCCCATCGTCACCATCTACGGGCTCGCCATCGCCAATCTCCTCGGCGGCGCGGTGGTGATCGAGACCGTGTTCACCTGGCCGGGGCTCGGCCTGCTGATGATCAATTCGGTCAACGTCAACGACTTTCCGACCGTGCAGGTCATCCTGTTGCTCTACGTCTTCATCTTCGTCGTCGTGAATTTTCTCACCGACGTCTCCTATTCCATCATCGATCCGCGCATTCGTCTCACGGGGGCTGCCGCATGAGCACCATCGGGAACGCCTCGCCCATCGTCAGCCGCCGGCCCGTCTTCCGCGAGGTCATGCAGTCGCTGCTCGCCCAACCTTCCGGCTCGGTCGGCCTGACCATCACGGTGCTGATCGTGCTGACCGCGGTGCTGGCGCCCTGGATCGCGCCCTGGCCTCCGCTCGAGACGCACTATACCGAGGCCCTTGTCGGTCCCAACGCCAAATACTGGCTCGGCACCGACGAAGTCGGACGGGACGTGTTGAGCCGCATCATCTACGGCACCCAGCCCTCGCTCGCCGTGGCGCTCACCGCCGTGCTCAGCGGAGGCACGGCCGGCATCGTGCTGGGGATCGCCGCCGGCTACTACCGGGGGTGGTTCGATGCTTTGATCATGCGCATCTGCGACATCGCCTTCGCCTTTCCGCTGATCCTGATCGGCATCTGCACGGTGATCATCCTCGGCCCCTCCATCGTCTCGGTGGGCGTCGCGGTGGGCATCGGCGTCATGCCGTCCTTCGCGCGCCTCGCCCGGGCGGAGGTGCTCGAGGAGATGGACCGCGACTTCGTCAAGGCGTCGCGCGGCATGGGCGGCACCGACCTGTTCATCGTGGTCCGCCACATCATTCCCAATATCGCCGCGACGCTGGTCGTGCAGCTGGCCACCGCCGTGTCCGGGGCCGTCGTCATCGCCTCGGCGCTGGATTTTCTGGGCATCGGCACCCAGCCGCCCATGCCCTCCTGGGGCAACATGCTGCAGGCCAGCCGGCTCTACCTCAACCAGAACCCCAGCTATGCGCTGGCGCCGGGCGTGGCGCTGACGATCTTCGTCATCGGCATCAACATCCTCGCCGCCGCGCTCACCAATGCGCTCGATCCCCGCATCCGCACCGAAATCCTGAAGGGACGCCGGAAATGATCATGGACCGGCAGACGCGCTCCGGGCTCGACGAGCCGCGGGAGATGCCCAACGCCAATACGCCCCTGCTGCGCCTCGAGGATGTGCGCACGGAATTGCAGGCCGGCGCCTCGATCGTGCGTGCCGTCGACGGCGTCTCCTTCCACATCAATCCGGGCGAAACCCTGGGCATCGTGGGGGAATCGGGCTGCGGCAAGTCGATGACCGCCTATTCGATCATGCGTCTTCTGCCCACCGGCGGCCGCATCGCCTCGGGCAGCATACAGTTCAACGGCAGGAATCTGGTCGAGCTGTCCGCGCAGGAGATGCGCCATGTGCGCGGCAACGACATCGGCATCGTCTTCCAGGACCCGATGACCTCGCTCAACCCGACCATGACGATCTTCAACCAGGTCGCCGAGCCGCTTCGCCTGCACACCCAGCTCGACAGCGAGGCGATCCGCAACCGCGTCATCGAGACGCTGGAACTGGTCGGCATCCCTCATGCCCGCGAGCGCCTGGGCAGCTATCCGCACGAGCTGTCCGGCGGGCTGCGCCAGCGGGTCTGCATCGCCATCGCGCTGGTGTGCCAGCCCAAGCTGCTGATCGCCGACGAGCCGACGACGGCCCTCGACGTCACGATCCAGCGGCAGATCCTCGAGCTCATCGACGGTCTGCGCAAGCGCCTGCGGATGGCGGTGATCCTGGTCACCCACGACCTGGGCGTGGTCGCCGCGCATACCGATCGCGTGGCGGTCATGTATGCCGGCCAGATCATCGAAACGGCACCCACGGCGGAACTCTTCGCCCGGCCGCGCCACCGCTATACCGAAGGCCTGTTCGCCGCATTGCCCGAACGGGCGCATGGCCGGGGCAGGGCGCTCTATACCATCAGCGGCCGGCCCCCGGATCTGTCCGATCCGCCGTCGGGGTGCCGCTTCGCGCCCCGTTGCCGGCACGCCACGGATATCTGCCGCACCGGGGTTCCCGAGCACGAGGAGGCGAGCGCCACCCACAGCTTCCGCTGCTTCCATCCGGTGGGCGCGGACGAGGAACTGATCGACCTCAACCCGGCGATCGAGACGGCTTCGCCGGATGCCGGGCAGCGGGAGCCGGTCGTCACCTTCCGCAATGTGGTGCGCGAATTCCACCTCGGCGGCGGCGGCATACTGGGCGGCAAGGCCCTCAAGGTCAGCGCCGTGGCCGATGTGTCCTTCGAGATCGAGGGGGGCAAGACCTTCGGCCTCGTCGGTGAATCGGGATGCGGCAAATCCACCATATCCCGCATGGTGGCGGCGCTCGACCATCCCACCCAAGGCGAGATCACCGTCGCCGGCGAGAACCTGTTCAGCCTGTCGCGGCGGGAACTGCGGCAGCGGCGGCGCAATGTGCATCTGATGTTCCAGGATCCCTCCGCCTCGATGGATTCCCGCATGCGGGTGATCAACGTGCTGCGCGAGCCGCTGGAAATCCAGCGCATGGGGACGCGCCCCGAGCAGGACCGCAAGGTGCTCGAACTGCTGGATCAGGTCGGCCTGCCCCAGACCATGCTCGACCGCTATCCGCACGAGCTTTCCGGCGGCCAGAGGCAGCGCCTGGCCCTCGCCCGCGCGCTGGCGCTGGAGCCGGACGTGATCGTCGCCGACGAGCCGGTTTCCGCGCTCGACGTCTCCATCCAGGCGCAGATCCTCAACCTCATGCGCGACCTGCAGCGCCGCAAGGGGCTGACCTATCTCTTCGTCTCGCACGACCTGTCGGTCGTCCGCTACATGTCGGACACGATCGGGGTGATGTATCTGGGCAAGCTGGTCGAGGTCGGGCCGGCGGACGCGGTCTATACGTCCCCGCAGCATCCCTACACCAAGGGGCTGATCGAATCGGCGCCGACGGCCGAGGTCGCCGCCAAGCGCAGCTTCGTCATCAAGGGCGAGCTGGCCTCGGCGATCAACCCGCCTTCGGGCTGCCGCTTCCGCACGCGCTGTCCCATCGCGCAGGAGGTCTGCGCCCGCATCGAGCCGAAGCTGGCGTTTTCCGGAGGGCCGCAGAAGGTGGCCTGCCATTTCCCCCTGCCGGCAATTCCGCCCGAGCCCGCAGCCGTTCACTGAGCCTTCGAGAATAGACCATGTGCAGTTCCGACCACGACCATGTCAGCCAGATCGGGCGCCCCAGAAGCGGGGATGAAACCGCGCGCCGCGGGGCCTACAGCTACATAACGCCCGAAACCGTCCGGCATGCCCTGACGCTGGCGCGCAGCGGCACGGTGGTGCCGCTGAACCTGGCCCTCGACACGCCGACCGTGGGCCGCCCCAACCTGGTGCACCATGCGCGGATGCAGAACCAGACCCGGCCCCTGCCCAATGGGCGGTTCAACGTGGTCAACGACGACGCCGTGGAGCTGGCGCTTCAGTCCCATACCCATTGGGACGCCCTGGCGCATTGGGGCGTCATCGAAAATGACGGCAGCGGCGTGTTCTACGGCGGCGTGGGGCTGGACGACACCTGGCCGGAATTCGGCTCGAAGACGCTGGGCATGGGCACGCTGGCCGGCGGCATCGTGACGCGCGGCGTGCTGTTCGACATGGTGGACTATCTGGAGAAGGGGCAGAGCACCTATCTGCGCGACGGGGTCAATATCGATGCCGCCGCCGTCCGCGCCTATCTGGCGGACTGCAATCTGGAGCTTCGGCCGGGCGATGCCGCCGTCTTCTATACCGGCTTCCAGCACCGGCTGCTGGAGAACGAAGGCGCCTGGGTGCGCGGGTCGGCCAACTTCAATCCCGTCGCCTCCGGCGTGCTGCCCGACACGCTCGACATCTGGGCGGAGGGACGCACCTTCGCGCTGGTCGCGGACAATCCGTCGGTGGAGCCCAATCCGATGGGCGAGGGCCTGCTGCATGCCGGAGCGCTGAAGCGCCTCGGCATCTATCTGGGGGAATTGTTCGATCTCGAGGCGCTGGTGACCCATTGCCGGCAAAGCGGCCAGCGGGAATTCGCCTTCATGAGCGTGCCGCTCAACCTGCCCAAGGCCTTCGGCTCGCCCGCCAACGCGCTGGCCATCCTCTAGCCAGGCGACGACGAACGGCGCTCGGAGCTCGGGCGTCGAGCTCTTGCCGGCATGACCTGCTGAACGCGCGATTGCCGATGTCGGCGCGCCGCGGCAAGCCAGCCCCGGGGCCGCTATCGCGCCACCGCGACAGCCGGCAGGTCTGCCTGCCCGAGCTCGTCGATGGCGTCGGACCGGATGGCGGCCAGGCCTTGCAGCAGCGCCCGGGCACCGTCCTCGCCGTAGCCGCGGCGGCTGATGCCGTAGAGGACCAGGCCGTCCGCACCCTCCAGCGGCACGTAGCGATAGGCGTTCCATTCGACGAAGATGGGATCGGCGCTGAGGTCGCTGAGCACGAAATCGACCAGCACCTCGCCGGTCGCCTCGTTGTGCAGGATGTCGTAGTTGACCACCGGGTCCGCTTCCTTGCGCTGCTGCAGGCCCTCGACCTGCGCACCGGCCGCATCTACGGGGCGGATGCTTCCCAGCACCGCCTCGATCAGGAACATCTCGGTATAGGTCTCGACCGCCTGGCCCCGGGGCACATATTCCTGCTTGAAATAGCCCTCGGACGGTTGCGAGGACCAGGACAGCAGATAGGTCTCGCCGCCGAAATCGATGGGGCCGGGCACGCCGAGCAGGTCGGAAGCCCCGCCCGACTGGGCCATGGCGGAACCGGCGAACATCGCGGTCAGAGCAAGGGTGGCGAGCAGTTTTCGCGGAGCAGCCATGGGTTCTATCCTTTCACCTGTTCCATCCGGCGGATGAGTCTCGATCCGTAAGACGAAGCTGATCGGGCGGAGCTTGGTCGAGCGCCGACAATTAAATTTCCGCTCCGAAGTCCGCCGGCGCCAAGCTATCGTCCCGCGCCGCCGTCATAGAGGCAGACGGGCCGCAAGACATGCGAGGAGGACGGGCGATGTCCGATATTGGCAGGGGGGGCAAATGCAGATGAATCCCGGCGATATCAGCCCCGTGGTGCTGGGCATGCCGCTGCCGTCCGCCGCAACCTGGCTCTTCATCTTCATCGGGCTCTATGTCCTGCACATCGTCGTTTCGTTCAGCTTCTGGTTCTATTGTCTGGGGCTATTTGAAGAGCAATATGCCGATCCGGCGGTGCGGGACCGCATGAATCTGGGCGTCGGCGACGAGCCTTTCGGGTCGCGCCTGCGCCTTGCCGCGCTGCGGCTGGCGGAACCGGCCCGCAGCCGGGCGTTGCGCGTCACGCTGGTGCTCGACATTGCCTTCTGGAGCATCACCGCCGCGGCCGTCGTGATCTTTTTGCTCTATTTTCACTTCGTGGCCTGAACCGGCCAAACTTTGGCGGCGCTGCGACGTCTAGTGAGCAGAGGCTTTGGAGAGATACCCATGAAGAGACTTCTCGTCGCCCTGCTCGTCGCCACCGCCCTGCCGCTTCCCGCCCAGGCGCAGGACCCCGCCGCCTTCGAGACCATGTCCACCGCGCAGATCGAGGCGGAAGCCGCTTCCCTGCATCCTGCCGCGCTCTATGTCCTGGCCAGCCGGCTTCTCGCGGAAGGCAAGGGGCAGCAGGCCGCCAACTGGATGTATGCCGGCCAGCTGCGCTATCGCTTCATGATCGCCGCCAAGGGCGAGGCTGCCCGGGACGACCGCATCCTGTTCTCGGCGCTGACCGAGCAGGTCGGCCGGCCCGTCAACGAATATATCGCCGGCGACCCCGACGAATGGATCGCCGCGATGCGCTGGGCGCTGGAATGGGATGCGGCAACCGACAACGCCGTCACCTCCAAGACCGAGTTCGCCGTCCAGCTGGCCGAGATTCGCGCCGGCCTTGCCGATCTCATCGCCAAGGTGGATTCCAGCCGCGACGAAATCCGCGAGCAGCGGGCCGCCAACGGCCTGGAAAACCGCTAGAGTTTGATTTGTCGCGCGGTCGAACCGAAAAAGTCTGCACCTTTTCCTGACCGCACTCCGGGAGGCCGCGATGAGGCTCGTATCGAAGATGCTGTTCGCCCTGGCTGCGCTCGGACTTTCGAGCGGCTGGACCCACGCGGATGTCGACACCAGGACCTTGCGGGTGGGGAGCACCGGCATCCTCTGCTACATGGAGCCATGTCCGTGGCGCGGCATCGTCGATGTGGGGCGCCCCCATGCCGGGCTGAACCGCCCCTTGTGGTGGGGGAATGAATTGCCTCCCATGGAGGGGCCGGCAGCCGACAAGGACCGGATCGTCGAAGCCTGGGATGCCTATGAGTGCGTGCTGGTGGAAGGCGATTTCGACGGCCGCGTGCTGCGGGTGAACCGCCTGCTCGAAAGCTGCTGACGACCGATGCCGGCGAGGACGCCATGAGAATGCATTCCCTCCTGCCCCGCTGGCGGCTGTTCGGAGCGCTGCTCCCCGTTCCGGTTCTCGCCATCGCCGCCTTCAGCTTTCCCACCTTTCATGCGGCAGGCCTTTCCTGGTGGCCGGTGTTCATCTTCGCCGGCCCCACGCTGCTGTCGGTGCTGCTGTCGGTCGAGATGCAACGCTGCGCCATCGGGTTCGATGACGCGGGAATTTACTATCGCGCCGTGGGCTATCGGGTCACGGCGCCCTGGAATGGCGTCGAATTGAGGCAGGGGGGCACGAAACCCACGGTTCTCGTTTCAACGGGAGACCGGCGTTTCGTTTCCTGGCTCGGCTTCCTGCATGCCGTGCTGGCGCTGTTCATGCCGGCCCGGGCCGGCCGCGCCGCCAGCGCGACCGCATTCATTCCCCTCCACGCCTTTCCCGAGGCCGCGACGCACGATTTCATGGAGCAGTTCGCGGCCGCTCGTTCCGTCGACGCCGGCTGAAACGCCTGGGAAGATGGCGCCTTCCCCCCGAGGTTGGATCAGGGTGTCTCGCCGATCTGGAGCACGGTGAACTGGCGCTGGTAATAGGCGTTCATGACCTGCTCGAAAACCGGGTTCCTCAGCCCGCTCTCCGCAGCGGTGACCGTGACGACCGCGGCGCACAGACCATCGACCCCTTCGGTGACGACGCTTTCCAGCGTGCCGGGTGCCTTCTCGGCCATGGATTGGGTCCAGCGCGCCTCGATCAGCCCCGCCGCGGTCTCGGCGGTGGCGCAGTCGCCGAAGGTCAGGGCGAAGGCGGCCCCCGGCCGGTCGCGCTGGACATCGGCGACGAAGCCGCCGAGATAGGGCGGAATGCCTTTCTGCGCCTCGGCCATGCGGGCTTCGAGCTGCGCGCGGATCTCGTCCATATTGCCCGGGCCGGGCAGGAGGAAGCCGGCAGGATCGACCGCGCCCAGCCCGAATGCCGGGGAAATCAGCATGCCCTGGACGATGCTGCCTTCCCCGAGGGCGGCATCCAGCCCGGCGAGCGTAGTCGCAACCACCGGATTCCGCGCCGCATCGCGCGGCATGCGCAGCGCCGCCTCGACCGCTTCGGGCACATTGGCCTGAATCAGCGTCTCGTCGCGACCGGCGACGAACGTCGCCTGGCCGATCTGCCCGCGCCAGGGGTTGGACGGGTCCCGTGCCGCGACGTCGCTCTTCATGGGCTCGCCATTGCCCAGCACGGCATCGCCGCCCACCGGCGCGAAGTCCCGCGCCGCCAGCATGTCGAGCACGCCCTGTGCCGTTTCCGCGCTTTCCAGCCCCCAGATGTTGACGATGTAGGGATAGTCGCCGAAACCGGTGAAATAGCGCACCTGGGAAAGCGCGATGCCGCCCTTTTCCTCCCAGGGCGCGATGCCGCCCTGATGGATGGCGGCGACCGGGTGCAGCATGCCGGCCGCCTCCATCCGCAGCATCGCCTCATAGGCATTGGCCGGCGCGGCCTCCGCCACCAGGCGCTGCTGCACGGTCACGTCGAGGAAATAGGCATGCTCCGCCGCCGGGTTGGTCAGGATCATGGCCGGCAACCGGTCGAGCGCCTCGGCCAGCGTGTCGGTCGCGGCGGCGAGGGCCTGGGGGCTGGCGGTCAGCAGCAGGGTTGTGGCGATGGCGCAGAGGCGCATGAACGGTCTCCTGTTCTTGTGGCCCGGATAGGACGAACGCGGCGGGCACGAGCTTGGCGGCGCGGGCGCTTTTTCTCGCGCCGACGTGATCGGCGGGCGGCCAAGGGATGCGCGTCGGGCGGCGTCCCATGCACGAACCCGCGCCGGCCGCAGTCACCGCATGAGCCTTCCCGCCCTCGCCAACAGGCAATCCTCGTTTCGATCGGTCTTGTCGCATTCTTGCCGCAACCGTTCTATCCCTTTGCGTCTTCGGGCAAGGGCAATCGGGGGCGGCGCATTGTTGGCCGAAAGCGAAGGCGAGGAAACGGGCGACGATACCGAGCTGCTGCTCGTTCGCGTCCGGGCCGGCGATGCCGACGCCTTTGAACGGCTGCTGACGCGCTACTACCCGTTCATCTTCAAGACCGCCTTCCGCTGGCTGGGTCACAGGACGGATGCGGAGGACGTGACGCAATCGGTCTGCATGCGACTGGCCGACGCCATACAGGGCTTCGACGGACGATCCAGGTTCACGAGCTGGCTCTATCGCGTCACGCTCAACGCCGTCCGCGACATGCAGCGCAGCCAGCAGCGGCGCAAGCGCCAGCTTGCCGAGGTGGCTGCCTTGGCCAGCGAGGAAAGGGCGCCCGACCAGGAGGACCAGCTCAGGGTCGCCGATATCTGGCGCAAGGTGCGCGAACTTCCGGAAAAGCAGCGCGATGCGGTGTTCCTGGTCTATGGAGAGCAATTGTCCCAGGCCGAGGCCGCGGCCATCATGCGGTGCAAGGAAGTGACCGTTTCCTGGCATATCCATAATGCCCGCAAGACGTTGAGGGACTTGCTGTGAACAGGCCGGATCGCGATCCCTTCGAGCTCTTGCCCGGGCTCATCGATCCCGAACCGGATCCGGGCGTCATGCGCGCGACCATCGCCGCCAGCCGGGAAGCCTTCCTGCGTCGCCAGCAGGGCGGGCGGACGGCTGGGCCGGGTTGGCACGAACGTCTGGCGGACTGGCTACGGAGCCGCCGCAACTGGATGGCGCCGGTGGTTGCCGGCGCCTTCGCGGCGGCCCTGGCCGTAGCCATCCTCCCCGGGCCCCTGCTGACGCCGGAGCGACCGGAAGCGGTGGGGGACGGCGAGCAGGTCGCCGACCTGCCGGCCCCGGCCGTGCCACCCGACACTGCCTTGTCGCGCGGCCGTGACGCGGATTCCGAGGCCGTGGCGGAGCCCTTGCCCGCCCCGACCGGGCCGATCCGCATGGGCGCGCAGCCCGCGCCCGACGCGCCACCGCCCGATCGCGATCTCGCCGATCTTTCGCCCATGCAGATAGTCCATGGCGACGGCGATCTGCGGCTGGGCTATCGTTTCGTCGCGGATCGTCTCGATCTCTTCCTGCTCGATGAGGCAGCGGGGGGACGGCAGATCGATTCCATCCCCGTGCCGCCGGGGGCGAGCGGCCGGCCGGGCGAGGCTTTCATCCTGCGTCGGGACGGCGCGGAAATCCTGGTGGTGCAGACCGAACTGGGCGACGATACCGCCTGGCATGCATATGAGGTCACGGATGGCTCGATAGGGCGCAACGAGGCGCTTTCGGCCCGCATTGCCGATGCTTCCGACCGCCGGGAGGTCGAGGCGAGGCTGGCGGAATAGGTGGTGGCGCTGACGATCCTGCCTTCCGCGCCTTTTTCGTCCCGCCGCCAAGGTCGGGCCGTTTCGCATCGTCTCATGGGCAGACAAAGGGGGTCGCCGATGCGCCTTGCCGCAGCTTTCCTCGTTCCTTCCGCCTTCACGGCGCCCGCCGCGGCAACGCCATGAAGCGGGCGCTCGTTCTGGCCGTTATCGGCGTTGTCGCGGGCATCGGCGCCGGCGTCCATGCCTGGGGCGCGGGCGCCTTCTGGCCGTGCGAGGCCCTGGGCGGCATGGCCTCTGCCGGCCGCTGCACACCCATTCTGGCCCTGGACGGGCGCAGCCTCAACGGCATGGACCGCCTGCCCGACGGCAATATCCTGGCCGCTGCGCGGGGGGCCGGAACCGATCCCGATACGCCCGTCACGCTGATCGAGATCGATCCGGAGGCGCGCCAGATCGTGGCGGAAACGCCGCTGTCCGAGGGCATCGCGGCGAACGCCTCGGTGGCCCGGATCGCCGTCAATGGCGACGGCAGCCGGGTGGCGCTGACAGGGCTGCGCATGCCCACGACGATCGTGGATCGCGAGGGCAGGGTGGAGCGGGTGTTCGAGCACGGGCTGGTGGCTTTCATGGGCTTCGACGCCGAGGGGCGCCTGGCCCTGGAGATGGGCCACAACAGCACGGGCATTCCCGATGCGGACCGGACCCAACTCTTCGATGGGGACGAGCCCCAGACCCTGGCGGGCGCGCCGCCGGCCCGCATGTTCGCCAGCGGCGTGCAGACGGTGCTGAGCGACGACGGCCGGCTCTACGCCCAGGGCATGGAGGCCCCGGAATCGGGCCTCGCCGCCATCCGGATCGGCCCCGCAGACAGCCGCGATGCGGCGGGGATGCTGCTGGCGGGACAGCTGCGCGCGGGGTGCAGCTACAGCCTGCCGCGCCTGGCCTTCAGCCCGGATGGCGGCAAGCTCGCCGCCACGTTCTGGTGCCCCGACCGCTGGGGGACACAAAGCGCGGCGCTGCTGGTGTGGGACGTGACCACGGGCCATACGCTGGCGCGCATCCCGACCCATCATGGCTGGAGCCAGCCGTTCTGGATGGACGACACGGCCCTGCTGGTGAGCCGCTACGATCCCGGCCGCCAGCGCGCGGAACTGTTCGAGATCCGGCTCGATTCGGGCCGATAAGGCGCTCGATTCCCGCGCCGGATCCCGCGGGGAGTGACGCGTGAGGGGAATTGGTTAGCAGACTGCTAACACAGCAGCCGAAGCGGCCGGCCTCACGCCGCGAAGAAGCCGTGCACCAGGGCAATGGCGGCATCGACGTCGCCGTCGTCGAGATCGAGATGGGTGACCCAGCGCTGCTGGCCGTAGCGGCCGGTGATTCCCACGCCGTGCGCGCGCAGATGGCGGCCCAGCCGCTCGCCCAGCTCGGCCTCGGCGTCCACCCACACCATGTTGGTGTCCGGCGCGGCGACCCGCAGCTCGGGACGGGCGGCGAGACCCTCGGCCAGCCGCCTGGCCCGGCGATGGTCCTCGGCCAGGCGGGCGACGTGGTGGTCGAGCGCATAGAGCCCCGCCGCCGCCAGGATGCCCGCCTGCCGCATCCCGCCCCCCAGCATCTTGCGGTTGATCCGGGCCCGCTCGATCAGCTCGCCGCGCCCCACCAGCACCGAGCCCACCGGCGCGCCCAGGCCCTTGGACAGGCAGATCGACACGGTGTCGAACGGGGCGACGAAGGCGGCGATGTCGAGCTCCAGCGCCACGCAGGCATTGAAGGCCCGCGCCCCGTCGAGATGCAGGCCGAGCCCGTGGCGCCGGGCCAGCGCCGCCACCTGCTGCATATAGGCCGGCGGCAGCACCCGGCCGCCGAAGGTGTTTTCGAGGGCGACCACCCGGGTGGTGGCGAAGTGGCTGTCGCCGGACTTGATGGCGGCCTCGATCTCCGCGAGGGCCATGGTGCCGTCGGGCTGGTGGGCGATGGGCTGGGGCTGGATGGAGCCGAGCACGGCGGCGCCCCCGGCCTCGAACCTGTAGCAATGGGCGTGCTGGCCGGCGATGTATTCGTCGCCGCGGCCGCAATGGCTCATCAGGGCCAGAAGGTTGGACTGGGTGCCCGAGGGCACGAACAGGGCCGCGTCCTTGCCGAGCAGGCCGGCCAGATGCCGCTCCAGGCGGTTGACGGTGGGGTCGTCCCCGAACACGTCGTCGCCCACCTCCGCCGCCGCCATCGCCGCCCGCATCCCCGCGGTGGGGCGCGTCACCGTGTCCGAACGAAAATCGTGCCGGATGTCCGTCATCGCAAGTCCTTTCCGAATCCCAGCAGGTCGATGGCGTTTTCGCCCAGGAAGCGCGCCGGCGCATAGCCGGACAATCCCGGCTCCCGCGCCACCGCGACCGAGCGGTCCATCGGTATCACGGGATAGGAGGTGGCGAACAGCAGGCGTTCGGCGAGGCAGCCGCTGGCGGCCCGAGCAGTGCCGGCATTTGCGGCGGGGACGGGGGGATGCGTCCCGCCCGATCATGTAGGCGCGGGTGCGGGGAGTCGATCCCCAAGCCGTCGGGTGACGGTGCGGGCCACGGGGTGCTTGACTCTGGTCTGATCCTGTGTTGGCATAGGTATATACCTGAAAGAAATATGGTGCATACATGGATCGGCTGCGTATTGGTGTTCTCGGCGTCGGCGTGCAGGGGCATCTGCATGCGCGCACCCTGGCGACGATGCCCAACGCGATGCTTGTCGGGGTGGCCGAGGCGAATGCCGAGCGGCGGGAGAAGGCGGCGGCGGAGTTCGGCGTCGAGGGCTTCGCCGATCTCGGCGCCATGCTGGCGCATGTGGACGCGGTCAGCATCTGCATGCCCGACCACCTGCACGAAGAACCGGCCATCGCCGCGCTCGAGGCGGGCAAGCGCGTGCTGCTCGAGAAGCCGATGTCGATCTCGACGGCCAGCTGCGACGCGATCATGGCGCGCTGTCCCGATCCCGACGCGCTGATGATCGGGCACATCCTGCGCTTCGACCCCCGGGTGATCCGGGCGCGCGAGCTGGTGGCGGCAGGGGAGCTGGGCGAGCTCTGGCACGTCAAGGTCTGGCGCTCGACCTCGCAGGCGGTGGGGGTGGGCATCTGGGACCGCACCTCGGTGGCCTGGTTCCTCGGCGTGCACGACGCCGACCTGATCCGCTACGTCACCGGCCAGGAGGTCGAGGTGGTCGGCGCCATCGGGCGCAACGTGCTGTCGCCCTCCGAGGCCGATATCGTGCATGCGCTGATCCGGCTGGACGGCGGCGCCGTCGGCACCATGGAGAACGGCTGGACGCTGCCGCACAGCCGGCCCTCGCGCGCCGATGCCGGCTTCCGGCTGATCGGCTCCAAGGGCGCCGTCGAGGTCAGCCTCAGCCACAACGACCTGCTGGTGGTGCCGCGCGAAGGCGGCAGCGCCGTCAACATGGACACCTATTTCTGGCCCAGCCGCACGGGCGCGGGCGCCTACAACTTGCGCACCGAGCTCGACGCCTTCGTGGGCGCGGCCCTCGCGGGCGGGCCGACGCCGATCTCCGGGCAGGAGGGGCGGGCGGCGATCGCCATCGTCGAGGCCATCGAGGCGGCCCTCGGACGGGAAGGCGCGGCCTGATGCCGGCCTATCTGCTCGGACGGCTGGGCTCGGCGCTGCTGGTCGTCCTCGGGGCGGCCACCATCGTGTTCCTGGCCATGCGCGCCATTCCCGGAGACCCCGCCGTGGTCATGCTGGGCGTGAGCGCCACGCCCGAGCAGGTGGCGGCGCTGCGGATGCGGTGGGGGCTGGATGCGCCCCTGCCGGTGCAGTACGTCAATTTCCTGGCCCGCATGGCGGTGCTGGATTTCGGCCAGTCGATCCGGCTGGGCATGCCGGCGGCGGAGGCGGTGGCGCAGACGCTGCCCTATACCGTCTACCTGGCGCTGGCGGCCTTCGTCATGGCGCTGCTGGCGGGCTTCCCGCTCGGCATCTATTCGGCGCTGCGGCGCGGCAAGGCGGCGGACAGGACGGTGTCGCTGCTGTCGCTGGCCGGGCAGTCGCTGCCCAGCTTCTGGGTGGGCATCATGCTGGTGCTGCTGCTGTCGCGCACGCTGCACCTGCTGCCCAGCGGCGGCGCCGGCACGCCCGAGGCGGTGCTGCTGCCGGCGGTGACGCTGGCCCTGCCGCTGCTGAGCGTCATCGTGCGGCTGGTGCGCTCCGGCCTGCTCGAGGCCATGGGCGAGCCATATATCCAGACGGCGCGGGCCAAGGGGCTGAACGAGCGCCGCGTCATCGGCGTGCACGGCGTGCGCAACATGCTGATCCCGGTGGTCACGGTGGTGGGGCTGGAGCTCGGCACGCTGCTGGGCGGGGCGGTGATCGTCGAGACGGTGTTCGCCTGGCCCGGGCTCGGCCGGCTGCTGATCGATTCCATCGCCGCCCGCGACTACGCGGTGGTGCAGGCCAGCGTGGTCATGCTGGTGGTGTTCTTCGTGGCCATCAACATCGTCGTCGACCTGCTCTACGGCGTCCTCGACCCGCGGGTGCGCGTCGATGGCTGAGCTCGCCCTCTCCACCGTCCGCACCCGCCGCCGCGCCCTGCCCGCCGGCATCGCGGTGCCCGCCATCGTGGTCGCGCTCTATGTCGTCGCGGCGATCGCCGGGCCGATGCTGCTCGGCTTCGATCCGGTGGCGACCAGCCTCGCCAACCGGCTGAAGCCGCCGATGAGCGTGCTCGCGGACGGCTCGCTCAGCCTGCTCGGCACCGATGCGGTCGGCCGGGACCTGCTGGCGCAGATGCTGGCGGGCGCGCGCATCTCGCTCACCGTGGGCGCCGCCACGCTGCTGCTGGCCAGCCTGATCGGCGTCGCGCTCGGCGTCGCCGCCGGCTACTGGGGCGGCTGGATCGACGCCATCCTCATGCGCGTCGCCGACATCCAGCTCGGCTTCCCGTCCATCCTGCTGGCGGTGCTGGTGGCGGCGGTGGTCGGCCCCAGCCTCACCAATGTGGTGCTGGTGCTGGCCGTCACCCGCTGGGTGGTCTTCGCCCGGGTGGCGCGGGCGCAGACGCTGTCGGTCAAGGCGCGGACCTTCGTGGATGCCTCGCGCACGCTCGGCGCCAGCGATCTCCACATCATCGTCAACTGCATCCTGCCGGCGCTCGTCGCCCCCATACTGGTGGTCGCGACGGTGCAGTTCGGCCTCGTGATCGTGGCCGAGGCCTCGCTGAGCTTTCTCGGTCTGGGCCTGCCCGTGGGCATCCCCACCTGGGGCGGCACGATCTCGGCGGGGCGCAACTATCTGGCCAATGCCTGGTGGATCTCGACCATGCCCGGCATCGCCCTGTCCATCCTCGTCATCTGCGTCGGCATCCTCGGCGACACGCTCCGCGACCGCCTCGATCCCAATCTCGTGACGCGCTGACCGGCTCAATTCCAGGAGAAGGAGAAGACCATGAAACATGTGTCCAAGGGTGCGTTGAAACGAACCGTGCAGGGGCTCGCCCTTGCCGCGGCGCTGGTTTTGCCGGCGGCGGCATGGGCCCAGCCGGCCGAGGTGCTGCGCATCGCCAATCCGGTGGCGGTGACCTCGCTCGACACCTACGGCGCCCAGTCGGCCGACCAGCCGACCATCGCGGTGATGCAGCAGGTGCTGGAGCCGCTGGTGACCCGCCAGGACGGCGAATTGCAGCCGCTGCTGGCCGAGAGCTGGGAAAATCCCGACGAGCTGACCTGGCGGTTCCACCTCAGGGAGGGCATCACCTTCGCCGACGGCAGCGCCCTCACCAGCGCCGACGTGCAGGCGTCGCTGCAGCGGCTGATCGACGGCGCCGGCCCGCTTTCGGGCCTGTGGGCGGCGGTCGCCGCCATCGAGACGCCCGATCCGCTCACCGTCGACATCAAGACCAGCACCCGGCTCGGCACGGTGCTGAGCAATCTCTCCATGCTGGGCATCGCCCCCGCGGCGGCGCTGGAGGACCCGGACTTCTTCACGGCGCCGTTCGGCACCGGGCCCTACCAGGTGGCCGCGTTCACGCCCAGCCAGTTCGTGGCGCTGGAGCGCAACCCCGAATATCGCGGCGACCCGGCGCCGACCGCGCGGCTCGAATACCGCTACATCCCGGAAGTGTCGGGCCGCATCACCGCGCTCGAGAACAACGAGATCGACATCACCTGGGGCCTGCCGCCCGACCAGGTGGAGCAGGTGCGCAGCAGCCAGAGCCTGACGGTGGAGTCCTTCCCCACCTACGGCAACTACTACATGTGGTACAACAGCTCACGCGAGCCCTTCACCGACGCGCGGGTGCGCCAGGCCATGTGGCACGCCGTCGACATGGAGGAGATCAAGGCCTTCCTGTTCGAGGGCACGGCGGAGGTGGCCAGGGGGCCGATCCCGCTCGACGTGTTCGGCGCGGCCGAGCAGGCCCCCTATGCCTACGATCCGGACAGGGCGCGCCAGCTGCTCGCCGAAGCCGGCTATCCCAACGGGTTCAGCACCACGATGATGTGGAGCAGCCAGTGCTGCACCAATATCCGCGAGTTCGCCGAGACGCTCATCAGCTACTGGGCGGCGGTGGGCGTGCAGGTGACCCCGCAGGAACTGGAACGCGCCACCTGGCTCGAGAACCTGTTGGCGCTCAACTGGGACTCGACCCTGGCCGAGGGCAACACCATCACCGGGGACGCCGACTTCACCCTGGCGCGCCTCTACCTGTCGAGCGCGAACCGCATGGGCTACGCCAATCCCGAGCTCGACGAGCTGCTGCTGGCCGCCCGCGCCGAGATCGACCAGACGCGGCGCGCCGAGCTCTATGCCGAGGCCGGCCGGATCATCTGGGAGGAGGCCGTGGGCATCTTCCCGCTCGACATGATGATGCACGCCGTCTACCGCAACGAGGTGACCGGCTTCGTGCCGACGCCCACCGGCATGCCCCGCTTCGACACCGTCAGCAAGCAGTAACCCCCAGCGGCGCGGGGGCCTCTTCCCCGCGCCGGCCATGCCCGGAGCCCACCCTTGCCGCCAGCCGCCAGCCCGCAGCGATGCCTTTCCGTCACCGACCTGGCCGTCGGGTTCAACACCCGCGGCGGGGCCGTGCCGGCGCTGGAGGAGGTCTCGTTCCATCTCGACGCCGGGGAGACGCTGTCGCTGCTCGGGGAATCCGGATCGGGCAAGTCGGTCTCGGCCCAGGCCATCATGGCGCTGCTGCCCGACACCGCCTTCGTCGGCGGCGGGGCCATCCGCTTCGACGGGCGGGACCTGCTGGCCCTGCCGCGCCGCGACACGCGCCGGCTCTGCGGCACCGAGATGGGCATGGTGTTCCAGGACCCGCTGACCGCGCTCAACCCCGTCTTCACCGTGGGCGAGCAGATCGCGGAGCTGTTCCGCATCCGCCGGGGCATGGGCCGGCGGGCGGCGCGCGACGCCGCCGCCGAGGTGATCGACGCCGTCGGCATCCCCGATGCGCGGCGGCGGCTCGACAATTTCCCGCACCAGTTCTCCGGCGGCATGCGCCAGCGCCTGGTCATCGCCATGGCCATCGCGCTGCGGCCGCGCCTGCTGATCGCCGACGAGCCGACCACGGCGCTCGACGTCACGGTGCAGGCGCAGATCATGGACCTGCTGTCGCGGCTGCAGCGGGAGAACAACATGGCGATGCTGCTCATCACCCACGATCTCGGCGTGGTGGCCGACGTCACCGACCGGGTGGCGGTGATGTATGCGGGCCGCATCGTGGAGACGGGCGACGTCCGCCGGGTCTACGACCGGCCGGGCCACCCCTATACCAAGGGGCTCCTGGCCTCGGTCCCCGCCGCCGGCGCCGACAGGCGCCAGCCGCTGGCCACGATCGGCGGGCTGCCGCCCAATCCGCAGAGCCGGCCGCAGGGCTGCGCCTTCCACCCCCGCTGTCCCTTCGCGCAGGACATCTGCCGCACCGAGCGCCCGCCCATGGTCGAGCTCGGCGACGGCCACGGGGCAAGCTGTCATTTCGCCCGGGAGATGGTCGCCGATGATCGCCCCTTCGCCTGAACCGGCCGCGCCCCTGCTGGCGCTGGACAATCTGGAGGTGAGCTTCGCCATACGCTCGCCGGTGCTGCGGCGCGTGCTGATGCGCGTCGACGCCGTGGCGGGGGTGGACCTCGAGGTGGCGCCCGGCAGGACGCTGGGCGTCGTCGGGGAATCGGGATGCGGCAAATCCACCATGGCGCGCGCCATCGTCGGGCTGGAGCGGCCCACCGGCGGCGCCATCCGCTTCGCCGGGGAGGCCATCGGCAATGCCGATGCGCGCCGGCGGCGGCTGTTGGCGCGCGACATCCAGATGATCTTCCAGGACCCGTTCGCCTCGCTCAACCCGCGCAAGACCGTGGCGCAGATCATCGGCGAGGTGTGGGACGTCCATCCCGACCTGACGCCGGCGGCGGGGCGGGAGCGGGAGATCGCCCGGCTGATGGAGCGCGTCGGCCTCGGACCGGACATGGCCGGCCGCTTCCCGCACCAGTTCTCGGGCGGGCAGCGCCAGCGCATCGGCATCGCCCGCGCCATCGCCCTGCGGCCCCGGCTCATCGTCTGCGACGAGCCGGTGAGCGCGCTGGACGTGTCGGTGCAGGCGCAGACGCTGAACCTGCTGGCCGAACTGCAGCAGGAATACGGGCTGGCCTATCTGTTCATCGCCCACGACCTGGCCGTGGTGCGCCATATCAGCGACGCGCTGGCGGTGATGTATCTGGGACGCATCGTCGAGACCGGGCCGGTCGAGGCCATCTACCGGCGGCCCGCCCATCCCTATTCCATCGCGCTGCTGTCGGCCATTCCGGTGCCGCGGCCCTGGGCCGTTCAGCGCCCGCCGCGCATCGTGCTGCAAGGGGACGTGCCCACCCCGCTCAAGCCGCCGAGCGGCTGCCGCTTCCACACGCGCTGCTTCATGGCGCGGGAGCGCTGCCGCCACGAGGACCCCGCGCTGCGCCCGGTGGCGGGCCGCAAGGTCGCCTGCCATTTCGCCGAGGAGGCGCTGGCGCGCACCGCGCCGGAGGCGGCGCCATGAGCGGGCCCACCATCGGCATCGACATCGGCCAGTCGGGGAGCCGGGCCCGCAGCGCCGACCCCGCCGCGCCCCGGGAGGTCTCGGGGCCGGGATACTGGTCGGCGCCCGCGGCCGGCATCGTGCGCGACCTGGTGCTGGCCCTGGCCCCGGCGCCCGGCGCCCGGCTCCGCCTGGGCGTGGGGCTGAGCGGCTACGAGGCGCAGGCGGGCCAGGCCCGGGCCATGGGCGAGGCCCTGGAGCAGGCGGGCCACGCGGCGCGGGTGGCGCTGGCGGATGACGGGCTGACGGCCTATCTCGGGGCGCTCGGGCTGGCCGCGGGCGGCATGGTGGCCGCCGGCACCGGCAGCGTGGCGCTGGCCCTCGACCCGGGGGCCGGGCTGGCGCGCGTCGACGGCTGGGGCGCCGAGCTGGGCGACCACGGCAGCGGCTACTGGATCGGCCGCGAGGCCATCCGCCGCGGCCTGCGCCTATATGACGAGGGCCGGCAGGACGGCCTGGTGTCGCGCCTCATCGCCCATTGGGGGCCCCTCGACACCATTGCCGCCCGCTGGCGGACGCACCGGCCCGGCATCGAGGAGATCGCGGCCTTCGCCCGGCCGGTGATCGCCCTCGCCCATGACGGCAACGCGGCGAGCCGCGCCATTCTCGAAGACGCCGCGCGGCAACTGGCCGGCAGCCTCGCCATGGCGCTGCGGCGCGCCGGGCTGGCGGAGCGGCCCGTCCCGGTGACCGGGCTCGGCGGCATCTTCGCGGCCGGAGAGATCGTTTCGGCGCCTTTCGCGGCGGCGCTGCTGCCGCTCGTTCCCGCCGCCCGCCATACGGCGCCGCAGGGCGATCCGCTGGCCGGATGCATCCGGCTCGCCGGCCTCGCGCCGGACCCGGTGCTGCGCCCCTTGTTCGAGACTTATGGAGACTGACTACATGCTGAATCTCGACGGCCTGCACCACAAGCTGATCGTGTCGTGCCAGGCGCCGGCGGACAGCCCGCTGCGGCAGACCAGCCACATGCTGGCGGTGGCGCGGGCGGCGCTGATGGGCGGCGCGGCCGGCCTGCGGGCGGAGGGCATCGAGGACGTGCGGGCCATGGCCGCGCTGGGCCGGCCGCTGATCGGGCTGGTCAAGCGCGAGGAAGCCGGCAGCCCGGTCTACATCACGCCGAGCGTCGCCGACGTGCGCGCCCTGTGCGCGGCCGGGGCGAGCATCGTCGCCGCCGACGTCACCGGGCGGCGGCGCCACAGCGGCGAACCCAGCCGGGCCCTGGTGGAGGCCGCGCATGCGTGCGGCGCCCTGTTCATGGCCGACGTGGACAGCCTGGAGGCCGGGGAGGAGGCGGTGGCGGCGGGGGCGGACCTGGTGTCGTCCACGCTCTCCGGCTATACCGGCGACACGCCGGCCGAGGCGCCGGACATCGCCCTGGTGGCCGCGCTGGTCCGCCGGCTGCCGATCCCGGTCTTCGCCGAGGGCCGCTACCGCACGCCCGAGCAGGTGGAGAAGGCCTTCGCCGCCGGTGCATATTGCGTGGTGGTGGGCGGCGCCATAACCGATCCCATCCAGATCACGCGGCGCTTCGCCGCCGCCTGCCCGCAACCGACCGAGAGCCTGCCCGCATGACCAAGACCCGCAAGGCGCGCGAGGAACTGCTCGAGCGCATCAAGACGATGAAGGCCAACGAATTGCTGCCGCGCGAGCGCGACCTCGCCCTCGAGCTCGGCATCAGCCGGTCGGGCCTGCGCCAGGCGCTGAGCGAATTGGAGAACGAGCGGGTGATCTACCGCGTGCGCGGCAAGGGCACCTATGTCTCCGACAAGCAGATTTCCAAGCGCACCTTCATCACCAGCTTCACCCGCGACATGACGGAGCGGGGCCTGGTGGCGGGCACGCGGGTGCTGCACCGGGCCCAGGCCCTGGCCAGCGGCGAGGTGGCGCAGGACCTCGACGTGCCCGAGGGCACGCTGATCTACAGCCTCCAGCGGCTGCGCCTCGCCGATGGCGAGCCGATGTGCATCGAGCACGTGCAGCTGCCGGCGGAACTCTTCCCCGAGCTGCTGCGGCAGGATCTCGACACCTCGCTCTACGACATCCTGCAGAGCCGGTACGGCATCGAGATCGCCTTCACGCGACAGACCATCCGGGCGGTGGTGGCGACGGCCGAGCAGCGCCGCCTGCTGGCGACGGGCAGGACCGCGGCGCTGCTGGAGGTCACCCGCATCAACTTCGACGCGCGGCACCGCCCGATCGAACGGGGCGTCAGCATCTATCGCGGCGATCGCTACGACTTCACCTTCAACACCAACCACCAAAACTGAGGCCGTTCATGCGCGAGTTGACTGCGGACATCGCCATCATCGGCGGCGGCGTCGGCGGCGTGGCCGCGGCGCTGGCCGCCTGCGAGGCCGGCCGGCGCGTGGTCATGGCCGATCCCTATCGCTGGATCGGGGGACAGCTCACCTCCCAGGCGGTGCCGCCGGACGAGCATCCCTGGATCGAGACCCACGGCTCGACGCGCCGCTATCGCCGCTATCGCGAGCTGGTCCGCGCCCATTACCGGCAATTCTACCCGCTGACGCCCGAGGCGCGCGCCGACAGCTATCTCAATCCCGGCGGCGGCTGGGTCTCCCCGCTCTGCCACGAGCCGCGCGTCGCCCATGCGGTGCTCTCGGCCATGCTGCGGCCGCACGAGACCGCCGGCCGGCTGACGGTGCTGCGCGAGACCAGCCCGGCGGGCGCCAGCACGAACGGGCGCAAGGTGCTGGCGGTCGCGCTGCGGACGCGGGCGGGGGAGGCCTATACGCTGGCGGCGCCGTATTTCCTCGACGCCAGCGAAACCGGGGACCTGATCGCGCTGGCCGGCATCGCCCACCGCAGCGGCACCGAATCGCATGCCGATACCGGCGAGCCGAGCGCGCCCGCCATCGGCGATCCGGGCGACATGCAGGCCGCCACCATGGTGATGGCGCTCGACCATGCCGAGGGCGACCACACCATCGCGCGCCCCGCCGACTACGACCACTGGCGCCGGGCGCGGCCCAATGGCTGGCCCAATCCGCTGCTGGACTGGCACTATCCCAACCCGCGCACCCTGGCGCCGGCGACGCCGCGCTTCCGCCCCAACGCGCCGCCGGACCACGACAGCCACGAGGCGGCGCTGCGCGCTCCCGACCTGTGGAGCTACCGGCGGATCGTCGCCCGCGACAATTTCCTGCCGGGGGCCTTCGCCAGCGACATCACGCTGGTGAACTGGCCGATGAACGACTATCTCGAAGGACCGGTCTACGGGGTGCCGGAGGCGGAGGAGCATATCGGCCGCGCCGGCCAGCTCAGCCTCAGCCTGCTCTACTGGCTGCAGACCGAGGCGCCGCGCCCCGATGGCGGCAGGGGCTGGCCCGGCCTGCGCCTGCGGCCGGACGTGACGGGGACGGCGACCGGGCTGGCCCAGGCGCCCTATATCCGGGAAGGCCGCCGCATCCGCGCCCTGACCACCATCCGCGAGCAGGACATCGCCGTCAGGCACCGCAGCGGCCGGGCGGCCCACTACGAGAACAGCGTGGGGGTGGGGGCGTATCGCATCGACCTGCATCCCACCACCGGCGGGGCGAACTATCTCGACGTCGCGGCGCTGCCGTTCGAGATCCCGCTGGGGGCGCTGATTCCCGAGGAGGCCAGGAACGTCATCGCCGCCGGCAAGACCATCGGGACGACCCACATCACCAATGGCTGCTACCGGGTGCATCCGGCGGAATGGTCGATCGGGGAGGCGGCCGGCACGCTGGCGGCCTATTGCCTCGATGCCCATACCGCGCCGCACGACACCTGGCAGAGCGCCGCGCGGACCGGGGAGCTGCAGGAGCGCCTGCGGGCCGGCGGGAGCGATCTCGCCTGGGGGGACGAGCGGCTGCCGGAGTAACGCCCTTCACCTCTGCCTTGGGGTGAGGGGGCGAAGGGCCGAGCGCCCCGGCAGGCCAAAGACAGCGGATGAATGTCGATGCAACCTAGGGCGTGTGGACAGTTAGGCTGGTGCGGCCCCTCTCACCCACGGATCGTCACCCTCGGGCTTGCCCCGAGGGCTCTTGCCGGCATCGCAAACGCCCTCGGGTCAAGCCCGAGGGTGACCAAGGGTGGCGTCGATGGCTCGCCGGGCCAGTCCCGGACCAGGCACAGACCC